>Ga0335085_10005714_pt1 | contig 19868 bp, 15 predicted proteins | sample Lox_Sample_45_FD_206712 | JGI IMG/M metagenome (GOLD analysis project Ga0335085, IMG submission 206712) | Soil microbial communities from Loxahatchee National Wildlife Refuge, Florida, United States - Lox_Sample_4.5 | ecosystem: Environmental > Terrestrial > Soil > Wetlands | place: USA...
GCTGCGAATGAGAGACCGGCGGCGTCGAACAGCCGCGGCCACGCTCTGTCGACGGGCGCTGCGGTCGTCGGTGTCGCCGTTGTGTCGTGCTGCGGCGGCACCGAATCGAATCGCAGCAGACGACCCTGCGTGTCCATCACCACCGCGTGCATGCCAGGCAGCGTCGGCGGAGGATCGATCTGCGTCGGCCGCAGCACGAGCACGCGCTGGACCAGATCGCGCGGGCTGGTGCGGTACCAGTACGACATCGCCGCAGGCGTCCCGCTCGCGAGCCGATCCCATCGATGCGCGCTCGGATCGGTGCGCGCGATCCACTCCACGTAGTCACCGACGAGCTGAAATCCCTCCGCGGTATCGCCGCGCGGTTCGTCGTACCCGAGTGACGTCAGCAGTTGCTCGGCCCGATCGCTGAGGATCACAGGCGGTTTCTGGAGCGGTGCAAGGCGCGCGAACGTGAGACCGGGCGCCAGCGCCGCCACGGCGAGCAGGCCGGCGATGATCGCGACCGTGCTGATGACGCCCTGCCAGACTGGCAGCGCGTCGCGCTCCGCGGCCGCGACCAGGAGTTCTGGCGACGGCGTCTCGCCGGCCGCCAGCGCCGCCGCCAGCGGATCGCCGCCCGGCAACGCCGCCGCCACCGCCAGCGCGGATGCGGGACGCCCGGCCGGATCGCGATCGAGGCAGCGCTGGATCACGCGTTCGATCGCCGGATCGAGATCGCGGACGATCGACGAAGGCGTGGCCACCCGGCCGCTGCCGTGCAGATCGCGCAGCTCGTGGATCGTCTTCGCGTCGAGCGCTCGCTTGCCGGTGAAGATCTCGAACAGCACGAGGCCGAGCGCGTAGATGTCGCTCTTGACCGACGCGGGCTGGCCGGCGAGCTGCTCCGGCGCCATGTATTGCGGAGTGCCGGCGAATCCGGCATTCGCATCGCCGCCCGACGTCGCGAGTCCGAAATCGGTGACGCGGACGTTGCCGTCGCCGTCCAGCATCACGTTCGCCGGTTTCAAATCGCGGTGGACGACGCCGCGATCGTGCGCGGCGGCGAGACCGGCGCAGATCTGCCGCGCGATGTCTGTGGCTTTGTCCGCCGGAATGCGTCCGATGCGGCGTACGAGCGACGCGAGATCCTCCCCGTCGACGTACTCCATCGTAAGAAAACGGCGGCCCGCGGCTTCGCCGAGATCGTAGAGACGGCAGACGTTCTTGTGCGAGACCTGACGCGCGGTGCGCAGCTCGTTGTGAAACTGCGCGAGCGCCGCGGGATCGTCCCGGTCGCCGCGTTCGGGCAGGAACTTGAGCGCGACCTGCTGGTCGAGCGTCAGATCTTCGGCGCGGTACACTTCGCCCATGCCGCCTCTGCCGAGGAGCGCGATCAGACGGTAGCGACCGGCGATAATGGAGCCGGGCGCGAAACGGCTGGAACCGGCGGCGCGGCTGTCCGGACGCGCGGCGCCAATCGTGAGATCGGCATCGTCGGGGACGATCGACACGTGGGGATTCTACTGGAGGCACGAAAAATGATGCGAAAAGCGGGAGCGGCGGCGATCGTCGCCGCGGCGACGATGGGTCTGGCGGTGTGCGCACAGGGACGCCGGCCGGCGAGTCCGGTCGGGAGTTCGGCGGTCGAAGTCGGCGGCAAGTACGATCCGAAGGCGGCCGAGCCGACGTACGTGGGCGGCAAGTGGATCGAGATCACCTATGGCCGTCCGATCCTGCGCGGCCGGGACGTCTTCGGCAGCGGCGCGAACTACGGCAAGGTCGCCAACCCCGATCAGCCCGTCTGGCGGGCCGGTGCGAACGTCACCACGCAGTTGAAGACTGAAGTGCCGCTGGTGATCAATGGCAAAACCGTTGCGCCCGGCACCTACACGCTGTTCGTCGATCTGAAGCCGAACAACTGGACGTTGATCGTGTCCAGCTGGAAAGCGCAGACGCGCTACGACCCGAGCAACAAGCAGGAGATCTGGGGTGCGTACGGCTACACGCCCGACAAGGACGTCGTCCGCGCGCCGATGAAGCTCGAGACCGCGCTGCACTCGCATGAGGAGATGTCGTGGGAGTTCCTCGACATGACTGACAGCGGCGGCACGATCGGGCTCTTCTGGGCCAGGAACGCCGCCACCGTGCCTTTCAAACTTGGAACGTAGAACTTACCTGTGCGCGCTTCCGTCTCACTTCAGATACGGAGGCGCGCATGAATTTCGTTCGGGACCTTCGTCACAGCCTCCGCCTGCTGAAGCGCTCGCCGGGATTCAGCGCCGTCGCCGTTCTGGTGCTGGCGCTCGGCATCGGCGCCAACGTCGGCGTGTTCTCGGTGGTCAACACGCTCGTCCTGCAGCCCCGTCCCGGCCGCATCGATTCGCTCGTTACCGTCTACAACCGCGATCGCAACAAGCCGGCTGAGTATCACGGGTTTTCGTACGGCGCGTACGTCGATCTGCGCGATCGCCGCGACGTGTTCGAGAGCGTGCTGGCCCAGGGCTTCACCACGCTCGGCGTGCGCGAAGGCGACCTGACGCGTCAGGCGTTCGGCGCCGTCGTCTCGGCCAACTATTTCGAGACGCTCGGCGTCTCGCTGGCCGCCGGCCGTCCGTTCACGCTCGACGAAGAGAAGGGTCGCGTGCCGACCGACGTCGCCATCGCGTCCTACGGGCTCTGGCGCCGGCACAATCTCGATCCCGCCTTCATCGGCAGCCGCGCGGCGATCAACGGCCGCGACTACACGGTGGTCGGCGTGGCGCCGAAAGGCTTCGGCGGCATCACTGCGTTCGTATCGCCGCAGTGGTGGCTGCCAATCGGCGCGTACGACCGCATCGTCAATGAGGCGTTCCGCGAAAGCGACCACGGCATCCAGTCCCGCGACAACTACGCGCTGCTGCCGGTGGCCGCGTTGAAGCCGGGCGTCACGCGCGAGCAGGCGAACGCGCGGCTCGATGCGCTCTCCCGTCAGCTCGGCGACGCGTATCCGCAGACCGACAAGGACCGTGCATTCTTCACGGGTTCAGTGGCGCGCATGGCGCTGAGCACACGTCCGCGGGGCGATGGCCCGCTCGTCGGACTGGCCGCGCTGCTGATGCTGATGGCGCTGCTCGTCCTCGCCGTCGCGTGCCTGAACCTCGCAAACCTGCTGCTGGCGCGCGGTGTGGCACGGCGGAAGGAGATTGCCATCCGGCTGGCGCTCGGCAGCGGCCGCGGCCGAATCGTGCAGCAGCTCGTGGCCGAGGGATTGACGCTGTCGGCGATCGGGGCATCTGTCGGCCTCTTCGCCGGCTGGTGGACGACCATCGCGCTCGGCGCCTGGCTGACCAACGCCCTGACGTTCGGCCTCGACGTGCTCGTGTCCCCATCGCCTCGACTGATTGTCGCCGCCGGCGCATTTGCGATCGTCAGCACCATCCTGTTCGCGGTCGGGCCCGCGTGGTCGCTGTCGGGTGTGCATGCCACGGACGATCTGAAAGGCGACCGCGGAGGCGCGCGTCGGCGCGGCATCGGGCCGCTCCTCGTGGCCAGCCAGCTCGCCGTGTCGCTGGCGCTCGTCGCGGCAGCGGGACTGTTCACACGCGGCGCGGTCAACGTCGCGAGCGTCGACGGCGGATTTCCCATTGCGCATCAGCTCGTCGTCGGGATGGATGCCGGTCTCGCAGGCTACAACGAGGCGCGGACGCGATCGACGTACGCGTCGATCCTCGAGCACGTGCGCGCCCTGGCCGGCGTGGAATCGGCGAGCCTGGCGTCGACGGTCGTGTTCGGCGACATGGAGATGGGCGCGCGCGTGCGACTGGCGCCAACCGATGCGGGCCTCGAAGTCGCGTCAGACTCCATCAGCGCGCACTATTTCGAAACGCTCGGCGCGCGCATCGTCCGCGGTCGTGAGTTCGATGCCTCGGAGGATCGGCCGGCCGCGCCGTCGACGAACGCCGGCCCGGCGATCGTCAACCGTCGTCTCGCGACGATGCTGTTCAGAGATGCGGATCCGATTGGCCGACCGGTGCTCGTCCAGTCGCGTCCCGGCGCCGCGCCGCAATCGTTCACCGTCGTCGGCATTGCGCCGGACCTGCGTCAGGAACTCTTTCAGGACGGACCGCCGCCGCACGTGTATCTGCCGCTCGGTTCCAGGTTCTCGTCCATGATGACGCTGCACGTGCGGGCGGCGCCTGGCGTGGGGGACGAGGCGATGATCGGGACGATCCGTCGCACGCTCGAGTCCATCGATCCGCAGCTGCCAGTGTTGTCGGCGAAGACGCTGACGGCGCAGCGTGATACGAGCATCGACGTGTGGGCGGTGCACGCCGGAGCGACGCTCTTCTTTGCGTTCGGGGCGCTGGCGCTGGTGCTGGCGGCGATCGGCGTCTACGGATTGAAGGCGTACGACGTGTCGCGACGGACACGCGAGATCGGCATTCGGGTCGCGCTCGGCGCGACCAGCGGCGACGTGAAGCGCCTGCTCGTGGCAGAGGGCGCACGGACGGCGGCGCTCGGTCTTGCAGCCGGCGTGCTGCTTGCCGTTGGCGTCGGCAAGCTCGCGAGCGGCTATCTTTTCAACGTCAGCCCGTTCGATCCGACGATTCTCGCGGCCGCTGCCATCGTCTTGACCGGGGCCGCGCTGCTCGCCAGCTATCTGCCTGCGCGTCGGGCGACGCGTGTCGCGCCGCTCGATGCGCTGCGGACCGAGTAAGCAGGGTAGCGGGTAGCGGGTTAAGGGTAGCGGGTTCTTTGGGTTCTCGTGGAACGAAGAAATCCCCTCGCCGGACGTAAGAGTCGGCTCGTCGAGCGAAAAAATCCCCTGGTCGGACGTAAGGATCCCCTGGTCGAACGAAAAAACTCCTTGGTCGGCCGTGAGAGTCCGCTGGTCGAACGAAAGAATCCCCTGGTCGAACGAAAGAGTCCCCTCGTCGGGTATGAGAATCCTCTGGTCGAACGAAAAAATCCCCTGGTCGGGCGTGAGAATCCCGTGGTCGAACGAAAGAATCCGCTGGCCGCGCGCGAGAGTCCCCTGGTCGAACGAAAAAATCCCCTGGTCGGATGTGAGAATCCTCTGGTCGAACGCAAAAGTCCCCTGGTCGGGCGTGAGAGCCCCCTGGTCGAACGAAAAATCCCCTCGTCCGGCCGTCAGAGTTCGCTGGTCGAACGAAAAAGTCTCCTCGCCGCGCGTGAGAGTTTGCCGGTCGAACGAAAAACGCCCTCGTCGCGCGTAAGAGTCCGCTGGTCCAACATCACTTTTTCATCTCGTCGGCCAGCGTCTGGATGCGTCCCGTGAGGCCGCCGAACAGCGGCGCGTTCGCCGGCGGGGTCTTCGGATTCGCGACCGTCGGCGCATAGCCGGATGCGGTGTACTTGGCGGGCACCGTCCAGCCCTGGTCGGCGAGCTGCTGCGGCGTCTTGCCCGCCTTCAATCCGGCTTCCGCCCACGCGGTCCAGTCGGCGTTGAATTCCTGGAACGTCTGCAGATCCGCCCACGTCGTCGTCGTGTTGCTATGACCGTTGATCAGCGTGTCGACGTTCTTGATCCCGGCGTGCGTCTTCTTCAGGGTGTCGGGATACTTGATGACGCTGCCGCCGTTGCCAGGGTCGACGAGCGGGATCCCTTTGCCGGCGAAGAGATCGCCGATGTGCGCGGTGCGAAGCGCGGTGAAGACGACGATCGCGTCGCCGTTGGTGTGGCCGGGCCCGAAGTAGTAGAGGTCGATCTGCTCGGCGCCCTTGCCGATCGTCATCTTGTCTTTGAAGGTCCGCTTCGCCATGCCGACGTTGTTGTGCTCCTTGAAGATCGGCATCTTCTCCATGTTGGCCTTCGTGTTTTCCTGCGCGACGAAGTCGATCGTCGCCGGGAACTCCACGTTGCCGCTCACGTGATCGCCGTGGGTGTGCGTGTTGATCAGCCTTGTGATCGGCTTGTCGGTCAGCGTCTTGATCTTGTCGAGAATCGGCTGACCCCAGCCCGGATTCTTCGCATCGACGACCGTGACGCCGTCTGCCGTGATGAAGACCGCGGTGTTGCCGCCGCCGCCTTTCAGCACGTAGAGGTTGTCCTTCACCTTGTCGACGTCGATCACCTTCGGCCCCTGTTGCGCCTTCACGGCGCCCATCGCCCCGGCGGCGAGCAGCAGGCCCATCACGATGCCTCGTCTCATGAGATGCCTCCAGGAAAGAAGACCCGTTGGATGAACCAGAACGTACCGGCCGCGATCACGACAATCGATCCGGCGAACGCCAGCTGGCGTCCGGCCGACTCGCTGCGTTGCCGCAGCCATGCGAGCGCCGATGCGACGACGACCACGACCATCAGCTGGCCGATTTCGACGCCGACGTTGAACGAGAAGAGCGACCAGCCCAGCGCCCGCGCGGGCAGATCCATTTCGCGCAGCACGTTGGCGAAGCCGAAGCCGTGGATGAAGCCGAACGCGAACGCGATCCACGCGCGCACGTCGCGTCCTTCGCGCACGAGCAGGTTGTCGGCGCCGACATACACGATGCTGAGGGCGATGGCCGGCTCGATGATGCGCGCCGGCGGCGAGACGATGTTCAGCGCGGCGAGCGACAGCGTGATGCTGTGCGCGACCGTAAACGACGTCACGACCACCGCGAGCTGTCGGATCGTGCCGCCGAGCAGCAGCAGGCCGACGAGGAAGAGCAGGTGGTCGGGACCGATCAGAATGTGATGGATGCCCGCGGGCAGGAACTTCTTGATCACCGCGAACGCGCCCTGGCGCGTGCCGGCGAAGTAGTCGAACCGATCGTGCGGCGCGTTGATGATCGCCTGCGTCAGCGCCTCGCCTTCGTAGACGTTGATGAAGGTCTGATGCTGCGGATCGTACGGGAACATCGTGCCGGTCACGGTGAGCGTGCCGGCCGGCGATGGCAGCGGGTAGCGCATGCGCAGGCGCAGCGACTGACGATCCGGAATCGTCTCCATGCCGAGCCACTCGGGCGTCAGCGCGCGGCCGTCGGCGACGACCTGGAATCGGGGTCCGAGCATCTCGGCCAGCATCCGCGCGTACCGGTTCGCGCCGTCGCGCTCGAGCAGGCGTTCGGGCGGGTCGACGTGCAGATCGTGGCCGGCGTCGAAGACGTGGACGACGAGCGAGCCATCGATCGCGCCGGGCTGCAGCCGCAGATCGAGATAGCTGAACGGCACCGGATGTGCGGAGGCGGAACGCGCGAGCAGCACTCCGCTGATCATCACGAAGACACGAAGAGACACAAAGACACGAAGAACGTGTTGTACAGAAAACCCTTCGTGCCTTTCGTGTGTCATCGTGCCTTCGTGATCGTCCGTCTGCCGGACCGGCAATGGTAACGTAGATCAATGGAGATCGCGCCGGGCGCGCAGCGCTTTCCGCGCTATCTCGATCTCGCACGCCAGCGCGCGCTGGCCGACGAGTGCCGCGCGCTCGTCGACGGCGCCGTGCCGGCCTACGTTCCGATCGTGCGCGGCGGCGGCCGTATGCACGTCCGGATGCTGTGCCTCGGCCGGCACTGGAACGGCAAGACGTACAGCTACGAACCGTCGCGAACGGATTTCGACAACCAGCCCGCGCCGCCGCTGCCCGCGTCGTTCGCCGCGCTCGCGTCCGAGATCGCGGCGGCGGCCGGCATGCCGCTCGACGCCGACCTGTGCATCCTGAACGTCTACGATGCCGACGGCCGCATGGGGCTGCACCAGGACAAGGACGAGAGCCCCGAGTCGATCGCCGCCGGATTTCCCGTCGTATCGGTGTCGATCGGCGACACCGCGCGGTTTCTCTTCGGCGGACCGAAGCGGCGCGATCCGGTGGAGTCCATCCTGCTCGAATCCGGCGACGCGTTCGTCTTCGGCGGACCGGCGCGCCTTCGCTACCACGGCGTCTCGCGCATCGTCCCGCACACGGCGCCGGCTGCGCTCGAGCTCAGCGGGCGATTCAATCTCACATGTCGACGCTACTGATATCTCCATTACACTGGCGGGGCCGCCCCCGGAATGACCGCGCTCAATGGTCGTACGTTCGGACGATATACCCTCGTCTCGCCTCTCGGCGCCGGCGGGATGGGCGAGGTGTACCTCGCGCACGATTCGCGGCTCGACCGCGACGTCGCCATCAAGGTGCTGCCGGCCGCGCGGCTCGCCAGCGATGAAGCGCGCACGCGCCTGCGCCGCGAAGCGGACATCCTCTCGAAGCTGAGTCACCCCAACATCGCCACCGTCTTCGATCTCGACAGCGAAGACGGCATCGACTTCGTCGTGATGGAGCTCGTGTCGGGCGAGACGCTCGCTGCGCTCTCGCGACGCGGTCCGCTCGACGAGCGCGAGGTGCTCCGCATCGGAACGCAGATCGCGGCGGGGCTCGCCGAGGCGCACGAGCGCGGCGTCATCCATCGCGATCTCAAGCCGGGCAACGTGATGGTGACGCCGAAGGGTCAGGTGAAGCTGCTCGACTTCGGCCTCGCGCAGCGATCCGCGACCGCGCTCGACGTCTCGGGTGCGACGCTGACCGTTTCGGGCGCCAATACCGGCAGCGTCGTCGGCACCTATCCGTACATGGCGCCGGAGCAGTTGAAGAACGAGCCGATCGGCCCGTGGACCGACACGTGGGCGCTCGGCGCCGTGCTCTACGAGATCGCGACCGGACGCCGCGCCTTCGGCGGCGACAACCTCGTGACGGTGATCGACGACATCCTGAATCACGAGCCGACGACGCCTTCGCGTCTCAACGCGTCGCTGTCGCCAGGTTTCGATCAAGTCGTGCAGAAGGCGCTCTGCAAGACGGTGGCCGGACGCTACCGGTCAGCGTCGGAGCTTGGCGCCGCGCTCGAAGTGCTCGGCGGCGGCATGACGAACCGCAGCAATCCCGCGGTCACGTTGCCGCGAGTTCCGCGCAAGCGCACGAACCGCATGGTCGCCAGCTCGATTGCCGTCGTGCTGCTCGTCGCCGCTGCCATCGCGGGCATCCGGTTGTTCCGCCGGGCGCCGGCGATTCCGGTCGCGACCGCCTCTCTGCTGGTCGGTGGCGTGGACAATCGCACCGGCGATCCCACGTACGACCAGATGCTTCCCGAGCTGCTGTCGACGACGCTCGAACAGTCGCAGGCGATCGACGTGTATCCCGCGTCGAACCTGCCGTACGTGCTCCGTCGGATGCAGCGCGATCCGGCAACGCGCATCGACGAGGCGATCGGTCGCGAGATCTGTCAGCGCGAAGGGTTGTCGGCGGTCGTGCTGCAGTCGATGACGAAGCTCGGTTCCTCGTACCTGCTCGTCGTCCGCGCCGTGCTGCCTGGCGGCCGGCTGCTGGCGGCGACGCAGGAAACAATGAAGGATCCGTCCGAGCTGCCGGGGCGCATGGACGAGATCGGCAAGGCGCTGCGCCGCAGCGTCGGCGAGTCGGCGGCGTCGATCGCGCGCGCGTCCACACCGCTCGAGCAGGTGACGTCGAAGTCGCTCGAGGCGGTGCGCTTCCTCACGCTCGGCAAGCAGCGCATCTACGCCGGCGACGCGCGCGGCGCGATCGTCTTCCTGCAGCAGGCCATCGACGCGGATCCCGAATTCGCGATGGCGCACGAGGGACTCGGCGTCGCGTACCAGAACCTCTTCGACTACGAGCAGGCCGAGCGGCACTTCCGCGAGGCGGCGGCGCGTGCGGCGCGGCTGCCGCAGGTGGAGCGCGAAAAGATCCTCGGCGATTTCAACATGATTCGCCGCAACTACGACGAGGCCTGTCCGCACTTCGACATCCTCGTCGCGCTGAAGCCGCGGGATCCCGCCGCGTTTCTCAGCCTCGGGTACTGTTCGGTCCGGCGTCTCGATTTTGCGAAGGCGATGAGCGCGACGACGAAGACGTACGAGATGCAGCCGTCGCCGCGGACGCAGCTGAACCTGTCGCTGATTTCGCTGCTCTCCGGCGACGCCGCTCGCGCGTATCAGCTCTCGTCCTCGCTCGAGAAGGACATGCCCGGCAACTCGCAGATTGGGTTCGTCGAAGGCAAGGCGCTGTTCGCCCTGGGACGCGTCGACGACGCGCGGACGCTCTATCAGCACATGGTCACGACGGGCGGCGACGCGGAGATCGAAGGGCACGCGGGCCTCGCCGATGTCGCGCGCAGTCAGGGGCGTCTCGACGAGGCGAGGCGCGAGCTCGAGAATCAGCGCGCGGCGGCCGAACGCCGCGACAACACCTATTCGGCGCGCATGGCGACGATTGGGCTCGCGGAAGTGGCGGCTGCCGACGGATCGCGCGAACGGGTGCGCGAGGCGCTCGAGCGCGTGCCGCCGACGTCCACGGACATTCTGGTCCTCTATCGCGTCGGACGCGCGTGGGCCTTCGCCGGCCGCGGGGCCGAGGCGAATGCGGTGCTGAAGCGGATGGACGAGGTCGCGCCCGAGCACTCGCGGCAGTTCGACGCGCTGAAGGCGCAATTGCGCGCGGAGACCGCGCTTGGTACCGGCAATCCTGCGCTGGCGGTGCAGGAAGCCGAAGCGGCCGTCGGTTTCCAGGGATCGGCCGCCGCGTACGATCTGCTGGGCCGCGCGAACGTCGCGGCAAACCGCAACGCCGACGCGAGGCGCGCGTTCGAGCAGATGCTGCGACGGCCCGGCGAGCGCTGCGACTCGGACGATTCGCCGGCGTGCTATCGCATCAGCGACGTCCGCGCGTGGCTCGCCTCGCCGCGCTGACGCGCGGCCGCTTCGGCATTCCGACGCCCACGACGTACATCAACGTCTCGTTCACGCCGTCGATGCCGAGCGCGCGCTCCGTCGCGGTGTCATGCACGGCCGCGGTCGTGAACGGCGCCAGGCCGAGCCATGTGGCGACCAGACAGAATGTCTGCGCGAGATGACCGGTTTCCAGCGTGACGATGCGATAGGCCCGCGGCGATCGGTACTTGAACATCGTCCGCGGCAGAAACGCCGTCATGAAGCAGACGACGCACGCGTTGCCGACGTGCGTCTGACGCAGCGTGTAGCGCATGACGACGTCGCGCATCGGGCCGCGGCGGATCCGTTCGAGCGCGTGATCCTTCACGCTGTAGTGATACAGGCCCTGCGCGAGCCCCTTCACGTTCAGCGCGGCGATGTAGACCTCGCCGGGATGACGCGCGCCGCCGGACGGACTCGTCTTGTGCAGCAGGGGGCCGAAGTTCGGCGAGTCGATGATCCCCATCGCGCCCCACGTGTAGTGCAGCAGGGAGGCGAGCGCGTTGAGCGGCACTCCTTCGCCGGAGAACTCGCGGTGCGTTTTCCGCCGCAACAGCACCTGCGCAAACTCGCCGTCGCCGCGACGCGCCGGCGGCAGCTTGACTGATGGCAGACGAGGATTCCGCGTGTAGAGCGCGGGTTGACGGCCGGCTGCCAGAAACGCGCGCGCCATCCGCGGCCACCGCGAAGGCGGCACGAACGGCGCGTCTTTCGTGCCGAAGTGAAAGGCGCCATGCGGCAGCCAGTCGCGCCAGACCTCGGCCACCGAGTGGCAGAGCGACGCTGTCGGCGTTCCTTCTTCGACAAGCAGCGTGTGCCTCACGAGCTGACGGACGGCGCGCGCCACGCTCGATCGGCTGTACCCGGGCCATGCGTCCGCCAACGCCGCGCCCCGCCGCCAGTCGTCGAAGAAGGAGAGAATCGTGAGGGCGATCGGATCGGCCGACACCGCGATCCTCGTGACGAAATTCTCGAACACGAGACCGCCGTCCTTCCAGTACGCGTGGATCGTCGGAGCGCGCCGCAGGCGCGGAGCGGCCGGCACTAGAACGCGAAGAACATCGCCGACATGACCCGCTTGTGCTTCCTCAACCGCAGTTCCAGGTTGCGATGCGCTTTCTTGACCTGTGCCATCGATCGGTTGATCGCCTTCTGCCGTCTCGCGCGCGACGCCGCCGTAGGCTTCTTGCGTTTCGCCATCAAAACCTCCGCGCGTTTTATAGCACAATGACCGCGTGGCACGACGCGTGAAACGCGGGAGACGAACGCTCGTTCCCCTTCCAGGTACCCGCCCGGCGCGCGTCGCCGGCGCACGGGCGACAACGGCGCCGCGCTCGCGCAGGCGTCTCACGCTGACGCTTCGCCTTCGCTCGCGGGAGAAGCGCCTCGATCTGCTGTCGCTGTTCCGCGGCATCACCAGCGGCAGCCGACCGCCGTTGCGGCGCGACGAGTTCACCGCCCGCTTCGGGGTCGCGCGCAGCGATATCGTCCGCGTCAGGCAGTTCGCGCGCGCGCACGGGTTCCGCGTCGGCCGCATCTGGATTGCCGAGCGCCGCCTTCACCTGTCTGGGCCCGTGTCGGCGCTCGCCGATGCGTTCGGAGTCAGGCGCGTCGTCTACAGGGACGGCGCTGCGACGTGGGCGAGCTACACGGGCCGCGTCTGCGTTCCGCGCGAGCTCGCGGGCTGTGTGATCGGCGTCTACGGGTTCAACGAGCGGGCGCAGGCGAATCGCGGCGCGGCAGCGGCGGCGGCGACGCCGACTGCGACGGCGCGTCCGCGAGTGTCGTACACGCCGCCGGAAGTCGGCGCGATCTACGGCTTCCCGGCCGGGGTCGATGGACGCGGGCAGACGATCGGTGTCGTCGCGCTCGGCGGCGGCTATGCCGAGGCCGACCTGCGCGGATTCTTCACGCGCCTGCGCATCCGCAAGCCGCGGTACGTTTCGATTTCCGTCGACGGTGCTCGAAACGCCCCGTTCGGGTCGACAAAGTCGTTCGACGGCGAAGTGACCGGCGACATCCAGACAATCGGCGCCCTCGCGCCTGGCGCGCGCGTGGCGGTGTATTTCGCCCCCAACACGGCGCGCGGTTTCCTGGACGCCGTGTCAGCCGCCGTTCACGACCCGAAGCAGCAGATAACCGTGCTCTCGGTCAGCTGGGGGCAGGCGGAGGTGCATTTCGCGCGGCGCACGCTGGAGGCGTTCAACGACGTGCTGCTCGAAGCGGCAGTGCTCGGCGTGACGGTGTGCTGCGCGTCGGGCGATCACGGCGCGTTTGCCGCCACGCGCGATCGCGTCCCGCACGTGACGTTCCCCGCGTCGAGTCCCTACGTCCTGGCATGCGGCGGGACAACCCTCGTCGCGAAGCGGAAGCGTATCGTGTCGGAGACGGTGTGGCACAACCAGACGGGCGCCAGCGGCGGTGGCGTCAGCACCCTCTTCCCGCTGCCGTCGTGGCAACGGCGCGTCCGCGTGCCGACGGCCACGAACCGGCGGCGCGGACGGGGCGTGCCCGACGTCGCGTCAAACGCCGATCCGAGGACTGGCTTTCGCATCTTCGGTCGCGGCGCGTGGCACGTCGGCGCCGGGACCAGCGCGGCGGCGCCCGTCTGGGCGGCGCTCATCGCCCGGATCAATCAAGTGCGCGGCCTGCCGGTCGGCCTGGTCACGCCGTTCTTGTACGGCCACTATCCGCGCCTCTTGAAGGACGGCGCCATCCGGAAGATCAAGCGGGGCAACAACGGCACGTTCCGCGCGCAGCGAGGCTGGGACCGCTGCACCGGCCTCGGTGTGCCAGACGGCACGAAACTCGCGAACGCGATTCAGCATCCGAAGCCGGCGCGATAGCCCGGCCGACAGCCGGCGTGCTACAACAGTCGAAATGACACGCGCGCTCGTGACGCTCGTCGTCTCGCTGGTCGTCGCGCTCGCCCAGGGGCGGACGCCGATCGACACTCCACCCGCGCCGAGCCTCGTCGGCGACTGGACGCAATTCGGCTGGGACGTCGCGCGATCGAACGCCTCGCCGGACGACACCGGCATCACCGCCGCGAACGTCGCCACGCTCGTCCGCCAGCGGGTCGTCCTCGAAGATGGCGTCGACGCGTCGCCCATCTTTCTCGGCGGCGTCACGGTGAACGGCGCGACGCACGACACGCTGTTCATGACGACGTCGTACGGCAAAACGATCGCGATCGACGCGGCAAACGGCGTCGTGCTGTGGACCTATACGCCGCCGGCGTACTCCACGTGGTTCGGTTCGCGTCAGATCACCGCCGCCACGCCCGTCGCCGATCCGACGCGCCAATTCATCTACGCGGCGTCGCCTGACGGACGCATCCAGCAGCTCGCAGTCGCCGACGGCCACGCCGCGTGGAGCACGGCGATCACGCTGCTGCCGCAGCGCGAGAAAATCGCTTCCTCACTCAATTACTTCAACGGCCGCGTGATTGCCACGACCGGCGGTTATGTCGGCGACGCGCCGCCATATCAAGGTCACGTCGCGCTGCTCGACGCGGCCACCGGAAGCCTGCTGCACGTCTGGAATTCGCTGTGCAGCGATCGCGCCGGCCTGCTCGATCCGAGTAGCTGCCCGGAGAGTGGATCCGCGATCTGGGGACGCGCGGGCGCCGTCGTCGACGCCGCGACCGGCAACATCTTCGTGGCGACGGGGAACGGGCGCTGGGATGGCCGGACGTACTGGGGCGACGCGACGCTGGAGCTCGATCCCGACGCGACGCGTCTGATCGGCAGCTACACGCCGACCAACACCGCCAGCCTGGATCAACTCGATCTCGACATCGGATCGACGTCGCCGGTGCTGGTCGGGGGCGACTTCCTCGCACAGGGCGGCAAGGATCACTTGATCCGCTTGTTGAGCGTCCAGCAGATGGCGGCCGCGCTCGTCGGTCGCGAACTGCAGACGGTGGCGACGCCGTCCGGCAGCGATTTGTTCACCGCGCCGGCCGTGTGGCGGAACGGAGCGGCGACACTGGTCATCACGGCTGACGCGGGAGCCACCGCCGCGTGGTCGCTCGTCAGCGGATTGCTGCAGCAGCAATGGCGCGCTCCGAACGGCGGCACGAGCCCGGTGGTCGCCGGCGGACTCGTCTTCGCACACGACCCGAGCGGCGGGTTGCGCGTTTACGACGCGGCGTCGGGCGCGGCGGTCACACGCCTCGACTGCGGCGGCGGCCACTGGGACAGTCCGATCGTCGTTCCCGGTCTGATCGCGATGCCCGAGAGCACGACACCGGGCAACCCGGGCGCCCTGAACATCTGGCGCCTGCCCGGGGCGCGCCGCATTACACGGCGGCGCTAGCGGCGCCGCGACGCGGTCGACGGCGGTTCGATGTGGTTCGCCCGCAGGTAGCCGACGACGTTGCCGTAGATTTCGTTGTTGTGCACCGTCGTGTGCAGGAACGAAAACGTCAGCTGCGGCGACGACAGGATTTTCGCGTCGTCGAGCTTCTCGAACGTCGCGTCGCAGTAGTCGAACGACGCTTGCAAGTTCTTGACGATCTCGTCCTTCGTCTTCAACAGGTCGGTCTTCGCCTTCGGCATCGGATTCGGTTCGCCCCGCAACGTCGAGCAGTCCAGATAGTTACGCTCGGTCGAGTGATTGATCCATTCTCCGAAGGTCATCTGTGCGGGATCCAGTTTGAAGCCGTACTTGTCGGCCGGCATCACCTCGGCCGCGGCTTCGATGAAGTTCTTCACGGGCGTGTAGTACCGCTGGATGTTCGTGGTCTTCAGCGTATCCTCCGCGCGCAGGGGCGCGGCGGCCGCCAGCGCACAGATGATCAGCAGCGTCGTCCTCATGTCATGACCTCCATCGGGATCATAGAATTGATGCAGGCGTATGCTGACAAAATACCGCGTCCGGCTCGCGTTCGTCGCCGCCGTGGCGACCGACGTCCTGCAGCTCGCGCTGGGTCCCTTCGGGTGGCCGTTCGCCGACGAAATCCTCGATATCGTCGCGGCGGCGATCACGTGGAAGCTGATCGGATTCCACCCGCTGCTGCTCCCGACGTTCATCCTCGAGGCGGTACCCGTCGCCGATCTGCTGCCGACGTGGACCGGATGCGTGGCGCTCGTCGTCTCGATGCGCCGGAAGCAGATGCGGAGTGCTTCATGAAGTGTCTTGCCGCCGGCATCATCGCGTTCGCGTTCGCCGGAGCCGCGCTCGCGCAGGAAAAGCCAGTGCCGAAGGACTCGGCGCGCGTGTCGGTGCCCGGATGTTCGAAGGGCTACATCTTCACCGTTGGGTCGCGCACGCTGAACGAAGCGGGGACGAACGTCGACATCCCCGAGGGCACCCATCTGCGAATGAACGGTTCCAAGAAGCTGATCAACGAGATCAAAGCGCACGAAGGTCAGGTGATTCAGCTGACGGGGTTGATGAAGAAGGATCAGCCGGGGATCGCGGGCGTGCAGCTTGGCGGCGGCGTCAGCGTGGGCGCCGGCGCGCCGGTCGGCGGCATGCCGTCGGCGGGCGGCGGTCAGAATTTCATCGACGTCGAAGGCTACCGCACCATTCCGGACAAGAGCTGCTCGTCACGCTAGACCAGTTTTCGATTCGATGTAGATGTAGTGTCCGGCTTCAGCCGGACTTCCGGCCGAGACCGGCGAGGTCCGCCTGAAGGCGGACACTACGCACATCTGGAAAACCCTCTTAGGATCCGGTCGTGAAGTTGACGGTCACCGTGACGATACCTTCGTACGGGATCGGAGTGTAGCGCCACTGCTTGACGGCGGCGATCGCCGATTGCGCGAACTGATCGTTGGTCGCCCGCAGCACTTTCACGTCGCCAATCGTACCGTCCTGATGAATGACCGCGTCGAGGACGACGGTTCCTGGAATCCGCGCTCGTTCGAACAGCGGCGGATAGTTCGGCTTCACTTTGTTCAGCAGCGTCAGGTTGCCGCCAGATCCGAGACGCACCGGACCCGATCCGCTGCCGGCGCCCTGCGCGTCCGTGGGGCCGGCCGTCTGGCCGGATCCGCTGCCTGATTCTGGCGGCGGCGTCGCTTCCGCGCGCATCACTTTCGTCGGCGCCGGCTTCCTCGGAGCCGCAGGCTGTGGCGCGGCCGCCGACGTCCCTGACGTTCCGGTTGGCCCGGGCACGTAGGCGGCGATGCCGACCGTCGATGTGTTGCCCGGGCTCATGCGTACCGGCGCACGACGCGTCGCGACATAGATCGTGGTGAAGAGCGCGACGTGAAATAGCAGCGCGGCGACATAGACGCTCGTCGTCACCCGCTTGTGAGCCGGGATCGTTGCCGTGGACTTGCCGAGCAGATCGATCACGTCCTCGCCTCCCGGTTGGGCTCAGCAAGGACGCTGCCAATCGATCTATTCGTATCGCAGAGCTAAGACTGGATTGACGCGCGTCGCGCGGCGGGCCGGGATGTAGCCCGCCAGCGCGGCGACGACGCCAAGCAGCGCGACGGCGCCGACGATCGTGATCGGATCGGCCGCGCTGATACCGTACAACTGATTGCCGAGGACGCGATGGAGCGCCCACGCGGCGATCAGGCCGAGCAGCATCCCGCTGCCGACCAGCAGCAGCACTTCGCGCATCACCAGCCAGATGACGTCGCCCTGGACGGCGCCGAGCGCCATGCGCACGCCGATCTCGCGCGTGCGCCGCGCGACGGTATACGCCATCACGCCGTACAGACCGATCACCGCGAGCAGCGTCGCGAGCACGCCGAACGCCGTCGAGAGCGTCGCGATGAAGCGTTCGACGAGCAGCGAGCGATCGATCTGCCGTTCGAGCGTGCGCAGGTTGTAGACCGGCAGGTTCGGGTCGAGCGCGCGCACCGTGCGCTGCGCCGCCCCGAACGCCGCCGAGGGATCGCCGGTCGTCCGCTCGTAGAGGACGATCGAAGAGGGGATGCGCTCTTCGTAGAGCGGGAAGAACACCTGACGCGGGATGTCGTCGCGCACGCCCGTGTACTTCGAATCGCGCACGACGCCGACGATTTCGATCGGCGTCGGCGTTCCCGGATTGCCGCCGAAGCCGATGTGGCGGCCGACGGCGTCGCGCCCTGCGAAGTACTTCTTCGCGAAGCTCTCGTTGACGATCACGTGATGGTACCCGTTGCCGAATCCGTCGTTTCGGCTCGGGTCGGCGCTCTCGGGCGCCGGGCCTTCGTCACGTTCGTCGAACTCGCGGCCGCGCAGCACGGGAATGCCCATCGTCTTGAAGTATCCGGGGCTGATCGAGTTGCAATAGGGATTCATCTGCTCGCCTTGCGCCGACTGGTAGCCCTCGACCGTCACCGTGCTGTCCCATTCGTTGCCTTCGAGCAGACCGACGTTGGCGAACGCGACGCCTTGCACGCCCGGCTGACTGCGCAGCTGCGTGACGAGCGACTTGTACAGCGGAATGACGCGATCGGGCTTGTAGCCGGCCAGTGCGGGCTGCAGGTTGAATGCGACGACGCTCTCGGTGTTGAGGCCGAGATCGACGAGACGCAGGTTGCGCAGCGTGCGGATGAAGAGTCCGGCGCCGATGAGCAGCAGGATCGAGATCGTCACCTGCGCGACGACGAGCGCCTTGCGGAAGCGCACGCCTCCGCCAACGACCGAGCCGGCCTGGTCTTTCAACACCGGCGCGACATCCGGCTTCGTCGATCGCAGCGCGGGCGCAAGGCCGAAGAGGAGGCCTGTTGCGAGCGAGAGCGCGAAGTTGAAGAGGAGCACGCGCCAGTCCATCGCGCCGCTGATCACGTGCGGGAAGTCGGACGTCGGCAGGAATCCGAGCAGGAACTTCGTCGTCCACGCGGCGACCGCCAGGCCGATCGTGCCGCCGGCGATCGCGAGCGTCAGGCTTTCGACCAGCAGCTGACCGACGATCTGCGCCCGGCTCGCGCCAATCGCGAGGCGCAGCGCGATTTCTTTCTGGCGCGCCGTCGCGCGCGCGATCAGCAGGCTCGCGACGTTTGCGCACGCGATCAGCAGCACACCGGCGACGATGCCGAACAGCATCCAGAGCGGCTGCGTGAGCTGCTGCCGAATGGGAGAGCGCCCCTGCGCTGCGGGCAGCAGATTGAGCTTCCCTTTCAAAAAGTCCTGCCGCACGTACGGCGTCGTCTGGCTGAATGCGGCCTGCTTCACTTCTTCTTCGAGCAGTCCGTGAAAGAACGGCTGAAGGATGGTGAGCGCCTGATCCTGCGACACCCCGGGCTTCAGGCGCGCGAATACGTTGACCCAGCGACTGCGGCGATTCTCCATGTCGTCCCAGTTCGGCGTCATCTGCGCCTTCAGCGTCACCGGGACGAACACGTTCGACGCCGATCCGATGTCGAGACCGGTGAAGCCGGCCTGCGACACGCCGATCACCGTCATGGTGTTGTTGTTGACGATGATCTGCGTGCCGACGACCGACGGATCCGCGCCGTATCGATTGCGCCAGTAGTCGTAGCTGAGGACGGCGACGAGTCCGCCGCCTTTCTCGCGATCGTCGTCGGGCTGGATCAGACGTCCGGCCGCCGCGCCGACACCCAGTACGGGAAAGTACGTGCCCGAGACCAGCTCGCCGATGACACGCTCGGTCCTGCCGTCGACGCCGACGTTCATCGCGATCGGGCGTCGCGCGAAGACGCCGGTGAAAATCTTCGGCGTCGGCGCCGGATTCGGCACCACCTGGCTGACCCGCGGCAGCCGGGCCGACGCGCCATCGGCGCGAAGCCCGGGATCGACGAAGTTGTCGCGGAAGTCTTCGTACATCGGGTACGACAGCATGTTTCCGCCCGAATTGCTGCCATAGTGGTTGCGCGGCCCCGTGAACAGCACGAGCTGCTCGGGCGCCTTCACCGGCAGCAGTCGGATCAGCACCTCGTCGACGAGCGTGAAGATTGCGGTGTTGGCGCCGATGCCGAGCGCGATCGAGAGCAGGGCGACCAGCGAAAAGAGCGGCGCGCGTGCGAGACTGCGCCAAGCGTATTTGATATCGCGGAGCATGCCAACGGTTAGACGACGGTGAGGGTTGCGGGGTTGACTCCGGCGGCAGAATACACGGGAAATGGTCGTTGAACGCATTTCGCGCGCCGACGATCCTCGACTCGCGACGTTTCGCGGCGTGCGCGATCCCGAGCTCGTGCGCGCGCGCCGGCAGTTCATCGCCGAGGGCCGGCTCGTGGTGCAGCGCGTGATCGAACACGAGCGTGTCCGCGTTCACACGGTGCTC
>Ga0335085_10005717_pt1 | contig 19861 bp, 15 predicted proteins | sample Lox_Sample_45_FD_206712 | JGI IMG/M metagenome (GOLD analysis project Ga0335085, IMG submission 206712) | Soil microbial communities from Loxahatchee National Wildlife Refuge, Florida, United States - Lox_Sample_4.5 | ecosystem: Environmental > Terrestrial > Soil > Wetlands | place: USA...
TCGCTTCGACAAGAAAGGAATTACTCAGGTCCGCAATCAGACCGTTGCGATGCAGGGAGCTCAAAACCAGTGCATCGTCGAAGCTCCGGTAAGGAAAGCCCGTATAGTCCCTGGCATGGCATCGGGTCAGTAAATCGACCGGATCAAAATCCCCATCCATCAACGCGTCTTCCGAGAGAATCGCTACCGGCAGCTTGTAGTCCGGGAAGGGATAGTAGAAGTAAGTATGCTTCAGCCCCGCAGTCGATAACAGGTCGATCAACTCCCGCCGTCCAAACGTGCGAGGCGTTCGCGCGCCGTAGAGGTCCTGAACCCCGAAGAATGCAGCGCCGACATGGTCTTCGTAGCAACCATTGAAATATTTCAGACCGAGTTTGTTCTCGATGGCCACGACCAGCCTTCCCCCCGGGGAGAGGAAGCGGGACGCCGACTGCACCAGTCGTTCGAATGGATTCTCCTCGGTGGAAAACATGGCTGCATACTCCAAAACACCGATCAGGAGTACGCAGTCGAACTGCTCGTCTGTTTCGAAGCGGAAAAGGTTGTCGACGACTACTCGCACATTGCCGAACTCCCGGCAACGCTCCGCGGCGACGCGGGCGCGAACGAGGCTACCTTCAACCCCAACGAGGTTAGCGCCAAGCTCACCGAGGAATCGCGTTATGGGGCCGCAACCGCATCCCAGCTCCAGGACTTTGTCGCCCGCCTGAATACCGAGGGGTCGCACCAGGCAATGCCGGGATTTGCTGAAGTGGTATTCGCTGACCCAATCGGTGATGGCTTCGGCCAGCGCAGGGGAAAATGTGCTGCGGTCTTTCGCGTTTAAGACGACGTTAAGCAGCCGGGCTTCGGACTCTGCTCCATCGGAGTACGCAAACTCCCCGGTATTTTCGCGTCGAAAGAGGTGAAGGTCGTCGTCAAAGAGATAATTCATCTGAAAGCTAGCTGCAGGAAGCGCTGCCGATTCGAGAACAACACCCACCAGACATCCGGTCTGCCGTGGAGCGCAGCAGTGCTAGACTCCTAGACAGCAATCGTAATCCACTTCTTGAAATGCAGCCAAACAGTAACAACGGCCGCGCAGCGCAGGCCTTGCCGCATCTGGGGCCCCTCGATTGTCATTTCCATGCGCGACGAGGATACCATCTTCGCTCGCTTCCGTGCTCCCCGAAACACGTCACAGCCGGGGTCCTGCCTCACCGGGGGATGATCGTCTTCAGCCATGAAGGCACTAATTCCAACCCCGCTTGGCTCGCGGCGTGGAAACGCGAAAACCGCTGGAGCAAGCTCGTATGAGCCACGGCTCGGTTCCCAAAGCCAGTGCGTTTCTTGCAAGACAAAAAGCGCGGTGGCTCACTCTGCGCAGCGCCCTGCGCGACGGCAACGAGGAAGACCGATACAAGGCTGTGCGATTTGTAGTATTGCGGCTCCCACTTTCCGATGCGACTAAGCAGAAGCTCATAGCCTGGGGCTTGGACTATCTGGTAGACCGCCATCGTAGTTCCCTCCGATCAAAACTCCTACATGCTCAGCGGGACTGGGAGGCAAAGGGACACCTTCATCTTCAGCAACTACTGGCTTCAGGTAAGAACCTGGAACTACCGGCTGTTCGCTCCCCGAAGGTATCCTTCATCATTGTCTTCTTCAATAAAGCTCACCTTTCGATTCTAAGCATCGAATCCCTGCTGCAATTTGCCGACGACAGCTATGAGTTGATTGTCGTGGACAACGCGTCCACGGACGAGACTGCTGCGCTGCTCGATAGGATCCATGGAGCAAAGATTGTCCATAACTCGGCGAACGCAGGTTTTGGAGCAGCATGCATGCAGGGAGCCGACATTGCCGTGGGAGAATATCTCTGCTTCCTTAATAACGATGCGCTCCTGACTCAAGGCGCATTGTCCGCTGTGCTTAGGAACTTTGACCGAGACGGCGTGGGTGCAGTCGGAGGCAAGATCCTTCTCGCCAATGGCAGGCTGCAAGAAGCTGGATCGATTATCTGGCGCGATGGGAGCGCCTTGGGATATGGACGCGGCGATGACCCCGACTTGCCCCAGTACAACTTTCGACGTCCTGTTGATTATTGTTCGGCTGTCTTCCTAACTACTCCCAAGAAGCTATTTCATGACCTAGGCGGCTTTAGCTCTGAGTTTGCCCCTGCCTACTACGAAGATACTGACTACTGTATGACTCTATGGCGTCGAGGCTTCAGTATTATCTATGAGCCGTTGGCCCAGATCGTCCATTACGAGTCGGCAAGTTCGGGAGGAAACGAGCTGGCAAGGGGACTGATGGCTTCGCAGCAGGTTAAGTTCAGGGATAAATGGGCAGCCGCTCTGGAAAATCACTATCCTGCGGATGCGGCGAATGTCTGCGCTGCGAGGATCTCCGTAAGTTCCCGATCCCAACGCATCCTTTATATCGATGACCGCATCCCCAGAAGGACGTTAGGCGCAGGCTTTCCTCGGAGTAACGACATCGTAACCGAGCTGGCGCGCTTGGGCTATCACGTTGTCTGTTCGACCTCCACGTTTCCGCTCCTCGGCGAAGGCTATGCAGACTTACCCAGAGAGGTGGAACTCTTCGACGGCTTCCGGTTTCGTCAGAAGTTGATCGGCGATTACATGCGATGTGCCGACGTGGTATGGGTGAGCAGACCTCATAATATGAAACTTCTCATGACGGAACATCCGGCGGTGCTGAACACCAGAAAATTCGCCCTCATTTATGACGCGGAAGCTCTATTCTCTCAGCGCACCCAGGATCGGACCCGGTTGCTGGGCGAAGCGAGCAGGTATCGTGAGGTTCTCGATCCCACCGGCCCAGAGGAGGAATTCAGTCTGGCGAAGAAGGCCGACTGCGTTACGGTGGTTTCGGAAGCGGACCGGCAAGCCATGCTACAAGCCGGTGTGCCATCGGTGTCTGTTGTGGGTCATCGCATGTCCGTAGTGCCTACAACCTCGTCCTTTGCGGAACGCGATACCTTCCTCTTTGTGGGCTCGGTCCATGGACCCGACAACCCCAACGCCGATTCCGTCCGTCATTTTTGCCACGATCAGTGGAGGACGATCCATCGCGCAACCGGGGCGCCCCTGGTGGTGGCCGGCTATGGGACGGAGTTGTTGCGCGCTGAAATCAAGGATCCCAGTGTGAGGATATTGGGCGCGCAGGATGATTTGCGTCCCCTCTATGAACGGGCGCGGGTCTTTGTTGTACCCACACGCTATGCAGCCGGCCTTCCCTTCAAGGCCCATGAAGCGGCGGCCGCCGGAGTACCTTTGGTCGTCTCTGCGATCATCGGCCGGCAGATAGGATGGTCGCACGGCGACGACTATTATGTTGCCAGCGGCGGGGACCAATTCGCCGCATATTGTGTATCCCTCTACTCGAATGAATCGTTGTGGCAGTCGTTCCGCGATAACGCCCTGAAGCGGGTGCGCGCGGAACTGAATCCGGAAAGGTTTAACACCAGCTTGCAGTCGGTCCTCAGCTCCGTGATTTCCGCAAAGGAAATCCGCAGTTAAGGGCTGTCGTTGCGCTTGTTTCGCAGCGTCAGCCGCGTGGGCGCTTCGTGGCGGCGGAATTGCGCCTGCTTCGAATGCAGGCGAAAGTCCGGCCCCTCGATCTCCACTTTCTTGCACATCTCGTGCAGGCGCGAGCGCATGCGCTCCCCGATGCGGTCTCCCAGGGTGTCCTTGGAAGTGGCGTACGTCGCCGCAGGAAGGCCGGTCGGATTGTCGTCGTATGGTCTTGGGCGTTCAGCCTTGTCGGGAAAGTTCGTGGTGATGATGGTCGTCTTGTCGTCGTTATAGCGGCTGTTGAGGATGTAGTTCACGATGTCAAACACCCACTCAGTGCTGCGTGCCGCACCCAGTTCGTCGAGCACCAGCACCTCGGCGTCGAACACCGGCTGCAGGATCTCCATCTCCGTCGCCTGCACCTGCGGGTTGTAGGAGTTCTGGATGGACTTCAGCAGCTCCCGGTAATCGCAGAACAGGCAATGGATGCCCTTCTCGCGAATCAGGTCCCTGATGATGCCCACCGCAAGGTGCGTCTTGCCCACGCCCACCGAGCCTACAAACAGCAGCCCGGTCTTGTCGGTCGGATATTCCTCCACAAACCGCCCCGCCAGGAAGCGGGCATCGCGGATGCTCTTCGTAAAACGATCCTCGGGTTGACCATGCAGCAGAGCACCCGATTCCGCCATGTATGTTCTGCCTTGCGGCGGCGCTGGTGGCTCGCACTCGAAATTACCGAGCTCGCAGTGTTGATAGCGCGCCGGGATATGCGCTGCCGCCAGCAGGCGCTCGCCGCGGTCCTTCACCCGGCACTCGCAGCGCACGGCTTCGCGCCCCTGGCCGCGCTCGATGGTATGCCAGCCGGTGCCACCGCAGATGGCGCAGGTTTCGGTCGCTGTGGTCACGTGTTGAATCTACTGCTGAGTTGGCACGACAGGCAATCCGATTAGGGCACAGATTTGCACCGATTCTCGCAAAACCAGCAAGAAGCCGTGAGTGACTGTGGAAAATCCGCAAGCACCCCTCGCTTGGAAGCAGAACAGCAACCACGGATCACACGGGTTTCACGGACAAAACCAGGAAAAGACGTATCCGCATCATCCGCGATTGCTGCGTCATGGCACAGCCAGGACCTGCTCCTTCACTGCGGGGAAGACGTCATAGACATAATCGTGTGCGGCCAGCATGGCGGGCTTCATTGCGCCGGACTGCACTCGCTTCGTGACTTCCTCGCGCGAATAATCAAAAACGGCCTGCAGGATCTGCTCGCGCTCCTGGCCGGTGGCCTCCGCCAGCACGAACAACACGCGTGCGCTGTGCTGAATGTAATTCGGCGAAAGCAGTTGCCGCTTCAGCAGTTCCATGATGACCGGTGCTTTCCCCCGGTCAAAGCGGCCCGGATCGCCCTGCCGGTCCAGCTCGGCGAAGAACGCGGCCGTCCATTCGTTGTGATAGTCCCACACCTTCTGGAAGAGATCCCTGGTAAAACGAGTTCCCGCCTTGATCTGCTCGCTGCTCGGCGCCAGCACCATGCCATCTTCGGTCAGCGCCGCCCGCTGGAAATGGCCGTCCCTGTTGATGACGGCCTGATGAGCCGCCAGCGTCCACAGCCACGACACGTCAATGCGGTAGGTGGCCAGATCGTTCATGAAGCGCTGCTTGAGTTCGTAGTCGTCGATGGCCGCGGCGAAGTTCCCGTTCAGGATCTGAAACCCATAATTCGCGGCCATGTAAAACGCATGCTGGATGTGCTCGATGGTGACGTCGCCCTGGGGCACGTCGTAGATGGCGTCCCACAGCCCGGGATTGAGCAGTTTCTCCGGTGTGTCGAGCGCGTCTTGGCGGATGATGCTGGGAGTGATTTTGCCCTGCGGACTCAGCAAGCCGCGCGATTCGAGCAGAGCCCGCTCCGCATCCACCAGCCCGCTGGCAACGGTCGGCACTGCTTTGCCGTTCGCGTCCACGGTCTGGCGCGGCGCATCCAGCACCGCTTGCAGTTCCGCGACCGGCACGCGCAGCGGCCCGTTTCCCGCGGCCACATACGCGGTCTCGGGACTGGCAACCCAGCTCTGCCGATACGTGTCGTAGAGCGTTCCCTTGACGCGCCCGGCGAGAGCGTCGTCAAGCGTAACCTGCTGGCCCGCGGCGATTGGCTCGTCAGGCACGAACATCAGTCCCAGCAGCCTCTCGCGCAGCTTATCCACAACGATGGCGCGCATCGCAACCGGGTTGTAGCGCGCGCGGCCGTAGACATCGCCCGGCTGATAGATCATCACTGCGGCCATTCCACCGATCGGAGCGCCTTGCGTGAGCTCGCCATGCTTCATGCCCGCCATCAGCATTACCAAGGCGTTGTAGCGCTGGTAAGCGATCATGTTTGGCGAAGCCATTCCGATGGTTTGCGGATCGGGAAACACACCATTCGGGTCGTCTTTCCACATCTCAATCAGGCTGCCGAGATAATCCCAGCGGCCGACGTTGGTGCCCAGCAAACGCCGCCGGAAGACCCAGGCAATCGCCGGCAAGTAGCGGCCACCGTTGCCTTCCTCGTAGAGAATCTTGATCTTGAAGGTTCCCGCCGGCACTCCGATGATGCTTTCCACCCGCGCCAGCAATTTCTCCACGATGAGCGCTTCCTTCGGCGTCTGCATTTTCGGGATGTAGAAATACACGCCCGAGCCGGCGCGCTTCAACGCGTCGTAATTGTTGAATACCCAAAGAACGACCACTGCTATCAGGCCAGGAACAGGTTCGTCATCAACCGTGACGTGCTCGTAGAGCACGTGAATGCTTGGCGGGCGGACCAGCCGCGTTGGCCACTGCTGGGGCGACCGGTTGATTCTGTAGGAGCGCGTCTTGTCCTTCTTCACCACCTCGTACGGCTTCGTCGCCCAACGGCCTTCAAGGATCTCCTTGGCGTTCTGCAGAGCCGCGAAGGTCCCTACCGGCTCACCTTTGGGGGCACCCACCGGCTGGAAGTGCGACGGCGAAGCGTCTTCGAAGTCCGGCATGTTCTGCGGCGCATCGCTATTCAGCGCGTTGAATGCCATATCCAGCGGATGCCACGGCCCTGTCAGCTCCAATCCGGGGTTGTCCAACGGATGCACATCGGCGGGAATCGGCACTTCGTCGTTAAGACGCCACCGCCATTTGCTCTCCCGGCCCAAGAAGTTGTCGATCACACCTTGGACAATTTGGCGAAACGTCCAGGAGCTTCCCGTGACCGGATCCTCGAACGTCTCGTCCCAGTTCGGCCAGGCATACTTCTTCCGTACAGGTTCTGGACTCTCGAGCAAAGTCCGGCGCGCGCTGAGAGCTTCGGCAATGGCCGGACGCAGTTCGCGGGCAAGCGTCGCCACCGTTTCCTCGACGTTCACCTCCCGGCCGTTTACCTTCTTGTTTCCAAACAAATCAGGGAATTGCTGGAGAATGTCTTCACGGACCATGGCTCGCCTCCCGTGCACTCTTTACAGCCAGTGTAGAGCGCAGCTTCCGAACCGGTCAAAGCGCTCGCATGCGCTTCTAAACACTCGGGTAGAGCGACCCTAGCCGTGCTCGAAGGTCTGGCTTTCCGTGCGCTACAATCAAGGATTCATGCCTCCGACCTCCCAAGCTGTAACTCGAACCCCTGCCGAAATCATGCGAATGGCGCCGGTGACACAGGCCGCCAATGGCATCTGCTTTGCGGTCATGGGAGAGGTCACGACTGCGATCGTCGATTTCGAACGCATGGTGAACGCCGTGCCGCGTAGCATCGCTGCGGCGCTGAACCGCAAGGCGTACTACTTCGTCCCTTTGACGCTGAACCTGGGCGACGAAACGATGATCGCCGACCGCTACGACGTGCAGCTCTCCGATAGCGCAGTCTGCCACCGTAACCAGACGCTCGGCGATTCACAATGCGTTTTCATTTCGACTCGCCTGATGGAAGACAGCTTCGCCATTGCCTTCGAATTCTTCATCAACGTGGGACACAACTTCGTGGAGTCGGTCGGAGTGTCGCAGCAATTTGCGGACCTGGCGTGGAAGCAAGTGGAAGACAAGGCCCGGGGAGAAACCTCGCTCGACGCCTATGAGTTGCGCAAGGTCGCCACCACGAGTGGCCCGGAAGCAGAGAAGGCGAAGCACGAGTACCTGCTGGCCGCCTTTGCCGATGCCATCGCGGTATACGTGCTCTCGCTCTACCTTGACGTTGACTACCAGGACCTGCGCGAACGGGACTATCCCTTGTTGGCGCCAAATGCGCTCGCTGAGCGCCTGCGCATGATCAACGAGCTGTTCCCGGCCAACCCCGGCTTTGAGTTCGCGGTGTACCACCGGAGACGGCAGTGACTGCTCCCCGCTTTTCGCTCTTCGCTGTCCGCCTTTCGTATTCTCACCCTGGAACCTCCTGCTTGACTCGTCAGACTGACTATTACAGCAGATGCTTGGGACTCACCGCCCACCAAGTGATGCAGCAAGGACGGGCAGCGAAAAGCGAAGAGCGAATCGCGAAAAGCGACATTCTATGAACCGGATGATCCTTGCCAACCTGGTGCATCGCCCGTTCCGCACAATGATCAGCGTGGTCGCCGTAGCCGTCGAGGTGACCCTCATTCTGATGATTGTCGGCTTGTCGATTGGCATGTTGGAAGATGGCCGCAACCGGCAGGCGGGAATCGGCGCTGACATCATGGTGCAACCGCCGAATTCGTCGCTGCTGATGGGCGTCAGCGGCGCACCGGTCTCGGTGAAGGTCGCCGACAGGATCATGAAACTGCCGCACGTCGTGGCGGTAGCTCCCGTCGTGACGCAGCTTTCGACCGCCGGCGTGGTGGAAGTCATTGACGGCATTGACTTGAACTCGTTTGACGCCGTCAGTGGCGGGTTTCGGTACCTCTCTGGCGGGCCGTTTGAGGGTCCGGACGACATCATTGTGGACGACTTGTTCGCCTCAGCCAAACACCTGAAGGTGGGCGACACCGTGGAGACGCTCAATCATCAATTCCGGGTCTCGGGGATTGTCGAGCATGGCAAGGGAGCGCGCAAGTTTCTACCCCTCAAGACCATTCAGGAATTGATCGGTGCCCAGGGCAAGGCCACCATCTTCTATGTCAAGCTTGACAACCCGAACAACGCCGACGAAGTCGTCCGCGCCATCAAGAGTATTCCCGGGATGCAGCAGTACGGGGTGCACTCGCTGAAGGAGTATCTCAGCCTGATGACGTCGAACAGCGTTCCCATGTTTTCCACGTTCATTAACACGGTCATAGCAATCGCCATGATCATCGGTTTCATCGTCATCTTTCAGGCGATGTACACCGCGGTGCTGGAGCGTACGCGTGAGATTGGCATCCTGAAGTCGCTGGGCGCCGGCAAACTCTACATTGTGAATGTGGTGCTGCGGGAAACGGTGCTGATTGCCGTCGGAGGAATCATTCTCGGGATTGCCGCCAGCTACGCAGCCAAGGCGGGTTTGCGGGCCAGGTTTCAGACCCTGCCGATTCTGATTACCTGGGGCTGGCTGGCTCGGGCAACCGTCATCGCTATTGTCGGAGCGCTGCTGGGGGCGTTTTACCCCGCGCTCAAGGCCGCGCAGAAAGACCCCATCGATGCGCTGGCGTACGAATAGCTCCATTCGGGTAAGGCCGTCAAATCCGCATGGGCATCACCACGTAGCGGTACTTGAAGCCGTCATCGCCTGCGTCGTCAGGGCGCATTTGCCCCGCGGATTGCGCGTCCTTAAACTCCAGCCGCACCTCGCCTCCGCTGGAGGCCTTCAGAAAATCGAGCAGGTACTCCGAGTTGAAGCCAATCGTCAGAGGATCGGCGGTATAGGCGGTTTCGATGGAGTCTTCCGACTCGCCCGCATCGGTTGACGAAGATGAAATCTTGATCTCGTTCTTGTCCAGCTTCAAGCGGATGGCCCGCGAGCGTTCGTCAGCGAACTGCGCTACCCGCTGGATTGCCGTATTGAGGTCGGCTCCATGTACAACCACTGATTTGCTGGTCTCACGCGGCAGTACGGCCTCGTAGTTGGGGAATTGTCCCGTCAACTGGCGAGAGGTAAGCAGGCGCTCACCAATCCGGAAAAAGAGTGTCGATTCATCCTTGGCAAACTCGACAATCTCCACATCGCTGTTCTGCAGCAGCGAGTAGATCTCACTCATCGCTTTCTTGGGCACCAGAGTCTTGTTCTCTCCACTCACATCGAACTGCTCGCCCGGTTTCTCGATGTGAGCCAGGCGATGTCCATCGGTGGCCACCATCGTGATTGATTCCGGCTTCAAAACCATAAGGCCGCCATTTAATGTGTAACGGGATTCCTCGCTGGATATGGCGAAGATGGTCCGGCCGATCATGGCGCGTAGAGTTTGCGCAGGAATCTTCACTATGCCCGCGGCAGGAAACGTCGGCAGCCCCGGAAAGTTGGCCCGCGCCATACCCACCATCTTGGTGTTGGAACGGCCAGAGCGAATGTTGACCCAGTGGTTCTCGAGCAGTCGGATGGCAATATCACCGTCGGGCAACAGCTTGACGTAGTCATACAGCTTTCGCGCGGGAATGGTACAGGCGCCTTCGCGCTTCACCTTGGCTGCACAGGAAGTACGCAAGCTGAGATCCAGGTCCGTCGCCGTGATCGTCAGACGGTCATTCGCAGCTTCAAACAGGAAGTTGGAAAGGATGGGAATTGTGGTCTTGCGTTCGACCACGCCCTGTGTCGCCGTGAGTTCCCTGAGCAATTCGAACTTGCTGACGCTGATGTCCATTGCCGTGCTCTGAATTGTTCCTGTTGCTTCGGCAGCCATAAATATTCCACCTCGGCAGGTTCCACGGAAACATCTCCGCAGAGCGAACCCGTGAGTAGACTTCTACCTCTTATATCAAATACAAAACCTATAAAACCAGTAGTAATAACAGGTACGCTGCAAAAGTGGAAATGTACGGAGAAACCTCTGGGGATGCGCCAGCAAGGGCCCTGCGCATACAGGAAAATGGAGCTGACACCGCTGGACAAGATGTGGCCAAATGGGACGCATACCGAGTTTCGCCGACGTCTTCCACCAGATTCACATCGCGTCCACAGCGAGCCGGGAAGAAAACTGGTTCGCAAAGTGAAGAAGCAAGGCATGCGCCCTACTCATGCGTTTAAACTCTCGGTGAGCTTGTTCAACATCCTGTTCAAATCTTTGTCGGTCTTACGCAGCGTCTCAATCTTCTCGACAGAATGCAAAACTGTGGTGTGGTGCTTGCCTCCAAACTGCCGTCCAATCTCCGGCAGGGAAGCATCGGTCAGGTGCTTGGCAAGATACATTGCAATTTGCCGCGGATAGACGATGGCGCGCGAGTTGTTCTTGGCCTTGATCTCGGCCAAACGCAAGGCGAACTGCTCTGACACGGCCTTCTGGATGGATTCGATCGAGATCTTGCGCACGTTCGATTCCATCAGGTTCTTCAGCACCTCCTGTGCCGTCTGCAGAGTGAGGTCCCGGCCGGCAAGCGAAGCATAGGCGGTGAGCCGGATCAGGGCGCCCTCCAATTCACGAACGTTGCTGCGGATGTTCGACGCAATGAAAAGGGCTACATCAGTGGGAAGAACTACCTGGTCCACCTCAGCTTTTTTCTGGAGAATGGCGACCTTGGTCTCCAGGTCGGGCGGTTGTATGTCGGCGATGAGTCCCCACTCGAAGCGGCTGCGCAGGCGGTCCTCAATCTCGGCCAACTCCTTGGGCGGTCGGTCACTGGCAATCACAATCTGCCGCATGCATTCGTGCAAGGCATTGAAGGTGTGAAAAAACTCCTCCTGCGTGCGCTCCTTGTTGACCAGGAACTGGATGTCATCCATCAACAGCACATCCATGGTGCGGTACTTGTCGCGGAAGGCGGTCATCTTGCTGTAGCGGAGCGCATTGATCATGTCATTGGTGAAGCGCTCGCTGGAGACGTAGCAGATCGACTTTTCCGGCTGCCGCTTCTTGATCTCGTGCCCGATGGCCTGCATCAGATGAGTTTTTCCCATGCCGACGCCGCCGTACAGGAACAGCGGGTTGTACGCCTTCGAGGGCCGCTCGGCCACCGCCCGGGCCGCCGCGTGAGCAAACTGGTTGCCGGAGCCGGAGACGAAATCGTCAAACGTGTACTTGGGATTGAGCTGAGCGGCGCCATCCCAATCAAAACGCTGCTGCTGGGCGGGACCGATCATAGGGTTCTCCGGCGGCGCGGGGGCTTCGTGCCGTCTTTCGGCAGCGCGCACTGCTGCAGGAGTATTGCTACGCTGCGGTTCGTCCGTTACGAACTCTACGTCCTGATACTCAAGGCCGAGACCGTCGATGGCCTCGCTGATCAAATCCCCGTAGCGCTCGCCAATGTGACAGAACTCCGGGTTGGGCACGCGGACGAACAGCACGCGCCCTTGGGAATGATCGAAGCGCGTCGGCTTAAGCCAGGTTTCGTAGGAAGTGCGGTTGACTTTCTTTTCCAGGGCGTCCAGAACTCGCATCCACGGATCGGCAGTGACGGTCGTAAATAAAGACATGGCAAACGATCCAGAGGCAGCTAAAATCGCCTCTTATCTCCAGTGGTGTTGTGGGGAAATCCAACCGAACACAAGGCCACAGACCGGAGCACAGGTCAAATAAAACTCACGTTGCAAACCCGACCATTGCGGTAATTCGTAGCATTGCACCCGCATTCGTGCAGTCAGTTTTCGTTGTGGCTGCGGAGGATACTACCACGAAAAAAAAATTGCGCCAGCGAAATTTTTGGCGAGAAAATGCGTTTTGTTGCGACTGCTTGATTACGCGAATGTTACAGCCAAAAAAAATTTTCGGAGTGTCGCCTATCTGGTGCAGGCGCACACAAACCACGTCTGCGCGATGACAAGGGCACTTAGTGGCATGCGCCGCGAAGCACTTTCAGGTGACATTCGCAGCCTGAACGCGCTGCTTTGGCTGTCGGCTCCGCGCAGCAGAAATCACTTTGGCTGAGCATTCGAGTTGTCTTTCATCTGCCCTGAGTTCTTGATGAAGATCACCGTTTTCCAGATGTCATCATCGGAAAGAACGCCGTCCCAGCCGGGCATGGCGGTATAGCGAACCCCGTACTTGATTACGTAGAACAGATTGCCGTCGGGATCATCGGGTGTGCGGCTCATCAGTTGCGGCACAGGAGGATAGAACTTGGTCTTGAGAGGCGAAGCAGGCTCTTTTAGGCTACCGTGGCACATTGCGCAGTTCTTGTCGTAGGTCATGGAGCCGTCCATGATGTTGTCCATGGTTGGCTGAAACGGGTTGGCCTGTTTGGGAGCATGCTGGTCAACCCATTCGTCTAATGACTTGTTGGCCGCGTGGCGCTCAAAGTAGCTGGGCGTGTTCCCTACCGCCCGCGTGTCGAAGTGTCCGGTCGTCGCGTAGAAGTAACCGCCAACGAACAATACCAGCAACGTGATGATGATTCCTGTGATGAATCCGCGCATTGTTCTCCTCTACTGCCGTGCGTGCTTCAAGGAATTCCGATATCGTACAACGGACACCGCGGCTTAGTACTGTCGCAGCCGCCGGGCCTCGCGAGCCACATCTTCGACCTTGGGCAGGAAGGCCTCTTCGAGCGGAGGCGAGAACGGAACCGGCATGTCGGCTGACGCAATGCGAACGATGGGCGCATCCAGCGAGTCAAAGCATTCTTCGTTGATGATGGCTGCGATCTCGCCCGCGATGCCGCCGGTCTTGGTGTCCTCGTGGAGCACGATCACGCGATTGTTCTTTTCCACCGTCCGCCGGATGGCGGCGCGATCCAGCGGCAGGATCGTCCGCAGGTCAACGATCTCCAGCTCGATGCCTTCCCTGGCGAGAATCTCAGCCGCCTCCAGCGCCATGTGAACCATCGCGGCGTAGGTGATGACGCTTACATCGCAGCCTTCACGCACCACTCGCGCCTCGCCAATCGGTACGGTGTAATCGCCGGCGGGCAGCTCCTCCTTGATGCGGCGGTAGAGGAACTTGTGTTCGAAGAACAGTACAGGGTTGTTATCGCGGATGGCCGACTTGATTAACCCCTTCGCGTCATAGGCGCTGGCCGGGCAGACGACTTTCAGCCCCGGAACGTGCGCAAAATAAGTCTCAGGATTCTGTGAGTGGAACGGGCCGCCATGGACGCCGCCGCCGGACGGCCCACGCACCACCACCGGCACGGGCGCGCCCCAGCGGTAATGCGCTTTGGCCAGCAGGTTGGTGATCTGGTTGAAAGCGCAACTGATGAAGTCCATGAACTGGAACTCGGCAACCGGACGCATGCCCGTAAGGGCCGCGCCAAAGCTGGCATTGATGATCGCCATCTCCGAGATGGGTGTGTCCACCACGCGCTCGGGACCGAAGCGATCAATCAGGCCCTCCGTGACCTTGAACGCGCCGCCATAAATCCCGATGTCCTCGCCGATGCAGAAGACCGCGGGATCGCGCTCCATCTCCTCCCAGATTCCCTGCCTGATGGCTTCCAGGTAAGTGACCGCTGCCATGGAGATGGATTCTAAATCAATCGCCGACCCCCACCGCTTGGCTAGGTTGTCGCCGGGGCTCCAACCGTCTTTCCGCAATACGGGCAGCAGACGAAATCCTGGCTGATGGGACGGCCGCAATGGTTGCAAAAGGGCGTCAGGGCAAAGCCGCACTTCTGGCAGAAATGGAAGTCGGCAGCGAATGGCGTGCCGCACTTGGGACACGGGTATAACAACGGCTTGCGCAGCAGAAAGTAGGCGAGGAAGCCCAGGCCCTTGGGAATGAAGATTACCAGCAGCGTCCACAGCACCGGGTTCATTCCCCGGCGCTTGGAGTCAGCACACACGTAGCCAACCAGCAGGACAAGGATGGCCAGGAACAGGCCCCCGATCACGGCAATGATGGGAAGCCAGGGCCTCGGCGGCAGATCGTGCGGGATGTAGTGGGGCGCGATCACCAGCAGGCAAATCTGCACCAGCACGAACGCCAGCACCGCGAGCCAGACAGCAACACGCGGAATGATCGCCAGTTCGTCACCAAAATAAGACCTGCGCTCCCTCATGGCCTCTCTCCTTCACGTTTCCTCGCCGGCGCAAGCATCGGGGCTCCCTCGAATAACGGATGGGGAAAGGCCAGCATCAAGACGGCGATCACAATTGCCGGCAGCAGCCAAAACAGCAAGATGCCGGGCCCGACATATGAGGCGGGCAGGCCAATGCGCTCCGCCACCCAGCCTCCGACCTTCCACCATAGCCATGCCGACGCCGTCGAAGCTAAGACTCCGATGCAGAACGAAACGGTGATCAAAACAACCCGCGCCTGCTGCTCTCGCAATTGCTCGGCACGGGCGCGCACTCGCGACTGTGTGGTTGCCACCAGTGCTGGGCCGGCGGTTACGGCTACGGAGCGCAGAAGCCGTCCGGTGTTCTCCAGCAGGCCTGCATATTCAGCACACTCTGGGCACTGGGCCAGGTGTGACTCCAACCAAGCCACGTCCAGGCCGGAAATGTCCTCCACATCGCGGCGAGTGATGAGGTCAATGGCGCGTTCATGTTCATGGTTCGTCATTGAGCGCCTCCTTTCAGCGCGGGCCGTAACGCCATCACGCCGCGGTAGATTCGGGTCTTCACGGTAGCGACCGGAATTCGTATCAATTTCGCAATCTCCTCAAGCTTCATCTGCTCCTGAAAGCGCAACACCAGGACCTCTCGGAAGAGCGGCGGCACCTGGCTCAGGGCCGTGTCAAACATTTCGTGCTGCTGCCTCGCGACGGCTAGGTCCAACGGCGAAGGGCCGACCGCCTCAGGCTCAAACGGCGCGCCGTCTTCCGGGTCCTTCATCTCCTCCAGGCTGCTGGGGCTTCGTTTGCGCAGGTGGTCGATAGCGACGTTGTGCGCAATCGACATCAGCCACGTTACGAAACGGTTCCGCCCGTCGTAGAGATGGCCCTTCTCCAGAACCCGCAGCCAGGTCTCCTGGAACAGGTCCTCGGCAGTAGCGCGGTTGCCGGTCAAATGCAGCAGGTAGCGCAGCAGCCGGTGCTGATACTGCTCGATCAAAGCGTCCAGCAGATCAGGATCGCGGCGCCGCAGCCCATGAGCGATTTGCGCCTCTTCCGTTTCCATTGCAACCAGCGAACTGAAAGCAGCGGCGACCATACTAACGGGATATACGAATCAGGGGGAGAAAAAGACTCAAGAAGCTCGATCTGGGGGATAAGAAAACCATGAATGGAATTCAGTACTTGACCGACGAGAAGGGCCGCAAGGTGGCGGTTCTGATCAACCTGAAAAAGTATCGCGAACGGTGGGAAGACATTGAAGATGTACTCGTCTCGCGGTCGCGGCGGCACGAAAAGCGAATCCCGCTGGAAAAAGCCAAGGCTGGTCTCATTCGGAGCGGCAAACTCGCGCGTGAATAACTATCGCGTCGTCTTAACAGCCAGTGCCGAAAAGAACTGCATGGTCTGCCAGCGCAAGTGGTTGCCCGCATTGTGCCGCGCCTCGGAGCTCTCGCATCGGTCCCCCGTCCCCCGGGCTGCAAGAAACTTAAGGGCGGCGACAAGGAATGGCGTATTCGTGTGGGCGATTTATCGCGTCGTGCACGAAATTGACAATCGGGCAAGAACCGTTGATGTAACCCGAATCGCACATCGGCGAGAGGTTTATGAGTAGGCGCCGGCTTTCAGCCGGCGGCAAGGAGCAACCGCAGATGCATCCGCTCGGGCTAAATTCCTCGGTCGGTATGACAAATCGTGGAGTTGTCCAGGCAGCAGGTAGCAGCAGCGCGCCAGTCCCGCTCCGCGGGACGAAAGAGGTTAGCCCAGCGTTTCAGCGCTGGGTAGGCTGGTTTTATAAGCGCTGAGCCGGCTTCAGCCGGCGGCACCTGCACTAGCTTCCGCCTTCAAATCCTTCACCAGCCGCTGGAACGCCCCCTGATACGAGTCGTGGTCCTTCCAGTTGCTGAAGTCGGGGATGAAGTACTCGCGTATCTCGCGCGCCGAGTCCTTGCCGGTATCGGCGTCGAAGCACTCCCAATCGCGCAGCGCCTCAAACCCCACGAGCCGGACGGGAAACAGCACCCGCTTGCCGTCCTTCACCTCGCGTTTGCGGGCCTTGGCAATCTCGGTCTTCACCCATTCGCTCTGCATGCTGGCCTCGGAGAGGATGAGCAGCAGCCGGTCATGCACGCGAATGGCCTCGTCAATCTGCTCGTGGACCTTGCGGCCGGCCTTCATTTCCTCCGGCGCGAACCAGCAGCGCACACCCTTGGCTTGCAGGTCGGCGTAAAGTCGATCGGCGAACTCCTGGTCTTTGGTCGAGTAGCTGATGAAGCAGGAGTAGAACTCGATGGGCCGTCCGACCATCGAGCCGATGTAGGCAATAAACTCGTCAGGAACGCCGCAGCCACGTAAGAATGCCTCAGGAATATTGCCGTGCGACTTATAGATGGTGTCAATGCCGACGGTGGAAGGCCCATCGTGCTGAATGGTTTCCAGACCGCTCGCAGCGCTCAGGTCGATATCAGCAAAAATTGTGGACGATGCTATGGCGCCGCTGAGGTTCGTGCCGCTGAAATGTGCCCCGCGCAGGTTCGCCGCTCTGATATTCGCTCCGCTGAGATCCGCCGCGACTAGGCTCGTTGCAGCGAGGTTTGCCACTTTGAGATCTGCCTGGCGGCAATCTGTCTCGCGGAGATCGGCCCTTCGTAGGTCAGCCGCTCGAAGGTTAGCCCGGAAAAGGCTAGTCCCCCTGAGATTTGCCTCGCGGAAGTCCGTGAGGCCGAGGATCGCCCCGCTTAGGTTCGCCTTGCTAAGGTTTGCCCCAGCGAGGTCCGGCGCTACGTTTGGATGTTCTGTCCTCCACCCATTCCATTGCTCGACCCCTTTTTTGAGGATTTCGAGATGTTCAGAGTTCGCCATTGCCGCGTGACCTCGCTTGCCTCCGCAGTGCTACGGGTGATCTCGGAAGGCACACTGTATGCGACTGTTCCCGAGACGTCAACGGTGATGAATTAGTGCGGCCACGAACACCCGAACCGCGAGGAGCCCATGCCCCCGTTTGACCCCGACACCCAGGTTGTGCACATCTGCGTAATAATTCCGGCCGCGCGATAATGGAATCGAGCACATTGGCCTGGACAAACGATGATTACCAAACCTGATGAACACGACATCAACCGTGCAGGCAAGCGTCTCCTTCGAGACGCACTGGAATCGCTCGGCTGGGTCGTCAATGACGTGCAAGAAGACTATGGTATCGACTGTAACATCCAGGTTTTTGATAGACAGTCGCCGACCGGCGCTTGGTTTCACGTCCAGCTGAAGAGCTCCTCTTCTTCGGATTATGCCGCCGATCAAACGTTCATTTCTCAGGAGCTGTCCATCGATCATGCCCGGCATTACGCCCTGGAAATGCGCGAACCCATCCTGGTGGTCCATGCCGATGTGACATCGAGCCGCGTCTACTGGTACGCGCCCCAATTGGATCGTCAGTTAGCAGGGGCAGTTGGCAAGTCCGGCGTCAAGTCCGTCACGGTGAGAATCCCCACCTCCCAGCAACTTCCCGGAACCGCGCCGAGCCTGCTCACGAGTCTGGACAAGATTTACCTTGCGCTCTCTAATCGGGAACTGACCTCAGCGTCGATCCCGTCCTTTGCCGAGTCCTTGAAGCACATGCCCGATCAACAGGCTCTGCACCGTGCGTTTCAGGAGAAGAACGACACGCTCAAGCTTGAGAAAATCCGCGATCTTTATCGGGAAGGAAAGCTCGACGAGGCTCGGCCTCGTGCCGAGGCTGTGCTGGTGGATCCAGACTCAAGCGTCGAGGTAAAGTTCTGGGCCCGGATTCAACTGCAAGGTATCGATTATCACGAATGTGTCCACGCGGGGAGACCCCAGAGCGAGTTACCGAAGATTCTGTTCACGCACGCGAAGGAGCTTCAGAAGTTAACCGCGTCAGGACCCAACTACCTGAAGTTCTACTCCCTTATAGCGCGACACTCGGCGGAACTGGACATTCTGGTGCATGAGTCCTTAGGTGTCTTCATGGCGCTACACCAGCACGTCCACTATGGCGGTGATCCTATGATGGTACTCGGCCTCTATGCCCGACGATCTGTGCTTACGAGGCGCATCGCCGCCAAGTACAACCAATGCGTACGGTTGGCCCGATACGCGGCGAATTACCGAGATCGTTGGGCGCTGGGACGTGCCTTGACGAACATCGTCAACGCAATAGCACATTATCTCGTTACGCTGCATTCGGAAGGGAACCTCGAGGCAGAACAAGCATTCGCTCAGTCCGCACTTCAAATCTGCCAACTCGCTGCCTGGATAGGCGACGAGACCAGTGACGCCGAAGGGGTGGTAATAGCCATAACTAGTTCCCTGCTAATAGCTCGTTCCGTAGATTCTGATGCGTATCGATGGGCAGATCAAGTCGCGCATGGCCTTGCCGATCCAGACGTCCGCAAGGAGGCCTTTCGGATGATGGGGCGTGCCGTGAGGCGCTGGAGGGGCGAACCGGTCGAGGGAGACTATCATGGCAACACTATCTGGCAGGTCATCCAAAACATGGCGGCGCCACTCGGGATTGATCTGACCGACGAAAACGATCCCCTAGTTCGCGGCCTAATGATCGCCGCCAGGGACGACAGTCCGGAACGTGTCCTCTCACAGTGCGAACATCTGTTAGTCAGCGTTGGAGCCATCGGGCCAAACGCGAGGTTAATACAGCAACTTTTCAATATTGGTACAGCGTCATCCAAAGTCGTTCATTGTACGCTTCACGGCTTCCACGTTGAAGGAAAAGAGCTTGACACGGTGTACGAAGAATTTAGGCAAGCGCACTGTGACTCATGCCCGGACAGAAAGCCCCGACCTGAGGGCTGGCGCTACACGGATGAAGTGCGGCAGGCCCATCAGGCTCGCCACCAAGAGTTTGTAATGCGCCTCGCCGGTACTCCTCATGGTACACGGTACACCAATGAGGACTAGCGGCCGCTTGGTGCCCACACTTGTCGGCCGCCTTTTGCCGGGTGCCCATCTTTTCGCCAGGGCGTGGCGAAGGGTGGGAGTCGACCCACCCTTGAAAGGGTGGGCTATCTTATGCCGTCCCGCGGAGCGGGACTGGCGCCTGGTGACTGCAACATCAGGGTGATGCTCCTCTGTCCGCCGTTCTTTCGGACGGGGTGGCAGGACTGCGCGTTCGTGTGTGTAACACCAACCTCGGGTGGTCGGCCGCGGTCGTTTTGTGGTTGGGCCTTCTATTCAACCATCACGCTGACAGGTGACCGTCGTCACCGACAATGGCGCGCTGATATGTGACGCTGATGGCTAGAGGCTTAGTGTGTCTACTCGATGTGGCTGCC
>Ga0335085_10005718_pt1 | contig 19861 bp, 18 predicted proteins | sample Lox_Sample_45_FD_206712 | JGI IMG/M metagenome (GOLD analysis project Ga0335085, IMG submission 206712) | Soil microbial communities from Loxahatchee National Wildlife Refuge, Florida, United States - Lox_Sample_4.5 | ecosystem: Environmental > Terrestrial > Soil > Wetlands | place: USA...
TAGGAACGGACCGTTCAGTGAACGTTTTTCATCCGGCGATCTCGCGGGCCTGGAGGACGTGGATCGCTTTGGCGATCTGGCCGGCACGCCATGGACAGCAGCGGAGTTTGCGCAGGATGGTCCAGGTTTTGAGCTGGGCGTTGGCTCGCTCTCCGGGGGCGCGGAGCTTCGCGTGGGCGCTGTTGGCGGCTTTCTGGGAGGCGGGCTTGTTCCGGCCGCGGTAGGGCGTGTAGACGTGCTGGCCTGCGCCGATGTAGCCCTTATCGGCCAGCACGATTAACCCGGCGGCCTCAAGTTCGCGCACGATGCCCCAGATCCGCGCCGCGGTCAGGTCATGGGCAGCGCCGGGCAGCGGGCCGGACACCCACAAGATCTCCCCGGCCGGTGAGGATATGACCTGCAGGTTCATCCCGTGCTTACGGTGCTTGCCCGAGTAGAACGGCCGGTCAGCGGCCACCCGGTCGATCGGGATCAGGGTCCCGTCGATCACCACGAACGCATGCCCGGCCTGCTTCGCCACCACCAGCGCGCCGCGCAGCTTCGGGGCCCGGGCCGCCAGCAAGGCCACGGTCTCGCGGGCGTAGCGCCAGGCCGTGGCGGTCCCTACGCCGAACCCGGCGGCCAGCTCCGCGAAGCCCTCTCCTTTACGCAGGTGAACCAGCACCAGCAGTGCCTGCCGGCCCGGGTTCAGCTTGCGCCAGCACGACCCGATCGCCGCGCGGTGACGGCGGATGACCCCGGCCACATACGACAAGGTCTGGGCAGACAACGGCAGCGCAGCACGGTAGAAAAGCATCGGAGCCCCTGGGCGGATGAGGGTGGTTGTGGTGATCGCCTCATCTACCAGGGGCTTCACTACGCCACGAGCCGCCACGCCGACCGTGATCAACCCGTACCCAAGGCCTCCAGATCAGGATGAAAAAGGCTCACTGAGCCGGGATGAATTGGAGCAGTTACTGGCAGTAGGCACTATCCCGGCGGTCAAGATACGGCTGGTCAGGAACGGGCGCGCTGCACCTGACCGCGCCTGGGCGAATGAGGGAAAGCAGGCGCTCATCGCCGACGGCGAACGTATCAGGCATATGGTTGACGACGGGTTTACCCTGATCGTTAGCCAAGCAGACAAATTTGCTCCCGGCCTGTTCGGGCTCTGCTCCGGGCTGCGGGCCGAACTGTCGCACCGGTTCGCGGCAAACATTTATCTGACCCCTCCCACATCGCAAGGCTTCATAACCCACTTCGATGACCACGACGTAATAGTCTTGCAGCTGGCAGGAGAGAAAGACTGGCGAGTCTACGATCGCTGGACGGACGCACCCCGCGAACCTACTAATGTGACAATTCCAGAAGGCCAGGAGCCTATTATCACGACCCGGCTTAAGCAAGGCGACTCGCTGTACATTCCTCGCGGCTTTGCTCATAGCGCTAGCTGTACCGATCAGGGTTCGCTGCACGCCTCGGTTGGAATCTATCCTGCGACGCTCGCTCACCTGCTGCGGCACGCTGTCGAGGAACTCGCCATGTCGGGTGTCCTTTCTGAGCCACTCCAACCCCGATTCGGCAGCGATCCAGCCGAGCTGGCTCCGCTGATCTCTGCGGCTAGTCACGTTCTCAGCGAGCAGTTGGCCAAGTCCGGCAGGACGGAAGAACTCGCCCGCACCTTCTGCCAGTCTTGGTGCAACGTCGGCCAAGCCGGGCCGCCTCGCTGAGTGAGCGAGGCCATGATCGCAAGCATCGATGCGCGAGCCGACGAACTCGTCGAGTCCCTGGTGTCTCCGTTCGGCCCGCTGGCCCGGGTGTACCGGCTGCCCGCAGCGAGGGGCCTGAGCCGGGTGACGACGTACTCCTCGGTCGCGGGCCGAGTCGAGCAGGGTTACGGCCTCAGCGTCTCGCATCGGGCGAAGAAACCGATAGTTGCCGGCGGCCGCGCAATTGATGATCCAGGCCGGGCGCGTCTGGTCGCGGTCGCGGAAGGCGCTGAAAGGTATGCTGCGGCACACTTTGCTAATGATCCGCTGCTCCTGAGCCGAGCATCAGATCTCCATGGGCCAACCATGGATCTCAACCGGATACCGCGCTGCTCCGATACCGAACTGGCTCGTCCGGGATGTCCACTGCGTACCTTCGATACTGATGCTCCGATGCGCTGGATCCGGGGACTTGATCTACAGACTGGCGCCGCAACCTGGGTGCCAGCAATAATGGCCTGCTACCGTTTGAGGGGCATCACCGAATCGGAACGCTTCTGGTATCCAATCTCGACCGGGTATGCTGTACATTCCGATCCAGCTGAGGCGCTTGTTCGCGCGATCTTCGAGATCATTGAACGGGATATTATCGCTGTACTCTGGCTCCAGATGCTGCCCTTGCCTCTCATAAGTCCTGCTGATATTTCGCCGGAGTCGGACTACTTGATCGCGATGGCTGAACGTCATTTTGCGCAGAATTACCTCTTCGATGCCACGACCGATATCGGTGTACCGACCGTGTACTGCCTGAGAGTGGCTGCGCATGATGCCTGTGCCAGCCACGTCGTGGGATGTGCCGTGGATCGCGATATTGCGTCAGCGGCGCAAAGGGCGCTGCTTGAAGCAAACGTCATCAGCTCGCTGTATTATGCTGAAGACGCCATACCCTCGAAGTTTGAAGATTTTCTCAATATCGAGGATGGGGCGCGGTACATGGCGGCCCGGGAACGAGCTAGTGCGTTTGACTTCCTCAAGATGGGGGCATCGGAGCGCGCGCCGGCCCAGCGGCGTAAGCTGCCGGATGAGCCTGGCCAGGCCTTAGCTTTCCTGATCCGGCGGCTATCGGATAAGGGTATGCAGGCGATAGCAGTCGACCGGACGCCGCCCGAGCTAGCAGTCAAGGGCCTCACCGCGGTATGTGTCATCATTCCCGACATGCAGCCCTTGACCATGCATCCGTTCGCGCAGTACCGGGCCCACTCGCGGCTTTACTCGGCCCCCGACCTTATGGGTTTCCCTGTCCGAACCGAGAAAGAACTGAATTCGTGGCCGCAGCCTTTCGCATGACGAACGAAAGTCATCAGAGTGTTACGATCTTAGGAGTTGGCCCGTTTGGCCAGCGAGTCGCTGCATTGCTGGCAGCAACTGTTGATGATTCGCGTGTGCGATCGGCCGCGGACGTTGAGCAAGCGTTTGCGGATCCCACTGGATTGGTAGTCGTCGCGCAATGGCGACCCAGTCCAGTGCTTTGTGCAGCGGCAGATCTGGCCTCATTCAGTTACCGACGTCCATGGCTGCCCATTATTATGGAGCACCCGGTATTGCGCGTGGGGCCGATGGTGGTCCCATCGTACGGACCGTGCTTCGGTTGTTACCGCCGGCGCTGCAAGCAGCACGATAGCCAGCGGCAAGCGACAGCAGCGCTGCACGCGGCCTACGCGGACGATCCGCACTGCGGCCCGGGCGGCTACTTGCCGCAGCATGCCCGGCTGGCCACGACAGTGGCCGCCGAATTGTGGTACCGGCTTCGGCTAGGCCGGCCGGACGCCGTGAGGGTGGCTGGCGAGGTGGTCACCATCGGGCTGATGGGTCCCCAGATTCACGTGAACCGTGTGACGGGCATGCCTGATTGCGTACGGTGCGGAACCGTAGTCCGCGACCCAGCCTCGCCCCAGTTGGCCAGCCTGATCAGGTCCATCGCGGTGATGAAAGCTAACGGATCCCCGGGCGGCTCCTGATGTGGCCCATGACCTGCTCGAGGGAAGGGATGTCGTCCAGATGCTCATAGTCGGGATCAAGCCGGGCCACGATGGGACGCTGGCTGCGATACGCGATGGGGAGCTGCTCGTATCGCTGGAGGCGGAGAAGGATTCTTTCAGTCGCTACTCCGCGGTTACCTCGGCCACGCTGCTGGAGTTCGCCGAGCATGTCGGCGCGCTGCCTGACGTGGTGGCGTTCGGTGGCTGGGGCAGCCATCCCTTACTGCGGCACCGTGTGGTCGGCGCCGGATACCGGGGGACCGACGCCGGATCGCACCATACGGCGCGCTTCTTCGGCAAACAAATCCAATACTTCACCTCAACTCATGAGCGTTCGCACATAATGTCGGCAATCGGAATGGCGCCCCGTATCTCGGGGAGCCCACAGGCCGTGCTAGTGTGGGAAGGCCGCATAGGCGGCTTTTACCTGATCGATGAGCGATTCAACATACTTAAGAAGATTCATGTTCTCGACTCTCCCGGTCTTAAGTACTCCTTTCTCTACGACCTGGCCGACCCAAAGCCGCATCACCATTTTCCGCATCCGGAGAATGCCGGCAAGCTGATGGCGCTGGCCGCCTATGGGAAAGCCCCGGACGCGGACGATGGCATTCGTGCGACGGTGGACCGCATCATGGGTATTACAGCCTGGGGCCCGCAGACCAAACTGGGCATGGCGGACAGCCCGTTGTTCAATGCGGGGCTGCGCTCGACCGCCCTGGCCACCGCCGCCGCGCTACTGACCGAGCGCGTCTTCCAGCTGTTCGCCGACGCGGCGGTCTCGCTGCTGCCGGCCGGCCTGGCCCTGCGCATCTCGGGTGGCTGCGGCCTGAACTGCGAGTGGAACCGCGGCTGGCGTGAGCTAGGTCACTTCTCATCGGTGTTCGTCCCGCCGTGCGCCAACGACTCCGGGTCAGCGATCGGGACCGCTGTCGACGCACAGACCACATTCACTGGGGACCCCTACATCTCCTGGGACGTGTATCGCGGTATTCCGCTGGCCCGGGATGTGGAACCGGACAGCACACGATGGCGTCGCGCCGCGGCTGATCACGGCGCCGTGGCCGATTCGCTGGCCGCGGGACGCGTGGTCGCCTGGGTGCAGGACCGGTCAGAGATCGGGCCGCGGGCACTAGGCAATAGGTCGCTGCTGGCCGAGCCGTTCCGCGCCGCCACCGCACGGCGTCTCAATGAGATCAAGCAGCGCGAGGACTACCGGCCGATCGCTCCCTGCTGCCGCATCGAAGACACGAGCCGGGTGTTCGATGACCCGTCCCCCGATCCGTACATGCTGTACTTCCGGTATGTGCGGGATCCCGCGCTCGCCGCAGTGACCCACGTGGACGGCACCGCACGGGCGCAAACGGTCAGCCCGGCCGACAATCCCAAGCTGCACGCCTTGCTGACAGCGTTCGCGCAGCGCACCGGGCTCGGCGTGCTCTGCAATACATCGCTGAACTTCAAGGGCTGCGGCTTCATCAACAGGGTCTCCGACCTCATGCACTACTGCGAGACTCGTGGCATCGACGACGTGGTGATCGGCGATGCCTGGTATCAGCGCTGCACTGGGACGGACGGTGCCGATGCCGGGGCGGCCGAAGCGGCTGCATGCGGTCTGGAACTGGCTACGCCCGATGGGAGTCAGCAGGCAGCCCGCCCGGCCCGCCAGGTCAGCTGAGCTATCGGACGTACGCCATCAAAGCCGGAATCACGAAGAGAAGGATGTTTGGCCACCAGTACCGCAAGTAGTTTATCCCCATCAGCGTATGGGTCCCGAGGTGCATGGCGAGCACGACGGCAACCAGGCTCAGGGCCAGGGGGTGCGACACTATAGCGAGCGGAAACAAGAGTTCGGCAGACAAAGTCGCGCAGCTCGCAACGGTACACAGCCGACGGGAATTCGCGACCCTCCAGGTCAGCCGGGAGTCTCGCCATAGGTAGTTTGAGTATAGATATGCCTGCAACTGGCGGCCGGAGGCCCAGCCTGGACCAGTGTTACGAAGCTTGGCCAGGCCAGCCGACAAGTAGACACACGCCACAGCGCCCTGTGCTGCCAGCACGGGCCAAAGTGGTGGGCTGGCCGAGAACGGGGCAGTGACCCCTGGGGCGCAGAGCAGGATGGCAAGAATCACCGGGACGAGATTCGTCTTCCGGCCAATATACGAGAGTTCGGTAATCTGGGAGAAGTACAAGAAATATGCAATGATCGCGAGGCCAGCAAAGTACCGTGTTCCCACACCAGTCGCGGCCAGCAGCAAGGCCAAGACAAATACCACGCCAGCCGTGGTGAAGAGCGGTTGCGGGAGTCTGGGCGGCCCGACCAGGCCACCTATGCGGGCCGGGTGCTGATCATGGACGCGGTGAAACTTGGCCTGGCTGCGCAGGCTGAGGATGGTGGACAGCGCCACACCTGCGGCGTATAGGGAAAATACGAGCCGGACGATGTTGCTCAATTTTGCTTCCGGGTAAAGGTGGAGAGCATTACTTGATAAATCAATACCTCGCGGATGGCCGGTACCCCTTCCTGAAATTGCACGGTGCGCCGGACTATCCTTATGTGCACCGGAAAATCTTCCGGGCTGTCCTCATAAGCGGCCTTGAGGTCTTGCACCACGAGCTTCGTTATGAGGCCTATCGCCCGTTGCCTGAATACAGCTTTACTTGTGCAGTCGTGTAGGATTCGGGCAAATCGAAACGATAGCTCCTCTTTATCCTTCTGATGCCGGGGAGCCCACCATGACAGTCGGCCATATCGATCCTCCAGTTGTGCTCGGTAAATCGCTACGCTGCTTGCCGACAAGTTCACCGAGAACATCGGGTAGGATGTAAACGGCCACGCATCTATTCCCATTAACGCAAACACGATCTGGCAGCCAAGAATGCTGGCGGTGACAGCTAGGGCCAATCCAGCATCGACGCTCACGACTTGATTGCTCCTGTTCGCACGCAATACGGTCTATGATCTCATGTACCACCTTGGAACGCGGTTTCGGCGCCAGCGGTCGATATCCTCTCCGCCGCCATTAACGGCCAGTAGGCTATCTCGCTTGAAAAGCCACACGCTGCGTCTGTCCCCTATTCCCAGACCTGCCAGACGGCGGCGTGCGCATCCCAACCAGAATTCGGGCCACCACTTCACCGCATGAAGGTCCTGTGGCTGCACATAGCCGTATGAAGCTAATTCTTGCCAGCAGGACCCGTACATCTGCGCCAGGCGCCGTCGGCTGACGTCGGCACGCCACTTAGCGGGCCCGGTCGACACTTCCCCGGTGTACATGGCGGTACGTATAGCCGAGCGAGCAGCGATTTGATCCGCCAGCCCTTCGTAAGCGCTCAAGCCGAGAAATTCATATATCCTGCATGTCTCGCGGACTGGATCACATGCCAGTTTCTCGTACCGTACCGTGACTGAGCGCGGTACATCTCTGAGGTAATGCGTGACCAAGGTTTCATGCCGGGCCCAGTACTTGATATTAACAAAATCGCTCTGGGTGCCGTAGTTGCGAAGCCTCATCGATCGTGCCACGTCACGCCCATCCCGCACGATGCGAACAAGCCAGGCATCCGGGTAAATAAGCTTCAGCCACGGAAGGTTCAGTCCGTCACCCGGGGTCTTCTCTACGAAGAAATCAGCATGCGGGCGGTTCGATTGCCGCATGGCATGGAGAAACAGGGCGTCGCAGTACCGGCGGACGTATGGTGCCACCTCACCAGGGCTAATGTTGGCCGCCACCCAGCAGCCGGACGGGTCCAGCATGATACGCCAAAGACTGGCAAGAGAACCGAATAGGCCGGTCTCACAGTTTTGACTGATATCTCCGGCCGCACCACATATGCCGCGGTGCGCCAGCAGTAGCTGGCGCAGCCAGCTCGTACCGCTACGATTGGTGCCAATGACTACAACCAACCGACCCTCTAGCGGGCTTAGTTCCGCCATGCCGCCCGTCCCTTAGACCCACTAACCCACACGCAGCCGAGGATGAAACTCGCGGTGAGGTACTGCAGCCTCCCCCGAGCAGCAGCCACCTCGTAACCAAGCAGCGAGCACTCTTCCCGGGTGTACGTGTCGATGGCCCATCGGAGCAGACGTCGCGCAACGGCGCGGTCCAGGGGCTTCGGCGCCGCACCGACGGCCTCCGCAAATGCGGCTATGTCGGTCACCCGAAGCTGAATGCCGACGAGGGCAGCGATGCTCCTGAGGGCCTCGGCCGGCTCTGCCACCAGATCCTCGTAATGGACGGTTAAATGCTTGGCCGCGACCACCGAGGCTAGGACCGCCCGCTGTATGCCCGCCCAGTCGCTGCACAAACGTAGGACAGAATGAGTGCGCTTCCGGCGCCACGCCTCCCGCCCAGTTAGCGCAGTTACCGGCCTACTGGTGACATGAATGTACGAGGCGTCTGGATAAAGAGTCTGTAGCAGCGGCAGATAAGTGATGTTGCCATAGGAGTATTCGAAAACCACGTCGTGGCCTCTGGAGAGCAAAGACAAGATTCCATTCGCCAGCTGGCGCGTTATCTGCCTTCTCTGGTGTACATCGGCCAGCCAGTGCAGTCCGGGTAGTTCCGCACGCGAGCTGGTACGCATAAGCGAGGCCATGCCGAGGGCTACGTTGCTTTGCGCCACACATCCAATACCGTCAATGCGCCGAAGAGCGTCAAGAAGAAGGTCGGCCCCGGACCGCGGATACGAGAGGACGAAAACTCGCCTCGTGCTAAATTGAGTTAATTCTGTATTCATGGCTCGGCCGTCTTCCCGGTGACGCTCAGCGTTCGCGTGTGCCAAGCATGAATTCACCGACCGAGGACTCTATCAATGGATCCAGCGAAGTCATGACGCTAAACAGGGCAGAGTCGCCGGAACCGAGAGCGCACGGGGCGAGACCCATCGCAGTAGCTGTTAGGTACATCGCTTCATACAAGACTCCCACGTTACGCAGGGTTGTCGCGTATGCGATGCCGCGGTACTTCCAGGCCAATCGTGAGAATCGTGACGTGATGGTGAAAAGAACCTGTGGAGTCCCTTGCTGGCGGCTGGCAAAAGATGCGTGCCGGAACAAGCCCGCAAGGTGAGCAGCCTCGCATGGAATAGCAGTCAGCGTATGTTCAAGCGGCTCGTAGTGATAGAGCCCCGCGGTGACGCCGTCACAGGCGCGCACGGCCGGGTATATTTCCAGGTCGTAGGTTGCCCCACCACTCGGGTATGTTCGGTTGCTGGTCTCATAGTCCTCGGGATGGGTACCTTGACGCGGGCGAACCGACTTGATACGTGCCACTCGATACAGGAACTCGCCGAGCTGCGCCGCAGATAGTGGCACGTCACTGTATTTGCGGTACGAAGATCTGTTCTCCATCACCTCTGCGAGTGGCGGGTCGCTCTTTAATATAAGCTCGAGATCGGGGTGCGGCAGCCGCAGCCGGTCACCAGAAAAGGATGGCCTGATAGCCGGGCTCGGCTCGATGACACCCGCGAATGGAAACACCCCGCCAATGCGCGAATCGGTGAGACCCCAGCGGCTTTGCATATGCATGAGGACATCGTGGAACTCGCGCTGCCGGAGTTCCGGGTGCGTATCTTCGTTTAGCTGGCCGCCTTGGCCGATCTCCTCGATCACGCCACAAGCGGCGAGAAATCGAAGGCAATGCTCGGCGCGAGGGGGAGTAGACCCAGGAATGAGGTCGCCGATCTCCGCGAGGCCGCGGGGCTCGGCGAAGGCGGCGATCAACGTCCCGATCTCCGGTGCAACGACCGTCACCCTGACCGACCGCTGTGGGCACTCGACGACCAGACGTTCATCAGCGCGATGAATGCAGGCAAACCGAGACAGCTGAAACTTCCTGCCCGCCCTGTCCGGCAGGTCCTGGCCAGGCTCGTCAGCCGACGCGAGCGTGTCCATGCGGAGTGCACAGAGATGGCCGGTGGATCTGGCCACCATGAGGAGTCTCTCGCCGGCCAGGCAGTGGACCTCAGCGATCCCACGCCGTACGAGAATCTGCAGCACCTCGTACACGCGCTTACGCATGTGGGCCGGCAGATCCGCATCCCCATCGGTGCGCGGGTCCAGCGCACCACATCCATCGGCGACGTCTTCGCCGAGCCGCTGCAATGCCGGTTCTAGCCCTCCTATCCCGCGCAGCGCTATCTTGCGACCCCGGCGTTCGGCCACCAGCGAGTCCTGCCCGAGGGATAGGATCCGGGCATCGTGAGCGATTGAAATGCAAAACATATCAGCTATCCAAAGGTCGTTCGGTCTAGGCCATGGGACTTACTGGTGTCCCAGGTAGTTTCGCGGTACGGCCGCTGGGACACCGTCTCCGGTATGTCGGCATTCCGGCGACGGCGCCCAGCGGCCAACCCTCTATCCGGGGCCGTCAGCCGGTCAGGCCGCCGATGTCGGAAGGCGGGGAGCCTTCACAGGAAGCAGTGCTGATGAAGACGTCTGGGGAATCGGGATCTTCTTCGACAAGCAGCGTGGTCTCCGGAGCCTCCCACGCGGTCTGGGTGACGTCTTCCGCCACCAGAGCTGAGTTTGTTGACTCAGGCATCGGTCCTCCTCCTACTACTGGTTACTATCTGTGCGTCTATTGCTGGCCTACTCATGGCGCTGCTGCTCCCTACCCACCCGGCGGCGCACGTGGCATAACCAGCAACCTCCTCACTAGTTTCCGTTGCTGCTCTCTAGGGTTTGATGGCGGTCTCTGCGCGGGCCAGATATCAGGCTGGCGGTAGTGTTATTTCGCATCATTTCTGCGCCGCTTCGGCGTTCAACAATCCTGCCGTCTTGTAGTACGACTATCGTGTCGCTATCTTCCAGATCAGGCACTCTGTGCGCGATCAGCACGAGGGCTCCATGGTGATAGTGTGCGCGTAGCGATTGGTGTACTGCAGCAGCCGTAGCGGCGTCCAGTGCGCTCGTTGCCTCATCGGCAATGAGAATGGGACTCCGGGAGAGCAGGGCCCGGGCGATGGCTAGGCGCTGACGTTCGCCACCTGAGAGCTGGTGCCCGTTATCCCCGACCATGGTTTCAATGCCATCTGGGAGCCGGCTGATGAGCTTGCCGAGCTGGGCTGCCATGATTGCATCCAAAAGTTCAGGCTCAGTGGCATCTGGCCGGGCGAATAGCAGATTGTCCCGGATCGTAGTGTTAAATATGGCGGTTTCCTGAGGCACCAATGTTACGTATGGCCACAGTTCAAAGGTTGAACGTGGGGTGCCGTCGACCTCGATGGTGCCGCAAGCCGGCGCCAGGAGGCCGGCAAGTATCAAAGCCAGTGTGCTCTTGCCTGAGCCAGTTTCGCCAACGATCAATGTTGTCGAGCCTGGCGAAATATCGATATTAATGTCAGTGAGTGCAACCCGGGTCGCTGCCGGATAGCTGTACGAGATATCCCGCGCGTGGATAGGTGTGCGGTCACGTGACTTGCTCTCCACTATCAGACCGGTGTCTTCGGGCACCGCTGGCCGCATGTCCAGGTAGGCGAAGATGCGCTGAAACATAGCCATGGAACCCTGCATGCTTCCGCTGAGACTTAGCAATTCCTGGATTGGGCCAGATAGCCTCGTCTGCATGGTCGCCAGCACGACAACGGTACCCAGGGAGAGGCCGGGGACCAACGTCCCAGATAAGATGTAAACAGTTGGCGGAAGGCATGCCAAAGTCACGCCTATAACCGCGCGAGCGGTTCCGCCAATTAGTCGCTGCCGGCGGGTTAGGTCAGCTATCTGCCCCGAGACATTGACGAAGCTGGAGCGTTGACGATTCGCTCGCAATAGTGTCCGGCCGAGGATAATGCCAGACATGCTGAGTTGCTCCCCGACAAGCCCCAGCATTTCTCCAATGCGGTCCTGCCGTTCTGTGGCGAGTGTGCGCCGCCTGGCGCTAAAACGGTTATTGAGCAAATTGAGGGCGCAGGCCAGAAAGAGTGAAGTAAGTGCCAGTGGCCAGCTCAGGATGAACATCACCAGGCCGGCTGCCAGCAGGCTGACGATTCCAGCCAGGGCGCCCTGAGCTGCATATGTTAATATATCGCTAATGCCACCAATGTCGCTGGTCATCCGGGCCTGGATCTCGGAGTTAGGCTCAGCTGAGAAGAACTCAAGCGGCAGGCGCTGTACTCGACTATAGACTTCGATACGAAGCTGATCTACGACATGCTGACCAATCGAGTTGGTGACATAATTCAGTGCCACGTAGATGCCGCTGCTCAGGACACCGCTCACAATCATCGCTGAGCACAGCGCGATCAGCAACCGCGTATCGTGGCTGGGCAGCGCATCGTTGATCACCCGTTGCAGCAGCAGTGGCGCGATCATGCTTAGCGTGACCGATGTCACCACCAGTACCGCAGCCCAGCACAGCCGCCAGCGGTAGGGAGCGAAGCGACGAGCGATGCGAAACCATTCCGCGCTGGTCGACTGGCTGGCCGCTGGATTCATGGCCTCGGGGCCCTGTTGCACTTCCGTCACCCGGCCAGCGCGCTGGCTGGGTAGCCGACGGTGACAGTGAACAGATGCTGCAGTCGCGGGTCTAGCTGCCTCATGAGCGCAGTGACCTGGTAAGAAGAGCCCCCGAAGACCGTACCGCCCAGCCCCATTGAGATTGCGCTCAGCCATGAGGCGTACCCGAGTGTCCCGGCGCGGAGCAGGGCGCGGCCATAACCGCCAGCCGAGCTGCACGCTTGGTCCAGATCGCCGCCGATAAGCAAGAGGCCGGGGGCGGCGCCGTATTCGTCCTGCAGAGACTCGGCCAGGGAGAGTTCTCCCAACGAGACGAATGACCGGTTGTCCTCGGAGGCGGCCTGCAGTCCGTGGCCGAGCCCGCGGATGCGGGCCGCCGCAACTACCGTGCGGAAGGCCAGGCAGCCGTGCGTGGCATGCGGCCAGGTCTGCGCCTCGGCCGTGTAAGCGCTGGTGAGAATGGCCTGGAGGTGCTGGACAGGGACCGGGGCGGGGCGGAACGCACGAACCGACCGGCGCCGGCCCAGGACCTCGCTGAGGGGTGCGCCAGCCCAGTCAGAGCCGGCCTTCAGGCAGGCGTCGGCCTGGTGCGTGCACCCGTGTGGACCCGCTGCGGCGCCGTCGGACGGTGACAGCCCGGGCATTCGCCGGCCGAGTACCTCCGTGACTAGCTGCAGCGATTCCCCTGTCTTCAGTAGTGGCATGCGGATCTCCGATCCAAGGTTCAAGTCCGGGGCAGCTGCACGCCGGCGACGGCGGCAATCACCTCATACTGAGAATCGAGCTCGAGCGCCTCCGCAAGCGCTGGCTCCCATGTCGAGGCGAGGACCAGGCGCAAGCCATACGAGGACGCGACTGCCGACAGCTGTAGCGTGCTGCAGCCGGCATCGAGGTGCCCCAGGCGCAACGAGAAGCTCTTATATCGGTGGATAAGTGTGCCGATGGCGCATACTAAGATCACCACAAATTCAACCCGATCGCCGTCCAGATCGGTTGTGTTTAGAATGTCTGACAGTGGCACGGTATCGGCACGAATTGATGCGAGCTGATGGCCGGCGGCTTCATATTTGAAGATTGCTCCCGGGGCTTTGGCCAGAGCGGTGCCGGTGACGATGTATAGCTCGGTCGCTCCTAGATCTCCTGCGCTTGGTGACCAGCGCCGCGGCGCACCGGAATCTGGCGATGGATCATCGCCGCGGTAGCCGGCTACATGCGCCAGTAGCCCACTGATCAGCTTCTCGGTGCCTGTCCCAGCCGCCGGTCTGCTGGCCAGAGGAATCGGCCATGGCGGAGGAAGCTTGTACCGGGGAGCCCAGGGAAGGCAGTCGCGTCGGACCTGAAGCGACGCTATCCGCTCGGCCTCAGCGGGCGGTGGATCGGCCCAGCGAAGGCTCTGCGGCCTGTGCTGTGTCAGCCACTCATAATTCCAGGCCCTTTGCGAAGCGTCATTCGCTGGGAGATAGGCTGCACAACGCGAACACGTCGGCTCCGGCAAAACATCATAGATCTCCCTCCGGTAGCCCGGCATCGTAAATCTGATCAGCCGGCGCAATGACGGTGGCTTCATATGCCCTAGCACGGAAAAAATTTCTGCGACAGTCAAACTGGCCAGCAGGCTGGCTCCGGCCTCAGGCCTTGTTGGGTCGTGCCCGTTCGCTGATTGACCGAACCCGGGGCCGGGGAAAGCTGCGGCGCGGTATCCGCGCCCAAAACACTCTGGACAAGCCGAATAGCTATCGCAAAAGAGCGGGCCCAGCTCTGCGTATCCTGGCCCACCCGCGAACCGGAGCATTGGCACCCGGCTACGGCACCGGACTTCGATTTCGGCGATCCACTGCTCGGCGCCCGGGGGGGCGCACACGGCGACCAGGCCGCGCCCGGGCGGGCGCGCTTCGGGCACGTCGGCGGCAGACACCGTGTCGGAACTAACGTGGATCCGGACCTCACCGACGCCTGCCTCGGCCAGATCCGCGGCGATCTGGTCACCCAGTGGGCGGGGGGCCACCAGCAGGACCCGCGACGCGGCGAGTGCGGCGGCCAGTTCGCTTGCGTTCCGGTAGCCGATAGCACTGATGTTGCGGGAGTAGTAACTTGCAACGTGCTCGGCGAGCTGCTCACATTGTGAATCAGGGCTGCCTGGCTCAAGCAGGCCACGACGGTCGAGCAGGGCAAGGATCTGCTCGACCTGGGCGGCCTCCACTCCGAGCTGGGCGCAGATGTCCGCTGCGCCGAGGCGTCCATCAAGCAACGGCAGCAGCCTGGGCAGCAGATCGCCTGCTGCCTGGCCGGTAAACCGGTGCCGCCGTGGCGCGCCCTCGATGATAAACGCCGGGCCATCCTTAATGACGGCTAGCCCGCGGCACAGTCGCAGCGGCCGGAACGTTTCTGGCGCGACGGCGGCTGGGTCCTCATTACCCGCCATGCGCGACAACTGCCAACTCAGTGCGATCTGAAAAAGCCATGTCTATGTCCCGTTGCGCGAGTGCCCGGTCAGGAAACGTTTCAGTCAATGGCTGACACCATATCAGCCGACTTGTGAATTTATTGTTTGGAGCTTGTTTGAATGATGTTGGCGATGCGTTGCCTGACCGTTGATAACTAGGTTGCTCGTCGTCGCATCCAGCCCGGCGTCTTGACAATCCGGGCGGAGCAGCCAGACTTGCTGCTGACGATACGATTTGAATGGCCGCGACGAGGGTGATTCCAAACTGCAGATTCTAATCGTGACAGTTGGCTCCCGGGGTGATGTTGCCCCGTTCACTGGGCTGGCGCAACGCCTGCAGATCGCTGGGCACCAGGTCGCAATGGCAGTTCAGGGACGGTTCGTGGAACTCGTCCGCGGATGCGGCTTAGCCACCAGGCTGTTGCCGGGTGATCCGGTCCGCTTGGTCCGGTTGCGAGCGAAAGCACGATCCGCCGGCGAGATCCGGGAGATAAGCGACGCGTTTGTAGAACAGCTGGGGATGGGGGTTGTCGCGGCGGCGGGCCGTGGTACCGATTTGCTGCTCACGTCCTTCGGGGCGGCCCCGCTCAGCCGTCTTGCTGCTGAGGCATTCGGAATTCCGGCGGTCGGTACTTACCTTGCGCCCGCCGTGGCTACAGCGGACTTCCCGCTGCCCGGTTCACCTGACATCAGTGACGGCGGGGGCCACTGGAATTTAACCGCCGGCCAGACATTCCTCACCAGGACTGGCCAGCTGTATGCACACGCACTCCCACGGTTGCGGGCACGACTCGGCCTGCGTGGAGCCCCGGGCTCTCACCCATGGGCCTTCGACTGGCCGATCTGCCACGGCTACAGCGCGAGCGTAGTACCCCGCCCGACGGACTGGCCGCCCGGAGTGGAAGTCACCGGCTACTGGTGGCCTGCCCGGCCCCGCTGCTGGCACCCGCCCGGCGAGTTGATCGACTTCCTGCAGGCTGGCCCGCCCCCGGTGTTCATTGGGTTTGGCAGCAGCATGCACCCGGGACGGGCCGAGTGGCTTGGCGACCTCGTCGCGGCGGCAGTGCACCAGGCTGGAGTCCGCGCTGTCGTACAGGCCGGTTTCGTGGGCCTGAAGCCAGCTGGGGATGACATCTTCACCGTAGGCGACCTGCCGCATGACTGGCTGTTCCCGCGAACCGCGGCTGTGGTCCATCACGCAGGGGCAGGCACATCAGCCGCAGGAGTCCGTGCTGGGGTGCCTGCTGTCCCCGTGCCAGTCGCCTTTGATCAGCCGTTCTGGGCGGATCGGCTGCGCCGGCTCGGCGTAGCCCCAGCGGCGATACCGTTGCGGCACCTCACGGCGGAGGCCCTTGGCGCCGCACTCAGCGCCTGTCTCAGCGGGACGGCGTATCGCGAGCGAGCAGCCGAACTGGCCCGCCGGGTGCGCGACGAAGACGGTGCCGCGCCCATACTCGCACTGGTGGACAGGCTGGCCGGCTGACTACGGCCTTACCGGCTGCGCTCACCGGCTTCACTCGGCGCATGCCCGCCATGCAGGATCGATGCTATATGGTCGGCCAGCCGGATGGACAATGCGATGATGGTGAATGTGGGATTCGCAAAACCGCTGGTGGGAAACACGGAGGAGCCGGCCACAAAAACGTTAGACATGCCGTGCAATCGGCAATTGCTGTCCACGACTCCCCGCCGCGGATCAACGGCCATCCGGGTCGTTCCCATGTGGTGATTTCCCCAGGTCGACCACCATGATCTCGCCTGGGGCGGAAGTGGTGCCCAGGGCCAGGGCCAGTCCCGGTCAATCATGACTGCCGTTTCGATACACCACTCCCGTTCGATCTCCGCAACGACGGCCAGAACGGAAGTGACGAGGCTGTCCCAGTCCTGGGCGGTTGTCTGCCAGCGAAGCTCCGCCCGGCGGCGCCCGAGTGGATCCAGGTCCTCGCCCAGGGTCACTTTGCTTTCCGGGTTGGGAGCATTCTCGGCCCTGACGAAAATGTCACATTCGATAGAGCTGTCCGAGTCGATCGCTGCCTGAATATCGCGGGGGTCGAGTGTCTTCGCGCTGATCTCAATGCTGGCGTTTAGCAGTCGCTGGCAGCGCTGGACTTCCTCGCGGAGAATTAGGGTTCGCAGCATTCTGTGTCCGAGCAATGGGGCAGGCGCGATGCGGAGATACTCACGCCACTTGCGCGCGTTCGGAATTCGCGCCTTGCCGGCCAGCACGTGGAAGTGCTCCTGGAAATACCGGCCAAGGACATCTTCGTTGGCGGGGATTGCCGCCGAATTGAGGAGCAGAATACGCGCGTTCTCAATGCCGCCAGCGGCCAGAACGAAGGCCTTGGCTTCGACGTAGCATTCCCGGTCATCGGGGCTCACCGCGCGCAGCCACTGGACCTGATCATCTCTGACCCCGATGTCAACCGCCGTTGTGCCTAACTCCAGATGGAAGCACGGATGTCCGGCCAGCGCGAGCAGATGGTCCCGAAGCCCGTGCAGCTTTTGCGGGTAAAAGTACGGATGTGAGGCCAGTTTGCCGATGGCATCGCGTGAGCTGGCCGGGAGCATGTCATGGGCAGATTCGAAAGATGAGATACCGAGAGTGCTGGCAGCGCGAGCGGCAAAGGGGGCAAGAGTGCGGGCGCTGAACGGCCATCCGCTGCGTGGAACCCAGTCACGCCGCTGAAAGTCAATGGGCGTCAACGGCGTGCAGTAGCCGCCCCATTGAGAAGCCGAGCCGAGAACTCCGGCCACGCGCGATATGCTGAGGTAATTCGGGTAGCCTTTGATTACTGGGCCCGAAGCGCTACCCTTCAGGAGTCCTTGAGCAAATGAGTCTGCTGACATCCCGCCACTCTCTATAATCAGAGTGCGGATTCCTGATTTAATCAGCTCGTTCGCAATTGTTATGCCTGCGGGACCGCAGCCGATGATACATACATCGGTGGTCAGCTGCCGTTTGATCAAAACTAGCCTTTCTGCACTGAGTCCACGCGTTTCCATGGGTTGTTGAGGAAGTTGATCATTTTGACCCAGGATTGTTCGTCGGCTAGAGCGTTAGCTTGCTGGGTACCGCCGTCAGGTCCGTTGGCGCCATACCACGCGTAGGGGACGTAGGGTGGCTCGCCCAGGAATGCGTGCCCGGCGCGGGGATAGTAGAGGTTGACGTAGGGCGCAGGGTCGCTGGCGCCTTTGAGTTCATCGACGATGGCGGTGGCTGATCCGGCGGAGTCCCAGATTGAGTCCTGCCCACCGTCGGCGAGAAGGACTGGCACCCGGATGTGGCTTACCGGGATGTCGGTCTGGACGGGCAAGGGCTTGCCGTGGAAGGTCCAGGCCGGGCCGGGGCGCCCACCGTAGGAGCTGTTGATCAGGTAGCTGGGCGAACTGGCGACGACGGCGTTGACCAGATGCGGCTCGTAAGAGGCGACGAGCAGTGCGCCTTCAGCGCCGCGGGATGCGCCGAACAAGACGAGGGGACGGTCCCGGGTGGTCGGCTGGGCGCGCAGCCAGCCGACCGCGCGGGCGAAGTACTCCAGCCGGATCGCGCACAGGCAGCCCGGCAGCCCGGGCTCTTTGAAGTAGCCCAGCGCCAGCGCGGGATAGCCGTCCATAGCCAGCGCCTCCGCGGTGAAGGTGTCTTCGCCGCCGCTGGAGCCGCTGATGACGACCACGGCGGGGGCGCCCGGCCGGGCCCGGCCCGGCAGGAACAAGGTGCTCGCGAAGCCGTCACGGCGCACCGTCTGGACGGTGGGCCGGGACGCGAGCGAGAACCGGCGGACGAGCGTACCCGCCGCCAGGACGCGCCCTCCGGCCAGCACCTGCAGTCGGACGGTGAAGCCCGTGGCGCCCATAAAGAACTGGGTCGCCGGGGTGTGGGTGAAGGCGGGGCGCAATGACCACAGCAGTCCCGCCGCATCAGCCACGTGATAGCTACCCGACACCGGCACCGCACGGGCCAGGTTCAGCGTCCCAGCCCGGCCCACCCGGAACACCGCCGCTGAACGCCACAGCCTGCCCTGAGAGTCATGCGTTAGGGCCCGCACCGTGACCAGGCCAGACGGCAGCCCCCGCACCGCGATATGCACCGGGGTATCGAAAACGGCGCTACCCGGGCCCGCGTCCAGACGCACCTGCGGCGCGCCCGCCGACCCATCACTGCACGCACTGCACGCGAGCCCGAGCACGCCAGCCAGCAGCCCAGCGGTGCACCACTTCAACCTGCGTGCCACTGCAAGCCCGCACGTAAACGATCGAGCATCCATATCCGGTCCGCATCTTCGGCCAGGCACATCAGTGCGACTGCGCTGCTGATCCCTGGCTGTACCTTTGCCACCACTGCTCGATAAGCCGTGTCTTGTCCTGGAACTGCGGATCGTCCTGCCACGACGTGACCACGGGGACGCGCAGCAGCAGGCTACGGCCACCGCGCTCGGTCACCCGTACCGCGGCCAGTCGCGCCCGGTACCCGCCTTCCGACCTGCGGACCACCCGGGACAATGGCTGGGCTGCCGGTGAATCCCAGGGTGCCCCGGTGATTGGCGCGGCCGCCGAGTCGGCCGCCGAAACCTGGCCCGCGTCGATCCTGATCACGTCAGACCAGGGAATGAAATGATCAAAATACCCCCGAGCCTCGATCCCGCGGGCAGACAGCCGGGTCCTGAAGCGGCCCTGCCATACGTACAGAATTCCCTGACACAGCGTGCCCGCGCCGAAGACGGCAGCGACCGCCCAGGTGAGCAGGGGCAGGAAACCCGAACTGGCGAGCGCCGCCGCCGCGCCCGTGAAGACGAGCGCAACTGCGCCGCGACGGAGCAGGGGGAACCGGTAACCTCGGGGGAGGACAAATACGGTGTCAGGCCCAGCTACACCGTCATCGGCTGACGTGCCGCCTGCCATGCTCCCTCCTGACCACTTACTTTTCCATGTGCTGGCCCCCCGACCACCACTCGCCACCAATCCTACGCCGATGGCGCTAGCGGGGAAATCGCGTCCCAGCCAAGCTCTTCGGGTGGCCCGCCTGGAAATCACTGTTCGGACCGCTTGGCCGAGGTCGTCGACCCCTGGACTCGACCCCGGGCCATTGATCGACGGACAGGAATGCCGTTCACTGGGTGCCATCGGGCCGATTGAGGGCACCGGTCCGTGCGGGATCGGTGCGGCAATGCCCGAAGCTGGGGGCGGTATTCGAGTGCCGGATCCTCGTGCAGGACCTGCTCGTACAATTCCTGGA
>Ga0335085_10005719_pt1 | contig 19860 bp, 17 predicted proteins | sample Lox_Sample_45_FD_206712 | JGI IMG/M metagenome (GOLD analysis project Ga0335085, IMG submission 206712) | Soil microbial communities from Loxahatchee National Wildlife Refuge, Florida, United States - Lox_Sample_4.5 | ecosystem: Environmental > Terrestrial > Soil > Wetlands | place: USA...
ATAGGTGACCAGGGTGCCCTTATAGGCCAGGCACGTCCTGTCGCCCAGCGGCACTTCGCCGATGGCCAGCGGCCGCGTCTGCTTTTCCACTGCGACTGATTCACCGGTGAGCGCAGCTTCGTCGATCTTCAGGCGTATCGCCTCGAGGATGCGCAGATCGGCCGGCACTACATTGCCTGACTCCAGCAGGATCACGTCTCCCGGCACCAACGCCGAAGCACTGATCGATTCGACGCGGCCATCGCGAAGAACTTGCGCGCCGGTTTCGGCCATTTTCTTGAGCGCGGCCATCGCGCGCTCCGCGCGATATTCCTGCACGAATCCGATCCCCGCATTCAGGATCACGATCACGATGATCGCAATGGTATCCTCGACATCGCCCACTACTCCGGAGATGATCGCCGCGCAGATCAACACGACGATGATGAAATCGGCAAACTGGTCGATCAGCATGCGCCAGGGTGAACGGGCGCGCTTTTCCTTCAATTCGTTTGAGCCGAAGTGCGTCAGCCGGCTTGCCGCCTGTTCCGAACTCAAACCGGATCGCAGGTCTGTCTCCAGATGCTGCGCGGCCTCATCTGCAGTCAATGTATGCCAGTCGGGATTGCTAACGGACATGGCAGAAATTACCTTTGATGAAACTGCCCGTTCCCCTCTCCAAAACCCTCTCCCGCAAGCGGGTGAGGGAACAAACAATTCGTTGTGCGAATTTCACATTAGTGTGCATGCTCGAAAAGTATCCATGAATTGAGTACATACAGTATCAGCAGCCCCAAACTCACCCAGGTAAGCCCCAGCACGGCGCGCCCCTGCGGGCGGAATATCAAACCGACCGCCGCCAGGGCGCTCATCATCACGGCGGTAAAGGCAGTCAACGCGTGGCTGGCATCGACGTGCGCAAGCAAGGAGCCTTTGCTGTAAAACAGATCGTCGACAGCAAGAATGATGATGTCGAACAGATTGCTGCCCAGCAGATTGGCGATGACCATCTCCAGCGCCCCGATGCGCAGCGCCGCGATCGTGACGGCAACTTCGGGTGCCGAGGTCACACCCGCCACCAGCAGTGTCCCGACAAAACTTCTCCCCCATCCCATCAACCCGGAAATATCCTTGGCGGCAAACGGCAGCCACGAACCGGCAATGACCACTGCCGCAGCCGCCAGCACATAACCATTGACCGCACTGCGCAGCGACACGCCCCGATAGCGCTCGGCCGATTCCTCGGTGTATTCGGACAACATGCGCCGTTCATCGCTGTATACGGCGCGCACCGCGACAAGATATACCAGCAGGATGAACGGAGAGTAAAACCCTACATGCCACAATACCGGGCTCATTCCCGCACGATCAGCAGCAGGCTGAAACCGGCAAACGCAATCAGGATCGTGCCCAGTGAGAACGACAGGATGTGTCCCTGTGCGGCGCGGCTATACAGGGTCTCGCGCCGATACAACTTGTCGAGCAGCACCAGGATTGCGAGATTGAATACCGTGCTGCCCAACACATCACCAACCGCGATGTTCGGCGCATCGGCGAACGCAACCGACGAGATCCCGGTCGCGAGTTCCGGCAGAGAGGTGGCGGTGGACAGCAGGATGAGACCGACCCAGGAGGCTGACATGCCGGACTTTTCAGCGATGATGTCGCCGTAGCGGGACAGTTTGTAACCCGCGTAGCCTATGATGGCGAGACAGACCAGAAGCTCCAGCCAGATCAGCAAGCCGTATCCCTCCCTAGATTTTTTGCAGCACGATGCCGCGGAACCATCCCGCGGCAAGCAACGGCATATCGCTCACCAAGCGCAGCGAAGGTGTCATCTGCAAGATCTCCTCGAACACGATATCCATGCGCGTTGCGACACGCCGCGACAATGGATTGAGTGCGCGGCGCAGCAAAGCGGTTTGTTTGGGGCGCAGGAATTTGTCGAGGATGATGACGGTGCCGCCGGGCTTGAGCACGCGCGCGGCTTCATTCAGACAATGGGCTGGATGCGGCACGACGGCAAGAATAAGGTGAAGCACGACGTGATCGAAATGCTCATCTGCAAACGGCAAAGCCATGCTGTCTCCCATCACCCATTCAATCTGCAAACCTGTGCCGCGCGGCTTCGCGCGTTCCAGCATTGCGGCATTGAAATCGAGCGCGGTGTAGCGATGCAGTTTCGGCAGCAGCGGAAGATCGAGCCCGGTGCCGATACCGCTTAACAACACCCGACTCGCCCGTTCTGTCGGCAATGTGCGCAAAGTTTGTGCGCGCGCTCGCAAAAGCGGGCGGGACACGACGATATCGTAGATCGGGGCGATCAGGCTGTAACTCCATCTGAGCAACCGGTTTTCACGGTAAGGCAAGTCGCGTCTCAACATGATTCGAGTTTAGCAGTCTTCGTATAAATAGATTATCCGACCTGCTGTTAACGCAAAAGATTGATGCCGGATATCCTGGCCTGCGCAATGGCCTGAGCGAGAACTTCGATGGCTTTACCGCGTGCAAAGCTCTTGCGCCATGCCAGAGCGATGCGCCGCGACGGTGCAGGATGCGTGAACGGGATCACTTTCAGCAGCCTGCTCCGATAGCGCGCACTGTTTGCCGAAGCGGGCAGCACGGTGATGCCCAGACCCGAAGCGACCATGTTGCGTATTGTTTCGAGCGAGGTGCCCTGCTGGATCTCCGCGCCTTTGCGGTTCAGTTCGGGACAGGCTTCGGCGACCTGGTTGCTGAAGCAGTGCCCGGAATCGAGCAGCAGCACTCTTTCAGCCGACAGTTCGGGCGCTTTGATGCTGCGCCGGTTGGCCCAGTGATGGCTGCTGCTGACCACCACTTCGAACTGCTCGTCATACAAGGGGCGCGTAAGGATGCCTGCATCGCCGTATGGCAGCGCGATGATGATGGCATCCAGTTTGCCATTGCGCAACAGGGTGTCCAGATTGCCGGTGATGTTCTCCTCGACCTCCAGCGGCATATCGGGGGCCAGTTTTTTCAGCGCGGGAATGAGGTCGGGCAACAGATAGGGGCCGACGCTATAGATGATACCAATGTGCAGCGGGCCAGAAAGCGGGTCTTTGCCCTGCCTGGCGATCTCGCGCAGATGTCCCGCTTCTTCGAGCACGCGTTGGGCCTGTTCTACGATCTGCAATCCGAGCGGAGTAACGGAGACTTCATTCTTGCCGCGCTCGAAGATCTGCACGTCCAGCTCCTGTTCGAGTTTCTGTATCGCCAACGACAACGCGGGCTGGCTGATGAAGGACTTTTCCGCGGCGCGGCGGAAATTGTGTTCCTGCGCGACCGCAACGATGTAGCGCAATTCATTGAGCGTCATGATGCAATCCTTTTATGATTTGCATCATAAATCATACGTGTTTAAACAATCAATTGGATTTATCGCCTCGCAAAGCCTAAATTGCGTCCGTAGGAAACGAACCATGCCATTGAATGCTTAATTTACAAGGAGAACATCATGAGTAAACCTGCACCCATCAACATCGGCGTATCCGCGCAAGACCGCGAGAAGATCGCTAACGGGCTTTCCAAGCTGCTTGCCGACAGCTATACGCTTTATCTGACGACGCACAATTTTCACTGGAACGTCACCGGCCCGATGTTCAATACCCTGCACCTGATGTTCATGGGGCAATATACCGAACAATGGAACGCACTCGACCTCATCGCCGAACGGATACGTGCCTTGGGGTTCCCTGCGCCCGGCACCTACAAGGAGTTCGTCAAGCTCGCCTCGATCGAGGAAGCGGAGGGTGTTCCGAAAGCGATGGACATGGTCGGCCGTCTTGTCGCCGCCCAGGAGGCCACTGCCCGGACCGCGCGGTCGCTCTTCCCGGTTGTTGAAAAGGCCAACGATCAACCGACCATGGATCTGCTGACGCAACGCCTCAACGTGCATGAAAAGACCGCATGGATGCTGCGCAGCCTGCTGGAAGAATAGTCTGGTACCACCATTCGATATTCGTGGACAATTGCAAGGAACCGCAGATTTGTTCATTTACTGCAGAGCCCGGCACAACGGCCAAACAGTCAGAAGGATACACTGACAAAGAAAACCGGGGCGCAATGCTGCTGTGCCCCGGGCGGACTCACCAAACGAATCTATCCAAGCTGGATCGGGATGAACATCTTGTTGTTCCCCCTCAAGACCAGCAATGCGACGTTCTTGTCGTGCTTGGCGACCAGTGAACGCAGCTTGTCCACGCTGCCAACCTTTTCACCGTTCACGGAAAGAATCACGTCGCCGGACTCGATGCCTGCCTTGGAGGCGGGCCCGTCTTCAACGTCCTCCACCAGCAAGCCTTCGGAAACCTCAGCCTGCTTGCGCTCATCGGCGGTCAGAGGACGCACGGCCAGCCCCAATCCGCCCTTCGCGCCCTTGACTGGCTTCTCATCATTGCTGGCGAACTTCATTTCTCCGACATCCACCGACACTTCCCTGGTCTTGCCGTCATGCCAGATTTCCACTTTGGCAGTTTGACCCGGAGCGATGTCGGCAACCATGGCGGGAAGATCACGGGAGCTGGCGATTTCCTCGCCGTTGAATTTGAGGATCACATCTCCGGGTTTGATGCCGGCTTTTTCGGCTGGGCTGTCTTTGTCCACTGAACTCACCAGCGCGCCTTCCGGCTTGGGCAAACCGAACGAATTGGCCAGATCCTGATTGACTTCCTGGATCATGACGCCGAGCCGGCCCCTGCTTACCTTGCCATGGGCGAGCAGTTGTTTTTCCACTTTCATGGCCACATCGATCGGAATGGAAAACGACAGGCCCTGATAACCGCCGCTCTGGCTGTATATCTGCGAATTGATACCGATCACCTCGCCGTTCAGGTCGAACAGGGGGCCGCCTGAATTGCCGGGGTTGATCGCCACGTCGGTCTGCAAAAACGGCACATAATTATCATCGGGCAAGGAACGCGACTTCGCGGACACGATCCCCGCCGTCACGCTGTTCTCGAAGCCGAACGGCGAGCCGATCGCAACGACCCATTCGCCCACGCGGACCTGCTGGGGGTCGCCGATCTTGACGTACGGCAGGTCACTTGCCTTGATCTTCAGCACAGCGACATCGGAAGGCTTGTCTATACCGATGACCTTGGCCTTGAACTCCCTTTTGTCGGTGAGCTTGACGATCACCTCATCGGCATCTGCCACCACATGCGCATTGGTGAGGATCACGCCGTCAGGACTGACGATGAATCCGGAACCGAGGCCGTGTGTCGGCACGCTTCCCTGGGGTTCTGGCATCTGAAAACGGCGGAAGAATTGATAGAAAGGATCGTTCGGGTCCATTTGCGGGAAACCCGGAAATCCGGAAAGACCGGTTTTGACCGAGCCTGAAACGCTGATATTGACTACAGCCGGTCCCTGCTGGGCTGCGATCTTCTCAAAATCCGGCAGCGCAATGACCGGCGTTCGTGAAACTTCATTCGATGCAGAAACCGCGGCCGTCTGGGTATTCGTGGCAGCGCCCGCGTAGGTCACGGGAGTGATGCCCCGATAGTAGTAACTACCCGCCATGGCTGCAACAACAACCAGAGCAAAAGCGCCATACTTGGCGAATTGCGGCAGAATTTTCAACTTCATTTCTCCGACTCCTTATGAAAAATAGATCGCGACCCCAAACTGACTCAGGAAACAAACTTCCATGTAAGGGCTGCTGTTGACGCTGTATTTGTATTTTATCGGGACCAGAAGTTCTGGAGGAATTTGAAACAAATTGTTACCCATAAGCAGGATTTCTTCTGCACGTGTGTGCCCGCAAAGAATGCCGATGGAATCTTTGCGACCGCACCTGTTCAGCTGCGAACCAGATAGTCCGCCGCGATGCCAACAAACACGGATGCGCCCAGCCAGTTGTTGTTCAGGAATGCCGCGAAGCAATTCTCCCGACGGCGAGGTTTGATCAGCTTGTAATGGCGCAACGCGATGCCGGCCGCGACTGCCAGCCCGGCATAATAGAACCATCCCGAGCCGATCGTCATTCCAACCGTCGCAAGAAGGACAAACATGATCGCGTAACTGATCATCACCGCGGCGACATCATATTTCCCAAACAACAATGCTGCAGAGTGGATACCGAGATGGATGTCGTCATCCCGGTCCACCATCGCATATTCAGTATCATAGGCGATCGCCCAGAACACATTCGCGAGCAACAGCAGCCAGGCGACCGGCGGCACGCTGCCCAGCTGCGCGGCAAACGCCATCGGGATGCCGAAGCCGAACGCGATCCCCAGATAGGCCTGTGGAATCGCGAGGAAACGTTTGGTGAACGGATAGCTGGCCGCGAGGAGCACCGCCGGGAATGACAGCAGCAGCGTCAGCTCATTCAGCGGCAGGACCAGAAGGAATGCAAGCAGCGAGAGGCCCGCTGCCACCCACACCGCTTCGCGCGGCGAAATGCGCCCGGTGGTGACCGGACGGTCGCGCGTACGCTTCACATGCTTGTCGAAATCACGGTCAGCATAGTCATTGACCGCACATCCGGCGGAACGCATCAGCACCGTGCCGAGAATGAAGATCAGGACGATGTACCCGGGCGGATGCCCCTCGCCGGCGATCCACACTCCCCACAGGGTCGGCCACAGCAACAGCAGTATGCCGATCGGCCGGTTCAACCGGGTGAGTTGCAGGTACAGCGGCAGGCGTTCTGCGATCGTCATATCTGGAACCTCTGATTAAGCCCCGCTTGCCCGCAAATCATCGCGGAGCGGATTGCAGGAAGTCTATCGTTTCCAGCGGCCAGGTACCCTTGGCCAATTTCAATAATTTATTGAAAGTCCCCGTCTTGTGAACAACCAGTTGCATGCTGGCAAGTTTTTCCAATTGCGCTGATCCCGGCTGCATCTGGATAGCCTGCTCATGCCTGACCAGCAGATTATATTTGCCCTTGATCTGTGACAGGGCTTCAACCGTGTCCAGCGCATGGCACGGGGCTTCGCTATACAGGGCCAGTTCTCTTGCAACCTCGGGCATCTGGTACACATAGATGGGAATGCCGGGTTGCGTGTCGAATAATCTGGCCGCGTTATGCGCCACACTGTATTTCGTAAAGGTCAAAGCGGTCAACAATGTCAGAAATATGTACAGTATATTGATCGAGTAAGCGGAGCAAAGGATCGCGCGGAAATTTCTCGATTCCGTTCTGGTTGAATAACCGTAATAGATCAATCCGAGCGCAACTGCGGCGATGATTGCCGACAAAGCGGGGTTCATCACATAGATGCACAGGGCTATCGTCAGCAAGACGAGAAAGCTTACCAGGCCCATCTGCGCGATGAACAGACGGCCACCGATGTCCGAAGCGGTGAAATAGCGCGCGCATAATATCGCCGCGAACGGAAAGATGATATCGATGTAGTAATCAAATTGAAACCGGGAGGCGCTGAACATCAGGAATGTCACACAAAAAGCGCCACTCAGAAAAACGAGAGCGGCGCGTTCGGATGATGAAGCTTTGCCAAATTTCCTGAATTCTGCGCGCGCGGCCGCGAAAAATACCATCGTCCAGGGCAGGAATGCCCACAAGAACACCGGCACAAAATACAGCGGATGGCTGTTGCGGTTCTGTATCGGTCCGGTGTTGAAGAATCGCCCGAACTGGCTATCCCAGAAAAAAAACCGGAAACTGGATACCGTCTGTCCCGATCCGGCAATTTCCGGGTGTTTGAATTGCGAGTGCAGCGCGGCAAGTTCGGGCGCGACAAACAGCATCGACAACGACAACGCAGCCAGCCATTTGACGCTGAGCAACCTGGTCCATTGCTTTTGGTACAGCCATAAACAGACCAGACCGCTGGATATCGTGATCAGGGTAAAAATACCCTTGGTCATGACGGCCATCGCGGTAAACAACGCGCCCAGCAGCAGATATTTGACGCGGAATCGCGCGTCGTAGCGCAGCCAGTAATAGCAGGCCGGCATGATCTGCCCTATCAGGTACGTTTCTGCCTTGACTTCGATACTGGCGTCCATCAGGTTGAAAATCGAAACATAGATCAATACCGCCAGTGCGGCAGTCTTTTTGTCGTAAAGCAGTCTGGCCATGCGATAGGTGTAATAGGCGCCGATCAGGTGGAAGATGAAGCCGGGCAAGATATAAGTGAACGCGCTGACTCCACCCAGCTTGAAGAATAGCGCCGTGATCCAGAATGGCAGATGCGGCTTGTCCAGCCAATCATGGCCGTCCAGCACCAGGCTGGCCCAGTCATGGCTTTGCACGATGTGCTGCGATATCGCTGCGTAAGTGATCGCGTCGCCGCTATTGATGACAGGTGAAAACATCGCCGCGGCGTTGATCAGCAAGGTGATGCAGGTTGCCCAGAACAGATGCTTGCGAAATCTCATAGGGGTAAGGTTTGCCCAAAAAACAATATTGACTCCTGCATGCCGGCTTATGCAAGTTTATTCAGCCGCAATATCCCGGGGAAAAAGCCTACGTCACCGGCAACGGGACTGCCGCGCCATGACAGAATTTATCAGCAGTGCAGCTAGACATTTATATAGTCTTGTTTGTTGGCCATCCAGCGCTGCAGGTGCGCCCTTGCCGACTCGGGAAGATCCCGCAGCAATTCGTCGGCAATCTGCCTTGCCTGGTTCAACAGGTCTTCGTCCGCGCTGATATCGGCGAAGCGCAGCATCGCCACGCCGCTCTGCCGTGCGCCGAGCAACTCTCCCGGACCGCGCAAATGCAGGTCCTGTTGCGCGATCGCGAAGCCGTCGTTGGTCTCGTAGATGATCTTCAGTCTTGCCCGCGCCAATTCGGAAAGCGGTTGCTGATACAGCAGGACACACAGGCTTTGCGCGGCCCCGCGGCCTACCCGTCCGCGCAATTGGTGCAGTTGCGCCAGGCCCATGCGCTCGGCATGGTCGATCACCATCAGGCTGGCGTTGGGCACATCCACGCCGACTTCGATGACCGTGGTCGCCACCAGCAGCTGCAACTCCCCCGCCTTGAATGCCGCCATCACGCGCGCCTTCTCGGCATTGTCCAGCTTGCCGTGCACCAGGCCGACACGCAGCTCGGGAAAAGTCTGAGTCAGCACTTCAAACGTCTCGAGAGCGGTTTGGAGCTGAAGGGCTTCGGATTCATCGATCAACGGGCACACCCAGTAGGCTTGCTGCCCGGCCATACAAGCTGCCCGAACCCTGTCTATCACTTCATCGCGGCGCGCATCGCCGACCAGCTTGGTGATCACCGGCGTGCGTCCCGGCGGCAATTCGTCGATCACCGACACATCGAGGTCGGCGTAATAACTCATCGCGAGCGTTCTGGGGATGGGCGTTGCGCTCATCATGAGCTGGTGCGGTTCGTTGGGATTCGAATTCACCCGCGCCTCTGTGTTGGCAACCTTGCCTTTTTTCCGAAGCGCAAGCCGCTGTTGCACGCCGAACTTGTGCTGCTCGTCGACGATCGCCAGACCCAGCTTGTGAAAGCTGACCTGTTCCTGGAACAGCGCATGCGTGCCGATCGCAAGCAATGTTTCACCCGATGCGATGTGCTCGGCGGCGAGCTGTTTTTCTTTTTTCTTCAGGCTGCCGGACAGCCAGACCGGCGCGATGCCCAGCGGTGCCAGCCAGTCGCGCAACTTGAGGTAATGCTGTTCGGCGAGGATCTCGGTGGGCGCCATCAGCGCGGCCTGGTAGCCGTTCTCAATCGCCTGCAATGCGGCCAGCGCCGCGACGATGGTCTTGCCGCTGCCGACATCGCCGAGCAGCAATCGCTGCATTGGATGCGGCCTGGCCAAGTCATGGCTGATCTCGGCAAAGCTGCGTTGCTGCGCTTTGGTCAGTGAAAATGGCAGGCCCTTTATCAGACGAGCGGTGAGCCGGTGATGCGGCGCAAGCACTGGGGCGGTGCGCTTGCTGCGCTCACGGTGATGCACGCGCATCGAAAGCTGTTGCGCGAGCAATTCGTCGAACTTGATCCGCCGCCAGGCGGAATGGGTGCGCTCTTCCAGTGAGTTCGCCGAGATATCCGGCGAGGGATTGTGCAGCAGCCGGATACTTTCGGCGAAACCTGCCAGCTTCAATCGTTGCAGCAGCGCATCCGGAAGCGTGTCGTCCAGCGGTAACGTCTCCAGCGCGTTTGCGATCAGCTTGCGCAGCACGGATTGCGCCAGCCCGGCCGTGGTCGGATAGACCGGAGTGAGGCTTAGCTGCAACGGCGTATCGTCATCCACCACGCGGCATTTCGGGTGCACCATCTCCAGACCGTAATGGCCCATGCGCGTTTCTCCGACCGCGCGGATCTGCTTGCCGACCGCAAGCTGCTTCTGCTGGCTGGGATAGAAATTCAAGAAGCGCAGATACAATTCGCCGCCGTTGTCCCGCAGGCGGCAGACCAGCGTGCGGCGCGGGCGAAAGGCGATATCGCAGTGCGTGATGATGCCCTGAACCTGCGCGGTCATGCCGGGTTGCAAAGTGTCGATCGGCACAAGATGCGTCTCGTCCTCGTAACGCAGAGGCAGATGCAGCAGCAGATCCGCGCGGTGATGTATGCCGAGCTTGGCGAGTTTGCTTAGCGTGGCAGCGGATATTTTAATCGGTTGCACAACAGCCCATTCCGGTTCCAGTTCGAAGGCGAAACAAGGCGGCGACAAGCGAACGACGCTGGCAGTGCGCGATTGCACGACAAGGAGAGAGCGAGGAAGACAACGCAGTGTCGCCGATGAAATGGAAGCGGAATCAATCCTGGACGACCAATATGCCGTCCATCTCCACCAGCGCCCCGCGCGGCAACGCGGCGACTCCTACCGCGGCGCGAGCCGGATAAGGCTGGCGGAAATAGCCGGCCATGATCTCGTTCACTTTGGCGAAATGGCCGAGGTCGGTGAGATAGACGTTCAGCTTCACCAGATCGTTGAAGCTGCTGTCGGCGGCACTGGCTACCGCTCGCAGATTCTGGAACACCCGATGGATCTGCGCGTCGACCCCCTCCACCATCTGCATGGTGGTCGGGTCCAGCCCGATCTGGCCGGACAGATAGACCGTATCGCCGACGCGGATCGCCTGCGAATACGTTCCGATCGCTGCGGGCGCGTCGGGAGTCTGTATGAATTGCTTGCTGGGCATGGCCTGCTCCTGGAAATGAATCCGCGCCTGGAGGGCGCGGCAGTTGTCAGCACGGATTATATCCGCTCATGTGATTACAGTCGGTTTCTCACGGCGGGTAAGTTTGCGCAAGTCGGAAATCTTCAGCGCAATGCCGATCAACTCTGCCAGCGCCTCCTGCGCATCGAGGTGATGTTTGGAAACGTCGGGTTCAAAGCGTTCCAGATAGATGCGCAGCGTCGCACCGCCGGTACCGGTGCCGGACAGGCGGAACACGATGCGCGAACCGTCGGTGAACAGGACGCGCACCCCCTGGCCGGTACTGACACTGCCGTCCACCGGATCGGTGTAACTGAAGTCATCGCACAGCTTCACCTGCAGTTGCCCGAACTGCGCGCCTTTGCCGCCTTGTTCGGACGAATGCTGGAGAGCATCGAAACTGTCATGCAACAGCTTCATCACGGCGTTGGCAGCGTCGACGGGAATATCCTCGTAATCATGGCGCGAATATATGTTACGCCCGAAACGCTTCCAGTGCTCGCGCACGATGGTTTCCACCGATTGCCTGCGCGCCGCGAGTATGTTCAGCCAGAACAACACGGCCCACAGACCGTCCTTTTCGCGGATATGATCCGAACCTGTGCCGAAACTCTCTTCCCCGCACAGCGTGACCTTGCCCGCATCCATCAGATTGCCGAAGAATTTCCATCCGGTCGGCGTCTCGTAACAGGGAATGCCGAGCGACTTGGCCACGCGATCCGCCGCCGCGCTGGTCGGCATCGAGCGCGCGATCCCGGCAAGTCCCTGCTGATAACCCGGCACAAGATGCGCGTTGGCAGCCAGTATCGCGAGGCTGTCGGAGGGCGTGACGAAAAAATGTTTGCCGAGGATCATGTTGCGGTCGCCGTCGCCGTCGGAAGCCGCGCCGAAATCCGGCGCATCTTCGCCGTACAATATTTCCACCAGTTCATGCGCGTAAGTCAGGTTGGGATCGGGGTGGCCCATGCCGAAATCCATCAGAGGTATGGCGTTCATCACGCCGTCCGGGGACGCACCGAGACGATGCACCAGAATCTCGCGCGCGTACGGCCCGGTCACCGCATGCATCGCATCGAAGCATATCCTGAATCCGCTGGCGAACAACTTGCGGATGGCGGCGAAGTCAAACAGCGTTTCCATCAACCCGGCATAATCGGCGACCGGATCGATCACCGACACCGTCATGTCGCCGATCGAGTAATCTCCCTCCCGGTCCAGAACGACATCGGCCGCATCGGCGATGCGATATTGCGCGATCCTTTTGCTCGCCTCAAAGATCGCTTCGGTGATCTTCTCCGGCGCGGGCCCGCCGTTGGCCGTGTTGTACTTGATGCCGAAATCGCCGTCCGGTCCGCCCGGGTTGTGGCTGGCCGAGAGGATGATGCCGCCGTGGGTGCGGTATTTGCGGATCACGCACGACGCCGCGGGAGTGGAAAGTATTCCGCCCTCGCCGACCAGCACGCGCTTGAACCCGTTGGCGGAGGCCATCTTCAGTATGATCTGGATCGCCTCGCGGTTGTAATAGCGGCCGTCGCCGCCCAGCACCAATGTCGCTCCCTGCAGGGCTGCGATGGTATCGAAGATGGATTGCACGAAATTTTCCAAGTAATGAGGTTGCTGAAACACCGGCACGCGTTTGCGCAGACCGGATGTGCCGGGCTTCTGATCGTCGAAGGGCGTGGTAGCGACTGTGCGGATCTGCATGGTTGTCCGGATTCGTGGTGATTTTTCGGGTTATTTTACCACCGCTGCTTGGAGACTTATGTGAGGTTAGCTGATAGCATTTGGCATAGATCTACAGAGAGCATCTTATGAATGTCGCAAGAAGATTCGAAATCAACTTCGCGCTTGCCGTGACTCTGTCGCTGCTGGCCCTATCGCTAGCGCGGCCGGCACAGGCATTCGAGGTCGCGCCTTTCATCGGCCAAAACTTCGGCGGCAGTTTCGTGGACGCGAATACCGGTGACAGTTTCGAAGTCGCGGATTCGAACGCATTCGGATTGATACTCGACTTCGACACGGAACCGGACAAGCAGATCGAGATTCTGCTGAGCCGCCAGAACAGCTACCTGTCGACCAACGATCCATTGTTCACGCCCAATCCGCTGTTCGATCTCACGATCGACTACTACCAGCTCGGCGGTCTGTACATGATTCCCGATTACGACCGCGTCCGTCCCTTCGTGTCGGGCGCATTCGGCCTCACGCGCATGGTCCCGAAAGGAACCGGCCTCACTGCCGAAAATCGGCTGTCAATCTCGCTCGGCACCGGCGCGAAGATCTATTTCAACAAAAGCGTGGGCTTGCGATTCGATCTGCGCGGCATCTACACGGCACTCAATTCGGACACCGCGATCTTCTGTTCCGGTGGCTGCACCATCAAGGTGAACAGCAGCGGCTTTTTTCAGACCGAACTCAGTGCCGCCTTGATGATGCGCTTTTGAAGTGGGCCGGTATAGTGGATACCAGCAGGAAGTCGATCAAACGCCAATCCTGTCTCACCATCGGTATTGCAATGCTGCCCCGGCCAGGTTGTAGTCGCTGCCGGTGCGTATGGATACGCCGGAACTGGCGTAAAGCTTGATCGAGTAATTGCGGTTGATGGGCATAGCCAGGGTAGCCCCGAAGCGCGAATTTTCCATTGCATCTTCCTGCTGCACACCATTGATTGTCGTTTCTCCGCCGTAATCGTACGTGCCGTCCAATGCAATCCAGACGCCGTTCGCAAAGCTATAGGTGACATGCGCTTGGGTGGTATACACCGGATCCTGCTCCAGCGTCCCGCCGCCGTAGTAATCGTCGTTCCTGGTGAAGAAAAATGCACCCGCGGAGAATTCCAGCGTGAATGCCCCCGATGCCTTGGAGATTCCGATGTCCGGCTTGATGAACCAGCGGTTCGAGCCGATGTTCACCAGCCTGTTGGGGTCATACTGGCCGATGGGTGCGGACACCTGAACGCTCGCCCCGACGATCAGGTCCTGCCGGTAGTTGGCAAACTCCTGCATCGACAATGCCGGTGCACCGAGAAAATTGACCGAGAAACGCAAGCGCGCATCATTCAGTCCGGAAATCTGGCGCTGCGCCGGCTGACCGGAAACCAGCGCGGTTCCCGACAATTCGGAAAAAGGCATGATGACGTCGATCTTCCCGGACTTGCCCCACACAGCCAGACTGCGCGCGTAGGCAAGCACGCCGGTATTGATATTGAGATGGGCGCCCTGAATCGGCGACGCCGGGTCGGTGGACAAGCCCCCCTCGGATTTGGCATAACCGGCAATCAGGAAATTCATTCCCACCGGTGTGTTCGAGTAAGCCCTCGGTTCGAGTTCGGCGGCGCGGACGTGCGGAATCGCTAGCATTGATATAACAACACTCAGCAGTGTTGTTCTGTGCAATATCATTTCGCGCTGTCCCCGCATTATTCTCCCTGCCCGTTCCGGTATCGATGACAAAAGGCCCCGCCCGGTATTATCCACCTATGATGCATGGCCGCTAAAAATACCAGAAGCCGAGCGCAACGAAGAGTCCCAGATAGTCCCGTGCGTAATCGGCCGTCAGAGTCAGCCCCCAGTCGTACTCGCCCAAATAACTGGTGTGAAACAGACGGGTTTCAAACCCGCCGGTCAGATGTGTCCGGCTCGAAACGCCTTCGAAATTTGACGGCTCATAATAAGTGCCCAAGCGGAGCCGCAACCGGCCGGGCATCGTTTCAAGCTCCGAACCGATCCGAACGCTGGTGGTGGTATGCGTTCCGATGGGCTGGAGCTTCTGGGCCAGCACCGATTCCACCCCCACTGCGTTCTCGCTGGCAGCCGTGAAGAGCAGATCGCTCGCCACCATCCATTTGTGGTCTTTCCAGAACGGCGCCGAATCCACGCCATAGTAAATACCCATCCCCAAAGTTGCGGGCAGGATCACCTGGTTCGGAACGATCAGACCGTTTACGGTCACCGGAACGCCGCTCGTGTTATTGAGCGCCTGGTTCGAGCTGATGGATGAGGAATATGCAGCGCCCAGACGAAAGGGGCCGCGTTCCGGGTTCCACACGGCGCCTATGTCCCAGCCGGTACCGGAGATCTTTCCCAGCGTCGCATCGAACGGCTGGTTTTGCAGTTTGGTCATGGTGGCGCGCAACCCTCCCCCGACAGTCAATTCACGATCCAGAAACTGCCGCCCCAATGCCAGGGAAGTGACGCTCAAAACATATTCGTCATCGCTATTGAGGCCCTCCAGCGAGAGGATCTCGGCATTGTTCAAAACGCCGATCCCCCAAGGACCGTACTGGCCCATCAGTCCAAGCGAGCGTATCCGGTGGGTCTTGTAGTCCGGCGGCGATACCCCGTTGTTGTCGAAGTCATTGCTTTTCAGGTCGTTCAGGCCGACGGTCCAGTCCCAATCGAATTTTTCAGTTGAGCGATCCAGGCGGAACGCCACGCCGGCGGGATTGGAATTGAGTGCTGTGATGCCCTCGGCCACTCCGATGTATGCCCCGCCCAGTGCAACCTGCCGAGCCGAACCCATGACGGGACCCTGCCGAACATCCAGGTTGTAATTGTTGTTCGTGATCGGCGGACCATTGATCTCGCTGCGCGCCTCCGCGCAACAAAACAACATCATCAGGAACGCGAAGGATTTCAAGTCCGATACCCGCTCGATCGTTTGTGCTGATGGAGTATATCAGCGCGGAGAAGATCGATGATGGGTTCACCGCCGCCCAAGTGGCGTCGCCCGCCTCGCGATAACAATACTTGCTTCAACCCGCAAATCTGCTATCGTTGTCCCGCTTGATTCAGGCCCCCAAGCGGTAATGCTGAGTCGAGCCCGTTAACCGACCAACCTGTCCTCTGTATCGGGTTCCATCACGATGAATATGACTCGACGCGACCTTGCCGGCATCACGCTGGGCGTACTCTCCATCGGTGCGCTGATAATCGCCTCGCTCTGGGTGTTGAAGCCGTTTCTCTTTGCAACCGTTTGGGCGACGATGGTGGTCGTCGCTACCTGGCCGGTGCTGCTGTGGGTTCAGGCAAGGCTATGGAACAGCCGTGCACTCGCAGTGATCGTGATGACGCTGTTCATGCTGCTGCTGTTCATGGTGCCGGTGGCACTGGCCGTAGGCACCATTGTGGAAAACTCCGACCAGATCGTCGAATGGGCAAAATCGATCGCGGATTTTCAGATTCCTCCTCCGCCACACTGGGTCGCGGGCCTGCCCTTTGTCGGCGGCAAAGCCGCAGCGGCATGGCAACAGGCGGCCGATTCCGGCGGCAAGGACCTGATGGAGAAGCTGGCGCCCCATGCAGGAGCGATCACCAAATGGGCGACCTCGAAATTCGGCAGCATCGGTAAACTGTTTGTGCATTTCGTGCTCATTGTCATCCTCGCGGCGGTGATGTACGCCGGCGGGGAGGCGGCTGCCGCCGCGGTCAAGCGTTTCGCCCGCCGTCTGGCCGGGGAACGCGGCGAAAGCACCGTGGAACTCGCCGGCCAGGCGATCCGCGGCGTGGCGCTCGGCGTCGGCGTCACTGCCCTGGTGCAGTCGGCGCTGGGCGGCATCGGGCTGGCCATCGCCGGCATACCTTTCGCCAGCCTGCTCACCGCATTGATGTTCATGCTGTGCATCGCGCAGCTGGGGCCGGGCCTGGTGCTGGTTCCGGCAGTGGTCTGGGTCTACTGGAGCGGCGACACCGCATGGGGTACTTTCCTGCTGGTCTGGTCCGTCATCGTGGTTACGCTGGACAATTTCCTGCGCCCGATGCTGATCAAGATGGGAGCCGATCTTCCGCTGCTGCTGATATTTGCCGGCGTCATCGGCGGCCTGCTTTCTTTCGGGCTGGTCGGCATCTTCGTCGGTCCGGTCGTGCTTGCTGTCGCCTACAAACTTTTGGGCGAATGGATCAGCGACGAAAATGCGCCGGTTGCGGACGAACAGGCATAAACCCGGCGACGGTCCCTGATCATGACTCCGGTTACTCCGTGTTAACATTCAACACACTTGCCGGCAACCAATATTTCTTACAGGAGTTGCATCATGTCAATCGCCATCAACGTCATCACGACTGCCAACCACACTCGTCACTTCACCCAGCAGGACGGCGATCGGATCAATGAAATTCTGAAGAGTCTCGCTAACAGCGGCAAGTTGTTTTCATCACGCGTCCTGATCTTCGGTTCAGCGACCGAAACGGAGATTTTCAGCCCCTCCTCGATCACCCGCATCGAGATCGTGACGAAACAAGACCTCACCGAATTTCTGCCCAAGCAACCTGCGATCGGCAAAATGACTATCACCTCTCTGTCGGCCGATGCGATGGACAAGACTCGCCAGTCTCACATCGATGACAATAATGTCTCCGGGCGCATCGATTTCTTTTTTGAGGGTGGCGATACGCTGCCAACCTGGATAGAGGGGATACGGCCCAGCGACTCCACCGAAAGGATGATGAACCTGACCAGGCTCTTCGAGCAGCCCGTCCTCTTGTACAAGCTGCCGCAAGGAGGGATCGGTCTCATGAATCCGGGCGTCATGACCCGGGCCGTGATCAAATCCGGAGCACTCTCCCTGCCCAGCGGCGCGTGGCGCGTCGAACCAGTCTGACCGATTCGCGACGACCGTACCATATTTATTCGAGGCAATTCTGCGGAATGTGTGAAGTATCGGACACAATCAGGATCACGCTTTCGTGCTAGTATTCACAGCATGGTTTTGGGTGTTCGTTGGTCGCTGCATGCGGTCGATTTGCCCGGTCTGGATCGCTGCACATAGCAAAATCTTTTCTGTTCTTGAGGGTGTTTCATGAATTCGACTTGTTTCCGGTCCTGTGCGTTGGCTGCGGCGCTAATGCTCGCATTCGCTCCTTCCATGGCGGAACAGACACAAACGGCTGCCAGCTCGGGTGTCTCTGCTGCAACCACCCCGGGCGGAGGCGCGGTCAAATCCGCAACCAAGACGTTCTCGCAGCAGGATCTCGATCAGTTGCTGGCACCGATCGCGCTCTATCCCGATGACTTGCTGGCCCAGATGTTGATGGCATCGACCTATCCGCTGGAAGTGGTCCAGGCTGCGCGCTGGGTCAAGGATAATCCCAAGGTCACCGGGAAAGCCTTGGAAGACACCATGGCGAAGCAGTCCTGGGACCCGTCTGTCAAATCGCTGACCGCAGTGCCGCAGGTATTGCAACAAATGAACGACAAGCTCGACTGGATGCAAAAGCTGGGTGATGCATTCCTCGCGCAAAAGGACGACGTAATGACCACGGTGCAGTCGCTGCGCGCCAAGGCTGTTGCGGCCGGAAATCTGAAGTCGACGGACGAGCAGGCGGTCAAGACCGAGACTGAAGACGGCCAGACGATCTATATCATCGAATCCACGAACACCGAGGTGGTATATGTTCCGATCTACAATCCCTACTATGCATACGGTCCCTGGTGGTACCCGCCACATTACCCGCCGTATTACATGTATCCCCCGTCTTATGTCTACCCGCCGCATGTCGCTTTCCACGCCGGGATTTTCGTCGGCGCTGCGATCTGGGGAGGTATCAGTTGGCACCACGGCGGCGGCGGCGTCTACGTCAACGTGAATCACTACAATTCCTTCAATCGTACCAACATCAACAACGGCTCCTGGAGCCACAACGTGGATCATCGGCGCGGCGTCGCCTATGCGGATCAAAATGTCGCGCGGCAATACAACCGCGGAGGCAATGCCCAAGGGGCACAGGCACGGCAGGATTATCGCGGCCGGGCCGACGCGGGGAACGCCGCCCGCCCATCCACACCTGACATGGGTGGCGGCGGTTTCTCGGGCGTGGGCAATGGCGCCTCTACTCGCGAGGCCAGCCAGAGGGGCAGTGCCAGCCGCGGAAGCTACGGCGGCAGTGGAGGCGGATATCGTGGGGGAGGTGGTGGCGGACGTGGAGGCGGCGGGGGCGGGCGTCGCTAATCTGCGCCGCACGCCTATTTCTTCGGAGAATTGAGATGAATTTGAAACATCATATGAAGTCTATCGCCATCATCCTGCTGCTTGCGACCGCACAGATCGTCAACGCTGCTCAGCCGGCATCTGCGCCAAAGAAGCCATTTGCGCAGAATGCGCAGGCGCAAAGAATCTTTGCCGCGCCTGAAGAAGCTGCGACGGCGCTGGTCGAAGCCATCCGCAAGCAAGACAAGAAATCGTTGCTGGCCGTACTCGGCCCGTCTTCGAGCAAATGGCTGTCGAGTGGCGATCAGGTCGCAGATCAGCATGACAGGGAAAAATTTCTCGCTGCCTACGACCGCAAGAACAGCATCAGCAAAGCGGACGACAACAAGGCAATATTGCTGGTGGGTGACGACGACTGGCCATTCCCGGCTCCGATCATCCGCAAAGGCAACGGGTGGATATTCGATGCCGCTGCCGGACGCGAGGAAATCATCAACCGGCGGGTGGGCAGAAATGAACTGGATACGATTCAGACTTTGCTGGCCATCGTCGACGCACAGCGCGAATATGCCGCCGAAGATCCGGACGGAAATGGTTATCACGACTATGCCCGCCGCTTCCTCTCCAGCAAGGGCAAGAGGGACGGCCTGTATTGGCCGGTAAAGGCCGGCGAACCGCTGAGCCCATTGGGACCGCTGGTAGCAGCCGCATCGCGCGAGGGGTATGGCAAAAAGTCTGGTGGCGGCAAGAGCGGTGGCAAGCCCGCCGCCTATCACGGCTACCGATACCGGCTCCTCGATGCGCAGGGCAAGCATGCGCCGGGCGGAGCATACAGCTATCTG
>Ga0335085_10005720_pt1 | contig 19860 bp, 19 predicted proteins | sample Lox_Sample_45_FD_206712 | JGI IMG/M metagenome (GOLD analysis project Ga0335085, IMG submission 206712) | Soil microbial communities from Loxahatchee National Wildlife Refuge, Florida, United States - Lox_Sample_4.5 | ecosystem: Environmental > Terrestrial > Soil > Wetlands | place: USA...
AGGCCGCCCAAGCCGCCGCTTCCCGCAGCAAGGCCAAGCCGGGCGCCAAGGTGACCGTCAGCTATACGGAAAAAAAGAACGTAAAGAAAATCCCCGGCGCGCCCTTGGGGATGGTGACCATGACGAAGGAAAAAAGCCTGTTGGTCGAGCTGGCCCCTTCCTAGCTTCCCTGCTTCAAGACCCAAATCTCGTTGCCCGCGATGGTCTTGTAGGGCTCATACCTTTCCCGGATGAACCGGACCAGGATCGGGAATTTTTCCTCATTGCTGATCCCGTCCATTTGGTAGGACCAATCCCCGTCCTTGAAAAGCACCCATTTCACCTTTTGTGCCTCGAGGTTTTGGACAATCTCTTCCTGGTAAGCCTCGGGTGCGGCGACCCAGATGTAGGGAAACCGGGTCGGGCAGGGCTGATCCAGGAGGTAATACCAGCCCGCCTCGGACGTGAGGGTGAAAAACTTCTCCCCCGCCTTGAGTTGCCCGGATAAAAAGGCCGCCGTAGCCTTCTGCCCCTCGGTGAACATTTCGGAATCGGGGATCGCGAGCGGGAAGTTTTTCCGCACCACATCCAGCCGCACCGTGCGCACCGCGCAAAGCACGGCTAGGAGGATCGTGAGGCCCAAGGCTCCCCCCTCCAAAATTCGCCGGGGCCATCCCATGGCCAAAAGCGGCGGGAGAAGCTTCCGGGCGGCCACCCGGAAAGTCAGCAAATAAAGCGGCCCGGCGCAATAGATGGCATGTTCCCAATCCGACCTTTCCAGGATTCCCAAACCAAAGGCGAAGGAAAGGACCAAAAGGGAGGTTTCCAGGAATTCGGCCCGCAGGAAATCCGCCCTCTTCCCAGCCGCTAAAAAGCGGTAAACCCAGTAATAAAGCTGCGCCGCGAACAGGAAGCCCAGGGCCATGAAATGCCATTGGTGGGCCGGCAAGGGGATTTTTTCCGATAGCGCCTTGTAAAAGGGCATCGTTCCAAAAACATATTGGAAGAAATCAAAAAAACCGCCCTGGAAGGCCAGGGCCAAAACCAGCAGGGCCCCCAACAGCCCCAGAAAGGACCACGCGAAGAACCGGCGTTCCAAGGGCTTTCCCTTGAAGAACATCAGGTAAAGGCAAGGCATCAAGACGGCGTAGGCGGCGCACAAAAAAATCCCCCGGTCCACCGCGTAGGCCAGTGCGGCGACGGGGGTGAAGGACAAGAGGAAAAAAAGGCCCCTTGGGAAGGAACCCTTCCCGTGCTCCAAATAAGCCGCCACCCCCGCCAGCGTGAAAATAAAAAGATAGGTGGTGACGTCCCGGGCCGGGACGATGAGGAATTCGAAGGGGGACAGGTAGGGGAGGTCTTTCAAAAATTCCAGCACCATCGCGTCCGGGGTCTGGCGCGGGAGGAAAGTGGTCATGAAAGTCGTGAAGAGAAAGCTCACATAGGCCAGGGCCAGGATCGAGATCGCGCCGAAGGCGTAAACGATCCCCTGCCGGAAAAACCTTTTCAGGCAAAGGGCCAGCAGGATCCAAGCGGCGATCTTGCCGAGGGATTCCAGCGTCCGAACGGCCCCGATGGATTTGCCGAAGAGCTTGAACGCCACGGCGCAGCGGAAAGGATCCTGGAAAAAACCGTGGAAGAACAGGAAGTCCCGATAGGGGGTCAGGCCGTGGAGATAGGAAACAGCCGCTCCCAGGGATTCCCCCTCGTGGAAAAAGTCGAACCGTCCGGAGGCGTGGTAGGTGGGGACGTTCAACGCCAGGAGAACCGCATAGGCCGCCAGCAGGAACACCCAGACCGCCCGGGTCGTCCCGCCCCCCTTTTCCTTTTTGGGGGCCATCGCCGGGGAAGGCTTGAAAAGCCGGTCCCTCCACCGCCGGGACCCGGCGAAGTAAAGGGCCGTCAGCAGCACCGACGGTAAAAGGCACAGCACCAGGGACCGCACAAGGTCGTTGAGGGGGTTGAACTGAAGCTGACTGCAAATACCGACGATATGGCCCGGGTTATGGAAAGGTAGGGTGAGGGAGTCCCACAAAAGAAAGCCCATGCCGGCGCCCAAGGCCAAAACCCCGGTCAGGACGACCAATCGGAGGGGTTGAGGGCGCATTTTTCGATTTTAGACGATTCAATCGCACTTGCAACCTAAAGAGCTTTCGGGCGGGGCGTCCTTAAGGCGTGGGTGTGGCGACGGCGTTCGATCCCGCCCCCAGGTTGGGGGTGACGGGCTGGTCGATCGCGCGGTTGGCGCAGGCCAGGGGCATCAAGGCCAGGACGGCGAAGGCAAAAAGGGCTAACAACTTTTTCATGGTTTCCTCACAAACATAGGAGGAATAAAAGCATTTCCTGTGCCATGAAAACCCTTATTTATGGCCTTAAATAGGAACGCCGACCCGCCCGGGGGGTGGTCGGCGTTAAAAATCCGCCTTTTTTTAGAAATTTTTTAACTATCGAAGCGGTCCTTAACCGTCAGGTTACTTCCCCGTCGCCTTCCGGTGATCGTCAATCCAATAGGCCCAGGCCACGAAGGCCAATTGGAATAATGCCATGAGGGTGACAAGATTCGGGTTGGTCGGGGGAGGCGAAACCAGGCTCGCGACATAAAAGGCGGCCAGCACGGCCCCAAAGGCCCAGAGGCTCCATTTCCCCTTCGAATCAAGGGCTTTGGTGGAAGTCAGGTAAAGCCAGAAACCGGCCGCGAACAAGGCCACTTCCAAGGGGATGGCGACGGCCGGGTGGTCCCACAGGCCCAGGCCGTAACGGTGGTTCATGAAGCCCTGTTCGGCGGGAAGGATCGGAAGGTCGGGGCGGTGGACGATGTAATCCAAAAACCAGTGGCTCACCACCAGCCCCCCCACGATCCAGGCGCCCTTGTTGTCGTTTTTGCCCAGCATCAGGTAAAGCAGGCCCAAAAGACCGGCCCAGGCCAGGGCCATGATGAGGCTATGGCTCAAGGGATAGTCGTAAAAGTCGAAGGGCGACATCTTGGTGATGCCCGGGGAAATGCGGAAATGCTCCAGTCCCAATAGCAAAAAAATGGGCCAGACGATGTCCAGCCAGATGGCCGCGGCCACCAGGGTCCCCAATGAAGCCTTGGGGGCCCATTTTTTAGCGGCCATCCCCACGGCGTAGTGTCCGATGAACATGACAACCTCCCATCCGAAAAGTTTGAAGTCCTTGGTTTTTAGTTTTGAGTTACTGAAAGTTTTTGAACGGCTCCCGTTCAAAAACAAGCCAAAACTTAACACTCATAACTCAACACTCAAAACTTCAGCCCCGTCATTCCTATTTGCGGGTCAACGATACCACAAGGGCCGTCAAACCGACTACCAGGGCCCCGCCAGCCAGCCATTTGGACGTCAGGAACTCGTCCAAGGGGCTTTGCCCCGCCTTGGCGTCCTCCTTGCTCAGCTTGGCCACTTCCTCCTTGAGGACTCCCACGTCCTGGGAGTTGTCCCTCAAGTCCTTGTGCATGATGGTCAGTTCCTGTTCCAGTTCGGTATCCGTGATGGATTTCTCGGAGGCCTTCTTCTCCACTTCGTCCAAATGCCCGCCCAGCTTGTTCAAGTCCTCCTGGACCCGGTCCAAAAGCTTCTTGACCAGCTTTAATTGCTCCAGGTTGTCCGCATTGGAGGCTGTAACTTGGTCGTTGGTTTTTTGCAGGGCGTCGAACTTCTTGTCGTAGGAATCCTGCAGGTCCGCCGTGGCCTTCTGCAGATCCTTGACCGTCCCCTTCATCTCGTCCCACTCGGCCCGACTGGGCCCGGGGATGGGCGTGGGGGTCAAGGTCGGCTGGGGCGTCGGTGGCGGGGTCGGGGCGGCCTGGGAAACGGGAGCCGCCTCATCGCTTTGCGCCGGGGCCAGGGCCGCGATCATTTTCTTTAGGTGGTTCTCGAATCTCCAGGCGGAAACCTTGCGGTCCCGGATGTCGTCCGCCTTGTCCCCCACCAGCTTTAAAAGGGCCCGCAGGTCTTCCAGCGGATAATCGGCCATGCCCGGCTTGAGGGCCGTCACATCCACCTTCGAAAGCAGGTCGTCGGCCAATAGCAGGCCATCCGTCACTTCGTCATCGGTCAGGCTTTTCGCCGAAAGGTAGAAGTCCTTCTTGTCGCCCAGCCAGCCGTCCTTGGCCAGTTGCTGGAGCAATTTCACCTCATCGGGGGAGGCCGTGTCATCCTGCGCCAAGGCCAGTTGGACGAACCGGGGGCTGAAAACCAGCATCCAGGCCATCAGCAGGACCAAGGCGCTCCGAAAGAACCGTTTCATTTCTTTCCTTCCACCGTGTTGCGGGCGAGATTGGTTTCATAGACGTAATCCAAAATCGAGACCAGGGTAAAACCGCCGCCCAGGATCACGAAGATGAACTGCAGTACGCCCGAGGTGACGTCATCCAGGACGCCACCGCAGGTGAAAAAACTGATGACGGCGAGCACCACCAGGAACCCCCACCAGAGCAGGTTGGCGTAGAGATATTCCTCAGATTTGGAAAGCCGCTTTTCCGGCTTATTGGGATTTTGTTTGCTGTCCGCCACGATGGCCTCTTTAGAATTTTGCTCTCGACCCTGGTTTCACGACCGGGATTCCCTGCTTGCAAAGGGGGCAGTCCTTTTCTTCCCAACTTTCAACTTTCAAGGACGCCAAGGACTTGACCGGCACGTCGAAGAGGTTCTCCCCGCCGCTGCGGTCGATCAGGCAGCCCACCCCCACCACTTCAGCGCCCATGGCGCGCGCCACGTTATAGGACTCCCGCACCGATTTGCCGGTGGTGATGATGTCCTCCACCGCGAAGATCCTCTCCCCCGGTTGGACACTGAAACCCCGCCGAAGTTCCATGGCGTCCGTCTCCTTATTGCGTTCAGTGAAAATATGGCGGATTCCCAGGGCCCGGGCCAGTTCATGGCCCACGAAAAGACCCCCCATGGCCGGAGAAAGGACGGCCTGGGGCTTCAAGGGCGCCACCTTCTCGGCGAGGGCCCGGCAAAGTTTCTCCGCCTTGTCGGGGTATTGCAGGACCAAGGCCGACTGGAGGTAGCGGTCGCTGTGGCGCCCTGAGGAGAGCCGGAAATGCCCTTTCAGGAGGGCCTGGGTTTCTTCATAGGTTTTAAGGACTTCGTCGTTGGTCACATCAACCTCTTGAACCACAAGGTGAACAAAGCTTCTCGGAGAACGGCAAGACAAAAGCCCTGTTTAGCCACAGATAAATGGGATAAACACAGGTTATTACCCAACCAAACAAGCTTTTATTTTTGTGCCTTTCCCATCCCATGCATCCCATTCATCCGTGGCAAAATTTTTGTATGTTTTTAGAAGTATTCTTTCATTTCCTTGACGATCTTTTGGGCCTGTTCCCTGGCCGCGTTGGCGAAATCGTTGCCGTTGGAAGCATACAACACCTGCCTTGAGACGTTCACCAGGATTCCAAAGCCGTCCCTGGCCCGTCCCGCCTTGAGCGCCTCTCCCAGGTCGCCCCCCTGGGCTCCCACGCCCGGCACCAGGAAGGGGGTGTCCGGGACCCATTTCCGGAGTTCCCCGATGTACTGGGACTGGGTGGCCCCCACCACCAGGCCGATCTCGCCCTTCTTGCCCTGGGCCCAGCCCACGGCGGTCTTGGCCACTTTCTCGTAAAGCTTCTCGCCGCTTTGGAGGGTCTGGGTCTGGAAATCCGCCGCGGAGGGGTTGGAAGTCAGGCACAGCACGAAGGAACAGGTTCCTTCGTATTCGAGGAAGGGTTCGATGGAATCCTTGCCCATATAGGGCGAAAGGGTGACGGCGTCGGACTTCAAGAGGCCGAAGAAGGACTTGGCGTAAGCCTGGGAGGTGTTGCCGATGTCCCCCCGCTTGGCGTCCATGACGAAGAGAACGTCCTGCGGCACCGACTGGCGGAGCAGTTCGAGGATTTCAAAGCCCTGGGCCCCCATCGCCTCGAAGAAGGCCATATTGGGTTTGTAGGCCGCGGCCAGGTCGCGGGTGGCGTCGATGATGGACCTACAAAATCTTAATACGCCCTGGCCGTCGCGGGGAATATCCCCCGGCATTTTTGTCGGATCGACGTCCAATCCCACACAAAGGCAGCCGCCGGTCCTGCCGATCGCCTTTTGGAGCCTCGCTGAAAATGTCGCCCTATTGGCCACTGGCCCATCCTCCCCCCGGTTTTGCTCAATCGGCGTCTCTTTTGCGCCCCGGAACGTAATTTGCTTTAGGAATTCCTGTCATTGTAACGAAAGGTTCCAGGAACCGTTACAGGTATTTAATGGGGCCGGGATACCTTGGGCGCAATTTCGTTGGGAGGAACGCCATGAATACATCTACCGTCGATGCCATTTTCCGGGAGTGTGATTTCTGCAAGCTCCAGGGGGTCCTGGACAAAAGCATCTTCAACAAGGACGGCTGGTACTACTGCAAGCCCTGCCTTTTGGAGATCGAATACGAAATGGAGAAAAGAAAAAAAGAGAGCATCGCCGGCTGAGCCTTACTTGGGCCAGCGGACGACCTCCAGTTTCACTTGGGCCGTGCCCGCTTCCCGCATCCCGATGGCCCGTCCGGCGGTCTTGGACAGGTCGATGATGCGCCCCTTCACGTAAGGTCCCCGGTCGTTGATCCTCACCTCGACGGTCTTGCCGTTTTCCACGTTGTGGACCCGGACCACCGTGCCCAGGGGCAGGGTCTTGTGGGCCGCGGTCATCTGGTACATGTCGTAGACTTCCCCGCTGGCCGTCAGCCTCCCGTTGAAATCCTCCCCGTACCAGGAGGCGATGCCCTCCATCTCGTCCTTCCAGGCGTCCTTGCCCAGGTTCTTGAAGTCGTCCGGGCTCTCGTACTCCGTCACCGAACCGCCCGCGCCGGGCGCGGGTTGGGAGTGGACGGAACGGCCCGTGCCCACGTATTGCCTTATCGGCACGCAACCCACGGCGAAAACCGATATCACCACCAAGACACCAAGGCGCCAAGTGAGCCGAAAGACAAAGCATTGTTTTAAAAGCGAGGCATAAAAATTCATCTTTTTAATTTACCCTTGGCCTTTCTTGGTGCCTTGGTGGTTCGAGACGTCTTGTAATAGGCCTTTGCAAAGCCGGGCGGGAAGCCCGGGCCCCTCATAAATATACCCCGTATAGACCTGTACCAGGCTGGCCCCGGCTTCCATCCGCTCTTGGACGTCCTGGGCCGTAAAGATTCCCCCCACGGCCACCAAAGGAACACGCCCCTTGGTCAGGCGGGCCAGGTCCTCCAGCATGCGCAGGGCCTTTTGCCTTAAAGGGGCCCCCGAAAGGCCTCCTTCGGGATATTCCCCCTGGGGCAGGCCCACGCGCGAAAGGGTGGTGTTAGTGGCGATCAGGCCCGCGCAGCCCGCGGCCACCGCGGTGGCCGCGGCTTCCTTTAAGGGTTTGGGCTCCAGGTCCGGGGCCAGCTTGAGCAGCACGGGCTTGCCGGAGGAGGCCTTCACCACGGCCGAAAGGAGCTTTTTCAGGGGTTTGGCCGCCTGCAGCTTGCGCAGGCCCGGGGTATTGGGGGAACTGACGTTGACGGCCACGTAGTCGGCGTAGGGCTTGAGGTATCGCAGCGATTCCAGGTAATCCTCCGTCGCCTCCTCCAGGGGCTTCACCTTGCTCTTGCCGATATTGATGCCGATGGGGATGGAGGGCCAACGCCCGCTTTCCTTCAGCTTTTTGAGGTGGGAAGCCACGGCCTGGGCCCCCACATTCGGGAATCCCATGCGGTTGATCAGGGCTTGGTGGGGGGGAAGGCGGAACACGCGGGGCTCTTCGTTGCCCGGCTGGGCGAGGGCGGTGAAGGTCCCCAATTCGGCAAAGCCGAACCCGATCCGGCCCCAAACGTCGGCCAATTCCCCATTCTTGTCCAGGCCCGCCGCCAGCCCCACGGGATTGGGAAACCTCAGGCCGAAGACCTTTCTTTCCAGCCGGGGGTCCCGGGCCGACAGCCAGGGGGACAACAAGGGAAGCAGGGGTTTGGAAAGCCTCAGGCCCGTCACCGCCAGTTGGTGGGCGGTCTCCGGCTGGAGCGAGAACAGGAAAGGTCGAAGGAGCTTGTACAAGATGGGTTCAGAATAATTCCCCACTGGGGACGAATCAACAACTAATCAAACGCCCTTTAGCCACAGATGCCCCGCATCTCGTTAAAAGAGTTAATGTTTTGTGGAGCGATACCGATCTCCATCATTTTAATTGAAAATGAAGATCGGCATGCATGGGATGAATTGGATGAATCGAATCCAAAAAGAATAGATCAACCCTCAAGATGTACTGTTTGCCTTTTGTCCTTTTTCATCCCATTTATCCCATGCATCCGTGGCAAAATCGTTTTTGAATTTTGTCTTGCGGTGGTTCCTCTGTTACACTGGAGCCCATGAATAAAGGTCGTCTGATCTTATTCTTTTCCCTTTTCATCCTCCTCGTCGCTTCCCCATCCCCTCTTCCCAACGGAAACCATTTCCTGGCCAACCTGCAGTTCGAGCAGGCCAAGAAAGCCTTCAACCGCCAGGATTATTTCCTGGCCGAGCGCCTGGCCACCCTGGCCCGGATCAACCTTCCCGATTCGGCCGCGCCCTGGCTCCTGACCGGCAACTGCTTCTACCTGCAGGGCCAGGACCAGGCGGCCCTCTGGTACTACTCCATGGCCCTCCAGCGGGACCCGGACATCGGCCATTTGCCGCCCTTCGTGGAAAAGCTCCGCGCGGAGGGTCCGCGTAAGACCCTGGTGCGGTTGAACGACGCCGAAATGGGTTCCCTCCAGCGCAAGATCGGCCAGATGATCATGGTCAGCGTGCCCGGCACCCGGCTCACGGGCCAGAAGAAGGCCATGCTCAACGCCGGCTGGATCGGGGGCGTCATCCTCTTCGACCAGAACATCCGGAACCGGAAGCAGATCGCGGGCTACGTCCGCCTGCTGCAGAAGAACGCCCCCACCCCCCTCTTCGTGGCCCTGGACCAGGAAGGCGGGGCGGTGCGCCGCCTCAAGGAATCGGAAGGCTTCCAGAGGCTTCCTTCCCTGGCCGCCCTGGGCAAGACCCAAAACCCCTCCCTGGCCTACCGCTTCGGCCTTTTGAGCGGCAAGCAACTGAGGGCCGTGGGGGCCAACCTCAACCTGGCGCCCGTGGTGGATATCGACCGGGGCCTGTCCGACTCGGTGATTTCCAAGTACCACCGGTCCCTGGGCTCCGACCCCCAGCTGGTGTCGAAAATGGCGCTCCAGATCGTCAAGGGCATGAGGGCCGAGGACATCATCGCCACCGCCAAGCATTTCCCCACCGAAACCGAGGCCGTCGCCAACCCCCACGAGGGCGTGGCGGTGGCGGACGTCCCCCTGGACGAATTGGAAAAGCTGGACCTGGCGCCCTACCGCGCCCTCATCCAAAGCCGCGTCCTGGACGCCGTCATGCTTTCCCACGTGGTCTATAAGAACGTGGACCCCGAGTTCCCCGCCTCCCTTTCCCCCGAAATGATCCAGAAGGTCCTGCGGGGGGAATTGGGCTACAAGGGGCTGGTCATCTCGGACGACCTTCGCATGGACGCCATCAAACAGCGTTTCCCCCTGGAGGAGTCGGTGGTGCAGGCGGTGAACGCGGGCGTGGATGTGCTTTTGGTGACGGACAATTACGAGAAGCGGGTCATGGACAGCCTGGTCTCGGCGGTGGTTTCGGGGCGGGTTTCCTTGGCGAGCATCGACGCGGCTTATTACCGCATCATGGCCACCAAGCAAAAATACGGGATTCTCGCCCTGGATAAGCGAAGCGCGCCGAATGGGTCAAAGGTGAAGAAGAACCCGGTCGCGAAGGCCCCGGCGCAAAGCCCCAAGCTGGTGAAGGCCGTCCCCACCGGGGAAAAACCCCTTGCCCTTCAGGTGGCCCAGAACCGCTGACTCCCCCGTTTTACCGCAGAATCAATAGCTTCAAAACCGTCTTGCCCTCGGGCGTGGTCGTCACGACGAAGTAAATCCCATTGGCCAGCGGATTGCCCCAGTCGTCGTTGAGGTCCAACGGCAGGTTGTTTGTCCCCGCCAGCAGGTTTTCCAGCCGCAGGTCCCTCACCTTCCTAAAGGCGGTCGTATAGAGCTTCATTTCCACCCATTCCCCGCTATGGGCCAGGCCCACCTGCATCGTGACCGGGCCCGGGCCCTGGGCCGGGTTGGGATAGATCAGGGGCGTGGCGGCCACCGGGACGGGGGTGGGCGTAGGGCTGGGGGTGGAACTGGGGGTGGCCTGGGGCGTGGACGAGGCGGTCGGGCTGGGCGTTTGGGATGGCGTAGCGGAAGGCGTCGGCGACGGGGTGGCGGACGGGGTCAGGGACGGCGTCGCCGTGGATGTCAGCGTGGGCGTTTGAGTCGGCGTTGAGCTTGCCGTGGCCGTAGGAGTGGACGAGGCCGTGGATGTGGCCGTCAACGTAGCCGTATCCGTCGCGGTAGCGCTGGGTGTCGGCGAAGGCGTAGCCGAAGCGGTGAGGGACGCCGTAGGCGTCATCGAATCCGTCGGCGTCAACGTCGGCGTGAGGGATGCCGTAGGCGTCATCGAATCCGTCGGCGTTTGGGTCCCGGTATCTGTAGCCGTCAAGGTGGCCGTCGACGTAGCCGTATCCGTCGCGGTAGCACTGGGTGTTTGCGAAGGCGTAGCCGTAGCGGTGAGGGACGCCGTAGGCGTCATCGAATCCGCCGGCGTCAACGTCGGCGTTTCGGTCGCGGTCTGGGTCAAGGTGTCCACCGGGGTACCCGTGGGCGTGCCGGAGGGGGTTTGCGAGGCCGTGTCCGTGGGGGTTTCAGCCAGGGTGTCGGTGGGCGTGGCCGAAGGCGTCAACGTCGGAGTTGGGGAGGCCGTCAGGGTCGCCGTTCCGGTGGCCGTATCGGTCGGCGTTGGGGTCCCAGTATCCGTGGGCGTCATGCTGGCCGTCGAAGTAACCGTATTTACCGGCGTTAACGTCGGCGTATCGGTCGCTGTCTGGGTCAGTGTGTCCACCGGGGTATCCGTGGGGGTTTCGGTCAGGGTATCGCTGGGTGTCGGCGAAGGCGTAGCCGTAGCGGTGAGGGACGCCGTAGGCGTCATCGAATCCGTCGGCGTTGGGGTCCCGGTATCCGTGGCCGTCAGGGTGGCTGTCGCCGTAGCCGTGTCTGAAACGGTGAGGGACGCCGTAGGCGTCATCGAATCCGCCGGCGTCAGCGTCGGCGTATCCGTGGCGCTTTGGGTCGCCGTATCCGTAGGAGTTTCAGTCAGGGTATCGCTGGGCGTGGCCGTAGGTGTCATCGTCGGGGTTGGGGAGGCCGTCAGGGTCGCTGTATCCGTCGCGGTATCGCTGGGTGTCGGCGAAGGCGTAGCCGAAGCGGTGAGGGACGCCGTAGGCGTCATCGAATCCGTCGGCGTTTGTGTCACCGTATCCGTGGCGGTCAAGGTAGCCGTCGACGTAGCCGTGTTTACCGGCGTCAACGTCGGCGTATCCGTGGCGCTTTGGGTCGCCGTTTCCGTAGCCGTATCCGTCGGTGTTTGAGTCCCTGTGTCCGTAGGCGTCAGGGTGGCCGTCTGCGTTGGGGTATCCGTCCCCGTTTCGGTAGCCGTATCAGTCGGCGTTGGAGTCTCCGAATCCGTGGGCGTCAAGCTGGCCGTCGACGTAGCCGTGTCTGAAACGGTGAGGGACGCCGTAGGCGTCATCGAATCCGCCGGGGTTAACGTCGGCGTATCGGTGGCCGTCAGGGTGCCGGTGTTGGTAGGTGTTTGCGTCGCCGTATCCGTGGGGGTCAGGGTGGGCGTCTGCGTCGGGGTTTGGGTGGCCGAATCCGTCGGTGTGAGGCTGGGCGTGGCCGAGGGGGTCAGGGTAGCCGTGGCCGAGGGCGTGGAGCTGGCGGTACGGGTGGGCGTGCCCGAAGGAGTGCTGGTGGGGGTATTGGTCATGATGGGCAGTCCCGTGCAGGCCGAGGTTCCTCCCGGCGGAATACCCGAGGACGGGTCCACGGTGGTGGCGTTCACGTATTCGCAGGCCAAGGCGCCGTTCTCATAGACGGTGAAATAGGGGTCGTCGTGGTAGGCGGTCGATCCCAGTTGGGAATAATCGTTGCAGGCCGCGTTGAAGGGGCTGCGCCAATCGGAAACGTTCAATTGCATGCCCGAATCCAGGGAAAGATAGCCCCCGTTGGCCGGTATGCTCCCCACCGAGGAGCTGAAGGTGACCGTGCACAGGGTGTTGGCCGTGCGGCCGTTGATGGAATAGGAAGCGACGGTGGACGTGGCGCCGGCGCAGCCTAACGCGCCCAGGTAGGTGCCGGTGGGGCCGTAAACGCCACCGCCGTAACAACCGTTCACGTTGATTGACTGCCCCGAGGGGGCGTTGAGCCAGAACTTGACGGTGACGTTGCCGACGGGAACGGCCGTCGTGTCCCAGTTATAGACCCTGAAAAGGGGCTGGTAGGTCTGGCTGTTGGTGCAGGGGTTGTTGCCGGCGCTTTGGGCCACCATCAGGTTGAGCTTGTGGGGCGTGGGCGTCGCGGTGGCCGTGGCGGTATCGGTGGGCGAGGCCGAGGGCGTGGAGCTTTGGGTGAGGGTTGGGGTGTTGGTGAGGGTGAAGCTGGCGGTCGGGGTCGCCGTGGAGGTGGGCGTGGCGGTGGCGGTCGAACTGGGGCTGTCGGTGGCGGTGGAGGTGCCGGTCGAGGTCGGGCTGTCCGTCGGGGTGGTTGTGAAGGTGCAGGTGTTGCCGCTGCCGTCCGTGCAGCCGGTGGAAGTGGGCGTCTCGGTGGGGCTGTCGGTGACGGTGGCCGTAGGCGTGGGGCTGGCGGTCGAGGTCGGGCTGTCCGTGGGGGTGTTGGTCACCAGGGGCGTGGGGGTGTTGGTGATGGTAGGGGTGGCCGTGCCGGTGGGGGTATTGGAGGGCGTCGGCGTGGGCGGCGTGTATTCGTAGGCGCCGATGTCCCAGGCCGCCCCCTGGGGCCGGGTGGTGCTGTCGTGGTCGATGGCGCCCGCGGCGAAGATCCCGCTGGCGGGGACCGAGGCGATGGTCTTTCCCGTGTCCACCGAACGGGCGCCGGGGGCCAGGTTGAGGTTCTCCGATCCCACCGCGCTGTTCACGAACTCGGTCGGGTAGAGGGTGGGCGTGGCGGTGATGCAGGCCGTGAAGACCGGGGTTAAGGTCATCGTGGACCTGAAATAGAACATGTCGTTATTGAACAGTGAGTTCTTATAGCCTTGTCCCGTGTTGAAAAACGAAAAATCACTTCCGCTATTGGCCCCGAAAACACAATTGGTCACGTTCATGGGGCCGTTGGCGGCGATCCCAACCCTGCAGTTGAAGAAGGTGTCGTTGTTGAAGGCCGCGTCGGGCCCCGCATTGGCCGAACCATAGCCCCAACTAACACCGCAGGAATTCGCGGCCGTGATATCGTGAAAGACCGAGTTTTCCACGTACAAACCGGGGTGCTGGTTCGGGGGATTACCCCCATCCTGGAAGTAAAGGCCGCAGAGGGTGTTGTTGTTCGTGGCGTTGCCGCTGAAATCGCAGCGGATGAATTGGTACGCGTAGGCGGCATTGATCTGGCCGCTGGTCTGGTTGACCAGGATTCCGTTCCCCGCGCTCGCCGTGTCCCGCCGGAATTCACAATTGAGGAAGACCACCGATCCGGTCGTCCCCGGGTTGGTCGCGGTCAAGTTCACCGGAACCCCGCCCGAAGCCGCCGTGGTCTGGTTGTTGATGATGAGGTTGATGAAGGTGATGCCGTAGCCGTTGGTGTTGACGTTGCTGAAGTCGACCGTCGCGTTAGTGCCGTTGCCCGTATAGCCGATGGTGCGCGTGCGGCCCGCGGCCGTCAGGGTTGCGCTGCCCGAGGCGTCCGATTGGATGGTGATCTTCTTGCCGTAATTGGCCGGAAAGGTCACGTTTTCGTTGGTGTTTTGCAGCAGGACAACGGTGTCGCCGGTGGCGCAGGCCGCGATGGCCGCCGTCAAGGTGGTATAGGTGACGCCGCTGGCCGCCGGGCCTACGTAACGGGTTGTGGCGAAAAGCGGGGACGCCGCCCCCAACAAAAAGAAGCCCAACGCGAATGTCGTTAGTTTCGTTTTCATTCGGCCATCCTTGGCGTCGAAGTTAATCCGTTAACCCAGCCAGGCCAAAAAAAAGCGCACTCCTCAAATGAAGATAGAGCGCGCTTGCAGTCGCTGTTCGCCCCCGGATTATTCCGGTGACGATTTCAATTTTAACTTCGTTCCCCCGCGGCAGTATGACAGCTGTCACATAAGGGCAAGAAATAGGCCGGACGACAAATCCATTTTTCAGGAAAGAAAACCACAAGGAGGGGGTAGGGACGCCCAATATTTTGGCGGGCCACTGCCCAAAATTTGCGCAGCGTTAGGACGCGGGGCGCGAGTCCGAATCGAAATGGAAAATCGGGTTCTCGAAGCCAACCCAAGACAGCGCGATTCTCCCCAGGCTTCCCCAAAACTTGAGAAGCTCCAGGTAGTAATTTTTCCGCGACCACCAATGGGGGGGCAGGGGGGTCGTGGCGTAGGGCGTCACGGTGATACCGCTATCCAATAAATAGTAGCGGGTCAGGAAAAGGGCGCGGGGCAGGTGGTACCAGGGCAGGGCCAGCACGACCTTCTTGGCCCCGGTGCCTCGAATGATGGGCGCGCAGAAGCGGGCGTTCTGGTCGGTGGTCCGGGACCGGTCCTCCACCAGCATCCGGGCGGGGTCCCACGCCAGGACCCTCTCCAGCCTCGCGCGCGTATAGTCCCATCCCGAGAACAGGATTTTGGGGGATTTCCCTTCCCCGTCCAATTGTTGGACGACGGAAAGCCGGTCTTCCCCGCCGCTATAGACCAGCACCAAATCCGCCGCGGGAAGTTGGGTGGGAAGATCGTCGAAAACACCGGCGTAATAGGCCATCTCGGGCAGTACCAGGCCCAAGACAAGCGCCAGGGCGAAATAGGCCTTCTTTCGGGAGGGTTTCAGGAGGGCGAAGAACCGCGGGGGCAAAACCTACTTCCCCGCCTTGGTGGAAGCGGCCTTGGCCTGCTTTTCGATCCACCGGTAGGTCTTTTCCATGCCTTCCTTTAAAGGGCGGCTGGGCGCCCATCCCAGCTTCTTTTGGATGAGGCGGTTGTCCGAATTGCGGCCCCGGACACCCAGGGGGCCGGGGATATGCTTGAGGGAAAGCTTCTTCCCCGCGATGTCCATGGCCATTTGGGCCAATTGGTTGATGGTCACCATTTCCTCGGAGCCGATGTTCAGGGGGCCGGGCTCCTTGGAATCCATCATCCGGCGCACGCCCTCCAGGCACTCATCCACATAGAGGAACGAACGGGTCTGCAGGCCGTCGCCCCAGATCTCGATTTCCCCGCCGTCGCGGGCCTGGGCCACCTTGCGGCAGATGGCCGCGGGGGCCTTTTCCTTGCCGCCGTCCCAGGTGCCCTCGGGCCCGAAGATGTTGTGGAAGCGGGCCACGTGCACCTCCAGCCCGTAGTTTCGCATGTAGGAAAAATACAGCCGCTCGGAAAACAGCTTTTCCCAGCCGTACTCGCTGTCGGGATTGGCCGGATAGGCCGATTCCTCCGAGCAGATGGGATTGCCGGGGTCGGTCTGGTTATGGGCCGGGTAGATGCAGGCCGAGGAGGAATAGAAGAACTTTTTCACTCCGGCCAACTGCCCGAAGTGCAGGGTGTTCAGGTTGATGGTGGCCGAATTGTGCATGACGTCGGCGTCGTGCTCGCCGGTGAAGATGTACCCCGCCCCGCCCATGTCGGCGGCCATCTGGTAAACCTCGTCGATGCCCTCCATCACCTTCTTGGAAAAGGCCTGGTCGCGCAGGTCGCCTTGCAGGAACTCGTCGGCCGGAAGCTTCGTGTATTCGTGCGCCTTGAGGTCCGCCGCCCTCACCCAAAAGCCCTCGGCCTTGAGCCGCTTCACCAGGTGCCCGCCGATGAACCCCCCGGCGCCGTTGACGAGTATGCGTTTCATGGAATTCCTTCGTTCAGCGAATCGATCCAGCAAAAAGGACTTCAAATAAAACTAAGAAGGACGGTGCAGCGACAACCCTTGGAACTGTTGAAAATGGGAATCCAATGTGAAAAGCGGCGTCTTGAGCCGCACGCAAAGGGAGGCGATGAGGGCATCGGTGACCGGAACCTTGTGGCCCTTCCGCCGCAAGGCGTTGCAGGCCTCGCCGGCGGCCTCAAAGTCGGAACGCGCCAGTTCCAGATAGTGGGCTTCTTCCAGCAAGTCTTGAAGAGGGGCTTTTTCACCGGCCCGCACGCCCTGAAGCAGCTCAGAAACAACGACGCCGCAAACCGCGAGGCGCCCGCTTTCCAGGAGAGCCCCTACTTCCTCGCGGATATCCTCCCGGCCCCCGGGCCTGAAAAACTCAATCAGCACGGACGAGTCAGCGAGAATGTTTGGCATAAAGCCTCTCGGCCTTCTTTAGCTCCAAATTCCTCAACCCGTCCAGGCTCCCGTCGAAGCGGACTTTCCCGGCCTTTTCCTTGATCCGGTCGATGCGCCTCCGGCGCGCCCAATCCTCCAGGACCTGGTTTACCGCCGCCGTGATGGATTTCGCTCCCGTCGCGGAACGCGCCATCTTCAACAAATCATCCCGTAAGGTGATCGTGGTACGCATAAAAACCTCCCCTTCGTTTCACCCAAATTATAGTATGACTTCACCATTTTTTAATAAAGATGATGCAATAAATATTACGTTTTGATTAAAAAAAGGGCGATTCAAGCTTGAAACATGGCCCGAAGATCCCGGTCCCAGGCGTCGAGAACGGCTTTTTTGGAGAAATGCTGTTGGTATGTCTGAAAACATCGCTGGAACATCCCGGCCTTCGTCTTGGGGTCCTTGGAAAACCGCAGCAGTTCCGTCCGAACCTCCTCCACATTGTCGTGGCCCAAAACCCAACCCACCCCGTATTCCCCGATCCAACGGGCGATGGAGGAATCCGCGTCCCCCTCAAAGAGCACGGGCCGGCCCACCGCCAGGGCGCCGAAGAATTTCGAGGGCACCAAAAGCCCCGTCCAGGGCGACCGCAGGCTGACCACGTGGACGTCCGGGCAGGAAAGCCGGGCGGCCAACCGCTCGGCCGGGGCGAAAGGGGCGAAACGGACGTTGATATCCTCCGGGTTGACGGCTTTTTGAAGCGAACCTACGCGGCTGCCATGGACGCTGTAGCAAAGCACCAACCCGTCCTCTTTCGCGGCACGGGCCAGTTTGAGGGTCATGTAGAACTCGTGCGGCAGGCCGAAATTGCCCGAATAGAGCAGGGCCAGGGGCGTGTCTTGGTTGGGCCGAGCCGAGATGCCGGAGCCTGTGGAGGTATCACCCATGGGCAAGGCCCCAAAAAGCTCCCTTCGTTCCGCCAAATCCATCGGCAAGGGCTCCGAAGGCTCCTCGAAAGACCAGGGGGTATGGGTGGTCCTGGCCTTGGCCGGATACCTTCCCAGCTTTTCCCTCATGCATGGCCCGATGTCGGCCACCAACTCACACCGGTCATAGCCCTTCCCCATGAACCACCGAAGCAGCTTGACGACGGCCCCCGTATCCTTCGCCATGCCGTTGGCGATGGCATATTCGGGATAGAGGTCGAAGCACCAATGAACCACTTTCATTTGGGGGTGGATCCACTTGAGGAAAGGGGCGATGCCCAGGCAGAAAATGGGGTCGGTGCCGATCACGAGAATATCCGGGCGGTCACCCGGCGAAAAAAGGAACCGCCAGAACCAGAATTTCATCATCCAGACGGCGCCCAGAACGCGGCCCAGGTTGGAGTGCTGGCGCCAAGCCGGCCTCCAGACCCGCCGTACTTTGACGCCGTTAATGACTTCAGTTTTTGTGCTGTATTTAATTTGGGGATTGTGGCAATTGCGGTTGCTGGGCCAGACTTCTACTAACCAGCCTTTTTGAGCCAACCATTCGCAATAATCAGTAATGTGTCGGCCACCCGCGACATCATCAGGGCGATAGTAATGATATAGAGCGAGAATTTTTGAACTCAACTATGCCTCGGCCAACAAAAGTTGGCGAATTATACAACTAAGGCTGACCTGTCTGTCGATAGTGGTCGATTAAAGCCCTTACTTTCTTGATGTAATAGTCAGGCGGAAGGAAGCCTCCGCCTTTTTTCTCATAATCCGCCATTTCGGCGATGGATTCCCCTTCTTGGTCGTCCCAGTCGCCAATAATGGCCAAGTCAGGGTTATCCTTCATCCCACTTTCCCATTCCCGCTGAAGGAAATAACTTTCATCCGTCCCTTCAGTACCGTCCACATACATCCAGCGTTTGCCCATAATTGGCCCAAGGGTTGCACGGTTTTGTTCTCCCCAATGGTTTGGGGCTGCCTTTATGCCAGGTGCAATTCTGGAGATTCGATAACCTTTAAAAATCCACGAATTCGGATCAGGTGGATTCTTTTTTCCCCAAAGCCAGTCTCCAAAAAAACTTTCAGTAGCGTCAGCGGCCTCTTGCAAAGAAGAATCATCGCCAGAAAGTTTAAACCACTGGGTTTCAATCACCAAAAAAGGCTCAACACCAAAGTCTTTTTTAAACTGTTTTTTTATTGCTTTAAAGGCATCTCCGGCTTGATCAACCAATGGGACCTTGAATTAGGATCATTAAAATGAGAATAGAAAGGATAAATAGCACCCTGATAAAAATACCTGAGAGCATTTTCGGGAGTTATTGGCATGGGCTGAATTATCCCTTTGGGGTCCTCCCCTGTTCCCCGCCAAAGATATTTGCACCATTCGGCGGGTTTTCCATATGCTTTTTTCAGACGTTCCCAGTTATAAATTTGCCACGGCCCAGGAGTATCCACGAAAAGTCCAATTTGAAGAGGCAATTGCTCTTCGGCCAATATTTTTTTCAACGCCTCGGCCTGAAACTCCGGTTGCAAGGGGCAATTATGAGAATCCCTCATACAATTCGGACCGATTGATTGAGAACATTCATCACATTCATATGGCTTCATTAATCCAAAACTGTCAATCGCCAGAAAATTTAATCCCGCATCAATCATTTGTTTTAATTCAAAGTCCCACCATTCGCGTGTAGCTGAATCCGGTTGCTGTCGCAGCAATTTTTTCCAATCGTTGCTTTGGAAAACCGGCATTCCATCAGGACCAATAAATCGATAAACTTGATTCTTCAAAAACTTATCGCTATCAACACCCAGATATATTTTCCCATTGGTAAAGTTAGGCGAACCACTATATTGTCGAAAATTTGCAATCGTTCCAAAACGGCACTTATTTATTTTTTCTTCGGGCAAAGAAAATACATCGGCATAGATTAAGCGAGAAAACAAAATCAGAAACGCAAAGAACAAAAAACACAAATTCTTTTTGATCATCTTTTCTCCAAAAGCCGTATTAATTTTCAAAATATTTAAATCGTAGCGCATCTATTTTCTCGAAAGAATAAGCAAGGGAAGGGGTAAATGCAAAGAGGGCTTATTTATTTAGCGAGTGAACTTTCACACCAAAAGCAAAAATACTTCCCTTTAGAAAATTAGGGGCTAATCGCTGATATAGCACACCAAAACAATAAGCCATTCCTGAAAAAGAAAGGTAAGAAGGTTCAGCTTCATGCCCATAAACCACCGAATCAAATCCGTAGAACTTCATTTTTTTCTTAATAGAACCGGCAGTATTGCATTTATATACCGTAGGGAAAACATCCTCGATTTTCCTTTTATCCTGGACAAAAGAAGTCATTTTTGAGTGATAACGATTCGGAATAAGCCTCGACGCCAAAAAAGGGTACGCCCACTTATTTGGAGTTCTTATACACAAATACCCATCTCTTTTTAGCACCCGATTTGCTTCAGAAAATAAGTCGTTTGGTTCTACAAGATGTTCCATTACCCAATCACAAACTATTAGATCAATACTTTCATTCTTAAGTGGCCATTTTTT
>Ga0335085_10005721_pt1 | contig 19859 bp, 19 predicted proteins | sample Lox_Sample_45_FD_206712 | JGI IMG/M metagenome (GOLD analysis project Ga0335085, IMG submission 206712) | Soil microbial communities from Loxahatchee National Wildlife Refuge, Florida, United States - Lox_Sample_4.5 | ecosystem: Environmental > Terrestrial > Soil > Wetlands | place: USA...
ACGGCGGCGATCACGGCGATTGAGCCTGCCACCAGGGCGAGGATCTCGCCGCCGGTCCAGTGCAGCTCGTTGTAGCCGAGCGCGATCGAGTTGTTGACCGAGTGAAGCGCCATGCAGGGGTATAGCGAGCGGGTCTTCCAGCGCACGATGCACAGCACGAATCCGAGAAAGCCGAGCGGGATCAGGTACTGAGAGGCGGCGGAGCCGGTGTGGGCGAGGCCGAACAGGATCCCGGTCTCGATCGCCGCGACCCAGGTTCCGATCTGGTGCCCGTGGATCTTGATGTGCCAGCGCCGCAGGGCGCCGAAGATGAACCCGCGGAAGAAGAACTCCTCGCAGATCGGCGCGATCACGCACACGAAGATCGCAGCCCCGACGAGCGCCGCGGTGCTCGTGCTGATCCCGAGGTCGGTGGGGAGCTTGTCGCTGCCGTGCAGCTTGACGATCGACTGGTAGATCGCGGTGACGGCCAGGTAGCCGGCGCCGGCCGCGAAGAACGCGCCGACCCCGAGCCACAGCGAGATCCGGCGGTAGCCGAAGTCCGACGGCCGTGGCCGCGGCCGTCCCTGGCTGAAGGCGAAGTACAGGGCGGTGACGACGAAGCCGAGGTCGAATACGGCGTCGCTGACCAGGCTGACCGCCGGCGTGGTGTGGGTCGTGCCCACGGCTGCCCCGATCCCGGCGACGACCGCGCTCCCGAGCACTCCAACGACGAGGCCGACGAGGATCGCGGCCGGCGCCGTCCAGATCGGCCAGGGCGGCTCGTCGGACCGGTCGTCGGGCTGGACGGGCGCCGGCGCGGGAGGCGGCCCGGCATCGGTGGGAGTCATCTGCGGCGGCGGGACGCTGGAGGGCGGGACGCTCGACATGCTCAGACCAGCTTAGGGGGCCGCTTGAACGTAATCCCGGCCAATTCGGCCAGACTCGAGATCGTCCTCACCTCGGTCACCGGCGGTCCCCCGTCCCGGCGGATCAGCACGGGCTCGATTCCCGCCGCCCGCGCCCCGGCGACGTCCTCGTCGAGGCTGTCGCCGACATGCACCGCCTCACCGGGCGCCACGCCGGCAAGCGCCAGCGCCTGCTCGAAGATCGCCGGCGCCGGCTTGCGCGCGCCTACCTCGGCCGAGGTGAGCAGCCCGTCGAGCAGCGGCTCGAGTTTGAGCGCCCGCAGCACACCATGCAGCGACACGTCCCAGTTGCTCGCTACCACCAGCCGCTGCCCGCGCGACCGGGCCGCCACAAGCGCGGGGCGCACGTCAGGGAACGCGACGAACCGGAGCGAGGCGAGCAGCGCGTCGACCAGCGAATCGAGATCGAGGTCCGCGCCGGGCAGCTCGGAGAGCAGGACACCGGCACATCGGCGCCGCAGCGCCTCGAGGCCCGCCTGATCGCGACCCTCGTCGAGATGAGCTCGGTAATAGGCGATCTCGGCCGCGATCGCCCGCTCGGCCTGGCCCTCCGAGACCTCGAGCCCGAACCGCCGCCAAAGCTCCACGCGGAGGTGCGGAGCGGGCGGCTCGAGCGCGACGACCGTACCGAGCGCATCGAGCAGGATTGCGGCGGGGGCGGTCACGGGCGGCGCAAGATGAAGGAGGCGCTACCGGAAGACCGAAAAGACCCGGCAGCTAAACTGATTCTCCGCTTCCCGGTGCCGAGACGCCTGCCCACGCACCGACGGCCCCCGCCCGGAAGCAACCCACGATGAGCCGACGCGATCGACAGCGCCGCCGCCGGAGCAACCACGGACACCCCGTCGGGCGAGTGGTGGTGATGGTCGCCGTGCTGTCGGTGGCCGCCGTCGCGATCGCGGCGTTGCTCGCGGTCGGATGGGTGGTCGCGACGGCGGACTCGGCGCCGAACTTGAGCCAGCTGCACCCCAGGCACGCCAACCCGCCGACGGAGATCTTCGCGTCCGACGGGTCGCCGCTCGGCTACGTGCGCGCGAACACCGTGTACAAGTACGCCGGTCCGAACCAGATCCCCACGCGGCTCCGGCAGGCGACGGTCGCGATCGAGGACCGGCGCTTCTACCAGCACGGGGCGCTCGACTACCAGGGAATCGTTCGAGCCGGCGTGAAGGACCTGCTCGGCGACAGCGGCGCTCTGCAGGGCGCCTCGACGCTGACGATGCAGCTCGTCAACAACATGTTCATTCCCCAGAGCTACCGTGCCCACCGCGACCTCAAGTACAAGATCGTGCAGGCGAAGCTGGCCGAGCAGCTCGAGGCAAAGCACCCCAAGTCGTGGATCCTCGACTCGTATCTGAATGCCGTTCCGTACGGCACCTCGAATGGCGAGGAGGCGGTCGGCGTCGGTGCAGCCGCGCTCATGTTCTTCGACAAGCCGGTGTCGAAGCTCAACATGGCACAAATCGCGCTGCTCGCCGGGCTGCCGCAGTCGCCGACTCAGTATGACCCGCTCGTCCATCCCGCACTCGCAAAGGCCCGCCGGAACGCGGTGTTGCAGGCGATGGTGACCTCCGACTACATCACGCAGGGCCTGGCCACCGCGGTCGAGAAGCAGCCGCTCCAGCTCCACCCGAACGACTGGTACATCCAGCACAGGCAGCCGTACATCTTCGACTACGTCGAGCAGCAGCTGATCCAGAAGGTCGGGCTCAAGGAAGCCGAGACCGGGGGGCTCAAGGTCTACACGACGATCGACCAGCGCCTCGAGCAGGAGGCGCTGTCCGCGGTCCTCGACCATGCTGGCGGTCCGAACCTCGACGCACAGCCGGCGGCCGCGCTCGCGTCGGTCAACCCGGCCAACGGCAACGTGCTCGCGATCGCATCGTCGGCCACCTACGCCCAGACGAAGTTCGACTACCCGGTGCAGGCCGAGCGGCAGACCGGCTCGGCGTTCAAGACGTTCGCGCTGATGACGCTGATCCACGACTACGACGGCGACCCGAACCAGACCTACTACACGTCCAAGTTCCTTCCGGTCGGATGGAACCCCCTCGACCCGACCTGGTCCGTTCACACGGCCGAAGAGACCTATCAGGGCGTGATCAGCGTCACGAAAGCGACGACTGTCTCCGACAACACCGTGTTCGCCCAACTCGCGGACGACCTCGGGTACGGCAAGCTCGACGCTACCGCCCACGCGATGGGAGTCACCTCGAAGCTGACCGGCAATCCGGCGGAGGTGATCGGCGGACTCAGCTACTGCTGCACGATGCTCGAGATGGCCGACGCTTATGCCACGCTCGCCAACGGCGGCACCCACGTCCCGACGACGGTCATCAGCAAGGTCGTCTTCCCGAACGGCAAGGTCCTCAACCTCGCCAATCCGCCGCACACGCGCGTGTTCTCCGACGGCGAGGCCTACGAGGGCACGCAGGTCCTCAAGACCGTGGTCAAGGACGGAACCGGAACCAACGCCAACTACGGCTGCCCGGTCGCCGGCAAGACCGGCACCGCGGAGAACATGGACAACGCGTGGTTCGTCGGCTATTCGCCCAAGCTGTCGACCGCCGTGTGGGTTGGCTACCCGCAGGGCAACATCCCGATGGGGGCCGACGGCTTCGGAAACACGCTGGCCGCGCCGATCTGGCGGCAGTTCATGCAGGCGGCCTCGGCCGGTTACTGCGGTGACTTCCCGCAGCCGACCGACCCCTTCTCGGGGACGGCGTTCACCGGCTCGCATTCATCCGCCAAGGAACCACCGCCGCCGAAGACGCAGCCCGGACAGACCGGGCCGGGTGCGTACAACAACGGGACGCTCTACGCGCAGCCCGGCCAGAACAAGACGTCGACGACCACGACTCAGACCGGCGGGGCGACCGTCCCTGGTGGGGGCGCGTCGCCCGGCGGCGGTGGCGGCGGGCGGGGTGGCGGCCACGGCCACCACCACGGCTAACTACGGCTTCTGCGATTCGATCCAGCGCTCTAGCGCCGGACCGCTTTCGACGCTGGCGATCACCGCGTACCGCACGTGATCGGAGGCGTGATGCCCGCCGTGCCACAGGTACTCCGAGTCGACGACCGCCTGCTGGTACTTGGGCAGCGCGATCTTGACCTCGCCCTTGCGATCGAACTCCGTCGGGCGGACGACCAGCGCGCTCGAGGGGTCATCGCTCAATTCGAGCCACACGCGGACGACCCAACCCTGGTTCTCGGGGTTGCCCTGGTTGTTGTTGTCCAGATGGAGTCCCCAGCGACACTCGCGCATGGTGTTGGCCGACATGCGGAGCAGCTGAACGCGGCCGAAGCGGGCGCCGATCGACTCGACCCACTTGACGATCGACGGGCACTTCTCGGCGTTCGGAGTCCAAACACCGTCGAGGTCGGCCTTGCCGTACTCCCAGAAGCCCTTGAGCTCGATCTCGCCATTTGCTGAGGTGATCGGCGCGAAGTACGTGGTCGGGTCGCTCGCGTACGTCGTGTAGGTCAGGCTCTCCCACTCCGAGGCGGGGATCTCGGGGCCCTTGTATTTGTCGAGTCGCATCCAGCCGCCGGCCTGCTCGAGAATCGGCATCCTGTAGTGGGGGGTCTTCTTCTGCTCGAGCGACGCCTTCCTGACGCCGGTGGCGCGCAGGATCTGCTTGGTGTACTCGTTCTTCATCGCGTCTTTGAGTGCGGACAACAGGGCCTCCAGGAGGAATTGCTTTGTTACGGCAGGCGGCTTCGATCGGCCGGCGGCCAAGGATACCCACTACTCTTACGGTAACCCGGTGGCCTGACGCGTTCGCGCGCGCCACCCGGAAACCCGAGGATTTCACGCATGCCCAAGGAAGAGAAAGTCGAGCTCGAAGGCGAAGTTGTCGAGGCCCTGCCGAACGCGATGTTCCGCGTCAAGCTCGACAACATGGACCGCGTCGTGCTCGGTCACGTGGCCGGCAAGATGCGCCGCTTCCGCATTCGCATTCTGCCCGGTGACCGCGTCCGGGTCGAGCTCTCGCCGTACGACCTCGATCGTGCGCGCATCGTCTACCGCCATCGCTGACGGGAAATCCGGCTCGTCCCCCGTGCGTGAACTCGAGCTGATCGAGGAGCTCGAGCGCGTGCTGGCGGGCGTCGGGCCGCGCGTGGTCCGCTCGCTCGGCGACGACGCCGCGGTCGTGCGAGCGGGCCGGTACGCCGTGACTTCGGTCGACGCGATGGTCGACGGGATTCATTTCCGCAGCGAACAGCTCGCGCCCGAGGAGATCGGGCACCGTGCGCTGGCGGCGGCGGTATCGGACCTGGCGGCGATGGCCGCCGGGCCTGGCGAGGCTTACCTGGTCCTCGGCATGCCGGCTGGATTCGGCTACGAGCAAGCGCTGGCCGTGGTACGGGGCGCCCGTGCGCTCGCCGACGAGGTGGGGATCACGATCGCCGGCGGCGACGTCACTCGCGCGCCCGCGCTGACCGTGTCGTTCACGGTGGTGGGCTGGGCGGAGGACCCCGGGGAGCTTGTCGGTCGCGACGGTGCGCGCCCGGGCGACCGGGTCGCCGTCACCGGCGCCCTGGGGGCGGCGGGCGCCGGGCTCGCGGTGCTCGACGGACGCGCCGGCGCGAGCCTCGACGCCGGCGTGGCCGGCGCGCTGCGCGAACGGTTCGCCCGCCCGTTCCCGCGCCTCGAAGCCGGACGGGCGCTCTCGGCGCACGGCGCCAGCGCGATGATCGACCTGTCCGACGGGCTGGCGACCGACGCCGCGCACATCGCGCGCCGCAGCGGCGCGCGGCTCGAGCTGTCGCTGTCGGCGTTGCCGGTGGCCGACGGCGTCGCGGAGGTCGCGTGCGATCTGGGAGTCGACCCGAGATCGTTCGCCGCGACGGCGGGCGAGGACTACGAGCTGTGCGTCTGCGTGCCCGCCCGGAGCGCCGAGAAGCTCGAGAACCCGCGCGGGCCGCGGAGCCTCGGTGCCGACCTGACGTGGGTCGGCTTGGTCGTAGACGGAGAGCCGGGCGTGACGTTTGTCGACGCGGACGGCGCGCTCTCGGGTTTCGAGCATTCGTTCTGAGCAAGACTGTGCAAACGCCGGAGCATCGCGTCGGCGACCGCCACCGCGTCTACCTGGTACTCGCCCTTCTCGATTTGTTCTTTCAGCTGCGCCGCGTTCATCGCGATCCCTCCAAATGGACTGTACTCCAGTGGATCGACCGCACGTACTGCGTGCTGCATCGGGTCTGGACCCCAATCTTCGTTCGCGAGAAGCGTCCAGACCGCAGCCGCTAGGGCTAGGTCTGGCGGGCCGGACCGAGCGGCGTGACCGACTGGAGCTTCGCGAAGATGATGATTCGCTGGGCGGCGCTGTACAGCGGGTTGCACGCGGACAACACGAGGCGCTCGTAGCCCACGTTGCGCGTAACCCACAACGCGGCCGGGAGCACGATTCGGTGGAACTGGACCACGTAGGTGAACAGCCCATAGGGCATCTTCACCATGATCTTGTCGCCGGGCTTGAGCGCGTCGACGTGGCGGAACGGAGCGAGATAGGTCGTTCGGTGACCGGCGATCGCGACGGTCTGGCCGACGCCGGGGAAGGCCGTTGCCGGATAGTGGCCGGGGCCCTTCTCGAGGCTGGAGGTGTCGGTCCCCTGGACGACCGTGTAGCTCGCGTGGATCTTCGGAATCGTGATGTGGCCGATCGCGTCGCCGGTGCCGACCTCGCGCTGCTCGCGCCGGGCGAGATAGGCGATCCGCTGGTCGGGATTGGGCAGGGCGACGAGCACATGCCGCTGGTTCTGGGTGAGCGGCGCGGTGTTGAAGCTGAGGTACTGCTTGTCGATCTGCGACTGCTGGATCTTGCCGATGACCGCGGTGACGGGCTCCTGCCAGACGAGCGTCACCGCCGCGTCGAGCACGAGCAGGACGCCGGAGATGATCAGGACCGAGGAGATGTCGCGGACGAGGCGTCTGAGCGGGAGGCCGCCGATCCGCCGCTGCGCGACCGCAGGGGCGCTCAGCACCCTCGTCCTCATCGCCGTATCGCGGACTTGCTGTGACCGAGCGAGCCCGGACCGGCGTAGCTCATCGGCCCGTGCATCGTGACCGGCCACTCAGCCGGGCGAGGCTGGCGCGCGATGCGCACGATCATCAGCGCGAGGCTGACCACGCAGCCCAGGACGACGCTCCATTCGAGCGCGGCCATCACGCTGAAGTCGCCACCCGCAAGCATCAGCACAGCATTCCAGGCGCCGGTGACCGGGCCAAGCCCCATCACCATCGCGTAGTAGAGGACAGCGAGCGCGCCCGGCACCAGCCCGATGAGCAGCAGCAGAACCGCCCACGGCGTCCGCACCCGTTGCTCGGGTGCGACGCTCCACAGCCAGGCATGAAGGGGCACCACCATCAACGCCGCGGCGAACGGATTGTCTAGCCAGATCGCCAGGGTCACGACGCACAGGACCAGCAGCAGCCCCGCGGCCGCGCCGGGGGAAGCGGCATCGTCGGGGACCTCGGGGCGACGCCGGTGGCGGCCATTGGCAGACCGCTCGGGGGCAGCTTCACCCGCCCACATCCGGCGGCCGAACCACCACACCGCGACCGAGGACAGCACGATCAAGGCTCCGAGTCCGATCAGGATCGCGACCGCACGGCCTCCGAGCGTGAGCGCGTCGCCTCCAACCGGGCCCGGCGGGGCGATGTTGATCAGTCCGACCAGGCGGAGACCGACCACAGCGAGCACGGCGAGCGCGAACGGAATGCAGGCCGACAGGACCCACAGCGTCCACCGCGCGACCCGGTGGCCGCGCCGGCGCGCTCGGGCGAGCCCGTCGACCGTCGCGAGGAGGACCGGCACGATCAACGCCAGCACGAGCAGGCGGACCGCCCACTCCGGGATCAGCTTCCCCTGCCAGCGCAGGTACGAGGAGGGCGCCGGCACGGCCTCGCCGCCCTCGAGCGCGCTGACCGTCTGGAGCACGGTGCGCCCGAACCCGCCGATTTGGCCCTGACTGGTCTTCTCCTCGGCACCCGGCATCCGCGATCCGGAAGCCGAGACGAGTACGGCGGGCTCGCCGTACGCCGCGAACGGCCGTTGCTCGGAGGCCGCCAGCGGGAACGCGAGGTGCAGGAACTGGCCGCCGAGGCTCTCCTCGCCGGCAGCCAGGCCCGTCTGCTGCCCGAGCGACTGCCCGACGGTGTTGCGCAGCAGCGGTGGCGCGACGAGCGTCGAGTCCGACCACGGCACGACGACCGGAGTCCGGACGGCGGTACCGGCCATGTCGCCGAGCACGATCACCGCGTCGACGGGATGGGGAAGGCTCCGCGCCAGTTCCGCTGCGCCGGCGGCCCCGACCGAGGCGCTCGTCGAGGCGAGCACGATCGATCGCTGCTGGGTCTGGGATGAGAGCACCTGGGCCAGTTCGAGCAGCACCGCGGTTCCGGACAGATCCGCAACCGCGCCGGCGTGGGTCGAGTCGCGGTGAGCGACGATCACGATCGAGCCGGGGGTCAGGCCGGCGAGCGTTCCGGTGACCGTCTGGATCTCGCGCGGACCGTCGACGGTCTGCGCGCTGAACGCGGTGTGGCGAACCTGCAGCCCATCGTCCTCGAACGACTGCTCGACATTGCGGGCGATGTTCTGGTCGGCGGCGGAGCCGGGTCGGCGCTCGGGAAACTGCGCGGCGAGGTTACCCATCGTGGTGTAGGCGGTGGCTGCGTTGAACGCATCGGGCGTGAGCGTGGCGTTCAGCGGGGTTGCCTGGTTGCCAAGCGAGAACGCCACCACGATCACCGCGACAGCGACCACGATCAGACCGGTCCTGTAGATCCGCGGATCCAGCATCCGATCCCTGAGGGTAACCGCCCGCTCACGCGAAGTTCGAGCGCGACGGCCCGTGGGCACTAGTCTTTTGCTGCAAACAGGAAGGACTCAGTGGCAGATCGCTCGGCGCGCATCCTGCTCGTGGACGATGAGCAGTCGATTCAGACGCTGCTCTCTTATCCGCTGCGCAAGGAGGGCTATGACGTCGTGCAGGCGACCGACGGACGACAGGCTCTCGACCGCTTCGACGAGCAGCCGTTCGACCTTGTGGTTCTCGATCTGATGCTCCCCAAGGTCGACGGGCTCGAGGTATGCCGGCGCCTGCGGAGCCAGAGCTCGGTGCCGATCATCATCCTTACGGCGAAGTCGGAGGAGATCGACAAGGTCGTCGGGCTCGAGCTTGGGGCTGACGACTACATCACCAAGCCGTTCTCGCTGCGGGAATTCTCGAGCCGGATCAAGGCGGCGCTCCGGCGGGCCGAGATGGTTCGGCCGGCGGAGACCGCTCCGGACGAGACCCCGTTCGAGACACGCGAGATCCGGATCGACTTCTCCAAGCGCTCAGTTCGCGTCGGCGGGACTGAAGCGCAGTTGACATTCGTCGAATTCGAGATCCTGTCAGCGCTCGCTCGGGCCCCGGGACGGGTATTCACTCGGGACATGCTGCTCGCGCGCATCTGGGGAGACTCCGCCTACCGCGATCCGCGGACGATCGACGTCCATATCCGGCACTTGCGCGAGAAGCTCGAGCAGGATCCCAAGGAGCCGGAATACCTGTTCACCGTGCGTGGCGTCGGCTACCGCTTCCGCGACACCGAGGAGTAGCTCGCTGATGGCCACGGGAACCGAGGCGGTCGGAGAGCGCGCGGCGGCACCGGTAGCCGACCGCGAGCGCACCGCGCCGTCGCGACCGCGCCTGACGCTCTCCCTGCGCAATCGCCTCGCGCTGGTATTCGCGGCGATCACGTTTCTGGCGCTGGCGGCGCTGTACGTGTACGTCGCCCCGGGTCTGCAGACGCGCCTGCTCTCGGATCAGCTGTCGGAGCTGATGAGGGACGCACAGCGTCATTCGACCCCGATCGCCAAGACTGTGGGGAGCAACGACCCGCTGGCCGCCGTGCAGACGCACGTCAACGCCGCCGCGCTGGCCACCGGCGACCGCGTGACGCTGCTGCTCGTGAACCACGTTCCATCGGGCGCGGTGCTGTCCGAGCTGGCCGACTCGAGCCGGCGGTCGGCGACCGCGGCGCTCTCGTTCGGGGTCGCGAAACGAGCGGTGGCGGCGAGGCGGATGCTCACGGGCACCGAGGAGACCGGGGCGGGCACGGTGGCCGAGGCCGGCTACCCGGTCGAGTTCCACGGCGAGGTGGCGGCGGTGATCGTGTACTCATCGCCGGCGTCAGACATCGTCCGCACGGTGGCCACGGTCCGCCACCAGATCCTCGTCGCCGGCGGGATCGCGCTGCTGCTGGCAGTCGTCGGAAGCTGGATCATGGCTCGCGCGCTGGCGCAGCGCGTGAAGCGCCTCGAGCTCGCGGCTGAGCAGGTCGCGGCGGGTAATTTCGCGCAGCCGATCCCGGTCGACTCGGGCGACGAGATCGGGCAGCTCGCGGTGGCGTTCAACGAGATGCAGCGCCAGCTGTCGCAGCTCGACTCGGCGCGCAAGAAGTTCATCGCGACTGCCTCGCACGAGCTGAGAACGCCGATTTTTTCTCTTGGGGGCTTCGTCGAGCTGCTCGAGGATCCCGATCTCGATCCGGACACGCGGGCACGGTTCTTGGAGCAGGTTCGAGATCAGGTGGAACGTCTGCGCAAGCTGTCGGTGGACTTGCTTGATCTTTCCCGGCTGGAGTCCGGGTCTTTGGAGCTCCGACCCGAACAGGTCGATCTCGGCGAGCTGACCCGGTCGGTGTCTGGCGAGTTCGAGCCGTTCCTGGCGCAGCACGATTCGCATCTGGAGCTGCGGGTAGGGCCGGGAGGGATCGAGGCGACGTGCGACCCGGTCCGAGTGGCGCAGATCATGCGGATCCTGCTCGACAACGCCCTGACCCACAACCCGCCGGGCACGCGGATCGTCGTCACCGCGCGCCGGGTTGACGAGACGGTGCGGCTCGTCGTCCGCGACGACGGGGACGGAATCGATCCCCAGGCGCTGTCGCGGATCTTCGAGCCCTTCTATACAGCCGATGACGCCCAGGGGTCAGGGCTCGGGCTGGCGATCGCGAGTGAGCTCGCGGAACGGATGGCGGGTCACCTGTCGGTCGATTCGCGGCCCGGCGAGACCACGTTCACGCTAGAGATTCCGGCATAGGCATTCGTGAGCGCTGCTGAGGATCGGCGGGGGCTGGTGCTCGACCTCGCGTTGGGGCTGCGGTCGGTGGTCCTTCCCGAGCTGGGGTCGCAGGGCGGACGGGCGGTGACGGGCGACGGCGCCGGAGGGGACGTGACATTTGCCGTGGACGCGCTGGCCGAGTCGTTCCTTTCGGAATTTGTCGCTTCACGGGCGCCGCGGATGGCCGTGTATTCCGAGGATCAGGGACTGGTCGCGCCGCCGGACGCAATCCAGGTGCTGATCGTCGACCCGATCGACGGGACGCGACCGGCGATGGCCGGGCTCGAGTCGGCGTGCGTAGCCGTGGCGCTCGCGCCGATCGGGGACGGCGAGCCGACCATGGCCGATGTGGAGATCGGATGCGTGGCCGAGATCAAGTCGGGCGATTGGTATCTCGCCGTTCGCGGGTCTGGGGTCGAGTCGACCCGTCGCGTTGCGCTGTCCTCGCTCGTGGATTTGGGACGCATGTTCTGGGGATACGGGTTCCGCGGGCGGCCGGTACGGCCGTCGGTCGAGGTGCTGGGGGATCTGATCGACGCCTCGTCGGTGGGAGGCGGGACGTTCGAGCTCGGGTCGCAGGCGTTCGCGATGACGCGGATCGTGACCGGGCAGTTCGATGCCGTGATCGAGGTTGGTTCGCGGTTGGTAGACGAGGTCCCGGGTATGCGCGCCGAGTTCGAACGGGTCGGAGGCGGTCAGGTGCTGAACAACTCGCCCTACGACCTGGCGGCGCCATGGCTCTGCCTGACCGAGGCCGGCGGCATCGTCAGCGACGGCTGGGGCGAGCCGCTCGACCGCTGCCGGTTGCTCGGAACCGGCCACGAGTTCCAGATGTCGTCGATCTCGGCATCCAATGCCCGGTTACACGCGCAGCTGGTGCGGGCGGTGGACTCGGGAGTCGCTCGATTGCAGGCACTCGGGGCATGACCGCGTGCCCGTAATCGTCGATCGATATCGTCCGCGCGTCTGTAGCTCTTGATCATGCTGCAACCGGTCGCGGTCCCGAACAAGCACCTGAACGATTACGCGAGCCTCGTCGGACGGTCGCTGGCCGACGAGATCCGTTCGCGGGCGGAGCGGCTGAAAGGCAAGCGCGTCCTGCACCTGTCCGCCACCTCGTTCGGGGGCGGCGTGTCCGAGATCCTGTACACGCTCGTGCCGCTCATGATCGACGTCGGGCTAAAGGCCGAGTGGCAGGTGATCTACGGGCGCGAGGAATTCTTCAACGCGACAAAGGTGATGCACAACGCGCTCCAGGGCAATCCTCAGGATCTCAGCGAGGAGCAGTGGCGGACCTGGCAGGACTACAACGGCATCAACGCGCGGGAGATGTCGGAGGGCTGGGATGTGTGCATCGTCCATGACCCGCAGCCTGCGGCCATCCCGTCGCTCGTGCCCGAGAAGGCCCGTCGCTGGGTGTGGCGCTGTCACATCGACCTGTCGACGCCGAACCCAGACACTTTGAATCGCCTCATTCCCTACCTGGAGCCGTATCCGTCGGCCGTGTTCCACACGGAGAAATACGTGCCGTCGGACATGGACGGGCGCGGGCAAATCATCCCGCCGGCGATCGACCCACTGGCGCCGAAGAACATGGCGTTCTCGCCCGAGGACGCGGTGTACATCTGCGAGCAATTCGGGATCGACGTCGACCGGCCGCTGCTGTGCCAGGTGTCGCGGTTCGATCCGTGGAAGGATCCGCTCGGGGTGATCGACGCGTACCGGATCGTCAAGGACTCGATTCCGGAGGTCCAGCTGGCGTTGGTCGGCTCGATGGCGACCGACGATCCCGAAGGCTGGGACTACTTCAACGCGACCGTCGCCCACGCGGACGGCGACCCTGACATTCACATATTGAATAACCTGAACAACGTGGGCGCGATCGAGGTAAACGCATTTCAGTCACACTGCGACGTGGTCATCCAGAAATCCACTCGCGAAGGCTTCGGACTCACGGTTACCGAGGCAATCTGGAAAGCGAGGCCTGTGATCGGCGGCGACGTCGGCGGGATTCCGTTGCAGGTGTCCGACGGCGAGACGGGGTTCCTCGTCTCGAGCGTCGAAGAGTGCGCGCAGAGGTCGTTGGAGATCCTGCAGGATCCCGGGCTCGGCAAACGCCTTGGACTCGCCGGCAAGGAGGCCGTCCGCAAGAAATTCCTGATGCCGCGGCTCCTGCGCGACTGGCTGGAGTTGTTCGAGCACTTGGAGGTGTGATTTTCCGTGTCGTCTTCCGGTCATCCGCTGGTACTGGTGTCAAACAGGGGACCGGTGACGTTCGGACCGAACGGCGAGGTCCGCCGTGGCACCGGCGGCCTGGTCACGGCGCTGATCGGCCTGGCGACCCATCGCGACGTGACCTGGATCGCGTCGGCGATGACCGAGGAGGACGCGGCGGCTGCGGAGCGGAACGCACGAAAGCCGTTCACGGTGCAGGCCCCCGGCGGGGGCGAGTACCGGGTGAAGCTGGTCGCCTCCGATCCCGACGCCTACGACCGCTTCTACAACATCACCGCGAACCCGATGCTGTGGTTCATCCAGCACTACCTGTGGGACCTGTCGAACGCGCCTGACATCCGGCGCAACGAAACCGAGGCGTTCGAGTTCGGCTACAACGTCGTCAACGAGGACCTCGCGCGTGCCGTGATGGAGGAGATCGAGGGGCTGGAGCGGCCCGTGGTGATGGTCCACGACTACCACCTGTACACGCTCCCCGGCCTGATCCGCAGGGTCCGCCCCGAGGTGTTCATGACCCACTTCGTGCACATCCCGTGGAGTCAGTCGGATTCCTGGCGAGTGCTGCCGGCCGTGATCCGCGAGGAGATCTACCACGGGATCCTGTCGAACGACATCATCGGCTTCCACACCCGGTCCTACCGGCGCAATTTCCTCCAGTGCTGCGAGGACCTGCTCGGCTGCGACGTCGACCACGACGGCGGGGTCGTGTACTTCGATGGTCGCGAGGTGTGGGTCCGGTCCTATCCGCTCCCGATCGATGCACAGGCGGTCCAGGGAGTGGCGGCTCGGGACCGGACGCACGAGTTCGAGCACGAGCTCCTGCGCCGGCGACGTGACCATCTGATCCTGCGCGTGGATCGGGCGGACCTGTCGAAGAACGTCCTGCGCGGGTTCACCGCGTTCGATCTGTTCCTCGAGCAGCATCCGGAGTTTCGCGAGCGCGTGACGTTCATCGCGCAGATGATGCCGTCGCGAACCGACGTGCCCGAATACGCGGAATACCTCGAGCGGATCGAGGCGGTGGTCGCCGTAGTCAACCACCGGCACGGTTCGCCGGACTGGATGCCGATCCAGCTGAAGCTGCGCGACGACCTCGAGGAGGCCGTCGCCGCGTACAAGCACTACGACGTGCTGATGGTCAACGCGATGTTCGACGGGATGAACCTCGTGGCCAAGGAGGGGCCGATGGTCAATGAGCGCGCCGGCGTGTCGATCCTGTCGGAGAACACCGGTGCCCACGAGGAGCTCGGCGAGTACTCGCTGTCGGTCAACCCGTTCGACATCCAGCAGCTGGCCGACACGATCCACGCGGCGCTGACGATGCCCGTCGAGGAGCGCGAGCGACGGCTGGAGGGCCTGCGGTCGGTCGTGACCGCGCGAAATCCGGGCGACTGGATCGACGAGCAGCTGACGGATATTCAGCGCAAGAGTGAGGGGTGAGCGGCACGGGTTGGCGCGGGACGGAACTTTGGCAATGCGGGTACGTAGTCGCAGCGCCAAAGTCCGTTGCGATTCAGCCGGGGCGGTGAATTGTCTTGTGGTCGGCGAGCATCGCGACGTAGTCGCGGATGCGGCGGGCTCGGGTCTCGGGGCGTTTCGCGTCGTGGATGCGGTACAGAAAGCTGTAGCGCTCTGCGCGCTTCAGCGTGGCGAAGAACTCGTTGGCCTTCGGATTGGCGTCGAGGGCACGCTGGAAGTCGTCGGGGACCGCGAGGGTGCTCTGTGGCGCGTACGCGGCTTCCCAGCGGCCGTCGCGTTTGGCCGCCTCCACCTGCGCGATCCCGGCCGGCCTCATCAGGCCTTGCTCGATCAGCTCGCTCGCTTTGCGCCGATTGATCTGCGACCACTTGCTACGTGGGTTGCGGGGACCGAAGCGCTGAACCCAGAACGCGTCGTCGTGGGCGCCCTTCTGCCCGTCGATCCAGCCACACCGGAGCGCCTCGTGAAGGGCCTCGGCGTAGCTAACCGTGGTCGCGCCCGACCCCTTCCTGGCGATCTTCACCCACACCCCGGCGGAGGACTCGTGGTGGGCCGCGAGCCATTGCTCCCAGGCGCCGCGATCTGTGAACTGAAGGATCGGGAGGTCCTTGGCGGACACGATGGCGCCAACGCTAGCTGGGCCGCGTCGACAGCCTGGGCTGGAGGCTTTCTGGGGCTGGGGATGGTCGCGGTGACATTCAGGGCGGCGGTCAGCCGCTATAGTCGACCGCCGCCCGTCCAGAGGGCGTTTCTCCATGGCCGCCGAAGCCCCCCTTTACGACCTGATGCTGCTGCTCTCGACGGGCGCGCCCGATGAGCAGCGCGAGAAGATCCTCGCCGACGTGGAGTCGGCGATCACGAAGGCGGACGGCTCGATCGAGCGCAAGGACGACTGGGGTCAGCGTCCGCTGGCCTACCGGATCCACCACCAGCCGGACGCCGACTATCACCTCCTGCAGTTCAAGGCGCCGCCGACGTTGATCGAGACGCTCTCCCATGATCTCCGGATCACCGACGGCGTCGTCCGCTTTCGGGTGATCAAGAACCTTCCGGGGACCCCCGCGGCGCCGGATTCACCGCCACCGGTCGTCGCGACGGCCGCTCCGCCCGCCTCCGGCGGCGAGTTCGAAGCGGTCGAATAGAACCCTCTTCGCCGGCCGCTCCGCGGGGATGCCCGGGGCCGCGGTCGCGCTCTTGTTCCCGGCCGGCCCTCTTCTTCCCGATTGCCCTTTTTCAACAGGATTGCGACGGCTTGACACGGAGCAACGTCGCCTCTGCAACTTGTGCGTCCATTTTCCGGGGAGCATGGCTGTTGCCGTCTGGAGCGCGCTTAGACTCGGCGACAAGCTTTCAAATGCGCTCTGGAAAGGAGCTTCGAGCATGAATATCAACCGAGTCGTATTGACCGGGAACCTCACGAAGGACCCCGACATCCGGAACAATCCCGGCAGCGGACTGTCGGTCTGCAAGCTCAGGCTCGCGGTCAACACGCGCCGCAAGAACAACTCCACCGGCGACTGGGAAGACAAGGCCAACTACTTCAACGTCACCGTTTTCGGGCGCCAGGCCGAGAGCTGCGGGAACTTCCTCCACAAGGGTCGCCCGGTCGCGATCGACGGACGCCTCGAGTGGAGCGAGTACGAGGTTGACGGACAGAAGCGCCAGTCCGTCGATATCATCGCTGAGAACGTGCAGTTCCTCGGTGGCCGCGACGACGCTGGCAACGGGAACGGGAGCGGCTATTCCAGCGGAGTCCGCGCTGCCGATAGCGACATCCCGGCCGACACCAGCGATTTCGAAGCCGCCCCCGTGGGAGCCGCAGCGTCCGACGACGACATCCCGTTCTAGGAACCGACAGGCTGATACAGCAGACCGAGCAGGTGATTGAGAGTGGCGAAGCAACGTAGACGGCCGGTACGCCGGCGCGACAGGAAGGGTGCCCAGACCTCGTCGCGCCGCAAGCCTTGTCCGTATTGCCGCGACAAGGTCGACCAGGTCGACTACAAGAACATCTCGATGCTGCGCCGCTTCATCTCCGAGCGCGGCAAGATCCGTTCACGCCGGATCACCGGCGCGTGCCGCCGCCATCAGAGCCAGGTGGCGCGCGCCGTGAAGCGAGCGCGCGAGCTGGCGCTGCTGCCATACGTGGCTGAGGGCTCGGGGGGCAGCGAGCGCGGCGGTCGCGACCGCGACCGTGATCGCGACCGTTAGGACGTAGCCGTCATGCCCCAGGCGATCCTGCTCCAGGACGTGGATGCGCTCGGCGAGCGAGGCACGGTCGTCGACGTGTCGGCCGGCTATCTGCGCAACTACCTGCTTCCGCGCAAGCTCGCAGAGCCGGCGACAAACGCGTCGATCCAAGCTGCGAAGCGTCGCCGCGAGGAAGCCGAGCGCGCGGTGCAGGAGGCTGAGGACCGCGCCCGCGACAACGCGGCCACGCTGGGTCGGACGGTGCTCACGATCCCCCAGCAGGCCGGCGACGACGGTCGGTTGTTCGGCTCGGTCACCACGCAGGACATCGCCGACGCGATTCGCGAGGCGCGCGGGATCAAGATCGACCGGCGCAAGATCCATCTCGAGGACCCGATTCGCCACACGGGGACGTACATGGTCGTCGTCGAGGTCACCGACGAGGTGACCGCGACGGTCAAGACGATGGTGGTGCCGGCCTAGCGTCTCGGCGGGGGTCGGCCGGCGGCGCGTCGGTCGGTTCTTCTGAATCGTTCGCTGCTTGCGGGGTCACACCGCGCGGTGCTGTCCTGGCCGAACTTAGACTCGGGTCGACCATGAGCGCCGTCCAGAACATCGCCGTGCCGCCTCACAATCTGGAGGCCGAGAAGTCGGTACTCGGCGCCGTCCTACTCGACGAACGGCACCTGCACGCGCTGCTCGTCGAGCAGCACCTTCGCCCTGAGCACTTCTTCCGCGAGCAGCACGGTGCGGTATTCGCGGCGATGATGGCGCTGTACGAGAGCGACCGCAAGATCGACCACCTGACGGTCGCGGAGACACTCCGCCAGCGCGGCAAGCTCGAGGAGATCGGTGGACCGGCCGCGATCGACGAGCTCGCCGGCTGGGTGCCCGCCGCCGGGCATGCCCGTGAGTACGGACAGATCGTGCGCGACAACGCCCAGCTGCGCGCGCTGCTGACGACTTCGTACGAGATCCAGGCGAGCGTCCTGTCCCGCGAGGCGCCCCCGCGCGACCTGGTTGAGCGGGCCGAGCGCTCGGTGCTCGAGGTGGCGCACGACGACCGCCAGAAGAAGTTCCGGCCGATCGCCGAGATCCTCGATCAGGAGACCGACAAGCTCCACCGGCTGTCGACGGCGAAGACGCCGCTGACCGGTACGCCGTCGGGCTTCAAGGACCTCGACGAGCTGACCGGCGGGTTCCAGCCCGGCAACCTGGTAATCGTCGCGGCGCGGCCGTCGATGGGCAAGTCGGCCCTGGTCGCGAACATCGCCGAGAACGCGGTGCTCGGCACCGGACACCCGTCACACCGGCCAAGCTCCGTCGCGCTGTTCTCGCTCGAGATGTCGGAGTCCGAGCTGGCCCAGCGTTTCGTCGCCTCCCAGGCGCGCATCCGCGGCGAGGAGCTGCGCAAGGGCCGGGTGCCCGAGAACCAATGGCCGAAGATCCTCGGCGCGTGTCAGCGGCTCTCCGGTGCGCCGCTGTGGATCGATGACTCGAGCGACACCGGAGTTCTCGAGGTACGAGCCAAGGCGCGCCGCCTGCACCACCAGCTCGAGGAGGGGCTCGGCCTGATCATCATCGACTACCTCCAGCTGATGCGGCACGAGGGCCGTGTCGAGAGCCGCGTCGAGCAGGTCGGGCAGATCTCCCGCGGCCTCAAGTCGCTAGCGCGCGAGCTCAACGTTCCCGTGATCGCGCTGTCGCAGCTGAGTCGTGCCGTCGAGCAGCGCGGTGGCGAGAAGCGGCCGATCCTGTCCGACCTTCGCGAATCGGGGCAAATCGAACAGGATGCAGACCTCGTGATGTTCATCTACCGCGAGGAGTACTACGACAAGGATTCCGAGCGACCCGGCGAAGCGGACATCATCATCGCCAAGCACCGAAACGGGCCGGTCGGGGACGTGGTGCTGACGTTCCAGAAGGAGTACCCGAAGTTCATGAACTACGCCGGCGAGCGGTTCGCGGCGTGAGCCGGCGAGCCGGGTCGGCGCGGGGGACCGGGGCGTGACCGGGTGCCTGTTCGACATCTGTGACGGGAGCGGGCTCGTCTACGACGAGGCGACGAACACCGCGTACGACTGCCAGTGCCGCCGGCAGATCATCGCGCTCCGGAAGGCCCGCAGCCTGTCGGCGGTGATCCCCCGGCGGTACCACGACGTGGCGTTCGAGCGGTACCCGGTGACGGAGATCGATCGCACGATCGTCGCGGCCACGCGCCGGTTCGCGGACTCGATCGACGAACGGCTCGACGCCGGGCGGGGCCTGTGGTTCATGGGACCGGTGGGGACCGGGAAGACCACGCTCGCGATGCTGGTGTCGAAGGCCGCGCTGAAGGCGGGCCGCTCGGTGGCGATCTACTCGCTGCCGCGGCTGCTCAACGAGATCCGCGACACCCATCGGGCAGAGCGCTCGCACGTCGACCTGCTCGACCGTCTTACCGCGGTGGATCTCCTGCACGTGGACGACGTCGGCGCTGAGAGGACCACGGACTGGGTGCTCGAGGAGCTGTACTCGATCGTCAACGCGCGCTACGAGGACCAGCGCTCGATGGTGATCACGACCAACATCGACGACCGCGATGCGCTGTGCGAGCAGATCAGCGCGCGGACCGTGTCGCGCCTGACCGAGATGTGCGACGAACTACCGCTGCAGGGCCACGACCTGCGGATGGATTTTCGCCCGGCCTAGGGTCGCGGTGCGGGCCGCGTCACTCGTCGACCCGGCGCTCTGATTTCTCGCGTTCCTCGAGCTTCTGGCGCAGGTATCGGGCCTTGTCGGCTCGACGCTCGTGCTGCGCGGCCTCATCCTCGTCGAGGGACGACTCCGCGCGTTCGCGCTCTTCCGCTTCGCGCTCGGTCTGTATGACCTTCAGCTCCTCGGTCTTGTGCTGCTCGTCTGCCATGGCTAGAACGTAGCGCCACCGTG
>Ga0335085_10005722_pt1 | contig 19857 bp, 13 predicted proteins | sample Lox_Sample_45_FD_206712 | JGI IMG/M metagenome (GOLD analysis project Ga0335085, IMG submission 206712) | Soil microbial communities from Loxahatchee National Wildlife Refuge, Florida, United States - Lox_Sample_4.5 | ecosystem: Environmental > Terrestrial > Soil > Wetlands | place: USA...
AATTTGATAGGCCTGCTTGGAGTCAGATGGCGGCTGGCCCAGCTGGCCTGCCGGAATTTCAACGTTCTGCTCGTTCAGCGCGCTGACGACATCATCTGCAGTCACGCCTTTCGCTGCCATCTTAAGAGGATCGAGCCAGACGCGCATCGCGTATTTGCGTTCGCCAAAGATTTGGACATCGGCGACGCCGGGAACGCGCTTGAGTGCGTCTTTCACGTAGACGTCGAGATAGTTCGAAATGAATTCGTGCGAGTAGCGATCGTCGCGGGTGAAGAAGCCAGCACCAAAGACAAAGTTACGATTGGCCTTGCTGATGCTAATGCCAGTCGCATTCACAGCGGCAGGAAGCCGGCCCGTAACGCTGGCGACGCGATTCTGGACATCGACTGCAGCGATATCGAGGTTGTAGCCGGTATTGAAGGTTACCGAGATCATGCTGGTTCCGTCATTAGAGCTGGAGGAACTGATGTACCGCATGCCCTCGACGCCGTTGATGGATTCCTCGAGTGGAATGGTCACGGCCTTTTCGACGGTCTCGGCGTTGGCCCCGACATAGTTGCAGGCAACGCCAATCTGCGGCGGCGTGAGATTCGGATACATGGCAACGGGAAGCGTAGGCAGACAGATCGCCCCCGAGAGAATGATCATCAGCGCGCAAACAGTGGCGAAGACCGGCCTATGAATAAAGAAGTCAACAAACAAAGTGCGCCTACTTTCCTTTCCGTCGTGAGCAGCTTGAACTCTGACGGTTCACCGCTCGATGCACGTAGTTGTCTCTGTCAGTGAGCTGCTCAGGCGCCCATCGGGGTAACGGGCATGCCGTTGACCAGGAACTGCGTACTTGACACGATCACCTTGTCCCCCGGATGCAGCCCCGACGTGATGGAGTACGTATTGCCCACTGTATCGCCGAGGATGACCGGCGTTTGTGCCGCGATGTATTTGCCATCCTTTTCCTGGGCCACATAGACAAATGTCTGTCCACCCAGGCGCGACACTGCAAGAACCGGAATCACGGCCATGGGCTTCGTGCTCCAGATAACACGCGCCTTGATCATCTGCGCATTGCGGACCATCTCGGGCGACGCGTGCACGGGGGCCTTTACGAGAATGCCCTGCAGGGTGCTGTCAACCTGCGGTGAGACGAAGTCGATCTTCGTCTTTTCGAGCAGCTTGCCGCCGGTGTCGTAGAGTTCGACGCCAAGGCCCAGGCGCACCTCACTGGCGCGCTCGGTTGGCACATAGATGTAGGCCTCGAGGTCCTTGTTCTCGTCGACTGTGGTGAGAACTGTGGTGGTCGAGACGTAATCGCCCACGTGCACAGGGATGTCGCCAACGATACCGTCATAAGGCGCCCGCACAGAGTAGTAGCTGAGCTGCGCTTCCTGCGTCTTCCGCAGCGAGACTGCAGATTCATAGTCGGCTTTCGTGTTGGCATACGACTGCTGGGCCTGATCCCACACGTCGCGGCTGATGACACCAGCGTCAAAGAGCTTGTGCTGGCGATCGAGTTCGACTGTGTTGTAGTCGTAGAGCGCCTTCTTCTGGCGTTCGGTAGCTTTGTCGGCCTCGACCGTGGCAACCTGTGGCTGATCGTCGATCTGCATAAGGATCTGCCCGGCCTTCACATGATCGCCAGAGCGGACCTGAATCTGCGTGAGACGGCCGCTGACCTGGGGCTGCATGGTTGCCGAGCGGCGCGACATGACAGTTGCCACGTACTCACTGCTCTGCGGTACTGGCGCAAGGTTGACCACGACGGTCTGAACGGGCATGGCACCCCTGCCAGCATCCGCAGGCGGCGCGGCCTGCTTCTGCTGACAGCCGGTGGCGGCCAACAACCCAAATATAGAAATGGCTGAGAGAAAATTGCGCTTCAAGACTGTATTCCTCACTTGCGTCATCTCCACCTGCATCCTTATGGAATTCAGACAGAAAACGACCTTTCGATGCAGCATCCATCCTACAATGCGAACGGCCCATTCGGCTGTGCTGCAGTGAACGGAAACCCCACAGAGGCCAGAAGATAATCGATTGATCGACTGGTTATACGACGCGGAGGCCTTAACGATTGTCGCAAAAAATTCTGAGAGAGTAGAGCAGTGTGTTCCGGACCGGTCCGGGAGAGCTCAGACGCTCTCTTCCTGCCATGCAAACGGGCTGAAGTTGGTCTTGCGGTCGTAGGCGTCTGAGGCCTCTGCGCGCTTGAGCCAGCCGACAATGGCGTAGGTTACCGGAGTGGCAACGATCTCGACAGCCACCTTAATGACATACGAAGAGAGGACCATGCGCAGCAGCATGCCGGCCGACTGTGAGCCGGCAAAGGCGACAACGACAACCACGGCCGTATCGACAGCCTGCCCGGTGATCGTCGAACCGACTGTGCGCGTCCAAAGCCAGCGACCGCCCGTAAAGAGCTTGAGCTTGGCCAGGGTATAGCTGTTGGTGAACTCCCCTGCCCAGTAGGCGACAAGACTGGCAAGGGCGAAACGCGGAACGACGCCGAAAACGGTGGCAAAAGCCTCCTGACTATGCCATTCAGGAGCCGGGGGTAGGGCTACGGCGAGCTGGCCCATGCCGGCCAACAAGGCCATCGCGAAGAATCCGAGCCAGATAGCGCGCCGTGATGAGCCATACCCGTAGACTTCAGTAAAGACGTCGCCACATATATAGGTAAGTGGGAAGAGAAATTCGGCCGCGCTGGGGCGAAGAGGCCCGAGTTGGCAGATCTTGGGTCCAACCAGATTGGAGATCAGTAACACCACCACAAACCCGATGGTCAACAGGTCGAGATAGCGGTAGCGGCGCGTCATGTCTAGAGGATAGCGCAGAGAAAACTGAGCTGTGGACGTTGCGGTATCGCTGGAGAACTGGAAGTGGGGACGGACCGGGCAGACGGCTGTACGGCCCGTCTGACTGGGGGTGGCGCGCCGATGCCCATGGAAAGAGCAGCCTTTGGCGGGTACAGGTTTTGACACAGGGTGAGCGAGTTGATAGCCTTCATAAGGGCGCATACGGCCATCCCCGGCTGTACCTGCTCTCCCAGCGTCCCCGTCGTCTAGCCCGGCCTAGGACACCGCCCTTTCACGGCGATAACACGGGTTCAAATCCCGTCGGGGACGCCAAATAGAATCTGCAGCTTACGCTCAGTTTTGCCTTTTATTTTCAGGCACAATCCAGGCACAAGAAATGGCCTCTGAACCGCGAGAGAAATCCGATAACCTCAGCACCTTCAATCGCTTGAGATAGGCCTATTCGCGGGCACACCAACTGTTCCCGTCATTTTCCACATATAAGGTTAACGACGCTGCTCTGCGCCTCTCGCGGAAATGCCCAGCAAAAGTACGTCCTGCGCTACTTGCCGATGAGGGGTTAGCACTCCAATAAAAGTTCGAACCCGATGAGTGGTTTGGCAATAAATCACTCGCCGAGGAGGCGTAAAGGAATCGACTGCTGGTGGCGAAATTGCAGCTTTCGGTACAGGCCGAAGAGAGTATCCGCATCCTGTTTAAAAAAGCCTGTGGAAGAACCGAAGATCTAATTGTCACCACTTGTGCAGGCTGAAGGCACCGCAATCGGATCGATCTGTCTTCCAATCCCGATCTAAAAAAGACGGGATGAGCTGCTGGCTTTGGAAAGCTCAATGCTCTATTTGATAGTTTCCACCAGCGACCAAATACCGGGCTTCGTCGACACTACCACGTCAAAGGTTAGGCAAAAAGTCGACATTCCTCTTTGATCGCTACTACGAGGCCATCTAGCTCCGCGGTGGTGTTGTACAGCGCAGGAGTGACGCGTACGGCCGCCCCCTTCGTGATCCCCTTGCGCGCTACGGTCAACACATTGTATTTCCGCAAGAACACTTCCTGTGCTTTCTTGGCCTGTTCGAATGTGCGCATTCCTTTCAGTCGAAATGAAGTGGTTGCTCCATATCTTTCGGGATCATCCGGCGTGAGGATTTCGATGCCCTCCACTTCGCGCACATGCGAAACCCAATAATTCCGCATGAACTGCAAACGCGCTCGCTTTCGCTCTACTGTGAGCTTGTTGTGAAAATCGATGGCAGCCGGGATCGTCAGCATCGCCCCAAAGTTATAGGTTCCCGAATAGATGCGGGAGGCGATGTCATCGGATGGATCCTCCCGATTGCCTAGACAGATGTCAATGTCAGCAAGCCTACCCTTTCGAATGTAGACCGCGCCAGTGCCTAGCGGTGCACCGACCCACTTGTGCAGGCTGAAGCCGGCGAAGTCAGCATCGATTTCTTGCATGTCCACGTGCATCTGCCCCACTGCTTGCGCTGTGTCGAGGATGCAATCCACGCCGTGTTTGCGGGCAAGCGCGATGATCTCTTTCACAGGATTCACAAGCCCGGTGCGATGACAGAGATGCGTCACCAGCATCAATCTGGCTCTCGGTGTTTTGCGAAGAACATCCTCGTATGCCGTAAGGATGTTGTCTGTTGTCGCTGGCTCGGGTAATGAGAAGGTCGCTGCTTCCACGCCGCGCCGTTCCTTGAGAAAAAGCATCGTGTTCTGCATCGAGTCGTAATCGAGGTCTGCGAAGACGATGCTGTCTCCCGGCTTAAGCCGGTTATAGCCCGAGATCAGGTCTTGCAGCGATTCGGTCCCACAGCGCGTCAATGCGATTTCACTCACATCGGCATTAATCAGGCGGGCTACAGACGTTCGCACCTTTTCCAGCTCTGCAGGCAGAGACTCGCTCGGGATCACTCCACGAACGAAAGGCACATTACGCCGATTCACGTAGCTGAGCTTTCTGAAATACTCCTCGGCAACTGGCTTCGCCATCACGTTCCAATATGCATTCTCGAGATTGGCGATGCTGCGATCCACGTCATACCACTGTGTAAAGTCCGCCTCTTCCGCATCGTCAATGCTCTCAGCGCTAGAAGATGCGAATGTGCGAATTCCATTGCTCATCACGAGTGCTGTGCCCGCAATCTGGAGAAACTCTCGCCGGTTCTTCAAGCCTTATTTGCCTCCACGATCAGATTCCGCCAACGCCCATTGAGTTTGAGCTTTGAGGGTTATGCCGCAGCCAATCCAAGCCAACGGCTCACAACAGGTATGCGGGAGAAGACGGCTTTCTCCAGAACCAGCACCAAGGCGAGTGAGATCGCCATCTCAGGCAGATAAACGGCCAGCACGACGATGACGGTTACCAAGGCAAACGACCAGCGCGGCTTTCCAATGGGCAATGGCGCTCCCAGCACCCCCGTCTGGCGCCTGCGCCACCACATTACGATCGCACTGATTGAAAGCAAGATGAGCCCGAGCGCAGCAGTCAGACCGATGAGTTGGTTGACTAAACCAAAGAGTTGTCCCTCGTGCATTGCAACACCCGTGTCAACGATCCGATCCACGAGCGGTAGTTGAGAGAAGGGCTCTTCTCTCACGACCGCGCCCGTTACGGGATTGAGATACAGAGTCGTGCGGAGTGGACGGTCCTGCGTGTCGGTGTGCACAGTCCACAAACCATCGGGAGAACTGGGCGGCGCCACCTGCACAGGCCACGGCAGATGAAATCCTTCCGCCTTGGGAACCAGGCGATTGAGTGGACCGAACTCGCCAGCCTGCGAAACCGCGGCTGCCGGCATTCCAGGCATCTGCATTCCGGCCATGTTGTTCGCGTCTTGTTCCTGCCGCTGCTGCACCTCAGTGCTCTTTCCGGTGGTCCAATCCTGATGCACCAGGTGCGAAGCGGCAAATGTCCGAATCGCGAGCAGATACTGTCCGCCCCAGAAACTAGCCCACGGCAGACCGCTGAGCAGTATGAAGAGAGCATAAGAAGAGATCAGGATTCCCGTCACTGCGTGCAGGTCTCTCCAGAAAACGCGTGGTCCCTGGCGCATCCGGACGTACAGGACTCCGGCCAGCCGCCGGGTTTGTCTCGGCCACCAGAGGTAGACGCCAGTGAGGAGGAGCACAATGGCCCATGATGCGGCGAGTTCTACAATGTTTGAGCCGCGATCACCCATAAGAAGCTCTCCGTGCAGATAAAAGAGAACGTTCATCGGACGCTTGTCCTCGTCTTCGACCTTCAGGACTTGCAGGGTCGCCGGATTCACATACACCCGATATTCCTTGCCGCCTCTTCCAACGACAATCTGCGATGCTGAGTTAGTCTCTCTTGGCAGGACATAGTAGTGAAGGTTCGTGTTCGGCACTGCATGCAATGCGGCTTCCACCTGAGCGTCCGGTGTCGCACGCTCGTTCCCCAGGGCCAGATGATCGTAAGGCCGGTCAAGCCACGCCTCGATCTGAGGCCGGAACAGATAGATCGACCCCGTGATCGAAAGCCAGAGAATGAACGGAATCGAAAACACCCCTGCGTAGAAGTGCCAGCGCCAGATGGTCCGATATGTGATGGCAGAAGAAGTCAAAATCTCACCTCTAGCCGGCTTATGGCGTTGACCGGAGCACCGGGGAAGATCACATTCGGCGTATTACCCGATTGGAAGTAGCTCCGATCCGTCAGATTCTCCACATTCACGGTGAGGTCGAACATCCGGCTCCCCTTGAGCTCCGGGCCGAAAAGATAACCCGCTGTCGCGTCCACTCGGGCATAACCGGGCAACATCAAGTCGTCGGACGGATCGACAAAGCGGAAGGTGCGAGCGGAAATGCCTCCGCCAAATTTCAGACCTGTCAGCGCACCGTGTTGCACCTCATACACAGTCCAAAGACTCCCGCCATGCCGGGGCGCATTCTGGAAGATGTTGCCCACCGGATAGGTGGCATCCTCGGCGATCCGTGCCTCGTTGTAGGCGTAGGCGAGCGTCATATCCCATCCCGGAAGGATGCGCCCCGATGTTTCGAACTCCACACCTCTTGAGATGGTTTTGCCGATCTGGATGGAAGCCAAAGGATTGCCCGGATTGGTGATGAGCAGGTTGTGAGCCTCAATGCGATAGAGCGACAGAGTCGATGACAGGCGCCCTTGCAGTTCCGAAGTACGGACGCCTCCCTCGTACTGCTGCCCATACTCAGAGGGAAATGGCGTTCCGCCGGGAGTGAATTGCGCTGCAAGTGTGGGGCTGAAGCTCCGGCTCCAGCTTGCATAGAAAGTGACAGGCTCTTTTGGCTGATACGTCAATCCGACGCGCGGCAAAAATGCAACGTTACCTTGCGTGGTGTGCGTGTCGTAGTCAACTTCGTCATAGTGTTGCGTAAATCCCTCGATTCGCGCCCCAATGAGCGCTTTCAGCGCCGGCAGCAACGTTATGTGATCCTGAAAGTAGCCGCCCCGCGACATCAGCTTTGTTGTCCCATCGATCGGAAAGTAGTCTGGAGAGCTCGGATTGAAGAAATTCGCAATCAGGGTCGCTTGATTCGGACGCGAGTAGCTGAATGGAATTGGATGGTAGAGATTGATGCTCGGAGCATCAGCGAAGATTGCATCCTGCACGACTTGCTCATGCCCGTATTCAAAACCAATCAGCACACTGTGTTCGATCGCTCCAGTTTTGAACAGTCCAGTCAAATCGGTCTGCCAGTCATAGAACCGCAGAGGATAGGCGGCATCCTCTGAATAGCGCGTCAGGGTTTCATTGTCCGGAAGCAGATAGCCGGTGCTGGTGTCGAGGTAGTCCCAGTTGGTATCGGCCCCGCGAAAGCGACTGCGCACAATCCAGGAATTGCCGAGCGTCCTTGAAGCATCGACCGTACCGACTTTTTTCTGCAGCAGCGAGTACTGCCACGGCTCACCGTAGAAATTCGAGATGCTCACCGGAGCGGGCCGGTCACCGAGTCCTGGGATGCCATAGTCCGTAGTGGTCTTGCCATGCATGTACTGAAGTTCCACCCTCACGGATGTTGAGGCGTCCGGCTTCCATGTCAGCTGCGGTGCAAGAAAATACCGGCGATCGTGAAAGAAGTCACGAAAGTTCACTATGCTGGCATACTCTCCGTTCACGCGATACAACAGCTTCTCGCTTTTGGCCAGAGGACCAGTCAAATCGAGTGTCGGGCGCAGGCTTCCATAGCTATCGCCCTGCATGGAAAGGTGTGTAAATCGCGTGGGCAGCGGCTCCTTCGTGATAAGGTTAACCACTCCGCCTGAGGCTGCTCGCCCATAGAGAACTGACGGCGGCCCCTTCAGCACCTCAATGCGTTCCACATCCGTGCTGTCGGTTGGGACCATCCCGTCGAAGACAAATCCGTCCTCGAAGTAATTGCTAAAAACGCCAAGCGGCAGTCCACGAATGGTGAGCGCATTACCCACATCTCCGGCTGCAAGCACGTCTCGATAGACGCCGCTGATATTCTCCGCCGCATCGGCAAAGTGGGTATCCTGCTGGCTTTGAATCAGCGACTGATCCACGACTCCGATCCCCTGGGGAATCTCACGAATCGGGATCTCCATTTTGGTCGCGGAAGAGGCATCGGCACTGCGAAACGATCCTGACTCCGCGGTCACGGTGATGGTTGTTCCGGGTCCGGCGGCTCTCATCTCGATTTTCAGAGGCGAGTCAGAACCGATAGGCAAGCGAACGCTGGCTTCCTGGCGAAGGAATCCCGTACGCTCTATGGCGAGTGTGTATTGTCCAGGCGGGAGTTCTTGGAACGAGAACGCGCCGTCATCGTCAGTGACCTTTGTCGCCACGCGGACAGCTTCGTGGTTTAACAGAACTACGGTAGCGTTCGGCAGGACTGCGCCCGTAGAGTCTGTCACGATTCCCCGAAGAGAGACAGCCTGAGCAAACAGAAAACACGGGAATAGCATCATCAGGGACAATATGAATTCGATAGGCAACGTGCGCCTCATTTCATGCCTCCAGCGCAAGAACTCGCTTCCAACGCATGCGTGATGGTCCTGCCTCAGGTCGGACATGAACCCTGCAAACCTTCAGAAGGATCTTTTTGTGTTTTAGGTGGCGTTGTCTTATGCCAGTGGCGGGCCGCGTTTGAGATGCGCATTCTCCGCTGGTGCGGCAAAGACCGCCAGGAGTTGCGCCGGTGCATTATATTGAGCGCGATACGGCAAGAGGCTATTTTCTGGTGCAGCAGCAACAAAGAGATTGCCAAGTACTCCCAGCACAGTGGCCGGATAGTATGGACATTTTTCGGTAGGAGCGGAGAATGCAGGAGCACGGTCGGCGCTCTCCGAGCGCTCCGCCATGCTCATCATGCAATGGTGTTTGCCGTTTCTTCGGCAGCAGGCAGGCAGATCGCTGTCTGACTTAGGCTTGAGCGCGGCAATGGTCGGTGTCGCCCATGAACAGAGCAACACCAATAGCATCGAAAGTGCTGAGAATCGCCGCATATCTGGAAGGGCACAGGGGAGTGCCGTAATTCATTCTCCATCAACCCGCTGGTGTGTGCAATGACGAGATCTGGCCTCAGGGTTCCACTCGCACTGACTTGCCCGACCTCGGTGACACCTTCTTTCTCGTATCCCTTTGGGGCCCAAAAACTGGCATCCCGATCAATAGCCAGATTCCAATCCTGCTGCCAATCACAAATCCCCGCTCACGTCCCGCCGGATTCTTTCGAGAATTCCTGATGGAATCGCATCCGAGCCAATGGCCAGCGGCGCCTCTGCCCGCATAGTCCGGCGAGTCAGCCTCCGGCCGATGCCGAACGCCAGCAGACCGAATGCGGACAACGCGCCAATGATTGGAACGCTGAAAGCAATCTGGCCCGCTTCTCCATCCGGCACGACGAGGATGGTTTCCCCATACTTTGCTTTGTAGTATTTGATGATGTCCTGCTCGCTCTTGCCGGCGAGCACCATATCCGTCACTTCCTCGCGCATTTGCTCGGCTTCCAAGCTCATGTGCACGCGAATGGTCTGCGAGTAACAGCACGGGGCCATGAGCCGGTCTTCCAGTTTCGCAATCGTCTTTGTCTGGTCCGGTGTTGGGGCAAGTGCGCTGGCGATGACCAGTGTTGCAATGAAATGGAGCATGTGGTGCTTCTTCCTTTCCGGTAACGCAGCACATCAAGCGTTCACAGTCTCATTTGCGATGCAGGTATGCGATGATGTCGTCGACTTGGTCGCTGCTTAGTCGTCCGTTAAACGCGGGCATCGTGCGCCTGCCATAGATGATGACTTGACGCACAGATTCGTCCGTTGCCGGGGTCGTGCCATCGGGAAGATAGTGGTGAGAAAACAGCCTATGCAGCTTGGGTGGGGTCTTGATCAAACCGAGCTGATTTTCTTCATGGCAGTCGTAGCAATTGAATGTGTAGAGAGACCTGCCCCGCTTCTCAGATGCGCTGAGCTCTTTGGTAGAGCATCCAGATACGACTAACAGCGCCGCGAAGCAGAGCAAGCACGTTGCAATCACAATGTGAATTCGGCGAGCAGATAGGTTATGGATCGCCAAATCACTACCTCGCCGCCTTCAACGCGAGAGCCTTGACTGCTCCGGCAACATCGTCAGGATTCCAGTCGCTCCCGGCCCAGGTTTGCGCCACTTTGCTATCGGGATCAATCAATGTCGTCGCCATAGTATGAGTGATCTGATTGTTTTCTTCGCTGTATTGGAGACCGAAAGCTTCAGCAAGCTTCTTTAGATCGCCAGGAGTTGTGTCAGCAAATTCCCAGTGCGAGAATGCGGCAGCGTTGTTATCAAGATAGGCAAGCCCGTATTGGCGCAGGACTGGCGGCGTGTCGTATGCAGGATCCAGACTGATGCTGATCAGGTGGCTCGCATTGTAGGCTTTCGGGTCGCGAGCCAGATCGTTATTCACTTTCGCAAAGTGGCTGGTGATAAGAGGGCAGGCGGTAGGCAGCGGACAGCGCGTATAGATGAACGTGATCAGGAGCGCTTTCCCACGGTAATCCCTGAGGTGGATCTTCTTTCCGTCCTGATCGACGAGAGGAAGGTCGGGAACGGTTTCTCCTACCATGAGTGGGTGCGGCGGCAACATTGCAGGCACGAGTCCACGCCGCGCCTCACTGGTGATAACTACGGAGTCCAGCAGGTAGTCGTCGCTGTCCGAGTGCACGAGGACATCGGCAGATATTTCGTCGCCCGGTTTCAGTTTCTGGATTTCCGTCGGGTCTTTGAGCTTATAGGCCATGGTCATTGCAGGCATGAAGCCAGGTATATCGCCATGCTGCACTGTGATTTCGCCGGTCGTTGCGCTCGTGGCCAGGATCAAACCGTGAAGGTGATATCGATCGACCGGTGTGCTCGTTGGGTGAAGTGCAACGCCGGGCTGACTATCGGCGGATCTGTGGCATCCAGTCTGGAAAGTGAGAACCGCACAAGACAAAATTGCCGCGCATGCAACGTGATGACGGGAAAACAAGGTGAGACTCCTCTTGGGTTAAGCGTGGGTGGCCGTGCGAGATAAATGCGTGCCGTTCAATTTCGCCAACCGTCCCACGTGTGAGATGCCCGGAACTCTCATTCAGCGGCGAACTTTTCCGGTGAAGCATCGAAGATCTGCTTATGCTCGCGCATGCAAAAGTAGTAGGTCTTTCCCTTGTAGTTCGACGAGAGAGAGTGATCAATTCCCATGCCGCAGATGGGGCAGACAGGATGGTTCGCGCTCTGCTTGATAGGTCCGGCGAACTCGGCATTGGAAGACGGGTTAAGCCAACCCTGGCCCTGATATTCGAGCATCGAGGCAGTCTGGCTTGCGATATCCCGGCCGAAATAACGCTCGACTACCCTGAAGGCGAGATCCATTCCGGACGTGAGGCCGCCGGCAGTAGCCAGATTGCCTACTTCGACAAAGCGGGCTCCGCGCTCAACATGAATGTCCGGATACTGCATCGCAAAGTCGACGTAAGCGCCGTGATGCGTAGTAGCAGATTTGCCGTTGAGCAGGCCGGTGCTCGCCAGCACAAAGGCGCCGGTGCAAACAGACATCGTGACATCGGTGCTTTTGGTGGCATTGCGAATCCAGGCTTTTGTTGCCTCGCTGGCCGGGCTCTGCGCGGGGATGACGATAACCTTCGGCGGGGGAGCATTGGCAATCGTATATTTAGGCGTGATCTGCATTCCGCCGCTCGTATGAATAGGTGCGGCAGTCTCCGCCACGGTATAGAGGCTGAAGGCATCATATTTGCGGTCGGAAATGCTGACCCGTTGGAAGACTTCCCACGGACCGCAGAAATCAATGACCACTGCGCCCTCGGAGATGAGGAAGGCTACCGGGATGGATGCGTTAGCCGGAGGGATGAGTGGATTGGGGGGTGCGCTTTCTTTGGCCGCGTCGAATGTTTCGGCAACCGCCCCAGGTAAAGCCAACGAACCAACGGCGGTTAAGCCAAGGGCTGCGGAACACTGAAGGAGTTTTCTGCGATTCATGGACATGTCGTTACTCCTTGTTCAGATGGATTTTGAGAGTGACGTACGCCGAAATCGGCTGATTTGGCATCACGACCGGGAATCCGAAATATTCGTATGCATCGAAAGTCTTACGCGCCGTCACGTTGGCTGCCGATCCCTGCAGAGTGTACCTGCCGAAATCGTATTCCGCTTGCGCATCCACAGCTGCGTAGCCGGGAACAGTAAGCGTATCTGGCAAAGTGATTTCGCGTTTGGTGAATGCGTACACTCCAGCGCCGAAAGCCAGCCCTCTTGCAGGGCCGTCCTGAATACGGTAGCGTCCCGCAACGCGCCCGCTGTTACGGGGAACGCGCGGGAGGAAATTCCCTACAGGAATTGCATTGTCCTTCGTGACGGTGGCTTGCGTGTATGCGTAGTTTGCAAGCAGAGAGAATGCGCGGATCGGCTCCCACGTCAGGTCGGTTTCCGCACCGCGGGCGCGCTGCTGTCCCGTTTGAACCGAGTACAGAAAGTTCGTCGGGTCAGGAGTCGCCACGTTATCGCGGGTCTGGTTGAAGATCGCAACCGTGCCGGCCAGATGCGCTCTTGAGAGCGCGAGCTTCAAACCACCCTCCACATTCTGTGAGGTCTCGGGCTTCGGCGCCTGCTGCACGACGAGTCCGAAAGCTCCACGAAAGGCAGTGGCATATGCCGCGTAGAGGGCTACACCGGTAGCCACTTTGATATTGCCGCCAACACGGCCCGATGCGTGGTTGTAAGTCGAATCGGTTCCTTGCTCCCGCTCGCGGAAATCAAGCCTGGTATACCGCACTGAGCCAGTGAGGCTAAGCCGGCCGTAGGTGGCTTGGTCCTGACCATAGACAGCGGTCGTCTGATAACGGTCTGTTTGCGTCAAATTGACTGGGGTCCCAGGTCCAAACGACAAGTTGTATGTCGGGTCCGCTAAGTTTTCATCGCCTACAGGGATTCCCGAGAATCCCATCCCTGAGTAGAAGTTGGTGTGGTCATAGCTCACTCCAGCCAGCAACACGTGTCTCCCACCCAAACCGCGGAGATTCTCTGTCAAATTGGAATCGAAAGTGCCCTCTCTAACGGGATTCGAAGGCATGTCCAGTGTGAATATCTGGTAGACGGGTGGTGCAGGGTCGGGCGGGTTGAGCCCTGGAAAGACAAAGCTGCCGTGCTCGTTCGCCTGGCTGAAGTAGTAGCGTGCGCTCGTGTTCCAACGCAGATTGTCACTGAAGATGTGATTGAGCTCGACGGTTGCCATGCGGCTGTCGAGCCTGGTATGCGGCTGCCCGAGAGGCGCCCCGGCGAACGCGTTACGATCGATCAGTCCAGCCAATGCCTCATCCGCAGGAATCCCCGAATACTCCAATTGATCGCGATGGTTGAATCGTCCCTGGATAAAGAGGTCTGTCTTTGCCCCTAACTGGAATGACATGGCTGGCTGCACAGACCAGCGATCACCGCTGACAACATCGACCCAACTGTTATTTCTCTGATACTCGCCAGAGAGGCGCGCGGCGATTTTTGCATTGAAAGGGATGTTCAAGTCGCCGTAGGGTGCCACTGTTCCGAAGTCTCCGCCTCGAAAGCCGACATAGCCATCCAATAATTGCTCCGGACGTACCGAGTTCACGTTGATCAGGCCTCCTAGAGGAGAGCCCAGGCCGCCGCCGTACATCGTGGAGTCCGGCCCTTTGACCACTTCGACTCGCTCTACTCCCACCAGACTTGTCGGATCATTTGCGGTGGTCGTGTTGCCGAACATGGAGAGACCGTCGGTGTAAATCTCTGCAGGAAAACCACGGACGAGCGGCTGGGTGAAAAGAATCTCCTCGGGTTTTGTTGGAGTGACTCCCGACACGTTGACAAGCGCATCCGCGAGTGTCCGGCGGTCCTGATCCTGAATCAAGGCGCGACCTATCACTTCGACCGACTGCGGCACATCAATCAGCGGTGTCGCAGTGCGTGTTCCGGAGCTGTCATCGAGCACGGTGTATAGAGCGTTTGCGGTAGCTGATACTTGCACTGTGGAAGTCGTCGGGCCAATCAGCAGCTTTGCATCAACCTGGAGCGACTGACCGCTGGCAAGTCGCGCGCCGGTCTCTTCAAAACTCCGGAAACCCGACGCGGAGATTTTCAGGTCATACACACCCGCCGGCAGTGACGAAAACACGTAGCGTCCTGCGCTATTCGTCTGGCTGGTGATCACATGGCCTGTCGCTTGCTCAGTAACGGAAACAGCAACTCCGGCAATGGCAGCACCTGAGGGATCCAGCACCGTGCCCGAAATCGATCCGTACGCCTGGCCAAAGAGCGGTAACGCGGAGAGAATGCACCAAAGCAACAGTACGAATGCTTTGCGCTGATAGATGATGTTCATTCTTGACTTTCCTTTAGAAGGCAGATCTTTCAGCGCCAAATGCAGCCGAAGAGTGACCGCTGATCCAGCTATCGCTCCTACGTGCGCTGTGCCTTCTTCGCAGTAGCATATTGGCCGCAGACAAGGTCCCAGTTCACCACGTGGAAGAAGGCCGCCACATATTCGGGACGGCGGTTCTGATATTTGAGGTAGTAGGCGTGCTCCCACACGTCGATGCCGAGAACTGGAGTCCGGCCACTGCTGAGTGGACTGTCCTGATTTCCCGTGGACTCGATGTGTAGCTTCCCGTCCGGCCCGAGAGTCAGCCATGCCCAGCCGCTGCCGAAGACCCCAGCAGCTGCCTTCGAAAACTGTTCCTGAAATTTGCTGAAACTGCCAAGCTGCGCGTCGATATCTTTTGCGAGTTCGCCGCTCGGCGCGTTGCCGCCGCTCTTTGACAGAATTGGCCACCAGAACGAGTGATTGGCATCGCCTCCGCCCTGGTTGCGAACGGCGGTGCGAACATCTTCAGGAACGGAGTCGAGATGAGCAACAAGATCTTCGACTGTGCGGCTCGCGAGGTCGGGATGCCCTACGACGGCTGCATTCAGGTGCTCTACGTAACTCGCGTGATGCTTGTCGTGGTGCAGATGCATCGTCTCGGCGTCAATGTACGGTTCGAGTGCATCGTAGGCGTAAGGAAGAGGCGGCAATTTGTAGGGTCCGCCGACAGGAGCGGCAGCGGGCGTTGAGGACTGCGACAATCCCGCCCGGTTGAGGATCGCGGTTGATAAAGAGACTCCGGCTGTATATCCGACTCCATGTAGAAACGATCGGCGATTCATTGCGACCTCCCATGACCGTTCCTGGCCACGCGTCAATTTGGGGAATATGTCGAGAAGTTGAGTGAGCGAGCGTATTGCAGTCGAGGTTGCCCGCGAAGCTGCGCATCATCCTTCCGCAATGGCAAATATATTTCCTCAATACTGGGTCGGGGATGCGACAAATTGTCGCAAGCATAATCTGCCCGAGAGGTGAGTGTTTGCTCTCCGTGGCTCGCAGGAACGGGGACGTACTCTATCGGATTGGATACGCCCTGACGGTCTATCGCGCCGGTGGATACTTGGAGATTTTCCTTTGGAGGGAACGGCGATGAATACCGAGCGCGCGCGCCGCCTGAGAGATGTTTCCTCCACAGTCGGCAATCACCCGCTGTATATGCTCCCATTCCACCCGGGCAAGGCTCGGGACACTCGATGGCGGGTTCGCATCGGCGCCGGTCACAGGTGAGGCATTGAAAACGGCAATGATCTGATCGGCATCCACCGGCTTGCTCAGGTAATGGTCGGCGCCGCCGCGCACCGCTTCGAGAGCCGTGGCGATGCTGCCCCAGCCCGTGAGCATAAGAATGAACATTGTCGGATCGAGCGCGCGCAACTTGCGCACGATGTCCAGCCCATTTTCAGAGCCTAAGCGCAGATCTACGATCGCAAGATCCGGTGCGTGCTCCTGAGCCGCATTCACTGCCTCGGCAATATTTGCCGCGAGGAACACTTCCCATCCACGCGATTCCAGGGCCCGGCCAAGCCGACCACGAAATAGATCGTCATCGTCGGCTACCAGTGCTGAAAGTCCTTCATGCTCCGGTTTTGGTCGCAAGTGGCAACTCCAGGATGGCAGTAGTTCCTTGGTTTACAGCCGAATCGAAAATAAGAGAGCCGCCCATGTCTTCAGCGAAGACTTTTACGAGAAATGTTCCGAGCCCCATCCCTCGTTCTGGCCGTTTTGTCGAATAGAACGGTTCGGCAATTCGGCAGAGCACCTCGGAAGGCATGCCAATTCCGGAATCCTTCACGATAAAGCGAAGAACCCCAGACTCTGCCTCCCCGACCACCCGGACGGTCTGTCCCGCGGAACTCGCCTCGAAGGCATTCTTGACCAGCGCCGAGAGCACCTGACGCGTTGTCTCGATGGGAAGTGATGCGGATAATTCCGGCGGCGCATCGACCTGGATAGCATTCCGCTGTGGTTCTGGAAAGCTTTCGCGGAGCTTCTCGAGGAGAGCATCTATTGAAACGACTGTGGGGGTTTCGCCGGTTAACTCGGCTCCCTGCGAACTCATCTCGCGCAAAATGTGACTGCACCGCTCAACCTCGGAACGAATCAGCTTTGCTTCCGCACTCACATGCTCATTGGTCTCGACATCCCGCGCATATCGTTCCAGTTCCTTCGCAACAATTGCGATCGTTCCAAGAGGTGTTCCCATCTCATGCGCTGCTTTGGCAGCTAACGCCGCAAGCGAAGAAACTCTCTCCTGCCGTGCGACAAGGCTCTGCAAGCGAAGCAGCTCATGCTCATGGTTGCGCAGAGTTTGCGAAACTTTTCCCACCAGGAGCGAGATCAGGATGGAGGCTGCGATAAAAGCAATCCACATACCGATGAGGTGGGCTGAGAAATTACCGGATGCATGATGACCTTCAAACATTGAGAGGGAAGCGTGCCAAAAGAACAGAAAGCCGAATCCCAGGATCGAGAGAATGCCAAGCGACCAAGTCCAGGCCCTGCTCAGCACAACCGCAGACAGGGTAATCTGCACGAGAAAAAGAAGGCTGAAAGGGTTTGCTGGTCCTCCGGTGAAGGCGAGCAAGACTGTCAGCAAAAGAACGTCGAGGACCAGCATGCTCCCGAGCGCGCGTCTGGCCCCGATCAGGTTCGAGATAGGGCCGAGACAAAGATTCGAGGCCAACGCGATGACGAGAGGGATGCTGAGCCAAAGAGGACGCAGTTCGCCACGAGCAAGTGTAATCGCTATAAAAATCAGAACGCACTCACTGGCGAGAATTCCATAGCGAATTTTCTGCAACCAAGGCAAGACCAGCGCCGGAGCAAGCTCACTCGTCGGGCGTAGATCCTGCTCCGCAAAGTGTTGGCGATCTGTTACAGAAACTCTCATCACTGATCAAGATCGCGTCGATTGGCATGGCAACTCCTCGCCGACGCGAGCAATTCCATTTTAGGGAATGAGATATCCTCGGCGTGCGACAAAATGTCGCAACCGAAAGACGTGGCGGCCACGAAAAAAGCTAATAGCAGTATTAGCTCCATAAAGAGGTCGTTGCATGCACGCCAGGGACGTTCGCGCCTTCCTCCGGCTCATCGAGCTATTAGAAACCGCCGAGGACAATGGGGCAAATCCATGAAGCAACTGGCCTAAGCAACATTCAATCATCCAAGTGTTGTCGTTGCCAGCGATTACCCCAAACGATCACGTGCCGATCGTCGGGTGCTGTATCCTTCGCAGTCCTTCCAAGTGGCCCGGCTAAATCGACAGGTGTGGCAGGTTGAGAAGAAATATGGCTGTGCGTACGTATGTATTCTTCCCCTACCGACTGGCGAGGCATGTGCCGCAACCGGTCACCTGCTCCTAATTATGTCGAGAAAGTGAAGACGACGTAGCGTCCATCGCTGCCGACCATTGATTCAATGGAGGTATCCATTTTCAAAAGCGGCTTTGATGGTAGCGGCGATCATCCCTCTGATTTCCACTCGGGGATTCACAACAGGCAAGAGTCCTGACTGGATTGTTGACATCCAATGTGGAGGATTTACGTCGATGGCTGAGACGTTTTTAGTGTGGCAAAATCGCCAAAATAAGTTCCAGAGGAGGAGAGCCACCTGGCCGCGGTATTTGCGGTAAAGAGGAGACGAGAATTAGCGCAACTCCTGGGACGATGAGTGCGATGTATCTGCTCCGCTTATCGAGATGCCACGCATCACGGAAGTCCATCTTGCCAAAGGGAAAAAATCAGACGAATGAATTCAGTGCGACGATAGGATCGCTGAGTCGCGAGCAGGCCGAGGACGATCACTAAGAGCCCGACAATGCCCCAGGCGAGCGTTACCTTTCCAGGGTCCTTCTTCGCGGCGATCGTAATCACGATGAGGAGAAGCGGGCGCCGCAACTGGAATCTTTCTCCAGACGGCGAAACCCTCGCCGATTTTCTGGATGGTCGCGACACGCTGCGCCTCTTTATCAATAAAGAATGGCATCGTGAAACAGGAGGCGGTGGTGTCTTTACTGCGGGAATTTGAAAGGATTGCTTTCCGATCTGGCCTACCCGCTCCGCTGAATCTCCGGGTTGAAAACCCTTGACTGAGGCCATGCGTGGTGTCCATACTACGGTCACTTGGCCCCTGCTCGGCTTCCCACTGGTTCCAAAAATATCTGAATTCGGGTCTGTCACGAACTATGCGACGGTTCCGTTTGAGCCCGCTCTCCACGGTTTTGCTCATCGCCCTGATGGGCCTGATCGTCGTGATCCTTGTTTTGCCGGACGTGGACTTGCCGGATACGGCGTTCCTGAGAAGCGGCACGCTACTCGCAATCCACACAGGCTCCCACCATGCTTCTGGACTGAGCGCGCGCTATTGCTCGACGCGATTTGCGCTTCAACTGGAAGATAGCTCAAGTCCTCTCCGTCGCGGAAGACATGCCGCCGCTACGTGGTCTGAAGGTCCTTCGTTGCAGCACGAAACTCTTCGCTGCTAGTCCTCATTACCAGCAAAGAATTATTGTTGCGCATCCGGCAGCACTCCGCTCTGAGTTCACATCGCTCTTTCGGCGCGAAGTCAGAGTCGTCGATGCACTTTTTCGCTCGGAACATTGCAGCCGCAACGTCGTTCCAACAGAAGCAAGCCAGAAGAAGACCCGGCCAATGAGAAGAACCATGAGGACGTTTCTCTTAATACTCCTGATTGCAGCAGCGGTTCACATGACACCGATGGCTCAAACAGCCAACGGCAGTGCCGAAGCAGGCTCGGCAGAACAAGCAGTGTCTGCACCTTTATCCCGATTGATTCATGCTCTTGCGGGATCCTGGTCTCTCCAGATCAGCTACCCCAAAGAACCTCTGTCCGAGCGAGCGGCCGGGAGCGGCACAGAGTTCTGGCACGTCGGCCCTGGAGGGAATTCCCTTGTTGAGGAGTATCACTCGACCGGAAAAGAAGGAGAGATTATCGGCCTGGGGATCTTCTGGTGGGACAAGAAGGCTGACAGCTTTCAAGTGATCTGGTGCGACTCTACAGATTCAGCAGGCTGTTCAGCAATGAAATATGGAGCCAGATGGGAACGAGACACCGTGGTTATTCGGCACGAAAGGCAAGATGGGGGAAGAAGATTCCTGCTTAGAGAAGAATTCTCTGATTTCACTGACCG
>Ga0335085_10005723_pt1 | contig 19856 bp, 17 predicted proteins | sample Lox_Sample_45_FD_206712 | JGI IMG/M metagenome (GOLD analysis project Ga0335085, IMG submission 206712) | Soil microbial communities from Loxahatchee National Wildlife Refuge, Florida, United States - Lox_Sample_4.5 | ecosystem: Environmental > Terrestrial > Soil > Wetlands | place: USA...
TTGAAGTCACGAAGTATCCCGACGATTTCGACGCCGTCGTCGCCGGCGCGCCCGCCAATCCGCACATCCACCTCCACGCCGCCAGTGTGGAGCGGGTGATCGAAGAGATGAAACTTCCCAAAGAAGCCGCGCTCTCCGAAGCCAAGGTCGAAACGCTGCACAAGGCCGTCCTGCAGCAGTGCGACGCACTCGATGGCGTTAAAGACGGACTCATCGGCGATCCGCACAAATGCAAATTCGATCCTTCCGTCCTTCTCTGCAAAGGCGCCGATTCAGATTCCTGCCTCACGCAACCGCAGATCGATCTCGCCAAAATCGTCTACGCCGACGTCAAAACGAAAAAAGGCGAAACCGTCTGGACCGGCTTCGAACCCGGCGGCGAACTGCAATTCACCGCACTGCGCAACGTCCCGACCACCCTCGGCGGCGGCGCGCTCGACACCATCCGCATCCTGGGTCATCAAAGCGCCGACTGGGACTGGAAAAATTTTGATCTCGATTCCGATCTCGCGCTCACCGACGAAAGGGCCGGCTTCATCGATGCCCACACATACGATCTCTCGCCTTTCAAACAGCACGGCGGCAAGCTGCTTCTCTATCACGGCTGGGCCGATCCCGGCATAGCACCCGGCCACACGCTTGAGTTCTACAAAGGCGTGCTCGCCAAAATGGGAGCAAAGCAGGACGACTGGCTGAAGCTCTACATGGTTCCAGGCATGCTGCACTGCCAGGGCGGCGACGGGCCCGATCAGTTCAACAAAATGGCTGTGATCGAGCGTTGGCGCGAATCCGGCGAAGCGCCGAAAGCCATCATCGCCTCGCATGTCACCAACGGACAGGTGGACCGCACGCGTCCGCTGTGCGCCTATCCGCAGATGGCAGTGTACAAAGGAACCGGCAGCATCAACGATGCGGCCAGCTTCACCTGCAGGATGCCGTGAGTAATATGCTGGTACACCAGGAAGCGAACTATGACACTCTCTAAACTCGCAATCACTGCGGCCGTTTTCATGTGCTGCCTCGCGCCGGTCGGATCCGCCGAATGGGACCCGTCCGCCATCAAGATCACCCCTCCGGACAAAATCCCCTGGGTGAAGACCGCGAACAACGATTCCGCCATCCTCGCGGGCGATCCCAACAAGGAAGGCCTCTATGTGGAGCTCATCCGCTGGCATGCCGGCCACAACAGCCGCCCGCATTTCCATCCGCATGACCGCTACATCTATGTCATCTCCGGCACGTGGTGGGTCGGCACGGGAAACGTATACGACCACAGCATCGAAAAGCCGCTCGGCCCCGGCAGCTACGTCGTTCATCCCGCCGGCGGCGTCCACTGGGACGGCGCGCGCGAGGGCCAGGGCGACTGCGTGATCGAGATCGTCGGCATGGGCCCGGCAACGGCAACGCCCGCCGAAAAAAAATAGAAGGCGGCATTTCATGGGCAGCCTTTTCAGGCTGCCCCGCGGCCGGTAACATTTACGGCTCCCCATCGTCATTACTGCCAGCCCGTATCCACATTTTTGATATTCTTGAAAACCGGGGTTTGATATAGCAGCTCCGGTGAGAGGAAAATCCCCAGTGAAGAGTTTTGTCGTCAAAAGTTTGTTCGTTTTAGCGGCGACTGCCATGTGCTTCGCGCAGGAAGGGCCTCCGGCTGCCCCCGGCGCCGGCGGAGCACCATCCGGTCGTGGTGGTGGCCGAGGCCGTGGAGGCCCGCCCCCCGGACCGCCCGCCGGTCCCACACCGCACCTGCCCAATGATCCTTACCTCGGCGCAAACGCGGGCAAACCCGATCTCGGCGGCAACTCACAAAGTATTAATGCGAAGATGCGCGGCATCTGGCGGGTCCCGTACATCATAGACATGCAGAAGCAGGGCTGTGCCGTCGATGATGACGCTTGCATCAAGAGCGCCGGCCGCACCCACGCCAAACCCGTCGAAGTGCCTTTCAACGAAAAGGGCAGGAAGTTCTTCGACGAAGCCACTGCGACGAATTCGAAAGACGATCCCGAAGGCTTCTGTCTTCCTCCCGGCGTTCCCCGCATGATGTATACGCCCTATCCAACCGAAATCTTCCAGCTCCCCGAACGCATCGTCTTCGTCTATGAAGGCGGTGCGCACGTCTGGCGCAACATCTGGCTCGACGGCCGCCAGCAGCCGAAGGATCCCAACCCCACCTATCTCGGCTACTCAGTCGGCAAATGGGAAGGCGACACGCTCGTTGTCGATACCATCGGCATGAACGATCGCACCTGGCTCGACGCCGCCGGCCATCCGCACGGCGAACAGCTGCACGTGACCGAAAAATTCACGCGCACCGATTCCAACACGCTGAAGGTCGAGGCCACCATCGACGATCCCGAATACTACACGAAGCCATGGACCGTCGTCACGTTCGCCACCTGGTATCCGAACGAGGAAATCCTGGAATACATCTGCCAGGAAAACAACCGCGATCTGAAACATCTCGTCGGCAACTCCGGCAGCAAGTAACCTGTTTCACACAATCCGGGCCGGCAGAATATTCTGCCGGCTCATTTTGTTCGTCACACCACATTCCGTAATCCGCGCCGGGCATGGCGTCTGGAAAGGAACCGGAACCAACTCCCCGTAGCCGCGACGCTATTTCGCCTTGCTCTTCGGCTCCGGCCCTACGCGCTGGATGCGCACGCTGATCAGCTTCACCGGCTTTTCCGGCTTATCGCCGATGAGCTGTCCGCGATTGATGGTCCGCACCACATCCATGCCGCTCACGATCTCGCCGAAGATCGTGTAGTTGCCGGTCCACTGCGCCACCGGGCCTACCGTGATGAAGAACTGGCAGGCGCCCGTGTCCGGCTTGCCCGCGTTGGCCACCGCCAGTTTTCCTGGCCCGTCGAATTTCAGTCCCAGCAGAATCTCGTCTGGAATCGTGAAGCCGCAATTGTGCGAGCTCGTACCGGTGGGATCGCCCGACTGAATCATCATGTCGCGCAGTATCCGATGGAACGTGATGTTGTCATACATCGGCCGCTTCACCAACGTCTTGGTTTCCGGATCGAGCCAGGCCTTGGTTCCGGTTGCCAGACCCACGAAGTTCGCGACCGACTTCGGCGTGTATTTCTCATACAGCTTCGCCGTGAACTCGCCTTCGGACGTCGTGAACACTGCGTACAAACCGTTCGAAAGCTCACCTTTTTTCTCCGCGGCGAACAACGGCATGACAGCCGCCGCGAGCAAAGCCATAATCGCAACTCGATTCAGTCTCATAAACCCGCCCATTCTATCGGAAAGCACGCGCAGCGCGAGCCGACGATGTTTCAGCGGAAAGCGGACAGCGGATATCCAATCTAACTTTTCCGCAACTCCTGCGTCCATCCGAGTAGGCGCCCAAACAGACGCCACAACATCCCAGGAGTTTCTACCTTGAAACCATTTCACTTGCACAAAAAGTTGTTCGCTGTTGCAGGCGCTGTGCTCATTGGCGGAGGTCTGATGGCAGCCGCCGTTATCGAATCGCACGCGCACATCGCACTCAAACTTGCGGATTCGAACGAACCGCCCAGCCATATCACCATGGCGCCGGCGGCTAAAGCCGCGATGCCTTCGGTGGTGAAGATCTCAGCTTCTAAAGTTGTCAAAACACCATCCGGTTTCTCGGAACAGCAGTTCGATCCCTTCCGCCAGTTCTTCGGTAATCAGGATCCCTTTGGCGGCAACGGCCGATTCCAGATGCCCCGCCAGCAGCTGGAACAGGGCCTCGGCTCGGGCGTAGTCGTCAGCCCCGATGGCTACATCCTCACGAATAACCACGTGGTCGACGGCGCCACCAATGTTGTTGTCACTCTTCCCGACCGCCGCGAATTCAAAGCCAAAGTCATCGGCACCGACGCCAAGACCGACATCGCGGTTATCAAGATCGATGCCTCCAACCTGCCCGTGATTACGATCGGCAACTCTTCCAGGATGCAGATCGGCGACGCGGTGCTCGCCATTGGCAACCCCTACGGCGTTGGCCAGACCGTCACGATGGGTATCGTCAGCGCCACTGGCCGTAACGGTCTGGGCATTGAAGACTACGAAGATTTCATCCAGACCGATGCTTCTATCAACCCCGGCAACTCCGGCGGCGCTCTGGTGAACGATCGCGGTGAACTGATCGGCATCAATACGGCGATCCTCGCTCCCGGCTCCGGCGGCAATCAGGGAATCGGATTTGCCGTCCCCGTGAACCTTGCCCGCAATGTGATGGACCAGATCGTCGAGCACGGTTCTGTGCAGCGCGCTTATCTCGGCGTGACGATTCAGGAGGTGACGCCGGCCCTTGCGAAAGCCATCGGCCTCAATTCTCCGGAAGGCGCCCTCGTCGGCCAGGTCGAGCCGAACAGCCCGGCATCGCGTGCAGGGATCGAATCCGGCGATGTAATTCTCGCCATCAACGGCACTCCGGTGAATGAGAGCAATCAGCTGCGCATGAACGTCTCGCTCATGAATCCCGGCCAGACGGTTCACCTGAAAGTATTCCGCAACGGCCAGACGCGCGAAGTCACCGCAACAGTCGAAACGCTGCCCGGCAAAGTGGAACGCGCCAGCCGCGACAACACCACCAGCAGCGATCAGAGTCTCGAAGGCGTTTCAGTGGAAGCGCTGAATGCTCAAACGGCCCAGGAGGCGGGCTTGCCGGCCGGCACCCGTGGCGTGATCGTAACTGACGTTGATCCCGGAAGCCCTGCGGCGGCCGCCGGACTCAAACAAGGTGACGTGATTCAGGAAGTCAACCATCACGCCGTCGCCAGCGCCGGTGACCTCGATGCTGCGCTGCACCACGGCAGCAACAGTGAATCGCTTCTGCTCATCAACCGCAACGGCAACAAGTTGTACCTGGCTGTCTAACCTCCTGGACAGCACCTGCCCGCAGGCGCGGAGCCCAAAAGGCTCCGCGCTTTTTTGTTTCTCCTCCATCTTTATCGGAAGAACTTCCGGAACCAGTCTTCGTGATGTTCACGAAAATCGCGCAGGCGGTTCAGATCGGCATTGGATCCCCTCGTATTAAGGCTTGCTCAATTGAGCACACCGGACCATGCAAAAACGGTGCCACTGACATGACATATACACGCGACGCGAGCCGCGTTTCACGTCACGAGGTTCCGCAAACGCTACTGTGAAACGGCTCTGCCCGCGCGCGACTTTTCCGAAATGCTTTCCCCCGCGGGGTCAGGCCTCTCTCCCGGCTCGCCCAGCGGCAGGTCCACCAGAATCGGATTGTGATCCGAAATGTGCTCCGGAATCGCGTGATTCACGGTCTGCATCGTGCGTCCGTAAAACGGCGCAAATCGCAAAGGCCCGTGCTGGTCGTCCGGCTTGTCCAGCCCGCCCGGCTTCACGAAAATCCAGTCGAGCTTGTATTTCCCGATCGGTCCGAAGTGCCGCCCCAGTTCTTCCGTGGGCTCGAATCCTTTCACCGCGCGCTCGTTTGAGTCCGCCAGTTTTCCCGGATGCCCGTTCGCCGTGCGGCTCTTCTCTCCGCGAAAGTCGAAAGCGCCCCCGTCGGTGAAACGAAAATCCTCGAGCATTTCGAAAAATTTCGCCTCCGGATTCTCGCCTACAATCGGAATGCTGCGCTCCGTCGGATCTTCAATCTTTCGCGTGAATCCCGTCACGCCGACCGTCGCCTCATAAAACAGTCCGAAGGGCGTCGCATAGCTCACCGCCTGTGCCGCGCCTTCCGACTCCCACCATTTCGCGCTGCCGAAATGTTCTTTAAACAGCCGTCCCACCGTGATCGGCTCGCCATCCTGAATCGAGGTGTTCATGTCGCCGGCCACAATCACCGGATGCCGCACGTCGCGAATCTGGTCCAGCAGTTCTTCCAGCTGCCTGCGCCGGTTCTTCGGCTGCGTTTCGTCTTCGAGATGCGTCGCCACCACCGTGGCCGACCCGGTCGGCATCGCGGGATCGGAGATGTCCGCGATCAGCATCATGCGACCGCCGCGCCGCACCTGACGAATGAACTGCTCCTTGAAAACTTCCATGCTCGCTTTGCCCTCGCCCTTAGCGAGCGGCCCTTTGCGCTTCTTCTCATCCGCGTACCAGTCGTGCCCCTGATACCGATAGGGCGTCAGCTTTACGTTCGACAGCGGATACCGGCTCAGAATCGCGCTCCCGTGCAGCCCCTTGTACCGCACCGGGTCCGGCTTCATCACGCCGCGAATGTAATCGAGGATCTCCTGCCTGGTGTTGCCTTCGTCTTTGTAGGCGTCTTCCACCTCCTGAATCACCAGGTGCTGATCGATCCCCATCGTGATCGGGTCCACCTCAACGAACTCCGCGCCCCACGCATAGTTCATTCCCAGCGCTTCGGCCAGTTCTTTCGCCACGTTGCGAAATCGCGTGCGGTTCATGCCCCAGTCCACTTCATTCAGCACGATCACGTCTGCCTGCGCAAGCCTGGAAACCTCCTCGGCAACACGCGCGCGCGTGTGTTCATCGGACTTCGCGCCCTTATCCTCCATCAGCGCGTTGAACCCTTTGGGATCGCTCAGCGCCAGCCGTACCGCGTCGTATTCCAGCCCCCGCTCGATGTTCCACTCGACCACGCGCACAAACGGGCCCAGCGCCGGAACCGAGGGCCGGTTCGGCTGTTTGCCCGATTCCGACGCCCAGTTGCTCACGAATGGCGTTGTCAGCAGTGTGTGCAGTTTTTGCGCAAGCGGCGCCGGCGGCGGGTCCTGCTGGTAGAGACTGACCAGTTCGTCCCAGCTAAGCAATTCAGGATCGGCAAACAGAGGCGTTGCAGGCGCGAGAGCAGCGATTACGAACAGAAGTGTGTGAATCCGCATAGGCTTCGTCGGCACACGCTGTTGCAAATTGGATGCCGAATCTCAGCAGCTATCCTGACAAAGGAATGGGCGATGACCGGCGACTCCACAGTTGACAGCCTGATCCTCGACCTGCTCGAATGGGTCGCCGCGCGCGAGCGTACTTATGAAGAGACGCTGGATGCGTGGCGCACCTCCTGCCCGCGACTGCCCGTCTGGGAAGACGCTAACGACCGCGGCTTAATTCGCATCGACCGCCGCGATGCCACGTCGTTTGTCCGTTTGACCCCCGGGGGCTTCGCGCTTCTGGCCGTCCGTCGACCTCTGGCGAATACTTCGCGCGCAGCGCCACAATCCTGAACTTCGCCGGCGGCAGTAAGGGCTTCCGTTTTTCAGCACCGTCTTCCGCCTGGTTCGCACCGGAACAGGGGCCCGTCCACATCAGTCCGCGTCGCCGCATCGCCAATCGCTAACAATCAAAACCCCATCTGCTATACTGCTTTTTTATGTCAGCGTTCGCCGCCCGGTTGCACCATCATCACCATCACGCAACCACTGCGCGGCGCGTCCTGGCTTAATTCGAACTTGAAAGCTAAACGAAAGGATGCCCGCCGCAGTAACCGGCGGGCGTTTTTATTTCCGCCGTAGCTGCGGCCCGAAACAAAAATGAATCTCGATTACACCAAACTCGACGGCCTGATTCCCGCCGTCATTCAGGACGCCGCATCGAACCGCGTCCTCATGGTCGGCTTCATGAACGACGAAGCCTTCCGCAAAACGCGCGAATCCGGCTTTGTCACGTTCTACAGCCGCTCGCGCAACAAGCTCTGGATGAAGGGCGAAAGCTCCGGCCATCGCCTCGTCGTCCGCGAAATCTCCACCGATTGCGATGACGACACGCTTCTTATCAAAGTTGAAGCCCTCGGACCCGGCGTATGCCACAACGGCTACCGGAGCTGCTTCTACAAAAAGCTCGATGGCGATCGATGGATTGAGAGCGAAGCCCGCACCTACGACCCCAACGTCGTCTACGGAGGTTCCAAATGAGCGCCTCGGGCAAACTGAAGCTCGGCATCCCTAAAGGCAGCCTCGAAAACGCCACCGTCGATCTGTTCCGCCGCGCCGGCTTCAACATCACCACCAGCTCGCGCTCTTACTTTCCCGCCATCGACGATCCCGAAATGGAGTGCATGCTCATCCGCGCGCAGGAAATGGCGCGCTACGTTGAGGACGGCATTCTCGACGCCGGTCTCACCGGTCTCGACTGGGTCGAAGAAGTCGGCGCGAGCGTCGTCGCCGTGGCCGATCTCGTTTACGCCAAGCAAAGCTTCGGCAAGGTGCGCTGGGTTCTGGCTGTGCCCGAAGCCAGCGCGATGCAGTCGGTAAAGGACCTCGAAGGTAAAATCATCGCCACCGAGCTGGTCGCTACCACGAAGCGCTATCTGGAGCGCAACGGCGTGAAGGCCAAAGTCGAATTCAGCTGGGGCGCAACCGAAGTGAAGCCGCCCGTGCTGGCCGACGCGATCGTTGAAGTTACCGAAACCGGCTCTTCACTTCGTGCCAATAAACTTCGCATCGTCGAAACTGTGCTCGAATCGAACACACAGCTCATTGCGAATCGCGATTCCTGGGACAACCCATGGAAACGCCACAAACTTGAGGACCTCAGGCTGCTGCTCGAAGGCGCGATCAATGCGCTGGGCAAGGTCGGCCTCATGCTCAATGTGCACCGGGACAAGCTGCATGCCGTGCTGGACGTACTGCCCGCGCTGAAGCGCCCAACGGTTTCGCACCTGAGCGACAGCGACTGGCTCGCGGTCAACACAATTCTGGACGAATCGACGGTGCGCTCCATCATCCCGCGCCTGAAACAGGCGGGCGGTGAAGGCATCGTCGAATACCCGTTAAACAAAATCGTGATGTAACCGGTCATGCTGCGCATTCTCAAATCCGGCGAAATCGGCCGCCTGCTTTCGCGCCGCGCTTCCCGCCTCACCGAAGCCGAAGAAGCGGTGCGCCCGATTCTCGACGCCATCCGCAAATCCGGCGACAAGGCGCTTCTCGACTACGCCCGCCGCTTCGACAAATTCGAAGGCAGGACCGTGCGGGTTCCCGCCTCCGCCCTCGCGGCTGCCGCAAATAAGCTCACGCCTGAATTCCGAAGCGCGGTCGAAATATCCGCCAAAAACGTGCGCCGCTTCGCCGAGCACCAGCTCCCCGGTGAATACACCGGCACATTCCCTCCCGGCATCCAGCTCGGCCAGATCGTTCGTCCGCTCGACACCGTCGGCTGCTACATCCCCGCGGGACGCTACCCGCTGCCATCCACGCTCATCATGACCGCCGTTCCCGCCCAGGCCGCGGGCGTGAAAAACATCTGCGTGGCTTGCCCAAAAGCCGTTGACGAAGTCTACGGCGCCGCGCACATCCTCGGCATCGATCAGGTCTTTCAGATGGGCGGCGCACAGGCCATTGCTGCGTTCGCATTCGGCACGAAAACTGTTCCGCGCGCCGACCGCATCGTCGGCCCCGGCAACATCTACGTCGCCGCTGCAAAGAAACTGCTCGCGGGCGAAGTTGGCATCGACTTCGTGGCCGGCCCCACCGAGATTCTGATCATCGCTGCCGAGGGCGATCCCGAGTTCCTCGCCGCCGACATGCTCGCTCAGGCAGAGCATGACACCGACGCCGGCGCTGTCCTGCTCACTACATCGAAACGTCTCGCCGTGAAAGTCGCAAACGAAATCGAGCGCCAGCTCTCCACGCTTCCGACCGCCGGCGTCGCCCGCAAAGCCATCGACAAAAACAGCGCCGCAATCATCGTGCGCAGTCTCGATCAAGCCGCCGACCTTTCGAACGCCTTCGCGCCCGAGCACCTCGCGCTCCACCACCCCGAGCTGTTGCCGAAGATCCGCCACGCCGGCAGCATTTTTATCGGCGCCTATAGCCCCGAAGCCGCGGGCGATTATTCATCCGGTCCGAACCACGTGCTCCCCACGAATGGCGTCGCGCGGCTCCGCGGAGGACTCTCCGCCGCCGACTACGTTAAAGTGATTTCGACCCAGCAACTCGACCCGCGCTCTCTGGCGCGCCTCGCGCCTGCGATCACCACGCTCGCGCGCGCCGAAGGCCTCGAAGCCCATGCCCGCTCCGTGGAGGTCCGCCTTGCCGAATAGCAATCCCACTCCCCGCCGCGCTGTCCAGCGGATGGCTCCCTACTCCCCGCCGAGTTCCGGCCGTGCCGACAAACTCCGTCTCGACTTCAACGAAAACACTGTGGGCTGCTCTCCCCGCGTCATCGAATTCCTGACTCACAAACTCTGCGAACAGGAGCTCTCCATCTATCCCGAATACACGCGCGTCAAACCCGCTCTGGCTGACTTCTTCAAAGTGCAGCCCGGCGAACTCCTCCTCACCAACGGCACTGACGAAGCCATTCAGGTTCTCGTCAACACTTACGTCGACGACAACGACGAAGTCATCATCCTGCGTCCCTCTTACGCCATGTACCGCTTCTACTGCGAAGTCGCCGGCGCTAATATCAGGGACGTCGACTATATCCCCGGCACGCTCGCATTTCCGCAGGAACAGCTCCTCGATGCCATCACGCCAAACACGCGGGCCATTCTTATCTCAAATCCCAACAACCCCACGGGCACCGCGACCGGCATCGCATCCATTCGCCAAATCCTCGACCGCGCCCCGCAGGCCGCCATCCTGATCGACGAAGCGTACTACGAATTTTCCGGCATCACCGCGCTGCCGCTCATCGGCGACTACGCGAATCTCTTCGTCAGCCGCACCTTCTCCAAGGTCTATGGGATGGCCGCGATGCGCATCGGCTGCCTCTTCTCGCAGGCCGGCAACGTCCAGTATCTGCACAAAGCCCAGTCGCCATACAGCGTCAACATGCTCGCCGCTCTCGCTGCCGAAGCCGCGGTGCAGGACACCGAATACGTCGCCAGCTACGTGAAGGAAGCTCTCGCCGCCCGTGAACTCCTCTGCGCCGGACTCGCGAAGCTCGGCATCTCGCACGCTGCCAGCTCCGCCAACTTCATCCTCGGCTACTTCGGCGATCGCGCCATCGAAGTACGCGACGCTCTGCGCGACCGCGCCATCCTCGTGCGCGACCGCAGCTACGAAATTCCCGGCGGCGTACGCATCACCGCGGGCACACGTGAACAGGCGCAGGCCGTCCTGAACGAGCTGGAGAAAATCTGGTGACCAGGGACCTTCTCATCTTCGATATGGATGGCGTGCTCGTCGATGTGAATGAGTCCTACCGCGCCACCATCCAGGCCACGGTCGAACACTTCACCGGTTCAAAGCCGTCGCACGAAGAAATTCAGGACTGGAAAAATCGCGGCGGCTGGAACGACGACTGGCAGCTCTCCACGCGTCTGATCCAGGAGTACGGCGGCATCACCCCTTATAAAGACGTTGTCGAATACTTCCAGCAGATCTTCCAGGGCGAGAAGTCCGACGGCCTCATCCTCAAAGAAAAATGGATTGCCACCGACGGTCTCTTCGACCGTCTCGCCGAGCGCCATCACCTCGCCGTCTTCACCGGCCGTCTGCGCTGGGAAGCCAACGTCACGCTTGATCGCTTCCTGCCCAATCGCTTCCATCCGGTAATCGGCATGGACGACGTCATCCGCTCCAAGCCCGATCCCGAAGGTCTGCACAAAATCTGCTCCGCGCTCGACCACGGCAAGTGCTGGTACATCGGCGACACGGTCGATGACGCCCGCGCCTCGAGCGCCGCAAAGATCCCCTTCATCGGCATCGCGTCCCGTTCCAACCCGCGTTACGACGACCTCGTTCGTCTGCTCCGCGCCGAAGGCGCAGTAGCCGTCCTCGACGACATCAACTGCCTGGAGGCCGCGCTTGCCCCGCTCCGCTAAACTCACCCGCGACACCAAAGAGACACAGATCGCGGGCGAACTTCGCATCGAAGGCCGCGGCCGCTATGACATCTCCACCGGCATCCGGTTTCTCGACCACATGCTCGAGCTCTTCACCAAACATGGCGCATTCGATCTCACCCTTCGCGCCAAAGGCGATCTCGACGTCGACCAGCATCACACTGTCGAAGACGTCGGCATCGTGATCGGCCAGCTTTTCTCGCAGGCCCTCGGCAATCGCAAAGGCATCAATCGCGCCGGATACTTCGTCCTCCCGATGGATGAAACGCTCGCGGTCGTGGCCGTCGATCTCGGCGGCCGCCCCGCCCTCGCCTACAAGGACAAGGTGAAGGTCCGCCTCGTCGGCGATCTCCAGACCGAACTTGTCGAAGACTTTTTCGGCGGCTTCGTGCATCACGCCGGCGCCAACCTCCACGCCAAAGTTCTCTACGGCCGCTCGAACCACCACAAGCTCGAAGCCATCTTCAAATGCTGGGCGCGCGCCATGCGCTACGCCTGCTCCGTGGACGCGCAGTTAAAGGATCAACTCCCTTCCACGAAAGGGTTGTTATGAAGTTTCTCTTCCTCCTGCCTGTCGCGACACTGCCTGTATCGGTACCTGGTGGGGCAGGCCTTCGGCACTGCCGCGGGGCTTCCGCCCGGCGCGGAGCGTCCGATCTGCTTCTCCCGAACCGCGCATGATCTCCATCTTCGACTACGGCGCCGGCAATCTCCGCTCCGTCCAGAACACTCTCGACGAACTCGGCGCCTCTTACGAACTCGTCCGCGATGCCGCCTCCCTCGAGCGCGCCGCCAGAATCATCCTCCCCGGCGTTGGCCACTTCGGCCAGATGCTCCGCTCGCTCGACGAAATGAACGTGCGCAGCGCATTCGTATCCCGCATCCGCGCGGGCGTGCCCTTCCTCGGCATCTGCCTCGGCCTTCAGGGACTGTTCGACTCCAGTGAAGAAGCCCCAGGCCTGCACGGCCTCGGCATCTTCCCCGGCGAAGTCAAACGTTTCGACCGCACCGCGCGCGTCCCGCACATGGGCTGGAACTCGCTCGACCCCCTCCGCCCCACGCGCCTGCTCAAGGGCCTCCCGGAGCATCCGTACGTCTACTTCGCCCACAGCTACTACGTGCCGGTCGTCGAACAGACCGCCGCCACGTGCACTTACACGATCCCATACACCGCTGTGCTCGAATCCGGCAACGTCTTCGGCGTCCAGTGCCATCCCGAAAAATCCGGCCCGCTCGGCCTCGCCATCGTACGCAATTTCGTGGAGCTCGCGTGCTAGCGAAGCGCATCATCCCCTGCCTCGACGTCACCGCCGGACGCGTCGTCAAAGGCGTCAACTTCGTCAACCTGCGCGACGCCGGCGATCCCGTCGAACTCGCCGACCGCTACAACCAGCAGGGCGCCGACGAACTGGTCTTCCTCGACATCACTGCCTCCAGCGATGCCCGCGCCATCATGGCTGACGTCGTCGCCCGCACCGCGCGCAAAGTTTTCATCCCGCTCACCGTCGGCGGCGGCATTCGCTCCATCGCCGACGCGCGCACCATTCTGATGTCCGGCGCCGACAAAGTCTCCGTCAACACCGCCGCCGTCCGCCGCCCCGAACTCATCTCCGAACTGAGCAACGAATTCGGCGCACAGGCGGTAATTCTGGCTATCGACGCCCGCCGCCACGGTCCCGCCAAATGGCACGTCTACACCCGCGGCGGCCGCGACGATGAAGGCATCGACGCCATCGAATGGGCGGCCCGCGGCGAAGCTCTCGGCGCCGGCGAAATCCTGCTCACTTCCATGGACACCGACGGCGTACAAACCGGCTTCGATTGCGCTCTCACCCGCGCGGTTTCCCGCGCGACTCACATCCCGGTCATCGCATCCGGCGGCGCAGGCAGGCCCGAACACTTCATCCAGGTCTTAACCGAAGGCGAGGCCGACGCCGCGCTCGCCGCCTCCATCTTTCACTACGGCACATACACGGTCGACGATCTCAAGCAGTGTCTCGACCGCGCCGGAATCCCGGTGAGGCAATGATCATTCCCTGTATCGATCTGATGGACGCCAAAGTCGTTCAGCTCGTCCAGGGCCGCGATAAAGCCCTTGAAGTCGACAACGCCGACGAAATGCTCGTGCGCTTCGCCGCTTTCCCGCAGATTCAGGTCATTGACCTTGATGCCGCCATGGGCCGCGGCGCGAACGACGCGCTCGTCGAGTCCATCGCCGCCAAAGCCGTCTGCCGCATCGGCGGCGGCGTCCGCACTGTCGAACGCGCACTGACTCTGCTTCGCCAGGGCGCTTATCGCGTCATCGTCGGCACCTCCGCCTTCACAGCCGATGGCCCGAACCACGCTTTCCTCGAATCCCTCGCCGGAAACATCGGCCGCGACCGTATCGTCCTCGCGCTTGACTCCAGAAACGGCCACATCGTGGTCAAAGGCTGGCGCGAAGCCACCCACTTCACCGCCGAAGCGGTGATCCACCAGCTTGAGCCGTACTGCGCCGGCTTCCTCTGCACCTATGTAGATAAAGAAGGCATGATGCAGGGCACCGATCTCGACTGGTTTCGCCGCCTGCGCGCTGCCACAAGCCATGAAATCACGGCCGCGGGCGGCATCACCACCCTGGACGACATCCGCGCCCTCGCCGCCATCGACATCCACGCGGCGGTGGGAATGGCCATCTACACCGGTCGTCTCGATCTGAACGAGCTGGCCGCCTTCCCGTCCTGATTTTTACATCGTCGTTACACAAGGTTTTCACCTTCGTGTTAGAGTGAACTACCGACGTAAGCGCACAGGGCATTCTGAGCATTGTGCGCATGGAGTAAGCGAGGGCGTATGCGGGTGCGTGCCACGGTCTTATTGGTCCCGGTGTTTTGCCTGACCGGCAGTCTTCTGGCAAACGAGACGGTCGATCGCGCGCACAAGTATGAAGATGCCGGTGACTCCGCCGCCGCACGCGAGGTCTATACAAAGGCCCTGCGTGCAACCCCGAACGACCCCGAAATTCTTACCGGCTACGCGCAACTTCTCGATCGCTACAAAGATCCCGGCGCACGGGAGGCCTGGCGCAGAAGTACAACACTCTGGAAGACCGCCGGACGCACGCCGGATGCCCTTAATGCCGCCCGCCAGGCGCTTCTGCTCGATCTGATCGCCGGCGATCACGCCGCCGCTGCCGCCGACGCTCAGGTATGGCGCGATCTCGGCGGCTCCGGATTCGCGCCTTCCGATTCGCCCGCCGCCAGCGCGCACGCAGCCTCCACCATTACTATCCCGGGGCCGCTGAAATCCTTCGCGCGCATGGCCGCGCTCCCGTCCGATATCCAGCCCGACGTCATTCTTCCGGCCCTCGCGCGCAATATCGTTACCAACGGTTACCAGGCTTCGCGCGCCAACGAGGAACTGGAAGAAACCGAATACCTCAAACTCGTCCGCCGCTATCTTTCGCAGGCGCGCGAACTTGACGCCCTCTCCGGTCCCGAAAAAGTTCTGCGCGTCGAAATGTGCGAGTCGACAAAAACCAACGATTTGCTGCGTGTGCTTGGCTACCGTATGCGCGGAGGCTGCGGCAGCGAAGTAGTGCTCGAAACGGTGAACGCCGCCCGCGCCTTCATCACCACCGATTCCGGTTTCCCTCTTGCCGAACTCGAGCAGGCACTGCGCACCGACCGGCCTTTTTCGTGGGATTTTCATCCCTCCACGGCTACTGTGCTCTTCACGCCCCAGTATTGGCTGAGCAGCGCCAAGGCTCGCTCCCAGGGCGATTTCGTCGACGCGTTTATCGCCGATCCCGGTCTCTGCCGTTTTTATCTAGGCTTCTCCAAGCTTGATCCCGAAACCGCCGACGCGATGAAGAACGCCATGACCAGCCAGCGGTTGCGCTCTCTCGCCAGCGTGCTCGATTTCTTCAGCGGTAATTTCGAAATCCGCCAGGGGAAAGCAGTTGTGCCGGGCGGCGCAAGATCCGCTCAGGCCTGGGCCGATCTCGCGGGTGTGTCCCCGGATAAGGGTGCCGAGTTTTTCGACAAACTGATGTCAAAGGATGATGGCTGGCTCGCCGGCCTCTACGATTCGCTCGCCCGGATTCACGGTCCCGTGGAAGACTACTTAACCGACCCCGCGCGTCTGAAGCGCTTCTATACCGCCGTCCGCGGCCGCGTTACCACGCCTGGCCCGGCCCGCCCGGTGTTTCAATCCAACACTGAGATGATGCTGCTGACCACGCGCCTGCACATCGATCCCGACGGCCGCGTCCACGTCCCTGGCGATCTCGATGTCTGGAAAAACCTCTTCCTGAAAAATCCCCGCGGAAAATATGATGCCAAACTCAGTAAAGCCGCGGCGAACTGGAAGGACCCGGACGATATCGTCGAAGCCCTTTTCGCTCTCACCCGTAAGCCGGTCGATAACGAACCGCTGAAAGTCTTCCTCGCACTGACCGATCTCGACCGCAACCGCGCCCAGCCGCTCCAGCCCGCCACGGTGCAGCGCCTGGTCGGCGTATGGCGCACTTATGGCCTCCAGTACATGATCTTCAACGATGCGCCGTCCATCAGCGACAAAGCCATCATCGACTGGCTCGACACCGCCGAAGCTCTCGATAAAGTCCACGATTCGCTGTTCCGCCAGGATACGGTCGGCATGGCCCAGGCGCTCGTCGGTCTCTGGCAGATTTTCTGCCGCGGCGGCAGCATCGCTCCGGACCGCGCCGGCGAAACACTCACGGCTATTCTCGCCCCATTCAACGCCGTCAAAACCAATGGCGAACTCTTCGATGCCGGCCGCTCCGGCGTCAATACTCTGCTCAAAGCCACGGGCGCATCGGCCAACGGCGCTTCCGCGCAGGACCGCATGCTGGCGCTGCTGGCCGGCGGGCCCCATCCGGACGACTCTGAACCCCGCGCCCAACTGGTGCAGCAGGAGCAACGCATCTTCGAAGCCCAGAGACTGCTCGCCCTCGATCTCCTTTTCGATCTCGCCGACAACCTCCAGGCCGTGGCCAAAGGCGAAAAACTGAACGCGCGCCTGGCCCAGCGCCTCGCCGCCCGCGTGGCGGACATCGAGCTTCCGCGGTCTTCCATGAGCGGCGTCGAGAAAAATGCGATGGCCATGGGCTACTGGGTCGATCGCCACATCGATGATGAGCGCAAACTCAATCTTCGCGCCGTCATCGACAGGGCCGCGAAGGACCCCGACAAGCTGAAAGACATTCGCGGACAACTCGCCCCGGCGCTGCGCGACACGCTGGTCGGCTATAACTACATCCACTACGCCCCGCCCGGCGCGCAGATTCTGATTACAAACCCGCTCTTCGTGCGCGGTCACGATTTCATCGGCGTCCAGAACGCTAACCACACCTGGCGCACGACGGAAGTCTACGGTACCGGCTGGCCTTCCAACGCAGGCGGCCGACTGGTTGGCTCTCTTACCGGATTGCCCTATGCGCTGGCCCAGGCGGAAGAAAACTTCCTCATCCCGACGCACACGCAGGCACTGATCTGGGGCGATCTCGTGCCGGAAATGATGCTGACTGCGCGCGCGCCGCGTTTCTGGACCGTCACCTCCGCCCAGATGCACTGGGTCGGCATGCACATGCGATTCGCCGAAGAACTGGTTGCCGAGGCTGCAATCGATTCCCCGCATCGCGACGAAGTTTCGCGCTCGGTTTATCAGGTAGCCAGTCCCTTACGCGCTTCGCTCGTGATGAGTATGCTCGCCGGCGGCGACGTGCGCGGGGCCCTCGATTCGCTGACGCCGGCGGAGATGTACCGCATCGCCGACAGCGCGGTTCATACGAATCCCGAGCCGGGCAATCCTGAAGTAAGCGAGATTGGCCATCTGCAGTCGCTCGTCCCCGATCAGGTCAGCGAATCCGCCATCTCGCGCGCCTGGGGCACACCCAAGCCCACCCTCGCCAATTCCTACCGCCAGGAATTGCTCAATCTCCGGACCTTCCCCACTCTGATGGGATATTCGAGCCGCATTATGGCGGAAAGCTGGGAATCGAGTCTTCTCTATTGGGCCGATCTGGGCGATCAGCTTGGTGTGCGCCCGGCCGAGCTGAACGTGCTCGTTCCCGAGTGGACGCGTGAGGCCGTCGAGCACATCTTCGCATCGCATCTCGAAGACTGGCCGGCCCTGCTCAAGAGCGTGCGCTCCGTCGGCGATGAGCTTCGCAGCCACAGCAACACACAATCGACGGCTATTTCAGAACGGGCAGGAAACTGAATATGCGGATCTGGAAATTCGGAGTTCTGGTCGGAGGCCTGGCCGCTGCCGGGATCTGGTTGTCGGCGCAGGAGACCGCCGGCAACACCCGCACACCGGTGTTCAAAGCAAACACCGATCTGGTGGTGCTCAGCTTCACCGTCACCGACAACAAAGGAAAATACGTCAACGGCCTCAAACCGTCGGATTTCCGCATCGTCGAGGACGGCATCAGAGAAAAGCTCGCGACTTTTTCCGAAGGCAACCAGCCCGCCATGCAGATCATGGATGACGGATCGCTGAAGCCGCTCGCGCCCGCCGAACAGCCCGATGCCGCGCACGCCGTCAACATTCCCGCCCCGGCGGGAGACTTCGTCGGCACCAACGTATTCGTGCTCTTCGACACCAGCAACTTCATGTATCACGGATTCGTCTATGCCGAGGACGCCATCGCCGATTTCGTCCGCGGTCTCGACAAATCCGATTCCGTTGCCGTTTACACTTTCAGCCGGAATCTCTCGCGCGCCGCCAGCCTGACCGGCGATCGCAATGACGCCATCGTCGGCCTGCGCAAATCCGTTGCAGGCGATGACACTGCCCTCTATAACGGCCTGCTGCTGACGCTTCGTGACGCCGCCAAAGTGCCCGGCCGCAAAGTCATTATTGTGTTCTCGAATGGCCCCGACAACGCCAGCATGGTCGCGCCGGACGACGTCCGCGCCGTGGCCGAAGACGAAGGCATCCCGATCTACGTCATTTCAACCAACGACGTGAATAAGGATCCCATCTCAAGTAATGTCTTCAAACGCATTGCCACCCGCACCGGCGGCAAAGCCTATTGGGCGAAAACCTGGCAGAAGCAGGTGGAGGCGTTCGAAGCCATTCGCGAAGACCTCGGCAACTCATACACCGTCACCTACTATCCCGCGCCCAATGCCAATGAGGGATTCCGCAAAATCGACATACAGATTGTCAGCGACACGGCGAAGCATTATCGCGTGCGCTCGCGCCCGGGCTATCGGCCCCGGGCATACTGATGCTTCAGCGGAAGTAATCCGCCTTCAGCTCACCTTTGCCATCAGCTGCCGGATTTGTGCATCCAGTGGCTTGGCGGGATTGTCTGCCAGCGCGGTCTGGCACTCCTTGCGGGCATTGTCGCGATCGCCCTTCTGCATCAGAGCCATCGCATAGTGGTAGTGGAACGTCGGATTTTTCGGCGCTTTCACCACCAGAGTTTTGAAAGTGTCCAGCGCCTGATCGGTGAGGTTCTTCTTCAGATAAATCCAGCCCAGCGTATCGTTGATTTCCGTATGCTCCGGCAGCCGCTGCTTGGCATGTGTCGCATACGTGAGCGCCACGTCCAGGTCACCGTTAGTCTCTGAAATCAGATAAGCCAGATTGTTCAGCGCCAGCGCGTTGTTCGGGTCGATTTTGATCGACATCTCGTAATACTTCCGCGCGATATCGGTCTTGTTCTGCATCTCGTAGAGCAGCCCGAGATCGGTCGTCAGCGCTGCGTTGTTGGGCTGACCCTGATGCGCTTTCTCCATTGAATTGATGCTCTGCTGGACGTCACCTTTCCGCAGATAGGCCTCTCCGGTCAGCGTCCAGATGCCGGCCTGCTGTTTGGGATCGGAAAGCTTCGCCAGCAGACTCTGATACGTCGTTACGGCTTTGTCGTACCGGCCCGCATTCATCTCCGCATTGCCCACTTCCCGCTGGAGATCGAGATTTGCAGGGCGTTTGCCCGCCTCGGTTTCCACCAGCTGGACCGATTTGTCGGGCTGGTTATCCAGCAGGTAAGCGCGCGATTCGCCCAGCAGTCCGCGCAGATTGTTCGGATTCGCCTCCCACGCTTTGGCAAAATCCTGCTCGGCGTCCTTGAACTTTCTCTGATTCAGATCAAGCACGCCCATTTCAAGCAGCGAGT
>Ga0335085_10005724_pt1 | contig 19854 bp, 20 predicted proteins | sample Lox_Sample_45_FD_206712 | JGI IMG/M metagenome (GOLD analysis project Ga0335085, IMG submission 206712) | Soil microbial communities from Loxahatchee National Wildlife Refuge, Florida, United States - Lox_Sample_4.5 | ecosystem: Environmental > Terrestrial > Soil > Wetlands | place: USA...
GATGTAGGCGAGGCGGTTGCCGTCGCCTTCGGCGCGCCGGGCCGCCTCGGCGAGCAGGTCGCGGGCGCGGTCCGCGTCTCCCAGCCACATCGAGGAGATGCCCTGAACGAGCCGGTGGACGGTCGCGATGAACGGGTCGTCAGCACTTGGTGAGATCTCCTGCAGCCGGCGGGCAGCTCCTCCGACATCCCCGGTCTTGTACATGTGCAGTGCGCGCAGCACCATCAGGTGGGTATCGGGTGGGCCCGAGGCCTCGGCGGCGTCCAGCGCCGCGCCGACTTCTTCCAGCCGGCCCGTGTCGAGAGCCACCCAGACCCGCGCCGCCGTGAGGGACGCGTCCGCGGCCACGAGCCCGGCGGGCAGAGCGTCGAGCCACCTGCGCACCGTTTCCAGCTGCCCCGCGTTGAAGTGCTGGCGCCAATGCGCTGCCACCTGCCGTCGGCTGAGCGGGACATCGCCGGAGGCGATCGCGTGGCCGATCGCCTCGGCCGCGTCGCCGTTGTCCGCGTACCACTGCGCCGCCCGTCGATGCAGCTCGGCGGGCTTCTCCGGCGCCGTGCGGGCCAGCTCGTGCCGCAGGAGGCCGCCGAAGAGGTGGTGGTACCGGAACCAGCGGCGCTCGTCGTCCAGGGGAATGAGGAACAGGTTGGCGCGATTGACCTCGCTGATCAGTTCGGCGGCATCGTCGCGTCCGGTGAGCGCGTTGCACAGCGGCGCGCACAGGCGGTTGAGGACCGAGGTCAGCAGGAGGAAGTCGCGTACCCGGCCGGGCTGGCTGGTCAGCACCTCCTCGCCGAGATAGTTGACGATGTGCCAGTCTGCGCCGGTGAATCGCTCGATGAATGACGACGGGTCGGCCCGGTCCTTCAGGCGCAGCGCCGCCAGTTGCAGGCCCGCGGCCCATCCTTCGGTGCGCGCCAGGAGCCGGTTGACGTCTTGCTCGGACAGCTGCGTCCCGAGCCGGCCGCCGAAGAATTCCCGTGCCTCGTCCAGGCTGAACTTGAGGTGTTCGGCTCGTAGTTCGGCGAGGTCCCCGCGCACCCTCAGCCGGCTGAGCAGCAGCGGGGGGTCGGCCCGCGTGATGAGCACCAGGTGCAGCTGGGGTGGGCAGCGGTCCAGCAGCGTGGTGACGGACTCGTGGACCTGTGCGCTGGTGACCAGGTGATAGTCGTCCAGCACGAGTACCAGGGCGGCGTCTGAGGACGTCATTTCATTGACGAACGTGGGAAGAACGTCGCGCAGGATGTCGGAGCCGGCGGCGTCCAGCCGCCGCAGGGCGGCCCCACCTGCTCCGGGCGCGCCCTGGCCGGCGGCGAGCAGGAGATACCGCCAGAAGCGCTTGGGGTCGTCATCGCCGCTGTCAAGCGACACCCAGCCGGCGGCCACCTGATCCTGCCGGAGCCAGTCAGCGACCAGCGTGCTCTTCCCCCAGCCCGCCGGCGCAACGACGAGGGTCAGCGGCAGCGTGCATCCCTGGCGCAGCAGGTTGTGCAGGCGCGTCCGCTCCACGGTCTGGTGGCGGGGATTCGGCCTGAACAATTTGGTCGCGATCACGACCTCAGAAGCGTCAGCGGTCACCCCCACCGCCCTGTCGTCGCCAAGGCGCCGCGCCGGCAGTCAGTGACTAACCCGGTCGCATCTTGCCGCCCTGCCGGGCCCGCGCTGACCAGACCCGGCATTTCCCCGACTGTAGCCCGGGACCCCGAGAACCGACAGATCCGCCCGGCGATCAGCTGGCGGTGATCGTGGCCGGGATCAAGCTGGTCCGGGCGGCCGGTGGCAAGACCTCAGTGGAAGATGCTCACCGCCCTGGCGACTACCAGCGCGATGGCCGCCACTGACACGGCTGACTGCAGCATCATCATCATCTTCGCCCAGCGCGTCAGCGGGATAACGTCGCTGGCCGCGAAGGAGATGGCGTTGGTGAAGGACAGGTGGAGGTAGTCGGCTAAGAAGGGCGTCCAGCTGGGCGGGGCCACGTCGGGCTGCTGCATCTGCGGGAACAGGAAGTCTGGGTATTGCCGCACGGCGTGGCGCCGGTCCGCGGGCCCGCCCCGGTCGAGCTCCCAGTACCACAGCGCGAAGATGAGCACGTTAACCGCCCAGATGATTCCGCCGGCCAGCAACAGCGAGGCCGCGGATTCCTTTCTGGACCCGTGCACCAGCTCGTTGACCAGCAGCGCCGCCGAAATGGCGTTGGCCAGGCTGAGCAGCCCGGCCAGCGCGAGGCCGCCGGCCCGCAGGGCGGCCGACCGCCGCTCGAGCCGGCCGGGGCTTGACGCCACCAGCGCGCACAGGAGCCCCAGCTCGAGCGCGGGCAGGAGCCAGTGGGGGCCGAGTGACAGCCATCCGGGCAGAGCCATCTGCAGGCCGCTGGCGGCCACGACGGCGATGACCGTTGGCCAGCGGCTTTCCCCCGGGGCCCCCCGTCGCCAGGGCACAGCCGGGTGCGCCGTGCGGCTGCCCCCCGGCGCGGTGGCGGTGCGGCCGTTCACATCAGGTGCGGTTCTGGCACCGGTTCGGCCGCCGTGGCGGCGGTTTCCTGCGCGGCGGGTTCCGGCTCGGCGCCGCGCAGCAGCCCCAGCGCCAGGAGCGGGAAGATCAGCACCGACAGCAGCCCGGCGCACACCAGCGCGGCGGCCGTGAGCGGGGTGATTTTCCCCAGCATGACGCCGATCTGCGTGGCGGCCACGATGAACGGCAGCGAGGTGGCCTGGAGGAACCCGAGGGCGAGCGTGGGCTTGAGGCCGTTCGCGCGCAACCGGAGCAGGGCGGGCAGGCCGCGTACCACCAGCAGGGCCAGCAGGAACACCGGCACCCGTACCAGCGCGGACGGGCTGTGCAGCAGACCGGTCAGGTCGAGCCTGATCCCGCTGCTGACGAAGAACACCGGCACCAGGAACCCGTAGCCGATCGCCTCCAGCTTGGTGCGGAAGCGCGGGTGCGAGGACGAGTCGCGGTCGACCAGGCCGACGATCGCCCCGGCCAGGAAGGCGCCGAGGATGCTTTCCAGGCCGAACCGCTCGGCCAGGGCCGTGAACGCCACCAGCAGCAGGACCGCAAACCGGACCCTGATCTCGGCGGTGGTGTCCTGGAGCCGGACAAGCACCCGTCCGAGCCGCATGGACCGGGCGGCGCCGGACACGACCAGGCCGGTCACGGCGACGAGCCCCGCGAACGCGCCGAGCACCACGACCTTCGAGCCGGTGCTCGCGCCCGAGGAGGAGAAGAACAAGGACAGCAGGACGATCGCCGTGAAGTCGGCGACGCTCGCGGCGGCCAGCGCGACCTGCCCGATCTCGCTGTGGAGCTGGCGGGCGTCCTTGAGGACGGGCACGATCAGGCCGAGCGCCGTGGACGCGAGCGTGATCGCCAGCAGCAGCGGCTGCGAGACCCAGCCGGCCGCCTGGAAGGAGGCGCTCGCGCCGTATCCCAGGACGAGCGACACGAGGTAGCCGAGGACGGCGTAACGGAGCAACTGGCCCCGCAGGCGGTGCACGTCGATCTCCAGCCCGGCGAGGAAGAGCAGGAACGCCAGGCCGAACAGGGCGAGGATCGATACCGGCAGATCGACGTGGGCCCAGCCGAGCACGGACGGCCCGATGATGATGCCGCCGACGATCTCCAGCACCACCGCCGGGACCCGCAGCCGCGGCAGGTAGCCCACGGTGAGCGGGGCGGCGACGGCGACGGCGACGACCAGCAGCAGGTTGGTGAACGAGACGTCAGGCATGGCCAGCCACCACGGCGCCGGCCGGCATGGCGGCGTTCCATGCGGCCCGGGCCTGCTCGCTGGTCGGATCGAAATCGCCTTTGCTGCGGCGCAGCAGGTCCTGCAGGTCCTCCCAGAGCTGGAACGGTGAGGGCCGGCCCCAGAACCAGTACCCGACGTACACCTTGTCCACGATCAGGCCGGGGGCCACCACCAGTGTGTGCGGGACCGTCGCGTGGTGGTGCGGGTCGGTGTACTCCTCGATCCCGAAGGCCCGCTGCACCGCCAGCTCGGTATCGGCCAGGTAGGGCCAGTGGGCGCCGGTGGAGATCCGCATCTTGTAGGTGTCGTGCAGGTCATTCGGCAAGATGGTCACCAGCTGGGTGAAGGCCACGGTGCACCACTGGTGGAACATCAGCATCTCGCGCTGGTGCTGCCGCTCCCGCGGGCAGTGCTCGCCGCGGCCGAGCATCAAGATCATGGCGTCGTCGCCCTGAAGCTCCGACAGCCGCCGCATCGTTCCGGTGTCGTCGGGGAGCGTGAAGTCGGGCAGCACTGCTCCCGGCGCAAGTCCCTTGCTCATGACGGTCTCCTTACCGCTAGTGGGGCCGGACGCCAGGAATGGCGAGCCGGATCCGGTAGATGCTGGTCAGTGCGGTGATGTAGAGCGTGCGGGCGTCCTCGTCGCCCCACGCGAGGTTGTGCGGGCTCTCGGGGAGCCGCAGGGTGCCGAGATGTTCCCCGCCGGGCGAGAGCAGCCAGATGCCGGACGGCCCGCACACGTAGAGGTGGCCGGCGGTGTCGACCTTGAGCCCGTCGATGGCGTCCTCGCCTTCGGCGCCGGTCATGTCGAAGAACTCCTCGGCTGCGGTCACCGACCCGGCGCCGTCGAGGGTGTAACGCATAACGACCTTGCGATCGGGATCCCAGTTGCCGACGTAGAGGTGGCGTTCGTCCGGGGACAGCGCGATGCCGTTCGGCCCGGCCAGTTCCGCAGTGACGAGCGAGACCGTGCCGTCGCGGACCCGGAAGACCCCGCTGAACGGCAGTTCCTTTTTCGGGTCGGTAAACGTGGCGGGCAGGCCGAACGGCGGGTCGGTGAAGTACAGGGTCCCGTCGGAGGCGTACACGAGGTCGTTAGGGCTGTTCAGCCGCTTGCCGTCATACCGGTCGGCCAGGACGGTCGTGTTGCCGTGCGGCTCGACCCGGATGACGCGCCTGTTCCCGTGCTGGCAGATGGTGAGCCGACCATCGGGATCGAAGGTGAGCCCGTTCGAGCCGGGCTGGGCGTACCGGCCGATGTCGGCTCCGGCGTACCCGCTCTTGGGGCGGAACACCGTGACCACTCCGGTCGGCGTCCAGCGGTAGATGGTGTTGGTGTTGGGCGAGCTGAACAGCAGCGCGCCGTCGCGGGCCCACACCGGCCCCTCGGTGAACTCGAATCCGCCCGCGACCCGTTCCAGCCGGGCCCCGGATGGGACGATCCGGCGGAGCGTGCCGTATCCCGGATCCGCCGGCACGATCTCGACGGGGGCCTCTTCGCCCACGTGGGCGCGTGACGGCGCGTAGAAGTCCAGGGTGGCCGTCCGCATCCAGATGTAGTTGGCCGGTGACGCCGAGATCGGGCCGTTGATGCCGAACACGGCGATCGTGAACCGCTGCCCGGGGCGGGCGGCCTGGGTCAGCACGACGCGGTTGGGTGTATTGAAGCCGCCCACGACGTGCCCGCCGGCGTCGCCCAGGGCCAGCGGCTGCGAGCCATTGACCCAGACCTCGGCGTAGTCGTCGACGACGGTCTCGAACACCACGGTCGCCCCGGCCGCGTCCAGGTCACCGACCCGTTCCGGGAGGGTGACCGTGATCCGGTACCAGTTGAAGCACACCCGCCCGGTGGACAGGCGCCGCTGCGTATCCGGGGGCGCCAGCGCGGTCCACTCGGTGTCGTCGAAGTCGGCGGCCTGCGCGTGCGGGACGACCTCGTAGGTGCGGTTGGCGGGACCGCTCGGGCCCAGGTCGGCGCCGACCGCCACGAAGCTGGTCTCCCGCACCCGCGCGTCGCAGTAGCGCCACTGCCCGCCCACCAGAGCGGCGCCCTCGAGGGTCTGCAGATCGACGATGGCGTCTGGGCCGACCGGAAGAAACTCCGGGGGGCCCGGCACGTTCGCGGTCATCGCGATCGCCTCTTAGTCCTGCACCTTGGCGACAAGGTAAAGGAACGGATCCGAAACGGCTGCAAAGTGGTGCGGCACCCCGGGTGGGACCACCAGCACGTCGCCCACGCCGAGCTCGTGCCGCGTGCCGCCCTCCAGGACGGCGGCCCGCATCTCGCCGGGGCTGACCGTGTACGGAGCGATCATCTGCCCGCCGGTGACTACGGTGGCCGTGCCCGACACGACATGCATGACGTCGGCAACGTGCTCGTGGTACTCCACCTCGCCGGGCGCAGTGCGCCGGCCAGCGTCGATCTTGTAGCCGGGGGTGTCATACAGCAAACCACCGGTGGCGAACCTCGCCCCGACCGATTCCGCGGGGAAATAGGTCGCGGCCTTGCCCCCGCCCTCTCGCGGCGCCACCGACGCCGTTTCGGCGGCCAGCATGGACAGTTCCTGGTCTTCGGCGGCCGACGATGCGCCGCTCACCCCGACCGCGCCGACGACGTGCCCGCCGTGCACGATGGGCATCCCGCCTTGCAGCGGCACCGCACGCGCCAGGTGCAGCGCGGACGGGCGCCCGTGCGCGGCCTGGTCCTCGAAGTCCTTGCTTGGCCGGCGGTAAAGCGCCGCGGTCCGGGCCTTATCCGCAGCGACCTGCACGCTCGCCACCTGCGCGGAGTCGGGGCGCCACAGGTACATCAGCTCTCCGCCGGCGTCCACGACGGCGACCACCGGCCAGACTGCCCGCTCGGTGGCGACCGCGGCGGCCGCTTCAGCCGCCGCCTGGGCCACCGTACGGGTCAGCGCCGGGACGTCAGTGACCGAGAACGGGGCCTGCGCTCCCGCGAGCGACACGGATTCGTCCTGGTCGGGGGTCTCGCCGCTGGTGCCGATCGCCCCGATCACCTCGCCGTCCACCGTGAGCGGGATCCCGCCCGTCAGCGCGGCCGCCCCGTGCAGAGCGAGCGCGCCCAGGCGTCCGCCGCTGACCTGCTCTTCTATCTCCCGGCTGGGCCGGACGAAGATGGCCGCCGTGCGGGCCTTGTCGAGAGCGACCTGGCCGCTTGCTGGCTGCGCACTCTCGGTCCGCCGCAGTTGCAGCACATGGCCCCAGGCGTCTACGACCGCGATCACCACGCGGTAGCCGTTTCGTGTCGCCTCAGTCTCGGCGGCGGCTGCTACGGCGTCGGCGCCCTTGGCGTCAAGCACCCTTCTCGTACCGACCGTGATCACGGCGGTCACCTCCCGGTTGCTGGTCACGCCGCCGGCCCGCGCCGGCGGCCGGATTGAGGACAGCGGCCCAGATCGCCGAGTCCGTGGTAATGAACAGGACCTCACCGCCCGGCCCGCCGAAGGTGAAGTTGACGGCCCCGGGCAGCCGGATCTGGCCGAGGAGATCTCCGGCCTGGCTGAACACCTGGACCCCGGTGAGCGAGGACGTATACACGCGGCCTGCGCGGTCGACCTTGATCCCGTCGGGGAACCCGGGCGCCGTAACTGCGAACAGGCGGCCGGGCCCGAGGTGGCTACCGTCCTGGACGTCGAAGGCGACGATGTGATGGGGCCGCCGGACGTGATAGCTGCCCGGTTCCTGGTTGGCGCCGCTGTCGGTGATGTAGAGGGTCTGCTCGTCGGGCGAGAACGCCAGCCCGTTGGGCTTGTCGAAACCGTCCGCCACTACAGATAGCCGCCCCGGTCCGGGGTCGTAGCGGTACACGTAGTCCCCGGTCTGCGGCTCGGGCCGGAACCCCTGCAGGTAGCCATAGCCCGGGTCGGTGAACCAGATCGTGCCGTCGCTGCGGACCACGACGTCGTTCGGCGAGTTCAGCCTCAGCCCACGCCAGCGGTCGACGACGCTGTCCACGTGTCCCGTTCTGGGGTCGACGCGGCTGATCCGTGCGTCCTCCGCCCACGTTCCCTGTTCGCAGACCACCAGGCTCCCGTCGTGGCCGAGGGCCATGCCGTTGGGCACGTGCACCGGCGCCGGCAGGACCGACAGCCGCGAGGGATCCACCGGGAAGTTGAGCCCGTCCAGAGCGAGCCGCTTGATGTACGCACGCGGGGTACCGGGCGCGGGGACATCTGCCTTGCCCGGCAGGGAGGTGAAATACAGCACGTCCTCGGCTGGGACGTAGACCGGCCCCTCGTGCGCGTCCGTTTCGGCCACCAGCGCGAGGCGCGGGGCGGGCCCCAGGGCGCCCGCGAACTCCGGGTCGTAAACCTCGAAGCCGGGATGAGCCTCCCGCGCGCCGCCGCCTGCGGCCGGTGACGCCACCGTCATCACCTCGGTCATGACACCTCCCCGGGAGCTGGCCGGCTGGACCTTCGGTTCACAAGATCGCCAACGGTGCGACCCACGCGCCGGTGGCGCCGCGGAGCTTGGCGTGCGAGATGACCAGCAGAAACTCGTGGACGCCCGCGCGCGCAACCTCCTCCAGCCGCAGGTTCTCCACGACCACCACGCCGTGGCGGACGTTGAGCGTCTGCGGGACGACGAACGGCTCGCAGTGGGTTTCCGGTGGGAAAGGGCCGAAGCTCCATGTGTCACACCCGGTCAGAGCCACCCGCTGATCGGCGAGCCACTCGCCAAGCGCCGTGCCAGGACCCGGTTCGCCCGAGGCGTACCGCTCGTTGTCGTTGCCCCACAGACCGCCCCAGCCGGTGTGGAAGAACACCGCATCGCCGGGCCGGACATGCAGGCCCGCGGCTGCCAGCGCTGCCTCCGTGTCGGCCACGGTGATCACGTCGCCGGGCTCAAGCCGGTCACCGCCACGCGAGGCCGCCACATCGAGCAGCAGGCCCCGGGTCACGACCTGGGGCAGGGTGTCGATGCCGAGCCGGTTCGTGCCGTGATCCTCGATGATGTCGGCCAGGAGGAACCCGTTGTAGGTACGGTCGCCCATCTGCAGGTGGTTGAGCCCATCCATGTGGGTGCCCATCTGCTGGGTCGCGGTGACCTGCTCGACGATCCAGTTGACGCTGTTGCTTCCCAGGCCGTCCGGGCCCGCGTCGGGCTGGCGCCGGTTGATCTGGTGGTAGTTGGTGGTCAGGTACTGCCGGAACGTCCGGCCGGGGAAGGCGGGGATGTCCTGGTCCAGCACGTGCGCCAGGTCATAGACCCGTCCCTGGCGGACCAGGCGGACGGCTTCGAGAACCTTGCCGGGCGTGATCTCGTTCAGCGCCCCGGCCTGGTCGTCGGCGCCGTACTTCGACGGCCACCACGTGGACGTCCCGTTCTCTGTGTGCGCGGCCTGCGCATTCGTCACCATGCCGGCTGAGTCCCGGCAGCGGGCCGAACGTTTCACTCCTGACTGCAGGCTGCTCCGCCTCGTCGTGAAACGTTCTGGCCGCTCGGCCGACTAAGGGTGAAGCCGGCCAACCTGTGAACCGGGAGAGAACGCCATGACCACCGAGCACTACGACGTCATCATCATCGGCACGGGCGCTGGCGGCGGCACGCTCGCGCACAAGCTGGCGCTGTCCGGGCAGCGCATCCTGCTGCTGGAGCGCGGCGGCTACCTTCCGCGCGAGCCAGAGAACTGGGACAGCCGTGAGGTCTTCCTGAAGGACCGCTACCTGTCCGATGAGGTCTGGTACGACAAGGATGGCGAGGCCTTCAAGCCCCATCAGCAATACTTCGTCGGCGGCAACACAAAGTTCTACGGAGCCATCCTGTTCCGCCTGCGTGAGCGGGATTTTGACGAGGTTCGCCACTACGGCGGCCTCTCGCCGGCGTGGCCGATCTCCTATCAGGATCTCGAGCCGTACTACGCAGAGGCGGAGAAGCTCTACCTCGTGCACGGGCGGGCGGGCGAGGACCCGGCCGAGCCGCCGCGCTCCGGGCCGTTTCCGTACCCAGAGGTGTCGCACGAGCCGCGCATCCAGCAGCTCTCTGATGACTTCGAGAGGACCGGGCACCGGCCGTTCCACCTGCCGGTCGGTGTGGACCTGGACGAGTCCGACCCCGAGGCGGGCCGCTGCGTGCGCTGCGACCGGTTCGACGGCTTCCCCTGTCTCACGGACGGCAAGGCCGACGCCCACGTCCGATGCGTCCGGCCTGCCGTGAAGCGTGGCAACGTGACGCTGGTGACGCACGCGAAGGCGGAGCGGCTGGTGACCGACAGCAGCGGCCGCAGCGTCACTGGGGTGGTTGTGGAGCGCCGCGGCGCGCGCGAAACATACCGCGGCGACATCGTGGTCCTCTCGTGCGGTGCGATCAACTCAGCGGCGCTGCTGCTGAAGTCGGCGAACGACCAGCATCCGAACGGGCTGGCGAATGCCTCGGACGTGGTGGGCCGGCACTACATGGCCCACATCAACTCCGGCGTCATCGCGATCTCGCAGACGCCCAACCAGACCAAGTTCCAGAAGACGCTCGGAATCAACGACTATTACTGGGGCGCCGCCGACGCGGAACTGCCGCTCGGGCACATCCAGATGCTTGGCAAGTCCGACCGGAACATCCTGCGGGGCGGCGCTCCCTGGTTCGCGCCCGGGCTCGCGCTCGACTACGTGGCCAGGCACGCGATCGATTTCTGGATCACGACCGAGGACCTGCCCCACCCGGCGAACCGGGTGACGGTGGACCGCTTGGGCCGGATCCACCTGGCCAAGACCTACCACAACCTCGAGCCCCACCGGCGCCTGCTGGCCAAGCTCAAGGAGCTGATGGGCCCGCTGGGCTGCCACGACGCCGCCATCCCGGCCTGGTCAATCCTCGACCAGCGCATCCCGCTGGCGGGGGTCGCCCACCAGTCCGGCACGGTGCGTTTCGGCCACGACCCGAAGACATCGGCCCTCGACGTCAATTGCCGCGCCCACGACATCGACAACCTCTACGTCGTGGACACGAGCTTCTTCCCGTCAAGCAGCGCCGTGAATCCGGCGCTGACCGCCATGGCTAACGCGCTGCGCGTCGGCGATCACCTGCTGGAGCGGCTCGGCGTGCATGCCACGACCACAAGCGAACCGGCACCCGACGGACAACTCCAGGAGGTGGAGTCGTGACAATCGCCGAAAAGCTGGCCAGCAGCATCGGAAAGGGGCTGGTGGCCGGCCTGGCCGGGACCGCGGCCATGACCGTCTCGAGCACGCTCGAGGCGCGGCTCCGGCACCGGAAGCCCAGCTCTGCACCGGCGCGCGCGACGGCCAAGGTGCTGGGGATCACCTCCTTCGAGGACGACGTCGCCCGCGCGCGTTTCAATGACCTTTCGCATTGGGGCTATGGCACCGGCTGGGGAATCGTGCGCGGGTTGCTTGACGCGGCCGGCCTGCCGCCGCGCGCCGCGACGGTCGCCCACGGAGCCGCCATATGGGGAAGCGCGCAGGTGACCCTGCCCGCGCTGGATATCTCCCCGCCCGCCATCTTCTGGGCGCCGCAGGAGATCGCGATCGACGCCTTCCACCATGCGGTGTACGCCGCCGCGACGGGCATCGCCTATGAGCTGCTGACCAACGGGCGCGGCGCGCGTGGCGGCGGCAGCAGCGCGAGCTGACGTGGCGGGAGGCCTATCCGGGCACGTGGCCGATCGGGAGCAGCCCGCCGGTGATGCTGTTCACCACCACCGGGGTACCCGCGGGCAGCTGTTGGGTTGGCACTCGAGGCATGATGCGCCCAGCCTAAGTTGCATGTTTCCTTAATATGCAACTATGGTGCCGACGATGGGTCACTTCGACGGGGAGGCCGCCCTGCGGGCCCTGGCTGACCCCCGGCGGCGGCAGATGCTGGAGCTGGTCTGGGATCGTGAGCGCAGCCCGAGCGATCTGGCCAGACGCTGCCGGCTTTCCCGGCCAGCGACGTCACAGCATCTGAAGGTGCTGCGTGAGGCCGGCCTGGTCAATGTCCGGCTGGAGGGGAACCGCCGCTTCTACCGGGTGCAGGCAGGCCGGCTCGCGGAGCTGCGGGCGATGCTGGACCAGTTCTGGGGCAGCCGACTCGCCCGCCTGCAGGCAGAACTCGGAACCCCCGAGGCGGAGGCCGGGCAGTGATCGACGGCGGTGACGTAGTCCATGACCTTGTCGTGCCAGCACCGGTTGAGCAGGTGTTCGACCCGGCTGCGGCTGGTTCACTCCGGCCTGGCCGGAGATCTCGGCCTGCTGCATGACGACGGCTGGTCACGTTTTCTCGCCCGCCTGACCGCCGTTGCCACCGGCGGTGACCCGCCCGCCTACCCGGCCGGGCAGCGAGATGAGCGGCTCGCCGCCTTGCATCGCCAGCGTGGAAACACTGAGGGCTAACTGAGCGGGAGGACACATGGCCGTCGACGTCGTGACCGAGATCGTGATCGACCGGCCCGCTGAGGTCGTCGCAGCCTACGCGGCCGACCCGGCGAACGCGCCGGCCTGGTACGACAACATCACTTCGGCAACGTGGGAAACCAGCCCGCCCCTGCGGGCCGGATCCCGGATCGCGTTCACAGCCCACTTCCTCGGCAGGCATCTCGCCTACACCTACGAGATAACGGACTTCACCCCCAGCGAGCGGCTCGTCATGCGGACAGCACAGGGGCCGTTCCCGATGGAAACCACCTACACCTGGCGAGCCATAGATGACCGCTCGACCAGGATGACACTGCGCAATCGCGGAGAGCCAGCCGGATTCTCCAAGCTCACAGCTCCCCTCATGGCCATCGCCATGAGACGCGCCAACCGCAAGGACCTCGCCAACCTGCGGGCCAGGCTCGAGTCCGCTGGCTTCAGTCCTTCTTGACCCTGGGGGTGGTCGCGGCGCGGACGTGCATGTGTTCGCCGTGCCCGCTGAGCAGGCTGAGAACCTCGACGGGGTGATCATCGGCGGGGCCGAACCAGTGCGGGATACGGGTATCAAACTCCGCCGCTTCGCCGACATTGATAGTGACGTCACGGTCACCGAGGATCAGCCGGAGCCTGCCAGAGAGCACGTAGAGCCATTCGTTGCCTTCATGGGTGCGCATCTCGGGCTCGCCGGGTTCAGGCGGGATCAGCACTTTCCAGGCGTGCCGCCCGTTCGCCTGGGTGGTCAGCGGGACCACGATGCGGCCCCGCCGGCTTCGCGGTTTGAGCCGGATCCGGGGATCCCCGACTTCGGGGGCGCCTACAAGTTCTTCGAGCGGCACCTGGAAGGCCTGGGCTATCGGCAAGAGCAGCTCGAGGCTGGGTTTGCGCTGACCGGTCTCCAGCCTGGACAGAATGCTCTTGGAGATGCCAGTGGCCGCGGCCAGCTGCGTCAGGGTCACTTCCCGGCGGGCACGAACCCTCTTGAGGCGTGGACCCACTTCGGCCAGAACGCTATTGATGGCCGGCGGATCCTGCACGGTGCCCACGCAAGCACGCCGTCCCGGAAATGGCAACAAACCTTGAGTGCCCGCGAGCCCCGGGCGCACCCTTCTCGAGACGGACGCGGAGGAGGAGAGCGCCATGGAAGCCTACGACGTGGCAATAGCAGGAGGCGGAGCAGCCGGGCTGAGCGCAGCGCTCGTTCTGGGCCGGGCCCGGCGCCGGGTAGCCGTGATCGATGTCGGCGCTCCCCGGAACGCCCCCGCCGCGCACATGCAAGGTTTCCTGTCCCGCGACGGGATGCCGCCAGCTGACCTGCTTGCGAAGGGAAGGCAGGAGGCCACCAGCTACGGCGTGGAACTGCTCAGCGACCAGGTCGTGGGCATCAGCCCCGGGTTTGTGGTCCATCTCGCCAGCGCCCGGACCGTGACTGCCCGGCGGATCCTGATGGCGACCGGAGCTGGCGACGAACTACCCGACATTCCCGGGGTCCGCCAGCGGTGGGGCAAGGACCTGCTGCACTGCCCTTACTGCCACGGCTGGGAGGTGCGGGACCAGCCGCTGGGGGTGCTGGGCGGTCTGCCCGGCTCGGTCCAGCACGCCCTCCTGGTCCGGCAGTGGTCCGACGATGTCGTCTTCTTCGCCCGCACCCAGGACCTGACGCTGGCCGAGCAACGCCAGCTGGAGAGCCGGGGCATCCTGGTCATGTCCGGCGAGGTTGCCCGGCTGGTGGTCGAAGACGGCCGGCTGACCGGTGTCGAGCTCACCGATGGCCGGGTGGTCGCGCGCACGGCGGTGTTCGTCCGGCCCGGCAACATCCCCCATGACGACGGCCTGCTGGCCGGCCTGGGTTGCGAGCTTAACGAGGCGGGTTTCCCGCTCGTGGATGGCACCGGGCTGACCAGCGTGCCCGGGGTCTGGGCAGCCGGCAACGTGGCCGACCCCCGGGCGCAGGTGATCACCTCAGCTGGCGCCGGATCGGCTGCAGCCATCGCCATCAACGCCGATCTGGTCCGCGAGGACGTCGAGCAGGCCGTCACCGGCCTGGCGGGCTCTCCGCCGCCGTGGGGGCGTGGTCTCCCGCGCGGGACTTCTGGCCGCCTCCCTGTGGGTGCTCGGCATGGGTGCCCGGTTCGCCTTCGCCGTCTGGGCCACCCATTCAGGCGCGGCGATTGTCGGCCGCTTCTCCACCAGCAATGACATCACCGGCGCCGGCATCTGGCAGTTCGCCCTTGTGCTGATGGCCTACGCAGAGGTCCTGTCCCGGATCGGTGTCCTGCAGGCGCGCCGCGTCCGGGCCGCCCGCGGCCGGGTCAGCCTGTCTGTCGTCACTGCGGACGTGGGCCTTGCGCATGATCGCGTCCGTCAGGCCGCCTGAGGGAAGGCGACATGTCCAACCTGGCCGACATCGCCTTCGGCAGCCACCAGCTGACCTGCGCCACAGGGGCCTGGGCCGCGGGCAGCTCCCGCCGGGGATGGCGGCTGGGCTGCGGGTCATCGGGCATCTTGCGCGGGAGGTGGTTCAAGAGGGCTGTCGGCGAGCCGGTCCACCGCCTTGGCGAGGGCCTCCAGCGCCGGAACTGCGGTGGCGAGGGCGCGCCGCTGGGGTGCGGGCAGGGTGGACAGGGCCAGGTGCAGCACGGCGGCGTTGGTGGCCTGCCAGGCGAGCACGGCCTGCTGCCCGGCCTCGGTCGCGGTCAGCTCGACCGCCCGCCGGTCGCCGTCGGCGGTGGCGCGGCTGACCAGGCTCTGGGCGGCCAGGGCGTTGACGATGGTGGTGACGGTGTTGGGCCGCATGTGCAGCATCCGGGCCAGCTGGCCGGGCCGGGTGCCAGGGTGTTCGGTCAGCGCGGACAGCAGCTCCAGCTGGGCGACGGCCAGCGGGTTGCCGGGGTCGGCGACGCGGGCGCCGCGGCGCAGCGCCCGGCGCAGCCGCGCGATTCCCTCGGCCAGCCCGTCAGGCCGGGCAGTGCCGCCGCGGGCAGTATCGCTACGAGCCGCAGTTGTCTTGTTCACTGGTGACCTCCTGGCCCGTGCTGCCGGCGGCCGCAGGGGTGGGTGCGTGGGTGGGGGCGGGTGCCGGCCCAGGTCGCGGCCAGGGCGGCTGCGGTCAGGGCGGCGATGGCCAGCCTCCCCCCGTCAGCATGGCCAAAATGCGCTCCGGCGTGCAGCCCTAGTGTTACCACCGCAACGCCGAGGGCGGTGCCCAGCCCCCGGGTCATGTTCACCATCCCGCCCGCGGTGGCCGCGTCGCCGGCTGGCACGCCCGCCATGATCTGGGCGTTGTTCGCCGGGATGTAGGTACCCAGGCCCGCGCCCAGCAGCGCCAGCGAGATCACCGTGACGGCAGCCGGGCCGGGGATCGCCAGCGCGGCCACCGAGCAGCTGGCGAGCAGGCCCCCCGCTGCGCAGCGCCACCGGTTCGGCCAGGTTGCAGGCAGTACACGCTCGGCCGCCACGGCGGCCAGCCCGAACCCAGCCGGTAGCGCGGTCAGCAGCAGCCCCGCCCGCAGTGCGGTGCCGCCGTGCGCGGCCAGGGTCTGCGGCAGCAGCACCAGCGGGCCGAACAAGACCAGGTAGACGCACAGCGCACCGCCAAGCGCGGGCCCGATCCCGGCCGCCGTCAGCAGCGGCAGGTCAATCAGGGGCGCCGGCGAGCGCCGTTCCCACCGGACCAGGCCCGCCGCGGCCGCCAGGGCGCCCGCCGCCGACCCGGGCAGCGCCCAGAACGGCAAGCCCAGGCCAGACAGCGAGGAGACGGCGACCAGCGCGCCCACCGCGGCCAGGGCCAGCAGCATCATTCCGGTCGGGTCGCTGCCCCGGCCGCGGGAGAGCTGACGGGTCCGCGGCAGCAGGAACCAGCCGGCCAGCACCGCGGTCACCCCCACCGGCACGTTGACGAAGAAGATCGACCGCCAGCCGGCCGACGCGACCAGCAGCCCGCCCACCACCGGGCCCAGCGCCAGGCCCAGCGCCTGCGCTCCGGCCTGGATCCCCAGCGCCGCCCGCCGCCGCCCACCCGGCGCGCTGGTAGCCACCAGCGCCACGCTGTTGGCCTGCAGCATCGCCGCCCCCGCCGCCTGCACCACCCGCAGCCCGCCCAGCACCGCCAGCGACGGCGCCAGCCCGCACGCCGCCGACGCGCCGGCGAACACCACGAACCCGTACAGGTACACCAGCTTGCGGCCGAACCTGTCCGACCAGCGGCCCACCGGCACCAGCAACGCCACCAGCGCCAGCAGGTACGCCAGCGACACCCACTGCACCCCGGCCAGGCCCACCCCGAACTGGCGCTGCAACGCCGGGAACGCCAAGGTCACGATGCTGGCGTCCAGCTGGCCCATGAACGCCCCGAAGCACACCGTGGCCACCGCCAGCCACGGTGCCAGCCGGTGCTCCCGGACCGCAGCGGGCCGGGCCGGCTCCCGCAGCAATGCCACCACCCGCGCCCGCCCTGCCGACGGATCGCCAGAACTTCCCAAAGCCATCTCTTTACTTCTGTATAAGAACCTTTTATTGTTCTATCACAGAATTATTTGCAGCAGCAAGGCCCGGCTGCGGCCGAACCCGTCCTGGGCTGGTACGGCCGCAGCACTGCCATATGCGCGGATCACGCTCCAGCAGCTCTGGACGAGACCCGCTTACCCAGGCCGCGATCCGGCAGACCCATAAGGTGATCGCCGTGGATGAGACAGCGCGCGCGGCTTTGCTCCGGCGGGGCTTTGCCCTGGAGTTCGTCACGCTGGGCTGGAATGTGATCGGCGTAGCAGTCCTCGCGGCCGCCGCTATCGCGGCCCGGTCGGTGGCACTGGCCGGGTTCGGGCTGGACTCACTGATCGAGATCGGCGCGTCCAGCGTCGTGATCTGGGAGCTGTCCGGCACCGGGCAGGCCCGGCAGCGCCGGGCGCTTCGCCTGATCGGCTACGCCTTCGCCGTCCTGGCCGTCTACCTGCTGGTCCAGTCGACCGTGGTGCTGGTGGCCGGCTATCACCCGCGCCACTCCGCCGCCGGCATCGGATGGACGGCCGCCACCGCGGCCGTCATGTTCGCGCTCGCCTTCGGCAAGGCCCGCACCGGCGCCGCCCTCGGCAGCCCGGTGCTCCGGACCGAGGGCCGGGTCACGCTGGTCGACGGGATCCTGGCCACCGCGGTCCTGGCCAGCCTGGCGCTCAACGCCGCCCTCGGCTGGTGGTGGGCCGATCCCGCCGCCGGCTACGTGCTTGTCTTCTACGCCGCCCGTGAGGTACGCGAGATCTTCACCGGCCACTGACCGACACCGCCGGGGAGGTGGCGCTGTCCCTGGTTGCCTCCCGGCTTCCTGCGGGTGCGGGAGGGTCAGCCGAGGAGGTGGGATCCGGTTGGCCCGGTGATCTGCTGGAGCGCGGTGTGGGCGAGGTGCTGCGGCCCGCTGGGGATGTCAATGCCCGGGTTGAGGACGGCGATGGCCGGGTCGTCCCAGTTGGTGATCTGCCCGAGGAAGATCTTCGCGATGACCGGGCCGGTCAGGTGAAGCCTGGCCCCGCCGGGCAGATCCAGGTGGTATGCAACAACTTCAGCGCCGAGAGCGACGGGCACCTGCACGGAAGGGCCGCCGTGGGCGGCGGCTTGCTCGCTGGCGGTCATGGGCACGTCGGAGGCGCCGAAATCGGCCCTTGGGGCGGAGAAGGCGGCGATGCCCGCGCCGCTGCCCACGGCGGCGTAGCTGATGCTCATGGTGGAGTGCTGCTGGTGGTATTTGGCGAAGGCCAGGTCGAAGAACGGCGCGTCAAACGTCGAACCCGCCCCGGTAAGGGTGGCCGGCGGCCGCCCGGCCGGCCGCGCCAGTCCGCAGCGGCTCAGCGCGGCGTTCACCATACTCATCGTCATCGTCGCCGGCTACACCCTGGCGCGCAGCCTGACCGCCGCCATATGACCAACTCGTATACCCCATGGGGTATGCTCCGTAGAGAAGGGAGGAGCGGCTCATGAAGATCGATGAGCAGGCCGCGAGGCCGGTGCTCAACCGGCTCCGCCGGGCCCAGGGCCAGTTGGCCGGGGTCATCGCGATGATTGAGGACGGGCGTGACTGCCAGGACGTGGTCACCCAGCTCGCCGCCGTGTCCCGGGCGCTGGACCGGGCCGGGTTCAAGATTGTGGCCAGCGGCATGCGGCAGTGCCTCACCGGTGACGGCGATTCCCCGATGACCCAGGAGCAGATGGAAAAGCTGTTCCTCACCCTGGCCTGAGGCGGCCCGGCCGATGGACTACGGGATCACCATCTACGTCCCGGTCCCGTTCGCCGAAGCAGTGGCGCGGGTCCGGGACGCTCTCATGGCGCAGGGCTTCGGGGTGCTCACCGAGATCGATGTCCAGACGACGCTGCGTGACAAGCTCGGTGAGGACATGGAGCCGTACCTGATCCTTGGCGCCTGCAGCCCGCCGCTGGCGCACCGGGCCCTGGCCGCCGACCGCAGGATCGGGCTGTTGCTGCCGTGCAACGTGGTGGTGCGGGCCGAGGCCAACCAGACCGTCATCGAGGCGCTGGACCCGCAGGCGATGCTCGCCGTCGCGGGCGAGGCCTCGCTGCAGCCGGTGGCCGACGAGGCCGCCACCCGGCTCCGGGCCGCGCTGGACTCCCTGCAAGACACGGCCCGGGCACACTGAGCTGGCTGAGTTGCACGGCGACGTGGACGTCCGGGTGGTCTCGGCCTCGGACCGGTTCCTGTTCAACCCGTCGCTTATCTGGCTCCCGTTCGGCAAGCCATGAAGCTCGCGTTCGAGAAGTACTTCCTGTGGAAGGCCCGCCACGGCTACGTCACCCTCCCCTGACGCAGCCCCGGCCGGGACAGGGCTCCAGCGAGGCTGGCAGCGGCGCACCGCCTCGCTGGGCCCTGCCGGGTGCGGTCAGCTGCCCAGCACGGGGGGCAAGGCAGGTGCGACGTTGCCGGGCGCGCCCCGGGCCCGGAGCCGCCAGCATCCAGCGAGCCGCCGAATAGCAGTAGCCCCCCGCGCCGCCAGCCCATCAGGGCACGCCGCGGCCGGGCGGCCCGGCCTGCGTCAGGCAGGCCGGGGGGAGGGGGAACCAGCGCAGCGCTTCGAAGTCTTGGGCGAGGCCGGTGGGGCCGCCGTCGATGTGGTCGGGGCGGGCTGCCAGCAGGTCGCGGGCCTGGTGCAGGTAGCCGGCCAGGGATTCCTCGCCAGCCCGGGGGCGCCGGGCGGGGGTGCGCAGTGCGCCGTCGGGCGTGTAACGCAGGTCGCGCAGGCGCAGCGGCGGCGGCGGCGGGCCGCCACGGTGCCGCCACAGCCCGGTGTGGGGGTCGAACCGGTAGTCGGGCAGCAACCGGTAGCCGTGGGCGGCGATGAGGTCGACGGCATCGATGAGGTAGCCGGCGACGGTGCCGGAGATGAAGTAGTTGAAGTTGATCCTGGTCCAGCCGGGCTTGATGCCCTCGCAGCCGTGGCCGATCTCGTCGCGGAAGGCGTGTGAGCGGGCGGCGCCGATGGCCAGCAGCCGGTGGCCGTACGGGCCGGCGCAGGAGCAGCCGCCGCGGGCCTGGATCCCGAACAGGTCGTTGAGGAGCGCGACCACATAGTTGTGGTGCAGGTACTGGTGACCGTGGCGGATGCGTAGCGAGACGATCGACAGCCGGCTGGCCTCGGGGTTGCCGAGCACCTCGATGCTGGGGTTGGCTGACCAGCGGCGCAGGGCGCGTTTCCACAGGCGTTCCTCGCTGGCCTGGATCACCTCGGTGCCGA
>Ga0335085_10005725_pt1 | contig 19852 bp, 17 predicted proteins | sample Lox_Sample_45_FD_206712 | JGI IMG/M metagenome (GOLD analysis project Ga0335085, IMG submission 206712) | Soil microbial communities from Loxahatchee National Wildlife Refuge, Florida, United States - Lox_Sample_4.5 | ecosystem: Environmental > Terrestrial > Soil > Wetlands | place: USA...
GTTCTACCAGACCCGGACGAGCACGCACATGACGATCGCCGCCGAAAGTCTCGCCCAGACCTCGGTGCAGCAGAACAACGACATGCGCCGCATCACCGCCTGGGTCGCGATCATCGCCGTCCCTACCGCGGTCACCGGATTCTTCGGGCAGAACCTGCCCTATCCGGGATTCGGTGAGCGGTCCGGTTTCATCGCCTCCGCCGTGATCATGATCTGCGCGGCAGTCATCCTGTTCGCCATCTTCAAGACCAAGCGCTGGCTCTGAACGGCATTACCCGGCACAAGACGGCACGGCTCTAACATGGCCTTGTTAGCCCTGGAACGCCTTTATGCAGGCAGGACAGGTGACGCTGCTGACAGCCCGGGGCGCTCCCGGCCACGACAGGCCTTCTGTTAACCGGCAGGTTCATGGTTCGAGTCCATGCGCGGGAGCTTACTAATCTGGTCTCTGACCAGGGGGATCGCCCGGAAGTCGGCTGTGCGGGTGTGACTGGCGGGGCCTGTTAGCTGTGGGGATCTTGCCTTGCCGGCAGGTTCCTTGTCGTGCTGAGCGCTGCGCGCAGCGGGGGAGAGGCCCTGCGGCTGGCGCAGCTGGTGATCTCGGCGGCGTGAAGTGCCTGGTCAGTGCCGTTGACTTCGTCCGTAACGGCGGTGCCTGCCTGGTCTGGGGCACGTTGGCCGGGTTGGCGGCGGTTACCTGCCGGCCGTGAGCCGGTCGCTCATCCGGTTCCGGCGCCGGGCTGCGCGGCCCTGGGCGGGGTGCCCTGAAGCCGCGGGAGTGTCAGCGCCGGACGATTTTTCACCCGTCGCCGGCAGGAAGCGCGCCGGCGGGGCGGAACGCGGATATGCGCATCGCCGGCCCGGCCCGGGGGCATGCACGGGCCTGGTGAGTGCGGGTGGCGGCGGCTGCGGGGCCGGACTGCATGGCTGAGGTTATAGCTCTAATAAGGCAGTGGTGATTGGAAATCATTTGCGGATAGAGGCGGGTACGCAAACTGGAGCAGCGTCGCCACGGCAGTCGGCGGATCTCCCGGCCGTGATCAGGCGCGCGTCCGGGTTTCGCGACGATCACTCTTGCCTCCAAGCACTTACCGAGTCACATGCGTGCCGTTCGGCGCTAGGACTTTAGGCAGGAGATCAGCCCATACCGATGCAGACATATAATCCTGAGCGTTTAACCCGTTCCGCAGTCATGGCTATGCGCCAGGACCTTGCCGGAATGGAACCGCCCAAGGGGAGGCGCGCTGGTCGCGATCGGGCTGGAGGTCCTGAATGCAGGCTGGGATCGAGCTTGCCGGGCGATATCGCCTGGAGGAGCAACTCGACGAGGGCGGGATGGGCAGCGTATGGCGGGCCACCGACCTGGAACTTCGCCGCGAAGTGGCGGTGAAGGTGCTGCCGGACCGGGTCGCTGATCCGGAGTTCGCCCGCCGAATCCGGCACGAGGCGCTGGTGGGGGCGCGGTTGCGGCATCCGGGGATCACCGTGGTCCACGACGTGGGCATGCACGACGGCCAGCCGTTCATCGTGATGGAGTTGCTGGACGGCCAGAACCTAGCTGCCAGGCTGAGGGATGACTGGCAGGAAGGGCTGCCTGTCGACCAGGCTATCTCGCTCACCGTTCAGGCTGCCGAGGCGCTCCAGGCCGCCCACGATGCGGGTGTCATCCACCGGGACCTCAAGCCCGCCAACCTGTTCCTGCAAGCTAACGGGGTCCTGAAGATTTGCGACTTCGGGATCGCGCTCGCGGCCGATCTCAGCATCGGCCATACCGTTGAGGGTAAGGTCCTCGGCACGGCCAAGTACATGTCCCCCGAGCAATGCAAAGGAAAGACCAGCAGGGAGCTGAAGAGCAGTACCGACCTTTACTCCCTGGGCTGTGTGCTATACGCGCTGCTGACTGGCTGGCCGCCATTCGCGGGTACTAACGAACAAGCGATCATGTTTCAGCATGTGCATGATCAGCCAGTCCGCCTGCGCGCGCTTCGCCCGGATATTTCCGCAGAACTCGATGCGCTTGTCATGAGGCTACTGTCCAAGGATCCGGGCGAGCGGCCGTCCATTGCCGACATGATCGCGGAGATGACGGGAACGGTCACCCGCACCGGCCTGCCCGTATTTGTCCAAAAGCCCTGGGCGCACCCGGATCACCCGGCTCCAGCATGGCCGGTCAGGCCGGTGGCGACAAAACTGCTTCCTCCCCCTGACAGCGGAGATCTCCCTGCCACCCGTTCCCGCCCGCGCCATCAGGCGCTGCTGCCGGCCAGCGGCGCAGGTGCCGTCATCGCGGTTGCCGCCGCGATCCTGATCGCCCACGTGGTGACGGGATCTCCCACCCCGACGCCTTCGCCGACGCCTGAAGTTCAGTCCGGCACGCAGCACAACTACCAGGTGAGACCCAGTCAGCTCAGCAAGGGCAGAGTACCTCTCGCAGCGCCGCCCCCGCCTCCGCTGCCCCTCCATCCCGAAGGCCGCCTCCGCGATCCGGGTAGCAAGGGCGTAGCGAACGTGACGTTCAGTCCCGACGACCGCATCCTCGCCGCCGGCGACCACAACGGCTGGACATACCTCTGGCGGGTAGGCGCCCACACGATCATCGGAAAAGGAGTCCATGACGCTGACAACGAATACATATGGGGTGTCGTGTTCAGCTCCGACGGCAAGACCTTCGCGACCGCCGACAACCACCTGAATGCTGTTATACGCAACACGGCGGGCGCCCAGGGTCCTATCGCCATGCTGCCGGGCCCGGATGAGACAAGTGTCTTTGCCATAGCCTATAGCCCGGATAACAAGATCCTCGCGGTCGGGGACTCGGACGGCAATACCTACTTGTGGAACGCCGTCACGGCGACCATGATCACGGCATTGCCCGACCCGGGCAGCAACGGTGTGCACAGCGTCGCGTTCAACTCGCAGGGCACCGAGGTGGCCGTCGGCGACGCTAACCACCACGCATACCTATTCAGCGTGGCCAGCCACCGGCAGCTCGCCGACTTGATAGCGCCAGGCAGCGGGCAGGTCTCCGGCGTGGCGTTCAGCCCGGACGGCAGCATCCTCGCCGCCGCCGATAACAACGGCAATACCTACCTGTGGAATGTCGCGACCGGCCGCCTGATCGCCACCTTGCCGGGACCGAAAGGCGCCAGCCTGCGGTCCGTTGCATTCAGCCCCTTCGGCAGGTACATCGCGGTAGCCGATACCGACCGCCAGAATCCCGTATTGCTGTGGAACGTGGTCACCCACAAGCTAGTCGCCGTCTTGCACGACCCGAAGAGCCTCGGAGCCCAGAGCGTCGCGTTCAGCATGGACGGAAATACCCTCGGTGCCGCCGACACCAACGGCTACGCCTACCTATGGGACGTCAGTTCGCTCAACCTCTAGGACACCCGCCAGCCGAGACGCCGTGCCGGCGGCGTGTTCGGCGTCGCGTGCCGCTGAGCCCGGGCGCGTGTCTGTGAGGTTTACCTGGCCCCCGGCTTCCAGGCGGAACGCCGGCCCGCTGAGAGCGCCAGGCAGCTGCGAGGGCACGGCCCCGCCTCAGCTGCGGGGGTCGCTCAGCGCGGAGACGAAGGCGCGGAGCCGTTCGAGAGCCGGTGCTGACGCCTGCCTGAGCACCCCGTGTCTTACGTTTCCACTGGAACCATCACGGCTACTCCTTAACATTCACAGAGTTGGACGATATGCATCCGTACGTTTACAAGGCTGATACATCTGCCGTCCGTACCGATTCGGGCTGCAGGCGTCCTGGAGCGGTTGTAACTCGTCGTTACTAGATTCAGTGCTGCTCGTGGGGCGGTGTGGGCTGAGGTGGCGGCGTGACCGGTCTTCGCCTAAACTGAATCACATATGGCGACCGTGATTCAACAGGTTGGGGGCTGCAGTGAGGACAGCTGACGTCGGCGCGAGGATCGAGCGCGCCCGTGTGGCGGCGGGCCTTAGCCAGCGCGCACTCGCAGACGCGACCGGCATTTCGCAATCGACTTTGTCCCGGATCATCTCTGGGCAGCGGCCAGCGAAGGTGCCTGAGCTGGTGGCTATCGGGTGGGCGACGGGAGTCACGGTTGCGGAGCTGGCTGGGACGGGAACGGTGGCTGAGCGGGCCGAGGGCGCGGCGCGTGCCACGAACCACACGGATATGGATGGCATGCGCGAGGCGCTGCTGCATTTCCTTGAGCTGGATGATTACCTGTCCGGCCAGGCGATCCCGGCGATGGTCTTGCCGGGAGGAGAACGTTGACTGCCGAGACGGAAGGCAGCGTGTCTGCTGCGCAGTTCCGCCATGATCATCATCTCGGAGTGCAGCCGCTAGGTGATCTTGTGGCGGTCATCGAACAGGCGACTGGGATCGACGTGGCTGTGCTTGACGTCGGTCCGGACGAGCATGGCCTGACAATGCGGGATCCGGTTCGCGGGACCATATTCATCGGTGTCGCACGGACCCGGAATCCCATGCGCCAGCGCAGCACGCTTGCGCACGAACTTGGTCATGTCCTGTTCGGGGACTGGGCAAACAGCGATGCGGGCGACTGGAGTGACCGTGACCCGGCGGAGATCCGCGCTGACGCGTTCGCGCGGCATCTGCTGGTTCCCGCCGAAGGCCTGCGCGACTTCATCGGGCAACAGTTCCCGGTCGGGGAATCTGGACTGTCAGCTGTGGTGCAGCACTTTCTGGTATCGCCTCCGATGGCCGCGATCGCGTTGTGCCAGGCCGGGTACATCGATGAGGCTGCCAAGCGAGGCTGGATGATGCTGAGCACGCCGCAGATGGCGGCCAGGTTCGGCTGGACAGACCAGTACCAGGTGCTGCAGGCCAACTCTGACCGGCGCCGGGCGCCGCAGCGCCTGCTCGCCCGCGCAATCACAGGTTACGTGGAAGGCGTTCTGCCCGCGCAGGCCATCGCCACTTTGCGCGGGATCAGCCTGGACGCCCTCATGGAGGAGCTTAGCGAAGCAGGCGTGACTCCAGCTGAACGGCCGATCGCATGGGCGGATCCGGCCGAGCTGCCCGACGTTCATGTTGACCTCGCCGCGCTGGACGCCGACCTCGCCGCCGATGATGATGGCCAGGACACGACAGCGCCGAGAAATGCCCGATGAGCGTCAGGCCGATCATCGATGCCGGTCCCGGACTCAACTTCCTGTCCATCAACCAGGAACGCCTGCTGATCGCTGTTCTCGGGCGGTTCAGCGCACCCGAGACTGTCCGGGATGAGGTGCTCCGCAAGTCCCAGCAGGACGACCGCTTCCGCGCTGCCGCAACGGTATGGAGCAAGCTGACGACTCACGACTGGATCCAGATACTGCCCGATGACGTGACGTCAGAACTGGCCACCGTGGTCCAGAGAATCAGCGGACTACCGATGGCCGAGCGAATGAAGCATGCGAAGGACCTGGGCGAGATCATGGTCATCGCCCACGCCGTCGTGGTAGCTGAGTCCGGGCAGCCGGTGACAGTGCTCATCGACGACGGGCCCGGCGCCGCAATCGCCATGTCCGAAATCAGGCGTTTGCAGCGGCTGGGTTCCGGCGGACGATCCGTGGGATCTATTACGTTGGCGAACACGCTGACGGTCCTGGGGCGAGCGGCAGGCACCCAGCACCTGCCCGACCGGGCTGCCGTGCGCGATACGTATCGGCGGCTGCGCGAACTAGATGACGGCTTGCCGCCCATCGAGAAGACAGACTTGCTATCGGACACGCTCTGGTCATGAGCACCTCGCCAGTCGCGGCGCGCGAGCGGCTGCTATCCGTTGCTGCGATGCGGGCTCCGCCCGATCCGATCCGGCCGGATCCTCACCTTCGGCGGCCCGGCCGTTTTCCTGGCCGGGATCGCCTTCCTACTGCGAGACGGTTCATGGCAGGCTTTGGTTCGACGCCTGCGGCAATGAGCTTCATTAGCCTGCGCTGCATCTGCCACGTGCAGACCTGGCAGGAGCGCCCACGTTTCTACGCTGGTATCACACTGAGTGATACAGGGGGTCAAAGAGAACGCGCGCTGACCCGCCGTTATGACGCTCGATTCAGCAGCGTGGCCTGATTGTTGCATGGTGGCCCAGGTTCCCGAACTGGTCGTTATGCGGCGGGGAGGGGCATGCGGGCAACGAACGCAAAGCGTGGATGGCTGGTATGTCCGTGCGTGCGCGACAGCCCGAGCTACCCGGGCTGGTGCGGTTGTGCCAGGCGATTTCGTCCGTGGTTGCCCGGCCGACTCCTGCGCGGCGTTTTAGCCGGGGTAGGGTCACGGGTCTTGCCCGGTGGCGTTGGAGAGGGGCGGGCCAGCTGGTCGGGTGGACAAAATAAGTCCGGGGCTCCGCGCCGCGAACTCGACCGGGCACCGGCCAAGCTTGGCGTAGAAGCGCCTGGCGTTCAGATTCTCCTAGCGGACGCCGAGGTAACATGAAGTCACCCCGGCGACCGCCACCGAGCCTAGGAACGTGCGGATCAGCTCCCGCCCGTGACCGGCCCCCCGGTAGTCGGCGAGCAGATTGATGTGCAGGTGCGCCGGATGCGGCGCCAGCTCGGGCAGCAGCCACCGCTCCGGGTGGAACATCACATCGAGCCGTGCTCTTCCTCGGTCACCGGCGGGCCCGACAGAAGCTGATACCGGGCCCGCAGCCGCGGCAGCCACCGCTGCTGATACGCGGCCACGAAGTCCGCGGTGCTTGCCGTGCCGATCACGTAGCCGGCGGCACGCTCGCCATTGTCCAGCACGTAGGCGTGCTCGGGCTCCAGGAACAGGTAAGGCCCAGCCACGGTACCGGGGACCAGGTCATCGGTGCTGTACCGGCCGCGCACGCCTCGGCCCGCGTCGGCGGTCTCCACACAGACCTGGTACACGGCGGCCCGGTAGTGGCAGATCATAGCGGTCAAGCCGCAAGCGTACTGACGGCAGAGCCAGGGTGAGGTTGGCCGACATTCGATTTTGCTTGATATCAATGCGTACTCAAGGCATTGCTCTAAGGTTAGAAAGATGTAGATGGACTTTTCAATCTATTGACTAGACGTTGGCCTCGTGTTAATACGGCTGCAAGGCGCCAACTGGTTTGCAAACGGGTGGACGGGGGGTGCCGGGTGGGAAAGGGGGGTGCTGGGTGGAAGAGACCAGTGATCGTCTGAGGCGTCGGCAGGCTCAAGGCAGCGCGCCGTCAGTGGACGGCGCACTGCCCGGCCGCGTGGGGCAGCATTGCTCGGCGATCCTGTTTTCGGAACGTTGAAGAAATATTCAAGAATGACCACATTGCGCGGAGCGCGCTAACCGCTAACACTCAAGGAGTGGGTGCAGCGTCACGGACGCTGGCCAATTGCGTTCACCCTTTCCTGCCATCGGTGTTGCAACATGGGGCCAAGTCCCAGCATGCTGACGTTAGGCGTCCTGCCTTGCGCTGCTTTTGGACGCTAGCAATCAAAGACACGGATCACTAGAACAAACTCATTGGCCTCAAGGAGGCTGATCTCATCGGGAGGTTTCGATGCCCAGTAAGCGGCCGCACCCGATCCCAGCTGGATACCGAGCCATCGCCGGCAGCGAGCGACGCCCGTCGCCCTCCGCACGGGTCGTTGGCGCCGCCGACCCCAACGAAGTCTTCCGCGTCACCCTGGTGCTGCGCCGTCGGCCCGACGGCGAGAAGCCAGCCGATTACGACGACTTTCTGCTAACTCCCCCGGCCGATCGGCAGCGGATGAGCCGCGACGACTTTGTCGCCAAATACGGCGCAGCGGACGACGACCTCCGGAAGGTCACCGACTTCCTGACCGACCGCGGCCTCGAGGTGATCGAGGTCCACCCTGACCGACGCCAGGTGATCGCTGAAGGGACGGTCGCTACGTTTGCCGAGGCCTTCGCGGTCAAGCTTGAGCGTTACGAGCATACGGTGAAGCTCTCCCTGCGAGGGGAGCCCACGACCGAAACGTATCGAGGTCGCGACGGTGAGGTCTATGTTCCCGAATCCTTGCACGGCATCGTGCTCGGCGTGTTCGGGCTGGACAACCGGCGCGTCGGCAAGACCAACGGCAATCCGGAACCGCCTAACACGACGACCGTGTCCGTGCCGACCGTCTCAAAGCTTTACGACTATCCGACCAACTCGGCGTCGGGCCAGACGATCGGGATCTTTTCGCTCAGTGGCTACGACAGCACTGATATCACCACCTACTTCACCAACCTGGGCGCTGGCTTCACCGCGCCCACCGTGACCGACATCCCGATCAACGGCGCCACCAATCCGGGCTCCGATCCGTTCGGCGAGACGACGCAGGACATCGAGATCGCCGCGGCGTTTGCGCCGGGATCTGCGGTCAACGTCTACATCACCACCGGTGACCAGGCGGGCTGGGTCCAGGCGCTGGGCCGCGTGGCCCACCCGGACCCCGGTGATTCCGCGCCTTCGGTGCTGTCCAGCAGTTGGTTCATCAGCGACGGCGACGACACCGCCGGCATGGCCGATCAAGGCGTGTCGAGCGCCTTCATTACTGCAGTCACGGCCGCTTTCCAGGACGCAGCGATCCAGGGCGTCACCGTCTGCATCGCCAGCGGCGACCGCGGCACCGATTCCAACGTGGGCGATGGGAACGCCCATGTCCAATACCCCGGCTCCGACCCCTGGGTGCTGTGTGTCGGCGGCACAACCGTCGGCAACATCAATGGAACCAGCTTCGACGAATATGTCTGGAACGACCCGCAGACCGGCAACTGGGGCACGACCGGCGGAGGTGTCAGCGCCCGCTTTCCGATCCCCAGCTATCAGTCGAGCCTGTCGCTGCCCAGCGCGGTGAATACGCCGACTTACACGGGCCGCTGCGTGCCGGACGTCGCAGGCAACGCCAACATCAAGAGTGGCTATTCCGGCATCATCCTCGCAGGCGCGACAACTGTTGGCAACGGCACCAGTGCCTCTGCGCCGCAGTGGGCCGGTCTCATCGCCGTCCTTAACGCCGCGCTCGGCGTCAATCTGGGCTTCATCAACCCGGCCCTCTATGCCCTGGGCTCGGACTACTTCCGCGACATCGTTCCGGGAGCCGGGCCTGCCGACAACAGCAACAGCGGCGTCACCGGCTATCAGGCGGGCGCTGGCTGGGATGCCTGCACCGGATGGGGCAGCCCCAAAGGTAATCTCCTACTCTCGGGCCTGCGCAGCATTTTCACGCGCAGCCTCTACTTCGTCGTCGACAAGAGCACCTTCGGCCACGACGAAGTAGCCGACATCATCACCACCAGCGGCGGTTTTTACTCTAGCGCCTTCTGGTTGGTGCTGGAGGGCGTCTCGATTCATCAGCTGGGCACGCTCACTCCAACCCTTGGCGGGGCCTTCGACAGCTTGCAGATGCAGGGCGTGACGATCTTCCCCGACCCGTCGGGGCCCAGCTTCGAGGATCCGAGCGACCTCTACACGCCGCAGCGGATTCGCTTCGCCTACAACGTCATCTTCACTTCGACCTCGATTGCGCCCATGGCGACGGTGTTCCCAGGCGCCGGCCTTGGCCCCAACTTCGACGTGCTTACCGCCTCGATTACCGCACCAGGCAGCGCGACCCCTCTCCAGGCGGAAGCCGTGTTTGAGCTTGTCTCCGGCGCCGACCCATACTTCACCAATGTCGACCCGCAGACGCACCAGGCGTTCTATCTTTCGCAGGACATTCGCGTGTTCTCAGGCGTCGAGGGCGATTCACCCGTGCCGGGCGGACCGGCGTTGACGTCCGATGGCTACGGCTCGATCCAGGCCATCTTGGCGTACGTGAACGGCAACGCCAGCTGGACCACTCCGGCCCCAGGCGACCAGCTGAACAGCCTGCCCGGCCAGGGCGGCTACGAGACCGCCGACTCGTCGGTCACCCCGCTGGTCGGCGGCCAGCCCAACTTCAACTTCGCCATTGCCAGGGTCCGACTGCAGGGTGCGGCGGGCGACACGGCCGCTAACGTACGGGTCTTCTTCCGCCTCTGGGTGGCCCAGTCGTTCGACACGGACTTCCAGCCCACCACCACCTACCTTTCCACCACGGGCACGGGCGTCGAGGCCGGACTGCCGGTAGCGCCGCTTCCCTCTGGCAGTGGCATCACCGACCCGCACGGCAACAGCGTCCAGACTGTGCCCTTCTTCGCCACTGGCGCGAGCGGTCCGCACGACTACGACGGGACAAACGCCAATGCCAACATCCGCTCGATCGTCGTGCCGGGCGGGCGGGACAAGACGTGGGCGTACTTCGGCTGTTTCCTCGACGTCTACAACACCGCTCATCAGTCGATCTTTGCCGGCGATCACCACTGCATCGTGGCCCAGATCGCCTACGACGACGCGCCCATCGTCAACTCGAACGGCGTCACCCAAAGCCCTGAGAACTCAGACAAACTGGCCCAGCGCAATCTGCAGATCACCTCATCGGGCAACCCTGGCTGGCCGGACACTCACCGGATCCCGCAGGCCTTCGACGCACGCCGAAGCCCAACGGCGGTCGCGACCGGACAGATGCAGGATTGGCCCGACGAGTTGATGATCGACTGGGGTGCAGTCCCCGTAGGCAGCACGGCCCAGCTCTACTGGCCAGAAGCCGACGCGGCCGATGTCATCGCCCTGGCCCAGAAACTCTATGGCAAGACGCGGCTGAAGGCGCTCGACGCCCACACGCTCGGGATCGCCACCACCAGGGGCGTGTCCTTCGTGCCGATCCCATTCGGCGCGGCCGGAGAGAACCTGGCCGGGCTCTTTAGCGTGGACCTGCCCAACACCATCGCCGTCGGCCAGATATTCGACATCCGCGTGCGCCGGGTGGCTTCACGGCGAATGGGTAGGCAGCAGCCGCCTCCCACGGGCCCGACGATCGATTCCACGCTCTCGACGAAGGGCGGCGGACGCGGGCTCTCACGCAACTGGCGCTATGTCACCGGAACGTTCCAGGTGCAGATTCCGGTAGGCGACGAGCGCCAGTTGCTCGTCCCTGAGAAGAACAAGCTAGCCGTACTGAAGTGGCGACTGGAGCGCTACCCGGCCCAGTACCGTTGGCGGCCCGTCATGGTGCGCTACATCAAGTATGTCTCGGGCCGTGTGGACGGCTTCGGCGGCGACGCCTCCGACGTCCCGCCCTCGATCCTGGGCTGGCCTGGCAAGCGGCATCCGGCCGGTGGCACGGAGGGTGGTCCCGGCGGCGGCTTGGGCGATGGCCGGCGCGGCTGCGTCGGCAAGGTCGCGGCGATCCTCTTCGATGCTTTCGGCGACTTCAAGGGTTTCGAGCTCGTCACCGAGCTCGGCGCTCGCCACGCCTACGGTGACTGCGAGCCCGAGGTCGAGAGCCTGGTGCGCGAAGCTTGGTCGCGGCGGATCCTGATCGAGGTGGTCGCCATCGAGCACGCCCCTCACCGCGCCCTGGCCATCGTGTTCCTGCGCGAACCGCGCCAGATCCACGCCTAGGAGACTGCTGGCTGGCGGACGAGGCGCCTCGAGGCAGTCAGATGCTAAGCCTCGATCCACCGTGTAAATAGCGGTTCATCAGGGCGCGTCAACGCGAAAGGTGTCCTCTGAACTGGGACGATGGGAGTTGCTGAAGCTACCACGTTCCCGGGCCGAGAGGACACCTCGCAAGTGCGATTGTTGCATGATCTGGCGAAGATCCACACGACGTTTGATGACCCGAATCTGGTGTCGCGGGCAGGCCTTGTCCCGGTGATGGCGCTGGCCCAGCGGGCTGGTCTGGGTGACCTGGTGGCCGGGCATGTCCGCATCGGCCGCGCTGCGGGGTGAACGCCGAGGTGAAGGTGCCAGGCATCGTGGCCGGGATGACCGGCGGCGCTGACAGCATCGATGACCTGGACCTGCTGCGGCATGGTGCGATGCCGGCGCTGTTCGGCGGGATCCGGGCGCCATCTACGCTGGGGTCGTTCCTGCGCTCGTTCACCTGGGGGAACGTGCTGCAGCTGGGCAAGGTGCACCGGCTGATGCTGGCTGAGCTGGCACGCTGTGCGCCGCTGCTGCCCGGCAAGCAGACGCTGGCATTCATCGATATCGACTCGCAGCAAAAACGCGTCTACGGGCGCCGCAAGCAGGGAGCGGCGTTCGGGCATACCAAATCCAGGGCAAGAGCCCGCTGGTCCGCGGGCTGAACGCGTTTGTGACGTGCGTCTTATAGGGGAAGGACGAGGAGGGCGTAGGTCCGGTCACGGCTGATGCGCTGGAGGGTGCGGGTGATCTCGGTGATCTCGGTGATCTCGGCGAGGTGGAGCAGGCTGATGGCGATGTTTCGCAAGGTGGCCATGACCTGGGGGCCGTTGCCGGCGTAGCCCGCGTTGTGGTCTTCGGCGTAGGCGGTGTCGGCAACCAGTCAACCGACTCGATGCCCCATTGGCCCTGGGTGAGCCGGGCGAGTACGTCAGGTGCGGCCTGGCTGGCGGTGAGGCTGGTGATGGCGTGCACGATTTCCTTGGAGATGGCGGTGCTGGTCGTAGGCGTCGCGGCGGATTCGCATCACCTGGGTGGCGTGTGGGAAGTCGATGCCGTCGGCGCCGGTTACCCACAGGGAGCGTTTGAGGATGCGGCCGTGCCCGTAGTCGACGCTGACGTGGTCCGGCCCGACGCTGCACGCGGCGTGGATCGCCTGGTAGATGGAGGCCTGGAGTCCTGGCTGGCTGTCTTTGACGGTGAGCAGGTAACCGGCGCCGCGTTCGCCCGCGATGTACTCGGCGGTGTCGCGCTGGGCATGTGCCGCGTCGGCGGTGATAACCGCATCGGTCAGGTCCACCGGGTCCAGCAGCTCTTTGACCTGGGTGATCTCGTTGGTGTCGTCTGGTATCCGACGCTGGGCGATCATCACGCCCTTCTCGCGTGCAGCATGGCGGCGAACAGCTTGACCTGCCCGTCGGCCAACCCGCGCAGCCACTTGCCATCGATCGCGATCGCCTGCAGCAAGCGGTCCAGCCGCCTGGCTGCGGCCAGCGCATGCAGCCAGCCGCCGAGGATCTCATCCAGCCGTTCTGCGTCCAGGGCCTGCAGCAAAGTACGGATCCGCTTCTCGCTGGGCGCGATGATCCGCCGCCACAACGGGTGCGTGCCGCCGAGGCGGGCCAGCAGGTCCTGGGGCAGGTCCACGGCCTGGTCGCCGATCTCCTGGAAGCTCTTCGCCCCGGCCAGCACGCAGGCCACCGCCACCGCCAGCACGAACACCAGGCTGAACCGCCGTCTCCTGCGCCTGCGCGGGTCCCCGACCTGCGCCAGCACCTCCATAAGGCCAGGCACCTGCTCATCAGGGCTGGTCAAAGCGGCGACAGGGGCATGCGACACTGACATCGGCGGCCTCTCGTTACGGCAGATCAGGCTTCAGACACCTTGATCATCCCGGACGGGAGGCCGCGTCCGGGAGCCCGAGTCGGTTCCCGCCGGTTATGTCACGGCCGTGGCACGGGCAGAACGAGCTGTTCTGCGCACATAGGCTCGCATATGCCTATTGCTTCAGTAGACATTCCTAATCGGCATCGTTCGGCGCGTGCTGTGCGTCCGTGGTATCCCTGGCGTGGTCACTCGCTGTTGCAGGGATGCCTGGGGTGGCGGGATGGGTGGTCCGGGTGCTGGCCGGCGTCAGCGGGACCGGTGGTGGGTGCTTCTCTGGATGGCCGGGGCGCGGTGGCCGGGCTTGCCTCTCATTCAGATGCCGGGCATACCGGCGGTAACACGACGGGCACGTGCCGGTGGCCCGGGACAGCATCATGGTCCCGCGGGACTAGCGGGAGCGCTGGAGCTCGCACCGCGGTCAGGTCCTGCCCGGCGCGCCGCGCCGTCGGCGTTGCCCGGGTGCTCCTGGTGACCTGGTTGAGCTGCGTGTCCTCGGCCCCACAGAATCCCCACAAGTCCGGGCCGCGGCGGTGGCTCCCCACAGAATCCCCACGGACGAAACGGCATTCCCCGGCACAAGACGGTACGGCTGCTAACATGGCCTTGTTAGCCCTGACAATCCTTTATGCAGGCAGCGCAGGGCGGACGCCATCGGCAGCTCTCGTGGCCCGGGCAGCGACAGGCCTTCTGTTAACCGGCAGGTCATGACTCTCAAGTTTCTGCTGTCATTCCCCGCGGATCAAGCCGAGTCTGCCGAAGTCTCCTGGAGGGCCGCGGGAAACGGTACCTGCCGGGCATAGCTGATCCTGGCTCGCGCCCAGCGGCGGGAGGTTCGACCGAACATTTGTGCCAGCTTTCGCTCGGAAAGTGGATTTCCGGCCTGAACGCTCATCTGGTAAGCCGCTACCGCTTCGTCATTTACGTTATCTCCGGAATCTTCCCGCCTGAGGGTGTCGTCATTGCAGGCCTGCTGGCTCGTCCGCCTTCCTTTCTCGGCAGCTGAGCTAAATTCGTTCCGGCCATGGTGCCCGCCGTCGGCCGCGGCTGGGTGCTCACTTGAGACTCCACGTTCCACCGTTCCGGCAGTGCGAATGAGCCAGACCAGGAGCTCATATGAACCCACGAGACTGACCGCAGGCCAGGCCGCGACCGCAGCTCCGACAGGACCATGTGACCAGCCCTGGGCCATGTTCGCCGTCAAAGTGGCCGCGATCCCCAGCCCGAGCAGCCAGCGGGCCAAGCGAGGCACGGGAGTCCCGTGCCTCGCCGCGTACAAGATCACCATGCCCCTCTATGATCAACTGGGAGGAATTTGGGAGGTCGCAACTAGCGCGGACCACCCTGAATCTCTCCCAACTGCGCCGAAGAGAAGCCTCTGACCTGGCTTTCCACCGGAAAGCCGTGGCCAGGAAGATGACCGGACCCCATTCACACCGAGGAGGTCACTGGTTCGATCCCAGTATCGCCACAAAGACAGACCGCCGGTTCCTTTTCGGGGAACCGGCGGTATTGCGTCGTCTGTCCTCGGCGACTAGCCGGTGATCATGCTGGTGATCTTGAAGTGGTTGTCCTTGGGCAGCAGGTTGAAGCGGGTCATCGCGCCCACCACCCGCTGGAGCCGCACCGCGTCGACGGTGAGCGGGAAGGCCGGAAGTGAGATGAAAGCCGCCGACTGGGCATCGATGGTCAGGTACTTCTCGATAGCCGCCTCGACGGCGGCCCGGTCGGTGTCGGCGATCTGCTGCCCCTGGGCCAGGGCCGTGGTGAACGCCTTCAGCGTGTTGGGGTACTTCTGCGCCCATCCCGCCGTGACCGCGAAACCCTGGATCGGGAAGTCCTGCGTCGATCCCTGGTCGAGGTCGGCGAGTTCCTGCAGGCCACGCTGCGCTTCGCCGAAGCTGACGAACGGCTCGGGAGCAAACGCCGCGGTGAGCTTGCTGCCCCTGGCGGTCAGGGCGTCCGCTACGCCGGGGAACGGCACGGTGGCGTAGTGGATCTGCTGGGGGTTCAGGCCGTGCGAGACGAGCAGCGAGTCGACCAGCAAGGTGCCGATGTCGTTCTGCGCGTTGAGCGAGACGCTCTTGCCCTTGAGCTGGCTGACCTGGCTGATCGGCGAGTCGCCCTTGACCATGACGGTCAGCACGTTCGGCTGCAGGAACGAGGCCTCGGCCACGATGCGCAGGTTTTGCTTAGCCACGCCGGCGCCGAGCTGGTTCTGGATATAGGTCACGTAGTCCCCGGCGGTGATGTCCCACTTGCCCGCGACCTGGCCGTCGATCAGGTTCTGGGTGGAGGGCGGGGGGCCCTTGGGGACGGGCACGATCGTCACGTTCAGGCCCTGCGCCGCGAACAGGCCCTTGTCCTTGGCGATGTACAGGCCGGCCGAGTCGATGGCCGGGAACGCGTTGACGACGATGTTCGTCTTCTCGAGCTTGAGCGGCGCCGATCCGCCCCCCGATCCGCCGGATGAGCATCCGGCGGCCAGCATCGTGACCGCGACGGCTGACGCAATGAGCATGGTGCGGGGTTTCATTCTCTGCTCCATCAGGGATTGCGGATCAGGTGGATACGCGACCGGCTGGTTAGGCACCGCGATCAGCAGCAGCGGCTACCGCGCCACGATGATCATAATGTTCCGCACCGCCCGTCACACGCCAAACGGTGCGACTTGTCCGAATCTGACATCGTCCTGCTAACGGCGCTAACTGTACGTGACAGTTCCGCGTTATGGCAGGTCAGGGTGGGTATGCCATGACGCATGGATACGGAATGACGGAAGAACCTGGTGGCCAATGCCACCAGGGAATTCGACAGCGAGAGAAATATCAAGGAACTGCATCAAGCGTTGCTGAGGACCCAGAGCGTGGCCGAATTCCTGCACGAGATGGCGATCCTGGCGGCCCGACTGGTCGGGGTCGGCCTGTCCTGCGGGATGATCGTGCGGCCGGACGGTAAGCCGGCCACCGTGGCATGCAGCGATCCGCTGGCCGCGCGCGTCGGCGAGATGCAGTACGAACTCGACGACGGCCCGTGCGCTATCGCTGGCGATAAGGCTGGCTGCGCCCGCGGCGCTGATCGAGCAATTGCGCTCATCGCTCGCTTCCCGGGGGTAATCGATCAGGCCCTCGGCATAATCATGGCCCGGGAGCATTGCACCCAGGACCGCGCGTTCGCGATCCTGCGCTGTGCCTCGCAGAACGGCAACGTCAAACTCAGGGATATCGCTAGCGCGGTGGTGACTAGCGTGACCGGTGAGCCTCCGCGGCCGGCGCCGCCGTTCGAGGAGGGGCGGTCCGGGTAAAGGCGGCGCTGAACCGGGGTGCTAGGCGCCGCCGTCGGTGGTGGCGTCGGCGGGCTGGACCAGGTCGGCCGCGCCCGGCGTGCCGGCCATTGATGCGGCGACGCTGGGGAAGACGTCCACCAACCGGTCGACCCCGGTAATGGAGAGCACCCGCTGGACCGCGGGGGTGCTGACGACCAGTCGCATGGCGCTCCCGCTCGTGCTGGCCTGCCGGTACGTGCGCACCAGGGCACTCACCCCGGCGGAGTCACAGAACTCCGTCTTGCTCAGGTCGGCGATCAGCAGGACCGCGCCCTGGCCCAGGATGGCGAGAAGCTCGTCCCGGACCGAATCGGCGATGGTCACGTCGATCTCGGCGGGCAGCGTGACCACGGCTACCTGGCCGATCCACAACACCGGATAGCGTTCCTGAGACACGTACCACCACCATCTGTCCGCGCGAAAGTGAGTAGGCCGCGTCTCTGGACCTCAGGGGCAGCTGACCACTGGGCTTCGCCGCAGCGACAGTATAACGGCCGGATGTGCCACTTGATCCCTTGTCCGGCGCGCACCCGGTCCACCGCGTCACCGTACCCCTCCAGCGGCAGCGGCTCGCCGAGCAGCGGCCGCGGATCCACCGCCCCGCTGGCGAGCAGGTCCACGGCCTCGCCGAAGCTGCGCAGGATGGCCATCGAGCCGGTGATGGTGATCTCGTCGTTGTAGACCCGGAACGGCGAGACGCGGATCGCGGCCTCGGCCGGCGACACGCCGAAGACCAGCATCCGCCCGCCCCGGTCCAGCAGGCCGATGGCGGCCTCGACCGCCGCGGGCGCGCCGGTGGCGTCGACCGCCACCGCGTAGCGGGCCCCTTCGAGCGCACTGGCGTCGGTGACGGCCTGGGCCGCCCCCAGCTTGCGCGCGACCTCGAGCCGCTCCCCGACCCGGTCCACCACCGCCACCGGCCCGGCCCCGGCGTGCAGCAGCAACTGCAGCATCAGCAGGCCCATGGTGCCGGCCCCGATCACCACGGTCGGCTCGGCAGACACCGGCCCCAGCATCCCCAGGCGCCGGATGCCGTGCACCGCGCAGGCCAGCGGTTCGGCCATCGCCCCGAGCTGCCCGTCGAGGTGATCGGGCAGCCGGTAGGCGTTCTCCGCGGGCACCGCGACGTACTCGGCGAACGCGCCGTTCACGGTGTCGCCGATCGCCTCCCAGTTCTCGCACAGGTTGCCCCGTCCGGCCCGGCAGCGGCGGCAGTACCCGCAGTACAGAGACGGGTCCACCGCGACCCGGGCACCGACCGGCAGGTCGGGCTTGGCGTCCGCGCCGCGTGCCACCACGATGCCCGCGAACTCGTGCCCGGGCGTGATGGGGTAGGGAGTCGGCGGGAACTCCCCGGCCAGGATGTGCAGGTCCGTGCCGCAGATCCCGCAGCACTCCACCCGGACCACGATCTGGTCGGCCTGCGGCGTGGGATCCGGCACATCCGCCACCCGGAAGCTGCCGGGACGGTCTAGCACAAGGGCCCGCATCTAGTCCTCCGTCAGTCGCTCAGGCCGCAAGGCGGGCTCCCGTCTCCGGGTGGAAGGCGAACACGTCGTCCGGCTGGACGCGGAAGCTGACCTGCTGGCCCGGCGGCGGCGTCTTGCGCCCTTCCGTCCTGGCCACGATCAGGTCCCCGCTCTCGGCCAGCCGCACGTGCAGCAGGGCGTCGGCGCCGAGCTCCTCGACCAGCGTCACCTCGCCCGCGATCGCGCCGTCGCCGTCCGCCAGGTGCAGGTGCTCGGGCCTGATCCCGATGACGAGCTCGCTGAGTCCCGCCTGCCTGGCCGCGGTGCCGATGGAGGCCGGGAGCGGCAGCGTGCTCCCGGCCAGCCGGACGCCTCCCTCGGCCAGCGGGACCTTCTGCAGGTTCATCGCGGGGGAGCCGATGAACCCGGCCACGAACTGGTTGACCGGGTTGTCGTACAGCTGCCGCGGCGTGTCGCACTGCTGCAGGTGCCCGCCGGCCAGCACGGCCACCCGGTGCCCCATCGTCATCGCCTCAACCTGGTCGTGGGTCACGTAGACGGTGGTGATCCCCAGGCGGCGCTGCAGCTCGGCGATCTGGCTGCGGGTCTGCACCCGCAGCTTGGCGTCCAGGTTGGACAGCGGCTCGTCCATCAGGAAGACCCGGGGCTCGCGCACGATGGCGCGGCCCATGGCGACCCGCTGACGCTGGCCTCCGGACAGTGCCTTGGGCTTGCGGTCGAGCATCGTGTCGTCGAGGTTCAGCAGGCGCGCGGCCTCGCGGACCCGCCGGGTTCGCTCCTCCCTGGGCACGCCCTGCATCTTGAGCGCGAAGCCCATGTTGTCGGCGACGGTCTTGCTCGGGTACAGGGCGTAGTTCTGGAACACCATCGCGATGTCCCGGTCCTTGGGCGGGACGAAGGTGACGTCCTTATCGCCGATCTCGACGCGCCCGCCGTCCAGCGGCTCAAGCCCGGCCAGCATGCGCAGCGCGGTGGTCTTCCCGGATCCGGACGGGCCGACCAGGACCATGAACTCGCCGTCCTTGATGTCCAGGTCGAGGGCGTCGACCGCGGGCGGCGCATCCTTCGCGTACACCCGGGTTGCCGACACGAACTTCACGCCTGCCATCGGGGACCTCCGCTCTCGGTGGTGCCGGAATTGTCAGATTTCACTTGATGGCTCCCATGGACAGGCCGCGGACCAGCGACCGCTGGGCGATCCAGCCGACGATGATGACCGGAACCGAGGCCACGGTGGCGGCCGCGGACAGGTGCGCGAGGTACAGCCCTTCCTGGGGGACCGAGCTGATCAGGAACATCGGCAGGGTCGCGGCGTTGGTGACGGTCAGGTTGAGCGCGAGGAACAGCTCGTTCCAGGCGAAGATCACGCAGATGAGCGCGGTCGAGACCAGCCCGGGCGAGATCACCGGCATGATCACCTCGGTCATCTCCCGGATCCGGCCCGCGCCGTCCAGTTCGGCTGCCTCGAGCATCTCCTTGGGCACCTCGAGCATGAACGAGCGGATCAGCCAGATGGCCACCGGCAGGTTCATCGCGGTGTAGAGGATGATCAGCACCCAGATGCTGTCAAGCAGGTGGGTCTTCAGCGCGAGCACGTACAGCGGGCCGATCGCGGCCACGATCGGCAGCATCTTGGTGGAGATGAAGAAGAACAGGCCGTCCCGCCAGCGCGGCACCGGGTGCACCGACAGGGCATACGCGGCGGGGACGCCCAGCACCAGCACCAG
>Ga0335085_10005727_pt1 | contig 19849 bp, 17 predicted proteins | sample Lox_Sample_45_FD_206712 | JGI IMG/M metagenome (GOLD analysis project Ga0335085, IMG submission 206712) | Soil microbial communities from Loxahatchee National Wildlife Refuge, Florida, United States - Lox_Sample_4.5 | ecosystem: Environmental > Terrestrial > Soil > Wetlands | place: USA...
GCCCGCGATCACCTCCGCATCCTGCTCGAGCTTGGCGAGCTGCTCGCGCACCTCGCGGCGCTGACTCAAGGATGCGACCGGGCCCATGCGCACCTCATCGAGGCGCGGATCGCCCACCACCACCTCAGCGAGCGCCGCGCGCAGCGCATCGATCACATCCGCGGCACGTGCCGCCGGCACGATCGCCTTGCGGATGGCGGTGCACTTCTGGCCCGCCTTGACCGTCATCTCCCGCACCACCTCGCGCACGAACAGGTCGAGCTCGGGCGAGCCAGGCGCGGCATCGGGGCCGAGGATCGAGGAATTGAGAGAATCAGTCTCCGCCGTGAAGCGCACCGAGTTGGCCATGACGGTCGCGTGCTGGCGCAGCTTCTGCGCCGTGCCCGCGGAGCCCGTGAACGACACGACATCCTGGCAGGTCAGATGATCGAAGAGGTCCCCGACCCCGCCGCAAACGAGCTGCACCGCACCCTCGGGGAGGATCCCGGACTCGAGGATGCGGCGAAACACCCGCTCGGTGAGAAAGGACGTCTGCGTGGCGGGTTTCACGATCGCCGGCACGCCCGCGAGCAGGGCCGGCGCCAGCTTCTCCAGCATGCCCCACACGGGGAAGTTGAAGGCGTTGATGTGCACCGCCGCGCCCTCGAGCGGCACGCACACGTGCTGCCCGACGAAGGTGCCCTGCTTCGACAGCGCCTCGACGCCGCCATCGACGTACACCCGGCTGTTGGGAAGCTCGCGCGTGCCCTTGCTCGCGAAGACGAACAGCGTGCTGATGCCCCCGTCGATGTCGATCCAGGAGTCTCCCCGGGTGGCCCCGGTCGCGAACGACACCGGGTAGTACTCCTCCTTGTGCTCGGTGAGGTCCCTGGCGAGCGCCTTGAGGAGCCCCGCGCGCTCGTGGAAGGTCAGTCGGCGCAGGTTCGGGCCGCCGACCTCCCGCGCCCAGGCGAGCATCGCGCCCGCATCGAGACCCTCGGCGCTCGCGTGCGCGATCACCTCCCCGGTCGTGGCATCGCGCAGTGCCGCGCCGGCGCCGCTACCCGTGCGCCAGCGGCCTGCGGCGTAACTCTGCAGCTCCATGGCCTCGCCCCTCACTCGCTCGTCACCTGTCCGTCGATGCGGTACGAGCGCCCGCGGAACAGCGCCACCCGCTCGCCACGTTGATTGGTCACGGTGATCTCGTAGATGCCGTTGCGTTTCGTCCGCCACAGCTCGACCGCCGCCGCCATGAGCTCGTCTCCGGCGCGGGCCGCTGCCAGGAAATCGATCGCGCCCGCGGCCGCCACGGTGCTCTCGTTGTGGGAGTTACAGGCGAAGGCAAAGGCGCTGTCGGCGAGCGCGAATATGATCCCGCCGTGACAGACGTCGTGGCCATTGAGCATGTCCGGCCGCACCTGCATCGCGAGGCGCGCCTGGCCCGGCCGCACCTCGACGATGCGCATGCCGAGGGCCTGAGAGGCGCGATCGCGCCGATAGAGCGCCTGTGCGCAGCGCTCGGCCAGCTCCTGCGCTTCCTGCCCGCGGGGCTGGCTCATGATGCGCGCCTCATTTTCCACAAAACCGCGGCGCGCGCTTGGCGGCGAACGCCGCCACGCCTTCGGCGTAGTCCGCGGTACGGCCGAGCTCGGCCTGATAATCGCGCTCGACATCGAGCTGCTGCTCGAGCGTGCGGCCCCAGCTCTCATAGATCGCCTGCTTGGTGCGCGCGAGTCCGCGCGTCGGCGCGTCGGCGAACCCCTGAGCGAGCGCGTCCACCACCGCGCCGAGCTCGGCGTCCTCGACGCAGCGCCAGATGAGTCCCCAGGCAGCCGCCTGCTCAGCCGGGAGCTTCTCGCCGAGGAGCGCGAGCCCGAGCGCGCGCGCCGTACCGACGCTGCGCGGCAGGAACCAGGTCCCGCCGGAGTCGGGCACCAGCCCGAGCCTTGCGAAGGCCTGCACGAAGCTCGCCGAGCGCGCCGCGACAACCAAGTCGCACGCCAGCGCGATGTTGGCGCCCGCGCCCGCGGCGACACCGTTCACGGCGGCGATCACCGGCAGTGGGAGCGAGCGCAGGCCGAGCACCAGCGGCTTGTAGTTCTTCTCGATCGACTCGCCGAGATCGGCCGCCTGACCCCCGGGAGCCACCGCCCGGTCGTTGAGGTCCTGGCCGGCGCAGAAGCCGCGCCCCGCTCCGGTGAGCACCAGCACCCGCGCGTCGGAGGCGCGCACCGCGGCGAGCGCCGCGCGCACCTCCGCATGCATCGCGGTGTTGAAGCTGTTGAGGCGCTCCGGGCGATTGAGCGTCAGCCGGGCGATACCGGCACCGATCTCGAACAGGATGCTCTGATAGCTCAAGCCAAACTCCCTACCGCCCGTTTACTTCTCGTCGTAGTCCAGCTCGAGCGCGGCGCTCGTGACGCGCGACTGGCAGGCGAGCACATAGCCCTGCTCGAGCTCCCAGTCCTCGAGCGCATAGTTCTGCGCCATTTCCACGGTACCGCGCACCACCTTGGTGCGGCAGGTGGAGCACACCCCCGCGCGGCAGGAGAACGGCAGCTCGATACCGGCCCGCGCTGCGGCCTCGAGCACCGTCTCATCGCCCATCTGCATCGTGAAGGATCGGCGCCGCCCGTCCATGTGGATGGTGACTTCCGCGCGGGCCGTGCCGGCGGCGGACTGCGGGGCGGCGCTGGCCCGGGGCGCTGCTGCGCCCGCGGCCGCCGGCTCGGCGGCGCCCGCGACCGTGAAGTACTCGCCATGAATGCGCGCCGCGTCCACTCCGAGTGCGCGCAGAGCCGATCCGACCTGTTCGATCATGTCGCCCGGGCCGCAGACGAAATACTCCGCCACCTCCGTGGGGTGGAACAGCGCGGCGGCGAGCTCGCGCACGCGCGCGCCGTCGATGTGCCCGTTGTAGAGCGTGACTTCCTGAGGCTCGCGACTCATCACGAAGTGCAGCGCCAGCCGCCCGAGGTAGCAGTCCTTGAGCGCGAGCAGCTCCTCGAGGCACATGGTGCGCGCGCTGCCGGTGTTGCCGTAGAAGATCGTGACGCGCGTCCCTGCCGCCGCCAGCAGCGCGCGCGCCACGGAGAGCACCGGGGTGATGCCACAGCCAGCGGCGAAGGCCACGTAGCTGCCCGCCCGTGCGGGCGCGGCGCGTGGGGTGAAGCTGCCGTTGGGGGGCAGTACGTCGAGGCTGTCGCCCGCGCGCAGCTGCTCGGCGAGGTAGCGCGACATCCTGCCTGCGGCGTGTACCCGTGGCACGATGCGCAGCGGCCATTCCCCCGGCGCATTCACCAGCGAGTAGGTGCGACGGACTTCCTCGTCGGCGATGTGCGCCCGCACGACCACGTGCTGCCCCGGGGCACCCAGGTACTCGGCGCGCAATTCCTGCGGCACCGCGAGCGCGATCGCCACTGCATCCTCCGCGTCGGGGCTGATGCTTTCGACCCGCAGTGAATGGAATCTCAGCACGTCAGATGCACTTGAAGCGATCGAAGGGCTCGCCGCAGGCATTGCAGCGGTAATGTGCCTTGCAGGGCGTCGAGCCGAACTCACTGATCCGCTCGGTCGTGAGACTGCCGCACCGCGGGCATCCAACCGGTGCGCCGCTGCTTTCCCCGCCAGGGGCCGGCGGCGCGATGCCGAAGGCCGCGAGCTTGGCGCGCCCGGCGGGCGTCACCCAGTCGCTCGTCCAGGGAGGCGAGAGGACCTCCTCGATAGCCGCCTGCGGGTAGCCTCCCGCATCGAGTGCGGCGCGGGTCGCCGCGCGTATCGCCTCCGTTGCCGGACAGCCGCTGTAGGTCGGGGTGATGCCCACATGCAGCCGCTCGTCCCCCCCGCGGCGCACGTAGCGCACGATGCCCAGATCGACGATGCTCAGGACCGGAATCTCAGGATCGGGAACGCGCGCGAGCAGCTCCCACACACCCTGCTCCGCTGCCGGGCTGGCGTCGCGGCCATCCACCTCGGCCTGCGGCTGCGCGGCTCTCACCAGCGTGCCCCCGGGTACGTGCGCTGCAGGTGCTGCATCTCCCCGAGCAGGTGACCGAGGTGCTCGGTGTGCAGGCCGCGCCTGCCATGCCAGGGATGCGGCTGCCGCTCCGGGCGCGCGAGCGTCGCCTGCCCGAGATCGGCGACGACGCGCGCTTCCCAGCGCTCCGCCGCCGCGGCGAGCGGCGGGGCAACGCCGGCTGCGGCCATGCGCTCGTCGATCTCGTCCGCGGCGAACAGCTCCCCGGTGAAGCGCCACAGCGACGCGAGCGCCCGCTGCGCGCGCGCGCGACTCTCCGCGGTGCCATCCCCGAGGCGCACCAGCCAGCCGCTGCTGAAGCGATAGTGGTAGCGGGTCTCCTTGAGCGCCTTGGCGGCGATGGCCGCGAGGCGCGTATCCGCGGAAGCCGCCAGTCCCCCATAGACTTCGAGCTGCCAGGCATCGATCAGCCACTGCCGCACGATGGTCTGGGCAAAGTCGCCGTTCGGTTGCTCTGCAAGCTGGACGTTGAGGAACTCGGGCGCATCGCGCAGGAACGCGAGGGCGTCCTCGTCGCGCCCCTCGCCTTCGATCTCCCCGGCATAAGAGAGCAGCAGCCGCGCCTGTCCGATCAGATCGAGCGCCAGGTTCGCAAGCGCCAGGTCCTCCTCCAGGGCCGGCCCGTGGCCGACCCACTCGCCGAGGCGCTGCCCCAACACGAGGCTGGTATCGGCGAGCCGCAGCACGTAGCGGAACAGCGCCTGCGAGAGTGTCCGGTCGCGCCGCTCGGGCTCTGCCGCCGCGGCGCTCACAGGTTCTTCACCTCGTCCGGGATGGCGTAGAAGGTCGGATGCCGGTACACCTTGTCGCGTGCCGGCTCGAACAGCGCCTCCGCCTCGCCGGGGTCCGAGGCGACGATGTCCACCGAGCGCACCACCCAGATGCTTACGCCCTCCTGCCGGCGCGTGTACACATCGCGGGCGTGCTCGACGGCCATGCCCGCGTCCGCCGCGTGCAGGCTGCCGACGTGCTTGTGCTCGAGTCCGCCGCGCGAGCGGATGAACACCTCGTACAGCGGCCAGTCGGCCGCGGAGGAATCCCGGATCGTCTCGCTCATGCCCGCCTCGCTTGGCCCGTACCCGCGCCGTGCTCGCGTGCCGCCTGTTTCGCCGCATGCGCCGCGGCCGCCTCGCGCACCCACGCGCCGGCCTCGTGGGCCGCGCGGCGGGCCTCGAGCCGCTCGCGGTTGCACGGTCCGTTACCCTTGAGGACCGCGTGGAACTCGCTCCAGTCGATCGGTCCGATGGCGAAATGCTGCGTGCCCTCGTCCCAGCGCAGCGCGCGATCCGGGACGGTGAGCCCGAGGAACTGCGCCTGCGGCACCGTGATGTCGATGAATTTCTGGCGCAGCTCGTCGTTGCTGAAGCGCTTGATCTTCCATTGCATCGACTGCGCGGTGTGCCGCGAGTCCGCGTCCGAGGGGCCGAACATCATGATCGACGGCCACCACCAGCGATCGAGCGCGTCCTGCGCCATGGCGCGCTGTGCGGGGCTGCCGCGCGCGAGCGTCAGCATGATCTCGAAGCCCTGACGCTGGTGGAAGCTCTCCTCCTTGCAGATGCGCACCATGGCGCGCGCATAGGGACCGTACGAGCAGCGGCAGATCGGGATCTGATTCATGATCGCCGCCCCGTCCACCAGCCAGCCGATCGCACCGACGTCCGCCCAGGTGAGCGTCGGATAATTGAAGATGCTCGAGTACTTTGCCGACCCCGACAACAGCTGCTCGACCATCTGCGCGCGCGACACACCGAGCGTCTCGGCGGCGCTGTACAGGTACATCCCGTGCCCGCCCTCGTCCTGTACCTTGGCGATGAGCACCGCCTTGCGCCGCAGCGTCGGCGCCCGGGTGATCCAGTTGCCCTCGGGAAGCATGCCGACGACCTCCGAGTGCGCGTGCTGGGAGATCTGCCGGATCAGCGTTTGCCGGTATGCGTCCGGCATCCAGTCCTTGGGCTCGATCTTCTCCTCGGCGTCAACGCGTGCCTGAAAGCGCGCCGCCGCGCCACTGCCGTCCGCGGCCGCCGCAACCGGCTCCCGCCCGTGGGTGTCGAGCGCCTGCGTATACATGCGCCAAGGCTAGCACATCGATCCCGCAGAACCAGGTTGCGGGGCGGGACAGCAGGGTATGCCGCCCCGCCCCTTCGGAGGTGGTGCCGCGCCGTGCGACGGCTCAGTCGCTCAGCACGACCGCCATGAAGCTCACCGTCATCGTCCCGGCGCTCGCAGCGTACGGGCCCTTCGCTGCGACCGCGCGCAGCGTCGTGGTTCCGTTCAGGTCGCCGGAGAGCGCGGTGATGAAGTCGCTGAAGGTCGTATAGGTCTCAAAGTCCCAACTCGAGCGATGCCCGATGGCAAACAGCAGGTGAGACGCCGTCGTGCTCGGCACGAAGGTGAGCCCGGCGGCGACACTCCCCGGGTCCAGTTTTGCCGGCCCGATCCAGATCACGTGCTGAGCAGCGCTCTGCACCGTCGCCTGGGTCATCATCACGTTGGTGGCGCTCAGGGGTGAGACGAAGGGCGCGGTCGGTCCCGGCTCCTCCCACCCGAGCAGCAGCCGCGCGTCCACGCTCGAGAAATCCACCAGCGTCTCGGCCGCGAAGTCCGGCGGCGCGGAGCCGAAGGGGCTCACGAAGCCGTCGAACGCGATCGGGAAGCCGGCGGTCAGCGACGGTATCGAGAGAGCTGCCGGGACGCTCACCGTGTAGGCGCCCGCCGTTGCATCGTTGGCACTGCTGGTACCGGTGCCGGCGAAGTTGAAGGCGCCCGGCGGCAGGTTGTCGAGGGCCTGCAGGCTCATGGTCACCACGCCGCTCGCCGTCGAGGTGTACTGTCCCCAGGCACGCGTTACGTTCAGCTGCACGCTCCCCGAGCTTGCATCGAGCGTCCGATTGCCGCTCGAGTCCTTGCCGAACGTCCCGAACGCCTGCAGATGCTGGCCGACCGAGATGTCCTGCGGTCCGAACGTGCCGGACTGGCCGTCCTCGGTCACCATCGTGGTCGAGGCGACGGTGACCATCACCTGCCGCCCCCAACCGAAGTCGCCGTCCCCTGAGCCACCGCCCATGGTGTTAGACATGCCACTGTCGACCTGGGCGGTGCTGCTCGTCCCCATCATGACCTCGCCGCCCTCGACGCCGCCGCCCTCGCGGGGCATGAAGAAGGCGCGGCTCACGGTCAGGACGTCGCCGCTGCGAGCGATGACGGTACCGGAAATGCTGTCGAGACCCGCGCCCGGGACGCTGGTGCCCGCGAACACCTGCGCTGCGGTGAAGGTCTTGGCGCTGGTATCGAAGGCTCCGAGCGCCAGAGTCAGGGTTCCGCTCGACAACCCGGCGAGCGCCGTGAGGCCCGCGGTACCCGTATAAGAGGTGCCGTTGACCGTAAAGGCCGTGGTCGAAGTGGTGTACACCACCACCTGACCCCAGTCGCTCCCGGACGAGGTGAAGCACGGCCACACCTGCACCGTGTACGAAGTCTGGCTCGCCGTGTTGGTCACGCTCACCAGCGGTCCTCTGACGCGCGTCTGCTTGGTGGCGTCCGGCGTCAGGCTCCCGACCAGGACGGGAGTGACCGTCACCATGACGGCGCTCGCCGCGGTCGTGGAGGTGATGGTCGAGGGCGCGACCGTGTTGGAGGCGCTCAGATTGAAGTCGAGTGCCAGGTTGGCCACCGTGCCGTGGGTGATGACGAGCGGCGTCCCACTGGGAAGCTTCAGCGTCACCGTCACCTGGTTGTTGGGTGCGACCAGTGGCGCGCTGGTCGCGCCGTTGATGATGTTGCCGGCCGGTACGGTGAGCCCGCCCGCGCCGTTATCGACCACGATCGTGGCGCCCGTGTAGTCGAGCGTCAGGGAGGCCGCCGTGTAGCTGCCTTCGGGGACCTGCTTCGCGCTCACGATCTCGGAGAGATTGACGAGCTGCGCGAAATCGACCGTCGTGGTGGCCGGAACGGTCTCGACCACAGTGCCGTCGGAACGTGTCAGCTTGAGCGATACCACGTTGACCATGTAGGTCAGGAAATCCCCCGGCGCGTCCGTCAGCGTCACCATGGCAGTGCCGCTGGAGGTCGGAGGCGGCGGACTCGTGCTGCTCATGGAACCGCCGCCGCCGCCGCAGGCGCCGAGCAACAGCGTGCCGCCGAAGCCGGCCACGGCCAGCAGACCCAATGCGAGCTGACGCGCCGCGTTGCGGCAACGCCGTGTGAGGTGCGAAGTGTTCATGCGAGAGTCCCCGAAGTTCCTTTGATTCCTGACCGTAACCGCGGCGACTCAGCACCGTGGCACGTATCCCCGCCATCGGTTTTACTCCGCCTCGCGGACATAAACACCTGTCTCCCAACCCCGACACGCCGGACCGTTAACATAACTCTGTACATTTTGTAACCAGCAAACGGCACCGGGGAAATCTCCCCTCAGCGGCGCTCGCGGCGGTCGACCACCCGCTTTGCCTTGCCGGCCGAGCGCTCGATCGAGCCGGGATCGCCGACGTGCACGGCGGCGGATATGCCGATGAGCGCCTTGATGGCGGCCGCGAGCTCATGCGCGAGGCGCACGCGGGCCTCCGCCGGCGTTCCCTCGAGGCACTCGACCTTCACCGCGAGCCGGTCCAGGTGCGCCTCGCGTGTCAGCTCGAGCTCGTAGTGCGGCGTCAGGCCCGCGAGCTTGAGCACCAGCTCCTCGATCTGGCTCGGGAACAGATTCACGCCCCGCACGATCAGCATGTCATCCGAGCGGCCGCCGATGCGCGCCAGGCGGCGCATGGCCCGCGCCGTCGGCGGCAGCAGGGAAGTCAGATCGCGCGTGCGGTAACGAATCACCGGCAGCGCCTCCTTGGTGAGGGAGGTGAGCACCAGCTCACCCGTGGCGCCCTCGGGGAGCACCGCGCCGGTGAGCGGATCGACGATCTCGGGATAGAAGTGGTCCTCCCAGATCACCGGCCCGTCCTTGGTCTCGAGGCACTCGCTCGCGACACCCGGTCCCATCACTTCGGAGAGGCCGTAGATGTCGAGCGCATCCAGTCCGGCGCGGCGTTCGATCTCCGCGCGCAGCGCCTCGGTCCAGGGCTCAGCGCCGAACAGACCGCAGCGCAGCGAGCTCGCCGCCGGATCGAGCCCCTGGCGGTGGAACTCCTCCACCAGCGCCAGCATGTAAGAAGGAGTCACCATGATGAGATCGGGCTCGAGGTCGCAGATCAGCTGTACCTGCCGCTGCGACTGGCCACCCGACATCGGTACCACCGTACAGCCGAGGCGCTCGGCGCCGTAATGCGCGCCGAGACCGCCGGTGAACAGGCCGTAACCGTAGGCAATGTGGACCATGTCTCCTGCGCGAGCGCCGGCGGCCCGCAGCGAGCGCGCCACCAGAGCGGCCCAGGTGTCGATGTCCCCGCGCGTGTAGCCGACCACGGTGGGCTTGCCGGTCGTACCGCTCGAGGCGTGCAGACGCACGATCTGCGAGCGTGCCACCGCGAACAGGCCGAAGGGATAGTGAACGCGCAGATCGTCCTTCACCGTGAAGGGGAACCGCGCCAGGTCCGCGAGCGACTTGAGGTCGTCGGGGTGCGCGCCGGCAAGCGCGCACTTCTCGCGGTAGGGTGCCACGTGATCGTAGCAATGGCGCACCGACCACTTGAGGCGCGCGAGCTGCAGCGCCCGCAGCTCATCCGCGCTGGCGCGCTCGATCGGCTCGAGCTCTGCCGGCGGCCCGGACACGACGCGTCCTGCGGCTCTCAGGACGGCCAGTCAGCCAGCCGGTCGACGAAGGTCTGCATGAAGCGGTTCGCCTGATGGCCGTCCATCACCCGGTGGTCGAGCGTCAGTGTGACGTAGCAGCGCGGCCGTACCGCGATCTTCTGCTCATCGCCCTCCTCCATCACCACGGCACGCTTCTCGAGCTTGCCGATGCCGAGGATCGCCGACTGCGGCTGATTGATGATGATGGGCGCCGCGAGCAGGCTGCCGCTCACCCCGTGGTTCGAGAGGGTAAACGTGCCTCCGCGAACGTCCGCCGGAGTGAGCTTGCCGGCGCGCGCGCGGCTGACGAGCTCATCGAGCCCCTGCGCGACCGCGAACAGATCGCGCTCGCCCGCGTCGTGCAGCACCGGCACCATCAGCCCGGTGCCTTCGACCGCAGTGGCGATGCCGATGTGGATGTCGTCGTAGATCTCGAGGTCGGAGTCGCTCCAGCGGCTGTTGGCCTCGGGGACCGCGCGGATCGCCGCGACCGCGGCCAGCACGAAATAGGCCGTGAGCGTCAGCGGCACGCCGCGCTCGGCGAACTCCGCGCGCCGGCGGGCCCGATCCTTCAGCACCGCGGTGAGGTCCGCCTCGAACACCGTCGTCACGTGCGGGGCCGTGTGCAGGAGACTCTCGGTCATGTGCGCGGCGATGCGCCGCCGCACCGCGCTGTGCGGCACCCGATGGCTGCGCGGCGTGGCGTCAGCCAGCGGACGGGTAAGCGGCGCAGCCGCTGCAATGGCCGCCGGCGACGGCTGCACGCCCGCGCCAGCCGCCGCGCGCAGCACGTCCTCGACGGTGATGCGGCCGTTCGGTCCTGAACCCGCGATCGAGTCCGCGGAGAGCCGATGCTCGGCCAGGAGCCGCCGCACCGCCGGGCTCAACGCCGTGCCTCGAGCCGCTGCGGGCGCCGCGTCCGCGCTGACCGCGTCTGCGCCAGCGCCGTGGAGTATCCCGCCCACGGACGGCACGGGCCCGGCTCCGCTCGCCGCCGCGGCGTGCTGCGCCACGGTCGCCTCGGGCGCAATGCGGCCGAGCAACTCGCCGGGAGCAATCTCCTCCTGCTCCTGCTTGAGGACCTCCGCGAGGACGCCGCTTCCCGGAGCCGCGACCTCCACCGTCACCTTGTCGGTTTCGATCTCGATCAACGGCTCGTTCGCCTCGACGCGCTCACCCGGCCGCTTGAGCCAGCGCAACAGCTGGGAGCGCGTACCTTCGGTCTGCTCCGCCGGCGCCCGGATGTCGAGATTCGCGCTCATCCGCTCACAGGCTCGCGAGCCGCTGGATGGCGCGGGTGATGCGCGCCACGTCCGGCACGGCTGCCTCGAGCAGCAGCGGGCTGTGGGGACTGGGAATGTCGGGCATGGCGAGCCGCTCGATGGGCGCCTCGAGGCTGTAGAAAGTCTCGCTCGCGAGCGTCGCGGCCACCTCGGCCCCGAAGCCCGCGGTCAGATTGTCCTCGTGCACGATCAGGCATCTGTGGGTCTTCGCCACCGAGGCGAGCACCGCCGCCTTGTCCCAGGGCGAGAGGGTACGCAGATCGAGCACCTCGGCGTCAACGTGCGACTCGCGCGCCGCCAGCTCGCAGCGCTCCGCCATGGCCCCCCAGGTCACGACCGTGAGCTCGCTCCCCGGGCGCAGCATGCGCGCGCAGCCATAGGGTACGACGAACTCGTCGCCCGGATAGGGCCGGCGCGCCCACGCGCCGTCGAGCATGGCGCGGTGCTCGAAGAAGATGACCGGGTCGTTGCCGCGCAGCGCCGCACGCAGCAGTCCGACCGCGTCCTCGGCGTTCGAAGGCACCGCGACCTGCCAGCCGATGCCGTGTACCCACGCGACCTCGTTCGTCTGGCTGTGCCAGGGATCGCCGCACTTGAAGAAGCCGCCCGGCATGCGCACCACGAGCGGCGCCGCGAAACGATTGCCGGTGCGCCAGCGGAGCGTGCCGCAGTCGTCGAGCTGCTCGGCGGCCGGCTCGGCGTACTTGCGGAACTGGATCTCGGCGACCGGCAGCAGGCCCGCGAGCGCCATGCCGACCGCCCGACCGACGATCCCCTCCTCGGAGAGGCTGGTATCGAAGACCCGCCGGACGCCGTACTTGTCCTGCAGGCCGAGTGTCGCTCCGTGAACCCCGCCCTTCGGCCCCACATCCTCGCCGAACACCAGCATGCGCGGGTTGAGCGCGAGCTCGGCATCGAGCGTGCGCCGGATCGCGGTGAGCATGTTGATGCGGGTCGGCTCCGCACTCGCGCGCGTGCTCGAGGCGGCGAACGTCTGGCCTTCCGGAAGGAGCCCGCCCTGTTGCTGCAATTCGCGAGTACCGTCCGCGTCCTGCCAGAACACGTGACGAGTCAGCTGCCGCGGATCGGGCGGCGGGCGCGCCAGCGCGCGGCCGACGGCTTCCTCGACCTCCCGCCGGGCCTCGACCGCGATCTCCCGCCACTCGGACTCGCTCATCAGCTGCGGAACCAGGAGCTGCTCGAGCCGCGCGAGCGGGTCGCGCCTGCGCTCCTCGGCGAGTGTCTCGGCGGACTTGTACGCCTGGGTATCCTGCCCCGAATGTCCCGAGAGCCGCGGCACCGTGAGCCGCAGCAGGACGGGTGCGCGCTCGCTGCGCACCTGCGCGACCGCGCGGCGGGTCAGCTCCTCAGCGGCGCGCGGGTCGCTGCCGTCGCCCTCGAGGATCGTGAGGCCGCCGAAGGCGCGCAGGTTGGCGGCGATGTTGCCGCCCGGAGTCTGGCAGGTGGAGGGAACGGAGATACCGAAAGCGTTGTCCTCGATATAGAAGAGCAGCGGCAGCCGCTGCGTGGTCGCGATGTTGAGCGCGGACCAGAAGCCGTTCGTCGCGCTCGAGGCATCGCCCCCCAGCACCACGGCAATGCTGCGTGCGTAAGCTTCCTCGCCGAGAACCTCGTGACGGTAACGAATCGCCTGCGCCCAGCCGGCGGCCGGCGTGTACTGCGTGCCGACGCCGCCGCAGGCGGGCAGCACCGTGGGCCCGCCGCGCCCCGGCAGGTTGAACACCACGCCGATGTCGCGGCCGCCGCTGAAACCGCCGCTGCGGGCGAGCGGCCCCGCCGCCGCATCCTCCAGGCCCACTCCGAGACTCAGCATCAGCGGGCGCGAGCGGTAGTAGAGCCCGATACCGTCGTGCGCGTCGGTCAGGTTCAGCCCGAGAAGGATCTGGGCGCACTCGTGGCCGCGCGCCGAGAACTGATAGAGCACCTTGCGCTCGGGGACCAGGCGCGATTCCTCGATGTCATCGAGGGCGCGCGAGCGCTGCACGAGGCGCGCGACGCGCCGCCAGTCCGTCTGCCCGGCACTCGCGGCAATGCCCTCTCGGGGACTCGCGAGGGTGGCGGCCGATGCGGCCATGGGACTCCTGGGGAGTGGGGCGACGGCGTGCAGCTTATGCCCCTCAGGCTGCAATTATCTTTCTCAAATTGCGGTGTCATGCGTGTTTTTGGCAATATTCTTGCCATGAAGCGCAACCTCGATCGCCTCGACCGCCGCATCCTGGAGCAGCTCCAGGCCGATGCGCGCATCTCCAACCAGGAGCTGGCCAAGCGCGTGGGGCTCTCGCCCGCGCCCTGCTGGCGGCGGCTGCGGCGCCTCGAGGAAGCGGGATTCATTGCAGGCTACGTGACGCTGCTGCGCGCCGCGGCCATCGGGCTGCCGATCCTGGCCTATGCGGTCGTGTCTCTGGAGAACCATCACCCCGAGTCGGTGAGGCAGTTCGACCAACTCGTCAAGGACCGGCCCGAGGTGCTCGAATGCCACTCGATGAGCGGCCCCAACGATTACCTGCTGCGCATCGTCGCCGCCAGCATGGAGGCCTACGAGCACTTCCTCTCGACTCAGCTGCTGCAGCTGGCCGCCGTACGCTCAGTCAACACGAGCTTCGTGCTGCGCACCAAGAAGTTCACCACCCGGCTGCCGGTCGGCTGAGCTCGCACGCTGGCATTCACACTGCGTGGTGTCGGGGCCTGGGAACCAGAACGCCGAAGCCAGCAGCCGCACATCGGCGCCCCTCCAGGCTGCGAGAAAACGCCGCTCCGCGTCGGCGGCCCCGTCCTTGCGGCCCTCGGCGCGCAGCGCCGCCGCCAGCCCGAAGAGCGACCAGCCGTTATCCGGATTGCGCTCGAGGTCCTCGCGATAGACGTGCTCAGCCTCGGCCGTCTGCCCGGCGCTCACGAGCTCCGCGCCCAGCAGGTGTCGGACCGGGAAGAACCACGCGACACTCCCGTCCAGGGGCAGCCGGTCCTCGGTTGCGACCGCCTCGCGCAGTCTCGCAGCCGCTTCCTCGTGATGCAGCTCGCTCGCGGCGATGCGCGCGGCGACCACCGCGGCGGCTACGGCCACCAGATCGTGCAAGCGCGCATCGCCGCGGAGGACCTCGAGCTCGGCGAGCGTGGCGCGCGCCTCCGCCAGACGCCCGCGGGCCGCAAGCGCGACGCCGCGACCATAGAGATATCCCGCGACCAGCCCCGGCGCGCGGCGATCAGGGGGCAGCAGCGCGATGAGCTCGTCCCAAAGCCCGAAGCGCACCAGCGCCGAGTACTGCGGGGTCAGCTCCCAGCCCGTACCGCCCGTCGCGAGCACCCGCGCGACCGGCAGGCTTTGCGTGAGCTGCTCGACCGCCGCCAGCGTGTCGGACTTGCGCCCCTGCATGGCGGCGAGGCGCGCGACCTCACCCGGCGACTGCGCGTGTGCGGCGCACAGCGCCGCGCCGGCCGACAGAACGAATGCCACTCGCAGCACCGACACGGCGAGCGCGCTAAGGCGAATTTCCGCCAGCCGCGCTGCTCCAGCCCTTGGCAGAGGCCGCGAGGCGCTCGAGCAGCGGCGCGGGCCGCCACCTCGCCCCATGCGTCGGCGCGAGTCGCCTCATGGTCTGCACGACCCGGGCGAGCCCCGCCTGCTCGGCCCAGTACATGGGGCCGCCGCGCCAGCCGGGAAACCCGTAGCCGTTCACATAGACCACGTCGATGTCGCCCGCGCGCAGCGCGATCCCTTCGGCGACGATCTTGGCGCCCTCGTTCACCAGCGGGTGCAGCAGCCGATCGAGGATCTCCTCGTCGGCGATCTGCCGGCGGCGGATGCCGAGGTCGCGCGACACTCCCTCGACCAGGGACGTGACCGCCGGGTCAGGGATGCGATTGCGCCCCTCGTAGCGATAGAAGCCCTTGCCCGCCTTCTGTCCGAGACGCCCGTCCGCCACGAGGCGCTCGAGGATCGGCGAGAAACGCTCGTCGGCGGGAAGCTTGCGGCCCTTGCGGATCAGCAAGCCGACATCGTTGCCCGCCAGGTCGCGCACCGCCAGCGGCCCCATGGCAAAACCGAAGCCCTCCATCACGCGATCGATCTGCTCGACGCCGGCGCCCTCCTCCAGCAGGAATTCCGCCTCCGAGCCGTAGTACATCAGCATGCGGTTGCCGATGAAGCCGTCGCAGTTGCCGGCGAGCACCGTCACCTTGCCGAGCGTCTTGCCGAGCGCCATGACGGTCGCGAGCGTCTCGGGCGAGCTGCGCGCTCCGCGCACGTTCTCGAGCAGCCGCATCACGTTGGCAGGGCTGAAGAAGTGCGTCCCCACCACCTTGCCGGGGCGCGAGGTCACGGCGGCGATCGCATCGATGTCGAGCGTCGAGGTGTTGGTGGCGAGGATGGTGTGCCGCGCCGCCACGCGGTCGAGCCGCACGAACACCTCCTGCTTGACCGACATATCCTCGTACACCGCCTCGATGATGATGTCGGCGGCGTCGAGCTCCCCGTAGTCCGTGGCGCCGCGGATCAGCGCCAGCGCCTGCTCGGCCCGCTGCGGCGTGAGGCTGCCGCGCGACACCGAGCCGGCGTAGTTCTTGCGGATCACGCCGAGACCGCGCTCGAGCGCCTCCGCCGAGAGCTCGAGTATCTGCACCGGGATGCCGGCGTTGGCGAAGTTCATGGCGATGCCGCCGCCCATGGTGCCCGCGCCGATCACCGCCGCGCGCCTGATCGGCAGCGGCTGCACCTCGGGGCCAACGCCCGGAATGCGGCGCGCCGCGCGCTCGGCAAGGAACAGGTGCGTGAGCGCGTGGCGCTGCGGGCTGTCGCGGCATTCGACGAATGAGTCACGCTCGAAGCGGAAGGCCTCGGCCCTGGGTCGGGTGCATGCCGCCTCGATACAGTCGATGATCTTCCATGGCGCCAGCTGTCCGCGTGCCCGCGTGGCGATCTTCTGGCGGAAGGCGGTGAACAGCGCGCCCGGCACCTCCCGGATCCGCTCGCTCGCCTCGCTCGCGAGGCGCAGCGGCCGTTGCTCGCGCACCGCCTGCCGGGCGAGCTCGGCCGCGGCGCTCACGGCATCATCGGCGATGGCATCGATCAGTCCGAGCTCGAGCGCGCGCGCCGCCGGAATCTGCGCCCCCGAGGTGATCGCCTCGAGCGCGGCCTCGGGCCCCGCGAGGCGGGTGAAGCGTTGCGTGCCGCCCGCCCCCGGCAGCAGCCCGAGCTTCACCTCCGGCAACCCCACGGTCGCCGCCCGCGCCGCCACGCGCCAGTGACAGGTGAGCGCGAGCTCGAAGCCGCCGCCCAGGGCGCTGCCCTCCAGGGCCGCCACCAGCGGTTTGCCGAACGCCTCCATGCGCGCCTGCACGTCGAGGATCATCGGCGCCTTGAGCGCGAGTCCCGAGGCGATCTCGTTGATGTCGGCACCCGCGGGGAAGATCCCGCGGGCACCGCACACGACCACGCCGATCACGCCTGAGTCTGCCGCCGCCCGCTCCAGCCCCTCCATGAGTCCCTCGCGCACCGCGAGGCTGAGCGCATTGACCGGCGGGTTGGCGATCTCGAGGATCGCGACGTCGCCGGCGGGACGATAACTGACTGCGGACACTCACGCCTCCCCTTGCGGCCGCGTGGCTCAGATGAGGCCGATGACGGGCATTGTACGGGCTCGGTTTACACTTGGCCCATGGACGAAGTGGAGGTCGTCGTCATCGGCGCCGGCGCGGTTGGGCTCGCCATCGCCCGCGCCCTCGCCATGCGCGGCCGCGAAGTCCTGATCCTCGAGGCCGCCGACCGCTTCGGCAGCGGAGTGAGCTCGCGCAACAGCGAGGTCATCCATGCCGGGATCTACTACCCGCGCGGCTCCCTCAAGGCGCGCCTGTGCCTCGCCGGCCGCGACCTGCTCTACGCCTTCTGCGCCGAGCACGGCGTCGAGCACCGGCGCTGCGGCAAGCTGATCGTGGCGGTGCACGAGGGGCAGCTGGCCGAGCTCGCGCGCATCCGCGCCGCGGCGCTGGCCAACGGCGTCGAGCTCGCGGCGCTGGAGGCTGCCGAGGCGCAGGCGCTCGAGCCGCAGCTCAACTGCGTGGCTGCCCTGCACTCGCCGCTCACCGGTATCGTCGACGCGCACGGCTACATGCTCGCGCTCCTCGGCCAGGCGCAGAGCCGCGGCGCCCTCCTGGTGTGCGACAGTCCGGTGACGGGAGTGGCGCTGCGCGATGGCGCGTTTCTGGTCGCGGTGGGCGGTGCAGCGCCCCAGCTGCGCGCCCGTGCGCTCGTCAACAGCGCGGGACTGTCCGCACCGCAGGTCGCCCGCCTCATGGAGGGTTTCCCGGCGGAACGCGTCCCGGCCGCCTACCTGGCCAAGGGCAGCTACTTCACCCTCGCCGGGCGCGCGCCCTTTGGCCGCCTCATCTATCCGCTGCCCGAGCCGGGCGGGCTCGGAGTGCACCTGACGCTCGACCTCGCGGGCCGCGCGCGCTTCGGCCCGGACGTCGAGTGGGTACGCGAGCTCGACTACGCGGTCGATCCCGCGCGCGCCGCAGGCTTCTATCGCGCGATTCGCGCCTGGTGGCCGGCGCTCCCCGACGGAGCCCTCGAGCCCGCCTACAGCGGCATTCGCCCGAAGATCGCCGGCCCCGGCGAGCCCGCCCCCGACTTTCGCATCGACGGCGCGGCCGCGCACGGCGTGCGCGGCCTGGTGCAACTCTTCGGCATCGAGTCGCCGGGACTCACGGCCTCGCTCGCGATCGCCGAGCACACCGCAGCGCTCCTCTCGTGAGGCACGCCGCGGGGCGCGCGGTCAATTGGCGGGAGCGGCCTCGACCTGGATAGCCAGCTTCACCTGCATGTTGAAGCCGTACTTCTCGCCGAAGTCGATGCCGAAGTCGGCGCGGTTGATCGTCGCCGAGGCATCCGCCCCGCAGCGCTCCTTCGGCGACATCGGCGTCACCTTGCACAGGAAGCTGTTGATCGTGAGGTTGACCGGCTTGCTCACGCCGTGGAGCGTCAGCTCGCCGCGCGCCGCGGTCGGAGCGCCGTTCTTGAAGTTCGTGAGCGTGCCCTTGTAGACCGCGGTCGGGTATTTCTGCACGTCGAGCATCTCGGCCGACTTCGCGTGCTCGTTGAGCTTCGCGTGGCCGAAGTCGATCGAGGAGGTGTCGACCGTGATCTCGACGCTGCCGGTGCCGGCATCCTTATCGAGCACGATGGTGCCGGAGGAGCGGTCGAACTTGCCGCGCCACACCGACATGCCGCCGAAATGGTCGGCCTCGAAGCTCGGATAGGTATGAGCCGGATCGACCTGGTAGGTCACCGGTGCGGCGACGGCGGCGCCCGCGGCGAGGCTCGCCACGGCGAGCGGCAACGCAATCTTCATCACGAACCTCCGATGGTTCACGGCAAACGGGCCGCTAGCCTACGCCCTGGCCGGGACGGCGGGCCACCCTCCTTTGTAGGGAGCGCCGTTCCGGCGTCTCAGGCGAGGGGGTGCGCCTCGAGCCCGAGCGCCCGGGCGACTACCGGGTGAGTTATGTGCCCCGCGTGCACGTTGAGGCCCGCCGCCAGGCCGGGATCGCGCCTGAAGGCCTCGCGCCAGCCGAGATCGGCGAGCGCGCGCACATAAGGCAGCGTCGCGTTGGTGAGCGCCAGCGTGGAGGTACGCGGCACGGCGCCCGGCATGTTGGCGACGCAATAATGGATGACTCCGTCCACGACGAAGGTCGGATCGGCATGGGTCGTGGGCCGGCTGGTCTCGAAGCAGCCGCCCTGGTCGATGGAGATGTCGACCAGCACCGCCCCCGGCTTCATGGACTTGATCATCGCCCGCGTGACGAGCTTCGGGGCGGCGGCGCCGGCCACCAGCACCGCGCCGACCACCAGGTCCGCGTCCCTCACCAGTCTCTCGATGGTCTCGGTGGTCGAGTAGGCCGTCTGAATCGCCGTGCCGAACTGCGCCGACAGCTCCCGCAGCCGTTCGACCGAGCGGTCGACCACGACGACATCCGCGTGCAGTCCTACGGCCATCTCGGCCGCGTGCGTGCCGGAGACGCCGCCGCCAAGAACGACGACGCGCGCCGGCGGCACGCCGGGTACCCCGCCGAGCAGCACTCCGAATCCGCCGTTGGCTTTCTGCAGGCTCGCCGCCCCGACCTGGATCGACATGCGCCCCGCCACCTCGCTCATGGGCGTCAGCAGCGGCAGCGAGCCCTGCCCGCCGGTCACGGTCTCGTAGGCGATCGCCGTGGCGCCGGACTTCATGAGGCCCCGGGCCTGCTCCGGGTCGGCGGCCAGGTGCAGGTAGGTGAACAGCACCTGTCCCGAGCGCAGCATCGCGCACTCCGCGGGCTGCGGCTCCTTGACCTTGACGACCATCTCGGCGCGCTGGAACACCTCGCCGGCGCTCGCCGCGACGGCGGCGCCGACGGCGCGGAACTGCGCGTCATCGACCCCGATGCCGTTGCCGGCGCCCGTCTCGACCAGCACCTCGTGCCCGGCGGCGGTGAGCTCGCGCACGCCGGCCGGAACCAGGCCGACCCGATACTCGTGCACCTTGATCTCGCGTGGAACCCCGATCCGCATGGGACCTCCCCTCAAAGACTCCTGGCACTCGAGCCCGCTAGCCGCGGGCGCACGCGTAGGCGGGTAACCCCCGGGCAAACTCGCGCAGCGCACCGATGCCGCTGTCCTCGGCGCGGCGGCACCATTCGCGCAGCTGCAGCAGCGCGTGGCCCGCCGAGGCGTCCTCCCACAGCTGCAGCAGTCCTTCACGATACTCCACCACGCGGCGCAGCACCTCGTAGCGCTCGAGCAGCTCGCGCAAGCGGCGGCGCG
>Ga0335085_10005728_pt1 | contig 19849 bp, 19 predicted proteins | sample Lox_Sample_45_FD_206712 | JGI IMG/M metagenome (GOLD analysis project Ga0335085, IMG submission 206712) | Soil microbial communities from Loxahatchee National Wildlife Refuge, Florida, United States - Lox_Sample_4.5 | ecosystem: Environmental > Terrestrial > Soil > Wetlands | place: USA...
GATGTAATTTCTCCATGGTAAGGAGAAGGTCAACGGTTCGATTCCGTTAGGGGGCTCCAGCTGCAAGGCCAGGTCAGAAGCTCACTGGACAGCCCTCATCGTACGCGGCGGATGGGGGCTTTCGCCGGTCTGGGAGAAATTTGGGAGATCGCCCGCTCCCGTGCCGCAGCACCTGACTGGACCAGGGCGGCGCGAGGGCGACCTGATGGGGGCTGAACGGGCGAACCTTCGCGTAGACGCTCCGCCGTTACGGCGATGATCTCCTGCCCCAGGCATCTCCCAGTGGAAATATCCGCCGCCACCGTCGGCTGCTGGCCGCGCGCAGGCGCAGTGTGGGGTGAGGGAGCGGGTATCGTTCCGCCGGTCACTGGGCACCTCGGTGATTTCCGAGGTCGTCATACCGCGCGTCCGTGCTCGTCATCTCGGTCCCCTCGGACGGGAACTCTCCGTCCCCGTCCGATCGTCCCCAGATGCCAGCGGGAGGTTACAAGATCATTCCCGCCCTGGTTGTGTCAGTCACGTGTGCGGGGCAGGCCGAACCTCTCGAGCGGCGCGGACCACGACATTGCACGGCACCAGCAGGCCGATGCTGCGGTCGATCGCCAGGGCCGATGGGCGGCCGGCGGGTTGCACGCGCCGAGGATCACGTAGTCCTCTATCTGCTCGCCGACCTTGGCCTTCAGCGTGGCGGTGACGTCGATCTCGGTGAGCACCCCGAACCCCTGGGCGGCGAGGGCGGCGCGCACCCGCGTGACCGCCTCCGCGAACGGCGCGTCCAGCGTGACCTGCGTCCCGTAGCTCACCGGCTCGCCTCCTGCTCTCGCCGATCGCCAGGATCAGGGTCGTGGTTTCGATGTCGGTGTGCCGTGTGATGGCGAATCGCTCATAGGGCACGGCGAGGAAGAAGTCGAACCACAGCGCCGCCGACACCGCGGCCAGCACTCCGGCGGCCCGATGCCCGGCCGTGCCACTGCGACGTCCACCAGGACCAGCGCCAGGTCAGTGTCTGGGAGGCTGCTGCCGAACGGGACGAGGACCTCGGTCAGCGCCAGCGGCGGCGGCAGGCCCGCGAGCACCGCGGCCCGGTCCCTGCTCTGACCATGGCAGTCGCTGCCGTCACGGCCCGGCCGGTGGCGCTGGCCCGGGTCTGGCCTGGACCCGTTCGGGGACCTGGCGGGCATTGGTGGAAAGCTGAGACGGCCTGCCGGATGCGTTAGGCAGCGGCAGGGTGCTGGCCGGGCGCGTACTGGGCTGGAGTCTCAAGCGCGGCGGCTGGCTGCGGGATGCCAGCCAGTTGGTACCCCTGCTCGATCCAGTCGCAGCCGGGCGACCACATGGCGCGGGGCTGTACCAGGAGGTGCCGGGGGCAGTCCGCGAGCGGCAGTCGCGGGTCCACGGCCTTCTTGCCGGCCAGTCGACGGCACTCGTTGACGCAGTCGACCAGGGCCTGGCACAACGCAGCGTCGGCGTCCTCAGGGTTCACTGATGCAGCCATCTGCGCCAGCGCAGAGCGGCTGGCGCGCACCGCCCATAGCCGGTCCCGGCGTCGGAGCCGGTCCCCGCGCCGCCGCCCGCCGGCCGGCGAGTGGATGCTGGCAAGCCACGTTCTCGCACGGTCCAGGTCCGCGAGGAGCCGTGACTGGCCCGGTTCGGGAACCAGGGCCGCAACAGCGCGGATGCACGCACTGGTGACGGCGGGCCAGATCCGGGGGTCGGCGGAATTGGTGCCGGGCAGCCACGGCGCGAGCGGTGCCAGAAGCCGCCTGCGGTCGTCGCTCATCAGGTCGTTGGCCGTGTCCGCGGCCGCCGCGAGCGCGGGGTGGACTGCCTCCGGGCTGGTGCTCCAGGGCTCTCCGGCGAGCACTGAGGCGAGTTCGAGGATGTTACCGCCGTGGCGCGGGCTGGTGTGCGCACCCCGCCCGAGCAGTTCCATCGTGATTACTTCGTGAGTAGTCATACGCCCGCTCCTTTGCGGGACTGTGACGGCAGGCCGCGACCTGGCGATCCGGGGTACAGGAGAGCCGAGGAGGGCTGGGCGGGAGGGCCGGCACATGCCAAAACGCACCGCTGGCCGTGATACGGAGCGGTGCGACGCTGTCGCCTGCGAGACGACGGGGAGACATCGCGGACGGGGCGACCGCCGCTGAGGGAGATCCTTGGTTCCTCTGGATTCTCATGGCCACCTCCTACCTTGGACTCGGTAGGAGCTATCAGCCAGCATGGGCGGTTATGGCGAGCCCCATCGCCTTACGTTGTCTTGACGAAACTTTGCAAGTATTTTACCGCGGTGCCGTAGCCCTCGCAACCCGCCGGGCTAAGGTAGGCGCCCATGGAGTATGCCGCACCCCGCGCGGCGAAGGGACTCGCTGCGCAGGTCCGGCCCATCGGAGAGGGCTGACTGAGCGCGGCGGCGGCCCGCCAACGGTCCCTGCCAGGCGAGCACGCGGGTAGGAGGACCGGTCCTGATCAGCAACGGTGACAAGCCCTGGCAGCGGCCTCTTGTGCGGTCACGCAGCAGGTCCGTGAGATAGACGCTCAGCCGTCGTCGATCAGCCGGGCGCAGACGCCGAACAGGCGTAGCTCGGCGCATACAGGTGCCTGGCGGGCGAAGGCGCCGACGTCGCCGGCTGACAGCGAGTCCCAGCACAGGCGATCGGCCAGAGCCAGCGCGGAGGCAACCTCGGCGGCCAGCCAGGGTGCTGGGTTCGTCTCCACCCGGCTGCGCAGGTCCGCCAGCTCGCTGACGGGCGCTGGTGTTGCGGCTTGCAGCCGCTCCAGCCGAGCCGACAACTCCCCGATCAAGTCGTCCCGGATCATTCGTGCCGCCGCCTTTACACCCTCGGGCAGGGACCGTTGGCTCGGATGCGGTTGACGGCGGGCCCCTCCGCCGCTTCCCACGCTAGCAGGGCCGCTGTGCGCTGTCGGCGGCTGGCTGCACCGCCAGCACGGTCTGGACGGTTACCAGGCCGCCTTCGGCGGTGAGCGCGGCGACGGTATCGAACGCCGCGGAGATCTGCTCTGGCGAGCCGGTCGCCGTCGTGACAACCGGAACGTGTCGGCCCCGGTGCGGGAAATGGTCGCCGTGCGGCGCGTGATCGGCGTGGAAGCCCCAGATGCCGTGCACGGCGGTCACAGTTCCGGCCTGCCCCAGCTGTCGGGCCACGGCGCGGTGAACCGGCTGGCCCGCACGCCGCGTGGCTTCGGAGGCGTACACAGTCAGCTTGAGCCGCGCGGCCGTTCCCCCTGGCTCGTCGGCGAGGAGAACCTGCGGGCGGCCGACGAGTGTCCCGTCCCGCTGGCACACGTGGACCTTCTCCACCGTCATGACCGGGTGGCGGAACAGCGCGCCAAGCTCGGGCAGGACCATCCCGATCTCATTACCTGAGCCCACGGCGACGATCATGAGCGGTGCGCCTGCGTCGTGCCGCAGGAACTGGGCGTGCTGGCGCCGGCCGCGGATGGTGCCGTCGACACCAGGCAGGACGGTGGCACCGGCGATGCCGCGGCGGTAGAGCAGTTCGCAGACCGCCTCGAAGGCGGGCACCTGGTACACGTGGTCCTGGCGTCCGCAGTGGACGGTCAGCGCAGTCGCCTCACCGGGCTCCTCGCCGAGCCACACCGGGTCGATGTCGCCGGTCAGCAGCCGTCCTTGCTCAAGGGTGACAAGTCCCGGACCGGACAGCTCCATCACCTGGCCAAGCAGAGCCTCGATGTGCGGCCTGGGGCTGACGGCGACTGCTGCCGACGTCCCCTCGGTGCCGTGCAGCACGATGCTGGCCGCGACTTCCCTGCTCACGTACAGGGAGGTGAGAGCATCGGCGAGAGGCCTGCCGTCCGCACGCTGCCGCTCGCGGAAGTAGCTAGTCACCCTGATGCAGCTCTCGTCCACCGCTGTGCTCCGATCCGGCCGGCCGAACGGGTCTCAGCAGAGGCCATCAGCCGCGAGCGGCGGCGGTTCGGGAGACCAGGCGGGCTCCGCGCCAGGGCATCATCTGGCTGACGCCAGGCTACATCGGCGTCGTGCCGCCGGCTAGCGCCCGCAGGCCAGCGCGACGCTAGCGGGCGAAGGGTGACGGCTCAGGGCCGACGCCGGCCGTGCGCATCACGGGGACCGTCTCGCTGGTCACCAGCCCCTGCTCCCTGGTCAGCTCGTCGATGACGGCGAATGCCGTGGCGATGCGCTCGGGGGAGTCGATCACGATCGTGACGGCGGGAACCCGCCGGCCGGCCTGGAACAGGCGATCGCCGTGCGGGGCGTGGTCGCCATGGAAGCCCCAGATGCCCCGCTGGGTGGTGGCGCCGCTGATCCCGGCGGCAAGCAGCCGGCGGACGATCGCGCGGTGGATGGGCTGCCCGTCGACCAGCGCCGCCTCCGAGGTGTACACCATGAGCTTGTGCCACAGCGGCATGCCGGTTGCGTCGGCGGACGGCAGCGCGGACGGCGGGCAGAGCAGGGCCCCGTCCCGCTTGCAGATGCGGACTCGCTCCAGCGTCAGCAGCGGCTCCCGCAGCAGTCCGCCGAGTTCGGGCAGCACCCGGCCGATTCGCTCGCCGGAGCCGACCGCGATCACCATCATCGGCGTCGCGGTGTTGCGGCTGAAAAAGGCGGCACGTTCGCGGCGGCCGTGCGCGGTCCCGTCCACGCCGAGCAGTGCGGTGGCCCCGGCGACGCCCCGCCGGTGCAGCAGGTCGCATACCGCTATGAAGGCCGGGGCCCGGTACACGCGTTCCTGCCGGCCGAGGTAGACGGTGAGCTTCGTCTCCTCGTGCACCTGTTCGCTCAGCCTGACCGCCGCGATGTCACCGGCCAGCAGCCGTGCCCGCTCCAGGGTGACCAGCCCGGTCCCGGTGATCCGTCCGGCCTGCTCGACGAGCGGCTCGATCGTGACGCGAGTGTCGACCGCGACCGCGATCAGCGGCAGGTCCTCCGACAGGGTCAGCGACATGTCAGTGCGGGGATGGCGGCTGGCGCCGAAGCCCTCGGCGCCGCGCAGCAGGATGCTTGTCGCGATCCGCTCCCGGCCGTACAGGTCGAGCAGAGCGTCGGCGGCGAACCCGCCGCCTGCCACTCGCTGCCGTTCGCCGAAGTAGCTGGTCAGCTTGACCGCATCCTCGTTCACCGTGCCCGCGCCGTTCATAGCGCGCCGCCGATCAGCCGGCCGAGCGCGGCGGCGGCCACCCCGAGAACCAGGCTGACCACGATGTTCGCCACCGCTCTGCGGTACTGGCGCTCCTCGGTCAGCCGCTGCGTCTCCAGCATCCAGGTGGAGAAGGTGGTGTAGGAGCCGACCGCGGCCGTCCCGGCGAGCAGCGCCGCGTCGTGGCCGAGCGCGAGCCCGGTCAGCAGCCCGAGGATCATCGCGCCGGAGATGTTGACGACCAGGGTGCCGTACGGGAAGTCGCGCCCGGACGCCGAGGAGATCAGGCCGTCCACGTAGAACCGCAGCACGGAGCCGGCGCCGCCCATGAGGATCACCGCGGCCCAGACGAGCGCGCTCACCGGCGCACTCGAACCCTGCGCACCAGCGCGGTAGCCAGGTGTATGGCCGCATATCCCGCCGCGATGCTCGCCGCCGCATAGCAGGCGGCCAGGCCGTAGGCGTGCGCGCTGAGCATCTTCAAGATCTCCACCTGCATCGTGGAGAAGGTGGAAAGCCCGCCGCACAGGCCGGTGCCGAGCAGCGGCCTGCGGTAGCTGGACAGCGGCAGCCGTTCCTGGAGCCGGGTGACGAAGTAGCCGAGCAGCAGGCACGCCACGATGTTCACTGCGAAGGTCGGCCATGGCCACTGGGTGGCGGAATGCGGGAACGCGTCGGCGAGGGCGGCGCGGGCCAGGGTGCCGAGCGCGCCGCCGGCGAAGATCGCGGCGACCTGCCGACGGTCCGCCCGCGGCGGCGTGAGCCGGGACTTGCGCGGTACCGGGAAGACCACGGCCTCCGGCCCGTGGACGTCGGAGCCGGGCGCGGGCGGCCCAGTGCGGGGGACGGCTGGTTCGGGCACGCGGCAAGACTCCTCAGGCACGGGGATCCGAGTCTAGAAGCCATCAGCCGCGGCACCGCGGCAGTTCGGGAGGCCTGCACCTCCACGCCAGGGCATCATCTGGACTCGTGTGAGTCTACCGGCTGCCCCGCTGCGGCCCGAAATGCGGTCATAGCCAGGATCGGGGGCAGGCAGAGCCGATTGGCGTGCCACGCGACGACTGAGATCTCTGTACGCCGCCTGGGAGGCCGGTAGTATCGGGGATACGGTGATGGAGCTCGCCGGAATTGCCCTCGTGGCTGATGGCTCCTGTTGGACGGCCCAGCGGCCAGGACACAGGAGGGCACGCCATGACTCTGCGGGAAACCACGCACCGGGAGCCAGGAGCCGGGGACGCTACGGGAGCGCCGGCTAACCCAGGTTCACCACCGCATGCCAGGCAAGACCGGGTTCATTCCCCCAGCTTGCTGTCCGCGGCTCCTGCGGCAGCGGCCGAAGGAGAGCAGGAGGAGGATCGCTCCTGCGCGCGGGACCTGAACCTGGACCAGATCGTGGCGGCAGTCGCGGGCGACCGCGAGGAGCGTGACTTCATCTCCTCGGTCCTCTTTCGCCGCCTGCACGATCCCGGCACGGTGCGCTATCGCCAGGCGGTATTCCAGGACCTGGAGGATCCGGCCCTGCTCGATGCCGTCCAGCGGTTTTCCGCGCTGATGACCGAGGTGCGAGCCCACCTGCGCCAGCTGGAGCAGATGCGCGACCGGCACCAGCGCCAGGGCTGGTTCCTGGACGCGGCGGCCATCTACTGCGACGCGGTGGCCTCGCTTGCCGGGCACCTGGTCTCAGCAGAACCACGCTCCGCTGCCCTGCGGGACTTCCGAGGCCACCTGGTTTCCTACGCGGCCTCGCCCGGTTTCACCGCCCTGGCCGATGACACCAGGAGCCGGAGGGAGTCCCTCGGGAAGATCCGCTACTGCACGCGCATCCGGAGCGGCCGGGTCGAGGTAAGCCGCTACGCAGGTGAAGCCGACTACAGCACCGCGGTGCTGGAGACCTTCGAGCGGTTCAAGCAGGGCGCGACCAGGGACTACCTGATCAGCTACCGGACAGGGCCGGGGATGAACCACATCGCGGCCCAGATCACCGAGCTGGTGGCAAGGCTGTTCCCGGATGAGTTCGCCGGCCTTGAAGCGTACTGCCGCCAACACGACGGATTCCCGGACGAGGGAATCACCCGCGCTGACCGGGAGCTCCAGTTCTACCTCGCGTACCTGGACTACATCCGGCCACTGCGGGCCGCCGGCCTGCGTTTCTGCTATCCCGAGGTCTCCGCCAGCTCCCAGGAGGTCCACGCCGCCGGCACCTTCGACCTGGCCCTCGCGAGCAAGCTCGTCACCGGACGCAAGCCAGTAATCACGAACGACTTCCGGCTGGACGGCCCCGAGCGAATCATCGTCGTCACCGGCCCCAACCAGGGCGGCAAGACCACCTTCGCCAGGACCTTCGGCCAGCTCCACCATCTGGCCGCCACCGGATGCCCCGTCCCGGGCAGCCGCGCCCGGCTGTTCCTGCCCGACCGGATCTTCACCCACTTCGAGCGTGAAGAAACCCTGGCCGCGATGACCGGGAAGCTCGAAGACGACCTGATCCGGGTCGGGGACATCCTGCGGAATGCCACCGGCCGCAGCATCGTCATCTTGAACGAGACCTTCGCCTCTACCACCCTGCACGATGCCCGCTTCCTCGGAACCAGGCTGCTCACCAAGCTCACGCGGCTCGGCGCCCTGGGCGTCTACGTCACCTTCGTGGACGAGCTCGCCGCGCTCGGGGAGCAGGTCGTGTCCATGATGAGCACGATCGTCCCCGGCAATCCGGCCCAGCGCACCTACAAGGTCGTCCGCAGGCCCGCCGACGGGCTGGCCTACGCGCTTGCGCTCGCCGAGAAGTACGACCTCACCTACCCGCGGCTCCGCAACCGGCTCGGCATGAGCGAGCCCCCGTTCACCCAGACGGAGGCGGCAGCACAGCAGGGAGAGGGAGCATGAAGGTTCACCTGCTCTACCGCGGCCGGGACTTCGACTGGGAAGCCGGGCCGCCCGTCGCCCACGCGGAGCTGACCCAGGACCTGGAACTGAACACGCTGCTGGACGCCATGGCCGCCGGCGACAAGTTCCTGCGCAGGGTGTCCGCCAAAGTGCTGCTCGCCAGCCTCGACGACCCGGAGGAGATCCGCTACCGCCAGCAGGTCCTCACCGACTGCCTTGCCCAGCCCGACGTCATCCGGCAGATCTACGCGGTCGCGGCCGGCGCCCTGGAAGACAGGCGGCACATGTGGCTGAGGGGTTACGGCGGCACCTACCAGAACGCGTCCTCCAACCTGTCCGGCGCGGTCGGCCACCTGGAAGCCTACGTCGCCCGGCTGCGGCAGCTGCGGCAGATCACCAACGACCATGCCGGGACATTCCGCTCCGACGGGCTGCGGGCCCTGTTCGCCACCATCCGGCACGAACTGGACGACGAGTACTTCCAGGTGATCAGCGACCACCTCAGACAGTTGCGGTTCCACGACGGGGTGCTGATCAGCGCCCGGCTCGACCGGGACAACAGCGGGACCGGGTTCGTGCTCCGCGCCCCCGCCGGCCCTGGCCGGCGGTGGACCGAGCGGCTCGGGATCGGCCCGCGCACCGCCTACTCCTTCGCTCTCCCGCCCCGCGACGACGCCGGGGCCCAGATCCTGTCCGACCTCACCAACCGCGGCATTAACCTGGTCGCCAACGCGGCCGCCCAGTCCGCCGACCACATCGGCAGCTACTTCACCATGCTCAAAGCAGAACTCGGCTTCTACGTCGGCTGCCTCAACCTCGCCAGGCGGCTAGCCGCCAAGGGCGCACCCGTCACGGTCCCCGACCCGGCCAGGCCCTCATCGGGCACGTTCTCGTGCACCGACCTGCGCGACGCCTGCCTCGAACTCCAGTCACCAGCCCCTACCGTCGGCAACGACGTCCAGGGCAGCGGGAAACCGCTGGTCATCATCACCGGCGCCAACTCCGGAGGCAAGTCCACCTTCCTGCGCAGCGTCGGCGTGGCCCAGCTCATGATGCAGTGCGGCCTGTTCGTCACCGCGAAGTCCTACCAGGCGGACGTTGCCCACGGCATCTTCACCCACTTCATCCGCGAAGAGGACCCCGGGATGACCAGCGGCCGGCTGGACGACGAACTGTGGCGCATGAGCGCCATCGCCGATCACATCGGGCTGCACTGCCTAATGCTGTTCAACGAGTCCTTCGCCGGAACCAACGAGAGCGAAGGAGCCGAGATCGGCTACCAGGTCGTCCGCGCCCTGCTCGAGGCGCAGATCAGGGTTTTCTTCGTCACCCACCGGTACGCCCTCGCCGACCGCTTCCGCAGCGAGCACGCGCCTGCCACCCTGTTCCTGCGCGCCGAGCGCCAGCCCGACGGGCGCCGCAACTACAAGCTCACCGTCAACGACCCCCTCACGACCAGCTTCGGGGAAGACCTCTACTACCGGCTCGGCGGCTGGCTGGACGAAGACATATCCGTCACCCAGGCTGCCGGCGAAGCCACCCTGGGCGGCGAACCGGAGAAGAGCAGCCCTGCCTGGCAGGCCCGCGGAACCGCTGCCGCATCACCGCACGCACCAGAAACCAGATGATCCGTCCCCTGCTGCATCTAACCGTCGGGGCCATACCGTTACGGAATCCCGCCTCTTGCGGGCTAGCACCGGCCGGCCGACAATGACGGCATTGGCGATGAGGCTCGCCACGGTCCGGTAGGCGGGGGCCGGCACCGGAACCGCGGGACGTTCCCGCTGACGGCTTCTGCATCCCGGCGCTTGGAACACGCAGTGGAGGCCGACGATGGCTACCGGGCAGACAGATGTCAGGCCAGCGCGCAAGATCCTGGTGGGCTGGGACTGCTCGCCGGGAGCGGCGGCAGCCCTGCGCGCGGTCGCGGCGCTGGCCGTCGACGGGACCGCGGCGGTGGTCGTGCTCGCGGTCCTCAGCCCTGCCCCGCACACCGAAGACTCGGCCGAGGGTGCCGCCGACTTCGACGAACGCAAGCGCTTTTGCGAGAAGACCTTCGCTAGTGCCAGGGAAGGGCTGCCAGGCGCCCTGCGGGAGCGGGTGTCCCTGCAGTTGGCCGAGAGCGGCGACGCCGCCGGCACCGTCTGCGAGTACGCACGGCAGCACGGGTTCGACCTGCTGGCCCTCGGACGGCACGGGACCGGCGGTGTGCTGCACCCGCGGGTCGGCCATGTCGCCGCGGCCGCGGCCCGCAAGGCCGCGCTGCCGGTGCTGCTGGCTCCTTAGAAGCTGGCTCCTGGAAAGCGGCCATGTATCGTTGGCAGTGATTACGCGATGAGGCTCGCATATCGTCATGGCCGAGATGTAATCGTCGACAGCCTCTCAGAACCCTTGCACAAGTCATCGCGTGGTTCTCTGCCTGGCTGAGGTAAGGCAGGTGTTAGAACTGACGGTGCAGGCTCGGGAGCAATCCCGGCACCGCGCCGCATGCCGACTCAGCGAACCTAGGCCCGCGTTGACCTGGCAGCTTATTGCCGACGTGACTTCGCCGTCCTATTATTGGAGATGGCGATGGAGCTCGCCGTGACCGCCCATGCTGGCTGATGGCTCCTACCCGCTATCGCGGTAGGAGGCAGCCATGAGGGGCCGGGGGAACTGGGGATCTTCGCCAGCGGCGGCCACCCTTCCCTTGCCATCTCCCGGTAGACAGCGCCGCGTAATCATGATGGAACTGCTGGGCCGGGGAGCACACGCTAGCCCGCGCGACGGCTGCAGCATCCTCGAATACGCCTCAGTGCTGGCCGGCGAGCGCTGGAGCTCCCGCCCGCAGTCGGTCCATCCGGCTCTCGCGGATGCCGCTGACATGGTCAACGATCTGATGACCGATGACCGCAGGCGGCTGCTCGCGCCGCTCGCGCCGTGGCTGCCCGGTACAAACACCGCCAACCCGCGGACCTGGCCTGCCGTCACCGAAGTGTGCGTCCGCGCCGCACTGGCCCACGCCAGCCAACCGGTCGAGCTGCGGCTGCGGACGGACCTGGATGCCACGCGGCACTGGCTGGCTGAGGCCACCCAGCCAGCTGATGGGCGGAGACGCGCACCCTGGGCAGGCCGACGCCAACGGCGATGGGCAAGGCATGCCATCCGCTCGGCGCTGCTGGCGGTGGCCGCTTCGGCGGATCAGGCTGATGATGCCGATGCCAGACTGCGCCAGGCGTTGGTCGACTGCATCAACGAGTGCCGGCGGCTGGCCGGCGAGCCTGCGGTGGACCCTCGCCTGCCGCTGGCGGACTGTCCGCAGTGGCTGGCGGTCGAGCCGAATTTGATGAGGTCGCCAGGCTGCGACTGGATGGATCTGGGCTACCAGCCGGTCCATTCCCATTTGGCGGAATGGCCGGACGCGGCGCAGCTCAGCCGGCGCGCGGAAAGACGGAATCCACGACCACGTACCTGTTCTGGCCGGCAAGTGAAATGCGAAATAGCGAAGCTCGGCGGGGAGATAGCTGTCCCGTGCTAACGCCCTCGCCGGATCGCGGTTTAGTGCTTGGCCGCGATCGGCACCGCCGCGTCCGTCCCCGTCGCGGCGGTGCCCCTTTGTCTGCGACGGCAACGCGCTACTGGATGAATTCATGTAGGCGTAGCCATACGGCCCTAACCGGGCATTGGCCGTGGTGTTCCCTGATCGCAGAGGGAGTTCAGTACCGGCAGCACGTGCTGGCCGACTGCATCGCCCAGTCCGGTGTCGTCCGCGACCTTTACGACGTCGCGGTGGAGGCCATCGCCGCCGAGCGGCGGGCGTTCCGCTTCTTGTTACGCGACTCGCCGGACACGATCCTGTCACGGTCCCGGCAGGTCATGGGGCTCCGCTGCCGCCCGCCCGGCCGCGGCTGGCAGGACCGCGCAATTGTTCTAGATCGGCGGCATTGACGCCAGTTAGCCGTAGGATCCAGGTCTCATATGGGTGGTCTATTATTACAGAGGGGTTATCTCGCAGCGCTGGATTCACGCCAGCTATAATTCCGGTCACCGGCGCGGCGACCTCGCAGATGGTCTTGGCCGCTTCGATCTCCGCGACGGCCTCGCCTCGCACGATCTCCGTGCCGACAGCTGGCAGCGCATACGACTGGATGCTTCCGATCTGATGCGTAATATACGGAGCGAACCCGATCAGGAACTGCGTGCCTTCCTGAGACACCCACATGAGCTCGCCAGTCCCGGCTTCGACCGCGAACGGCTAGCTGAGCTGCTCTTCCAGCTCATCAACGAGGCGCGGTGACGGATCTTCGGCTCGGACACGTCGCCTCGGCCGCGGCCCGCAAGGCCTCCCTGCCGATGCTGCTGGCTCCCCAGAAGCTGGCTCCCTGGAGAGCGGCCATGTATCGTTGGAAGTGATTACGCGATGAGGCTCGCGTACCGCCGGGGCTGATCTCGGCTGATGGCCTCTACCTGCAAGGCGTGTACGGCGTCGGATGCGCAGGGGAGGTCCGGGAAGTGCCCGAACTTATCCAGGTTCTGCAGAGTCTCGTGGTGGTCGTGTTCGCCCCGCTCTACGCCGGTACGATCGCCCGTGCAGAGGCGGTCGTCGGATCCAAGCGCGGGCCGAGCGTGCTGCAGCCCTACCGGGACCTGGGCAAGCTGCTGCGCAAGGGCAGCGCGGTCAGTGACCAGGCGTCCTGGGTCTTCCGCGGCGCACCGTTCGTCGCGTTCGCCTGCTACCTGACGGTCTCGGTGATCGTCCCGGTCATCACGAACGCGCCGCTGCCGCTGGCGTTCCTCGCCGACCTAATCGGCGGGGCTTTCGTGCTTACCCTGGCCAGCTTCATGATCTCGCTGTCCGGCCTGGACACAGCCAGTCCCTATGGCGGGCTCGGGGCGAGCAGGGCCAGCTGGATCGGGTCCATGGCCGAGCCCGCGCTGATCCTGGTGTTTTTCACTGTCGGCGCGGTCTCCGCCTCCGATAACCCGTACCTGATGAACCACGCGGTGGCGTCCTCTCCGTATGTTGTGGTGCTGCCCACGCACCTGCTCGGCCTGATCGCGTTCTTCATGATCGTCTTGGTGGAGAACGGGCGGATCCCGATCGACAACCCGGGCGGCTCCACGGAGATCTCGATGATCGAGGAAAGCCGCGTCCTGGAGTACTCGGGGCGAGGCTACGCCCTGGTCAAGTGGGGCAGCTGGATGAAGCTGTTCCTGCTGTCGTCGATCCTCATGAACGTCTTCGTGCTCCCGTGGGGCCTGGGCAGCGCGTCACACCTGCCTGGCGCGCTGCTGGCCATCCCCGTGCTGTTCGGCAAGCTGGCGCTGTGCGGGCTGGCGATCGTGATCATCGACACCTCGTTCGCCAAGCTGCGGTTCTTCCGCATCGCCGAGTTCCTCGGCGCCGCGTTCATGCTCGCCCTCGTCGGCGTCGCCACCTCCTACGTGATCGGAGCGTGAGGGCCAATGCAGTACCTGTCGAACAGCAGTACCGCGGGCGTCCTGCTTGACCTGTCCGGCGCGGTGATCCTGCTGCTCGCCTTCGCCTGCCTGGCCTCCAAGCTGTTCAACAGGTACGTCGTCTACTACGGTGCCCAGTCGGTCGTCCTGGCGTTCGCGGCCGGGGTCTCCGCCGCCGCGTTCCACAGCGCCGAGCTGTGGATCCTCGCCGCGCTGACCCTGGCGGTCAAGGGGATCGCCATCCCGCTCGCGGCCCGCCGGATCCTGGTGGCCAGGCTGGCACTGAAGCGCGACGCCGCAATGTCTACCGGACTGTCCACTTCCCTGGTGGCAGGCGGCGCACTGACCGCGTTCGCCTACCTGGTCACCCGGCCCGCCCTGCTGCCGCACGGCAGCGCCGCCGCGGCCGTGGTGCCGCTGTCCACCGCGGTGATCCTGCTCGGCGCGCTTGCCATGGTGGTGCGCCGGCATACCGTCGCCCAGCTGATCGGCTGGCTGATCGTGGAGAACGGGGTGTTCCTCGGCGCAATCACCCTGGTCGCAACGTTCCCGTTCATCGTCGAGGCCGGAATCTTCCTGGACATCGTCGCGGGAGTGCTGATCATGATCGTCTTCGTCTCCGGCCTCACCCGCCAGCTCGCCCAGGCAAGCGCCGCCGAACTGCGGGAGCTGCGCGGATGACCGCCCTGGCCGTCATCATTGTCCTGGCTCCGCTGGCCGGCCCGGCGGCCGCGCTGGCCGGCGTCCGTGCCCGCCCGGCCGCCTTCGTCCAGGCCGCAGGCGCCGCCGCCGCGCTGGGCTGTTCAGTCGCAATGCTGGCTTCGCTCAACAGCGGCCGGCCGCTGCAGGGCTGGGACGGCTTCCTGTACGTCGACGCGCTCAGCGGCTTCTTCCTGCTGACCGTCGCGGGCGTGACGCTGCTCGCCGCGCTCGGCTCGGTCACCTACATCGCGGCGCAAGAAGACAGCGGCGAGCTCACCGGCTTCCAGGTCAAGCTCTACTTCACGTTCTTCGGACTTTTCGCTGCCCTGATGCTCGCCTCACTGGAAGCCGGCAACCTGGGACTGCTGTTCGTCTTGATCGAGGCGAGCACGCTCGCCAGCGCCGCCCTCGTCGGCCTGGAGGGCCGCGCCCGCAGCCTGGAGGCAGCGTGGAAGTACGTCATCATCAGTTCCCTTGGCGTCACGATCGCGCTGGCCGGCACGCTGTTCCTGTTCTACTCCGCCAGTGCCCTGCACCTCGGCTCGAACCTCGCCTTGACCTGGCCGTACCTGCTCGCCCACGCACCTGCATTGGTCCCGCAGAGCCTGCGGCTGGCGTTCCTGCTCGCCGTCGTGGGTTACGGCACCAAGGTCGGTCTCGCGCCGATGCACACCTGGCTGCCCGACGCGCACGCCGAGGCGCCAAGCCCGGCCAGCGCCATGCTGTCGGCCGCGCTGCTGAACACCGGCATGTACGCGATCATCCGGTTCCTCGCCATCGCCCAGGCGCGGCTCGGCAGCACGTACCCGCGGGCGGTGCTGCTGTCGTTCGGGTTCGCGTCGATCGTGATCGGCGCGCTGTTCATGGTGTCTCGTAGGGTTTCATCGGGGGGTCTGGGGGGTCGTCCCCCGAGGGGGCAGAGCAACTTCAAGCGGCTGTTCGCCTATTCCAGCGTGGAGCACATGGGGATCATCGCGGTCGCCCTCGGCTTCGGCGGCACCCTCGGCCTGTACGGGGCGCTGCTGCAGGTACTCAACCACGCCCTGGCCAAGGCGGTGCTGTTCCTGGCCAGCGGTGACGTGTCGCTTCGCTACAAGACGCGGGAGGCCGGCCAGGTCAGCGGCCTGCTCGCCGCGGTCCCGGTGACCGGGGGAGCGCTGCTGCTCGCCACCTTCGCGGTGCTCGGCTCACCGCCGTTCGGCGTGTTCCTGTCCGAGCTGACCATCGTGCGAGCCGGGTTCGCCCGCGGCAGCCCGGTCTTCCCGCTGCTGCTGCTCGCCCTGCTCGGGGTGGCGTTCTTCGCCTTCGCCCGCACCATCACCGCCATGGTGACCGGCGCGCCGCCGCAGCCCGCCCCGGCCAGCCCCTATCGCGACCGCGGTGCGGTAGCACTGACCGCAGCCCCGCTGGCGCTGGGCCTTGCGGCACTGCTGATTCTCGGCTTGTGGATCCCCGCCGGGCTCGACACGGCCATCATGCACTCGGCGGCGGTGATCGGATGACTCCGGACCAGGCAACCACGGTCAAGCCGAGCACTGTCCCCGGCGCGGTCACTACGTTCCAGGTGTCTTCCCCGGACCTGGAGGCAGTAGTACGGGACCTGGCGGGCCTGCGCCTTGCGGACATGTTCGCCTCCGACGGCGAGCAGCCCACCCTGCGGCTGGTGTGGGCGAACGACACAGCGGGCCAGGCCGGCTACATCATTACCGAGACACCGCTTGAGAACGCTGAGTACCCCGCCCTTTCCGACATCACGCCGGCCGCGTTCATCGAGGAATGCGAGATCTACGAGCAGTTCGGCATCCGGCCCGCGACCGGCAAGCCGCTGAACCGCGTCATGCTCCCGCCCCATGCGGACCTGCCCACGCTGGGCCGCAAGCCGCAAACCGAGCCGGAAGAACCGCACGCGCCGCACCTGGTCGGCGGGCAGGCGTTCGAGTTCCCGTTCGGCCCGGTCCGCCAGGCCGGCGTCGAATCGCTCTACTACGGCCTGGTCACCAGCGGCGAGGAAGTCGTCGACCTGTACCTGTTCACCTGGCACAAGCACCGCGGCCTGGAATGGCGCCTCATGGGCAGAACCCCGGAACAAGCCCTGTTCCTCGCCGAGCGCGCCGAAGGCCTCAGCGCGGTCGCCGTCGGCTGGGCCCTGGCGGCAGCCGCCGAGACGGCCACGGGGACCCGGCCGCCGGACCAGGCGCAGCGTGCCCGCGCTGTCGCACTTGAGCTGGAGCGGCTGTACAACCACGCCGCCGCGATGGCAGCGCTGTGCCAGTCGACCGGGCTGTCGGTCGGCCAGTCCGCCGCCGAGATCGCCCTGGAACGGCTGCTCCGGCTGAATGCCCGCGCGTTCGGTCACCGCTACCTGTTCGGCGTTGTCAGTACCGGCGGAGCCAGCCGTGCCCCGGACGCGGACGCGATCCGCGAAGACCTCCCTGGCGCCTACGGCGAGTTCAGGCGGGCCGCCGACGCCCTGCTCGCCACCAACTCCTTCGTCGACCGGCTAGAAGCGACTGGCATCCTCACCGCCGGCCAGGCACGGGACCTCGGGCTCGTCGGCCCGGTTGCCCGCGCCACGGGACTGACCGTGGACGCCAGGCAAGTACCCGGCGGCCCCTACGAGGACGAGACGTGCGTCGCCCCGGCAACGGGCACAGCCGGCGACGTCCTCGCCCGCTTCACCGTGATGCTCGCCGAGGCCGCCGAGTCCGTCCGCATGGTCGGCCAGTTCCTCGACGCGGGCGCGGGCGCGGGCACTGCCGAACTTCCACGCACCGGCGGCTGCGGGCTCGGCTGGGCCGAATCACCGCGCGGCGAGGCACTCGCCTGGGTCGGGCTCGGCGACGACGGCAGGATCACCCGGGCCAGGCTGCGCCCGGCGTCAGCGAGGAACTGGCGCGGCTTCGACGACGCCTGCCGCTCGCAGAACGTGTTCACCGACATCCCGATCATCGAGGCCAGCTTCTGGCTGACCGCCGCCGGAATGGCCCGCTGAGAGGAGGCATGCAGCGATGCTCTGGTTCTTCCGCGGGATCCGCCGCGGGGTGGTCACCACGCACTATCCGGCGCGACCGGACGAGTCGTCCCGGTTCCTGCCGACTCCGCCTGCGTTCCGCCCCTGGGCGCTGACCAGGTCGACCGCCGGCCGCCTTGAGGGAGCCTGCCCGAGCGGGGCTCTGCGTCTGCAGGACGAGGACGGGGAAAGGGGCGGCGGCAGGCTGGTCTTCGATGTCGGCCGGTGCACGGCGTGCGGGAGGTGTGCCGCCGAGGCGCCGCATGCCGTGACGGCGAGCGGTGCGTTCGAGCTCGCAGCAACATCCCGTTCGGTACTGATCAAGATAATCCCGCTGCGGGGGGAGGCACGGTGACCGAGGAAGAACTCCGGGAGACGATCGCGCGGCAGTTCGGCCGCAGCCTGCACATCCGCACCCTGGACACGGGGTCGTGCGCGGTCTGCGAGCAGGAGATCCGGCTGCTCGCGGCCCCGCACTACGACCTGCACCGGCTCGGCTTCTTCTTCACCCCCGCGCCGAGGCACGCCGACCTGCTGCTGGTGACGGGGCCGATGATCCGCGCGTTCGAGCTGGCCGCCCGCAAGACCTACGACGCCATGCCCGGTCCCAAGGTAGTCGTGGCCACCGGCGCCTGCGCGCTTGGCGGCATCTACCCGCGAGACCCGTTCACCCACGGCACGGTGGACGCGGTGCTGCCGGTTGACGTATGGATCCCCGGCTGCCCGCCCAGCCCGCTTACCCTGCTGCACGGCCTTGGGGTGGCCGTCGGCCGCCTTGCGGAAAAGGTGCGGGACCTGCCCTTCACCGCCGAGCCCTCGGGGGGCTCCGGGGGGTCGTCCCCCCGGGCTAGCAGGGCTCCGGAACGGGTGCGTGGTGACTCATGACCCCGCTCGACTTCCTCTATGCCGCGGCCGCCGCCTGGCTCGCCGCCGCCCTGGCCGGCCTGCTCGCCGCCCGGACCGCGAGCGGACTGCGGGCATGCTGCGCGCTGTCGGCCCTCGGCGGTGCGGCCGCCGCGGCTGGCGGCGGCTGGTCGCTGGTGTACGGCGACACGGCCGTGGCGGCTCCTGGCGGCCCGACCGTCGTGGGCGGCCCGCTGCAGCTTCAGGCGACCAGCCTGGCCGGCGTGTTCACCGCGCTGCTCGGCGTCGTCGCGGTAGCGATCGCGTGCTACGCGCCGCGCTATCACGAGCCGTCACGCGGCACGGCGCTGTACCTTGCCGTCTATAACGCGGCGCTGCTCGGCTGCCTGACCGTGCTTGCCGCAGGCGGCATGGTCACCTTCCTGATCGCATGGGAAACCATGAGCCTGGCCTGCTACCTGCTCATCCTCCGCCATCCGCGCAGCATCCCGGTGGCGCGCGGCGCCTTCTGGTTCCTGGCCCTGGCCGAGGCGGGGTTCCTCCTCGTCGTCGCCGCGTTCGTCATCCTGTCATCCAAGACCGGGTCCACGACCCTGGCCGGAATCGCCGCGCACAGCGGGGCCGTGCCCGGCGGGTGGCGGGCCGCCGCCTACCTGCTTGCCCTGCTCGGGTTCGGGTTCAAGGCCGGCCTGGTCCCGCTGCACGTGTGGCTGCCGGAGGCGCACCCGGTCGCGCCCGCCGACGGGTCGGCGTTCCTGTCCGGCGTGGTCGTCAAGATGGGCATTTACGGCATCGCGCTGTTCGCCTTCCGGCTCGCTCCGCCGGCCGGCGCCTGGCCCGGCCTGGTCACCATGGGCGGCGGGGCGGTCACCGCGGCGATCGGCATCCTGTACGCCATGGCCGAACGGGATATCAAGCGGTTCCTCGCCTATTCCACCATCGAGAACACCGGCATCATCGTGACCGCGCTCGGCGCCGCCATGATCTTCCACGCCGCCGGGCAGCAGGCGCTGTGGGCGTTCCTGCTGATCGCCGGCTTCTACCACGTGGCGAACCACGGCTGCTGCAAGACGCTGCTGTTCCTCGAGGCCGGCGTGACGGAACACGCGGCCGGGACGCGGGACATGGACCGGCTCGGCGGTCTTGTCCACCGCCTGCCGCGCTCGGCGGTGATCGCCTTCGCCGGGACGCTGGGCATAGCCGCGCTGCCGCCGCTGAACGGGTTCGTCAGTGAATGGCTGATCTTCCAGGGCCTGTTCCAGGGCTTCCGCACCGGCAGCCACCTGACCGGCATACTCATCGTGCTGGCCGCCGCAACCCTGGGGCTCACCGGCGGGCTGGCGGTTTACGCGTTCGTCCGCGGCTTCGGCATCCCCTACCTTGGCATGCCGCGGACGCGCCAGGCGGCCTCGGCGACCGAGAAGGGCCAGCCCATATTCGGGCCCGGCCTCCTCGCGGTCGCCTGCGTGGCGCTCGCCGTCGGCGCCCCGGTCATGCTGGCCGCCCTGGCGAAGATGGCGCGCACGGTCACCGGGGTGACGCTCGGGCCCCTGCTGCTGCCCGGCGGCCTGACGGTGATCCCCGCGCACGCCGACTTCGCCGCGTTCTCCCCGACCTACCTGACCGTCTTCCTGGTCTGCGCGCTCGCTGTGCCGCTGCTGATCTACCTGGCCGGACGGCCGCGCGCCGGCTCGGCGCGCGTTCCGGTGTGGGACGGGGGGATCGTGACGTTCCGGCCGCGGATGCAGTACTCGGCCATGACGTTCTCCGCCCCGACCAGGGTCACCTTCGACGCCCTGTACCGGCCCTCGGT
>Ga0335085_10005729_pt1 | contig 19846 bp, 16 predicted proteins | sample Lox_Sample_45_FD_206712 | JGI IMG/M metagenome (GOLD analysis project Ga0335085, IMG submission 206712) | Soil microbial communities from Loxahatchee National Wildlife Refuge, Florida, United States - Lox_Sample_4.5 | ecosystem: Environmental > Terrestrial > Soil > Wetlands | place: USA...
GGCGCGAAATCTGGCTGGAGCGAGTCTCGCCCAACGGCACGACGAACCTTGAGCAGGGCCTGCTGAAGTCGACAAATCCCGACCCTGAATCGGTCAAGATCGCTGAGTAGTCCCCATCTGCAGTTCCTGATGCCTAAATTCTCTTCTCTCGGATCGAATGGAAAACCTTCATGCCGCAACCTGAGATGACACTCGAACTCGATGGCGAGGCAAGCTCCTCGTCGTATTACGATGTATGGCTACAGCGCTGGCTGCCACGATCGGTCCTCTGCGCTTTGGCAGCAATCCTGTTGGCATTCTTCTGGCTCCCGATCCATCGCATATCCGCCGATGTGGAGATCAACTACAACGAAGGTTGGAACAGCTACAAGCAAGCGATGGTGGAGAACAGGACGCCTTTGTATGGGTTCCCACCAGGAATCCTCACTGGAGCGACCAGCTATTCACCCCTTTCATTTCATGTGGTCAGTTGGCTGGGCAACGTTAGCACTTTCAAAGTGGCTGGCCGCTGGATCTCGCTGCTTTCTTGGATCGCAACGGGCATCCTTATTTTTGTCATCGTGCGAAAAGAGGGCGGGAGCAAAGAAGTAGCGCTGTTCTCATTCCTCCTATATCTCGTTGGCATATTCCTACTTGTGCCGAGCTACATCGGCATGAACGATCCACATCTGTTCGGAGAAGCGCTCACGACTGCCGGCCTCTACTTTTATCTCAAGAACTCGGAAACCAAGCGAGCTCTCATTCTTTCGGCGCTGGCATTCTGTTTGGCTGGATTCGCCAAACAAACCTTGCTGGCATTTCCGATCGCGGTGGCCCTTGATCTGATTGTCAAATCCCGCAAATTGTTCGCGGTGTGGACAGCAGCAATGCTTGCGTTTGCGGTTGCCTTCGCCATTCTTAGCACATCGGTGGATGGCCGATATTTTTGGGCGCACCTTACGCTTCGACGGGCTTATTCACTAAGATACGCTTGGCATCATAATGTGCATCTTTACCTGGTGATGGTTGAGGGTGTACTGCTGGTGGCAATCGGTTGGCTGATTTGCGCGTCGCGCGCTCGCCGGATTTTTCTGATTATGTTTGTTGTGAGCCAGGGCATGGGGTTCTTACTTGCTGGTGGCGACGGCGTTGGTTTGAATATTTGTTTCAATGCCTTCGCGGCAGCGGTCATTGTTTGCGGCGCGGCCCTAGCGAATCTTGAGGCGGTGACGGCTCGTATGTGGGCCGCCCATCCGAACCTACGCCCACTTAACGGCGCTCTAATGTGCCTCATCCTGTTAAGCATCATGGTCCATGTTCCGGGACGTCTTCGCGAAAATATGGATGCGTTACAAGCTCTACCATCGCAAAAGACCGAATTTGCCTCGGCTCTGAAATTTATTCAGTCACAGCCAGGGCCGGCCCTCTGCGAGAGCTTGTTGCTGTGCTACGAAGCGGGCAAGCCGTTTGAGTTCGATCCATTTTCAGTGAACGACGGACTGAAGACTCGGCGTATCACGGAGAGTGACTTAGTCCAGATGTTAAGGTCGCGTCATTTTCTGGCCCTGCAAATCAAACTCGATCCCGGCGAAGTCGGCCAGTCCGAGGAACAACTCGCCGATGGACGCTCTCACTCTAGCGGTCTGCTGCTGCCATTTGAGGAGAACATCTTTGCGGGCGGGCTCATGAAGGAAGTCGTGCAGGATTACCGGATCGCATACCGCAACTCGTGGACCGTCATTTTCGTGCCTCGCTGAATGCGAAGGAAATGATAGCCGCAGATAAGGAGGGTAGGCAGTGAAGCTGAGTGTGATTGCACCCACCTACAATGAATCGGGAAATGTTGGCCAGTTGATTCAGCAGTTGGAGACCGCCCTGCAGGGTCTTGACTATGAGATTGTGATCAGCGATGACAATTCTCCGGATCTGACGTGGTCGGTTGTGGAGAAAATTGCATCGGCCAATCGGCGCGTGCGGGTATTGCGCCGCACGTCGAACCGTGGCCTGGGTTTTAGCGTGATCGACGGTTTTAGCGTGGCAACCGGAGATGTCGTCGCTTGCCTGGATGCGGACTTGCAGCACGATCCGGCCATTCTGCCGATAATGTTCAAGAATTTGATGGATGGTTCCGATCTGGTAGTGGGCAGCCGCTACACCGCCGGAGGTAGCACAGGCGAGTGGGGATGGCTCCGCAGGATGGAGTCGCGCATCGCAACCAAGACCGCACATTGGGGCGTTGGTGTCACTATGCGGGATCCAATGTCCGGCTACTTCATGCTTTGGCGCTCCGATTTCCTGCACATTCGGGAAACTCTGAACGGCGCTGGTTTCAAGATTCTTCTCGAGATTGCCGCAGTCCTCAAACCCAGAAACGTGTGCGAAGTGCCTTACACCTTTCGCACTCGCGGTGCCGGTGAGTCGAAGGTCTCGAGCGAGGTGGTGTGGGAGTATTTGAATCAGCTCTTTCGATTGTCGCGCCTCGGTAGGTTGGTTCCGGCAGAGTTTATAAAGTTTGCTTCCGTTGGCGCGAGCGGAGTGATTGTCAACCTGGGTGTGATGGCGGAAATTCTCCATTACACCCCATATAAAGATTGGCGCGCCTCGGCGATGTCGAGCCTGGTCGCCACCGTAAGCAACTACATTCTCAATAATTTTTGGACTTTTCGAGACCGAGCGCATAACGGAATGACCCTGGTGAGCCGCTACATCTTCTATCTGCTGGCGTGCTTGCTTGGATTGGGCGTCACGACCGGGACCTTTGCCGCAATCATATGGGTTGTCGCTCATGTACTCGGATTGACGACAGCCGGACGGCACAGCGCCATGCTTCTGGTTTGTCAGTTCTTTTCCATCTTGGCCGGTACCTTCTCCAACTACTGGCTTAATCGGGCCATTACTTGGCCCTTGCAGAAAATCGAAGAGAACGAAGACTCATCCCTAGCGCTGATTCCCACCGCCATTCCGACTGAGTCCCCCGACTGTACAGCCAATAGGAACTAAGCGCGCGAGGCTGCGTTTCGCGGGACCTTCCCCAGATCGACCGCCCGAGCGTGCATGTCAGCTAACAGATTTTGTTTAACGAAACGGGTTGATGGGAGCAACCGCAGTGTGTACAATCAGTGCATACATCCCCCGCACGGTGCTATACCCCCCAAAAGCTCCATTAACTTAGGCGACTTAAGTGTATGAAAATCTTATTAACAGGGCATCAAGGCTATATCGGTGCGGTTGCAGCACCTGTCCTACGCGCGACCGGTCATCAAGTGACAGGTCTCGATACCGACTGGTTTGACGGGTGTGAGTTCGGAGAGCCGCCCCAACCAGGGAAAGAGCTGAAGAAAGATATCCGCGGTTTGACGAACGGAGATTTGGAGGGCTTTGATGCCGTCGTGCATCTCGCCGCTCTCTCCAACGATCCGCTGGGGAATCTGGATGCCAACCTGACGTACGATATCAACCATCATGCGTCGGTTCGACTGGCAGAGCTGGCCAAGGCGGCGGGCGTGCAGCGCTTCGTTTTTTCATCGTCTTGCAGCACTTATGGTGCGGCTGGCGATGCGATCCACGACGAAAGCGCTCCTCTGAACCCGGTGACTCCGTACGGCGAATCGAAAGTGTACGTGGAGCGCGACGTGGCTGCTCTGGCGAGCCCGAATTTCAGCCCCACGTATTTGCGGAACGCGACTGCCTATGGGGTCTCGCCGCGTCTCCGACTCGACATCGTACTCAACGACCTTGTGGCGTCGGCGTACACGTGCGGTCGGGTGTTTATCAAGAGTGACGGCACGCCATGGCGTCCGATCATTCACATCCGAGACATCATCGCTGCCATCGTCGCCGTGCTCGACGCCCCCCAGGAGGCCATTCACAACCAGGTCTTCAACGTTGGCCGTACAGACGAAAATTATCGCATTCGCGAACTCGCTCAGATCGTGGCTGAAACCGTACCGGGGTGTAGGATTGAGTACGCTCCCGACGGTGGGCCCGATAAGCGCTGCTACCGGGTCAACTGCGACAAGATCGCCCGCCTGGTGCCCAACTTTCGCCCGCAATGGACTGCAAGAAAGGGTGCTCAGGAGCTGTATGAAGCCTACCGCCGGGTCGGTCTCTCCGCCGAGGATATGCAGCAGGGTCGTTACGTGCGCATGAATCAGATACAACGTCTACTGAAATCGCAACGGATCGATGCTTCACTCCGTTGGTTCCAGCAAACAGCCGAAACTCCGGTCTTAGCGTGATTCTTCTGGTTGAATGATGACGACGACTATTGTTTCTCCTGTAAGTGCGCAACCGCAAACCGTGCGTAAGCCCTGCCGCTTTTGCGGTTCGGGACAATCGCGAACGTTCGTCGACCTGGGGCTCTCGCCGCTCTGTGAGACGTATCCCTCGTTGGCCGATCTGAGCCGAGGCGAGATGTATTATCCCCTTCACGTGTACGTGTGCGAGAAGTGTTTCCTGGTGCAGCTCGAGGAATACGAGCGCGCCGAGAACATCTTCAGCGATTATGCATACTTCTCTTCGTACTCGGATTCGTGGCTCAAACACTCCGAGAACTACTGCGGACTGATGAAGCAGCGGTTCGGTTTGAACGAAGATAGTTTTGTCGTGGAAGTGGCGAGCAATGACGGTTACCTGCTTCAATATTTTGTGAAACAAAACGTTCCTGTGCTCGGCATTGAGCCGGCAGGAAACGTTGCCAAGGTGGCCGTGGAGAAGGGTGTTCCCACGCTCGTCCAATTCTTCGGAACGAAACTGGCGAAAGAACTGGTAGCGCGAGCGCAGCAGGCGGATCTCATCCTCGGGAACAACGTTCTGGCGCAGGTTCCGGATCTGAATGATTTCGTTGAAGGCTTGCAGATCATGCTCAAGCCGCGCGGCGTTCTGACGCTAGAATTCCCGCACCTGCTGCGGCTGATCGAGCACAACGAGTTCGACACCATCTATCACGAGCATTTTTCATACTTCTCGCTGCTCACCACGGTCAAAATCATCGAGGCCCACGGGATGAGAGTCTTTGACGTGGAAGAGCTCTCCACCCATGGAGGTTCACTCCGGGTTTACGCGTGCCGGGCGGAGTGTCCGCAGCATGAGACTCGCTCCTCTGTGAAAAATCTGATCGCCGAAGAGGAAGCAGCACGTTTGGCATCACCAGAGGGCTATGTCAGCTTCGCTCGACAGGTTAGGGAGACGAAGTTTGCCTTCGTGGAGTTCCTTGTGAAAGCCATGAAGGAGGGCAAATCGGTGGCCGGGTATGGAGCACCAGGCAAGAGCGCGACTCTACTCCATTACTGTGGAGTTGGGAAGGATTTGATCGAATACACTGTCGATCGCAGCCCCCACAAGCAGGGGCGTTTCTTGCCGGGAAATCACATTCCGATTTTTCATCCCGACCGGATCCGCGAGACCAAGCCCGATTACGTCGTGATTTTGCCCTGGAACCTCCAGGACGAGATCATGAACCAACTGAGGTTTATACGTGAGTGGGGCGGCCGCTTTGTCGTGCCCATTCCCAAAGTGTCGGTGTACTAGGGGGTATCTATGAAGGTAGTGTTATTTTGCGGTGGCGCCGGCATGCGTCTTCGCGGATACGCCGATGACGTTCCCAAACCCATGGTGGAGATCGGAACGCGTCCCATCCTCTGGCACTTGATGAAGTATTACGCGCACTTTGGGCACAAGGATTTTATCCTCTGTCTGGGCTACAAGGGTAACTGCATAAAGGATTATTTCCTGCATTACGACGAAGCGGTATCGAATGATTTCATTTGGTCGAAGGGCGGCAAAGACGTCAAGTTCCTGAACCGCGACATTGACGATTGGACTATCACGTTTGTCGAAACCGGAGTGAATGCCAACATCGGAGAGCGTCTTAAGGCCGTGGAAGCCCATCTCGAGGGGGAGGAGATGTTTCTGGCCAATTACGGAGACGGACTGAGTAATGTTCACCTTCCCGACATGGTCGAGAACTTCCGCCGGACCAACGCGGTCGCTTCTCTGCTGCTGGTTCAGCCTACAGCAAGCTTCGATTTGGTTCATGCTTCCCCTGACGGTGTCGTGCGGGACGTCTGCGCGTTGACAACTAGCGATATTTGGATCAATGGCGGCTTCTTCGTCATGCGAAAAGCAATCTTCAATTACATGCAACCGGGCGAAGAATTGGTGCGGGAGCCCTTCCAGCGACTGATTCAGGGAAACGCACTGCTGGCCTACAAATGCAACGGGTTCTGGCAATGCATGGATACCTTTAAGGATAAACAGCGCCTTGAAGAGCTGAGCCAGGGAATTGCCCCGTGGAAGGTATGGAATCGGGCGGACGGAAAGCCGACTGAGACCCGCGCGATGTCGCTCAGCCTGTGACCTGGTTTTGGTTCCCCCACAAGTTTGGACGATGCTGAAGCGCTCCCGCTCCGCAGCAGATGCCCATCGGCTCCGAATATGATGCGCTTGAATTTTGACCGAGAGAATACCGACGCTTTGAAGATTTTGTGCTTGGGCTCTCATTCCGACGACATTGAAATCGGATGCGGCGGCACCATCCTCAAATTAGTGCGCCAGTTTCCGAACAGCATCATTCACTGGGTTGTGTTCAACGCAACGGGAGTGCGGCACGCGGAGGCTCAACACGCTGCTGAGCTATTTACTGGCCGCAAGAACCTGCCCGGGCTCCTCTTGAAGTCTTTTCCGGACGGTTTTATGCCGTTTGTGGGCGCCGAAGTGAAGGGCGTGTTCGAAGAGCTCAAGAAGGTAGTTTCGCCCGACGTGGTCTTCACTCATACCCGGAAGGATGCTCATCAGGACCATCGCCTGATTTGTGATCTTACTTGGAACACTTTTCGGGACCATTTGGTTCTTGAGTATGAGATTCCGAAATACGACGGAGATATGGGACAGCCGAGCGTCTTCGTTCCTCTGGAATCTGAGCTGTGCGAAAAGAAAGTCGCGTGCCTGATAGAGGCGTTTCAGTCGCAGCAGGCCAAACGATGGTTCCGCAAAGATACCTTCTTCTCCGTCATGCGTCTTCGAGGCATGGAGTGTAACTCCCCCTCGGGTTATGCCGAGGCTTTTTACTGTCACAAGTTGGTCATATGAAGGACCTGAAAGAACGCACGATTCGCGGCGGAGTGGCGAGGCTCTGTGCTCAGATCACGAATTTTCTGTTCCGCCTGGGTTCCTTAATGTTGCTTGCCCGACTGCTCGGTCCGGGCGACTTCGGACTAGTAGGAATGGTGACGGCATTTACAGGAGTGCTGAACCTGTTTCGGGATTTTGGGCTGTCCACGGCTGCCGTGCAGCGCGCGACCGTAACCGAAGAACAGGTGTCCACTTTGTTTTGGATCAATGTTCTCGTCGGGGCGATACTGACCGTGCTCACGGCAGCGGTTGCTCCATTCGTCGCGGCGTTTTATCACGAACCTCGCCTGACCTACATTACCGCGGTTGTCGCGACTGGTTTCTTGTTTAATGCGCTCGGTGTCCAGCACTCCGCGCTTCTTCAGCGTGAGATGCGGTTTACGGCGCTGGCGGTCATCAACAGTGGATCGCTCGTGCTGAGCACCATCGTCGCCGTAGCCATGGCCAAAATGGGCTATGGCTATTGGGCGCTGGTCGCCATGACAGTGGTTTTTCCGTTGGCCATGACCATAGCTTTGTGGTTTACCGCCGCCTGGCTTCCGGGACTACCGCGCCGGCGCGCCGGAGTCCGTTCCATGATGACCTTCGGGGGAACGATCACTTTGAATTGTGTGATCGTGTACATCGCGTACAACATGGAAAAGGTCCTGCTCGGCAGGTTCTGGGGAGCGGATGCAATCGGAATTTATGGACGCGCCTATCAGTTGGTCAACATCCCGACGGACAATCTGAATTCCGCTGTGGGTGAGGTTGCGTTCTCCGCCCTCTCCCGCGTCCAGGACGACCCGCCGCGTCTCCGTAGCTATTTCCTGAAGGGCTACTCACTGGTCCTTGCATTGAGTCTGCCGATCACCTTCCTATGCGCTCTGTTTGCCAACGACGCAATCGTTGTTTTGCTGGGTCCTAAGTGGCACGAGGCCGCTCCCATTCTTCGCTGGCTGGCGCCGACGATTCTCGCCTTTGCCATGATTAACCCCTTCGGCTGGCTACTATTCTCGCTGGGAAGAGTCATGCGCAGCTTGAAAATTGCTTTGGTAATCGCGCCCTTGGTGATTGCTGGATATCTTATTGGGCTACCCCACGGACCCAAAGGAGTTGCGCTCGGTTACTCGGTCGCTATGGTGCTGTGGATTTTTCCGAACATTGTTTGGTGCGTGCAGGGTACCAGCATTACGGTCCGTGATGTCCTGGAAACTCTGAGCCGGCCGCTCATCTCAGGAATAGTGGCTTCAGTGTTGCCGATTGCCATACAGATCGAATACGGGCACGTCTTATCACCATTGCCAAGATTGATCATCGGTTGCACCATCTTCGTAATTACATACGTGCTCATGCTCTTGTTTGCGATGCGACAAAAAGAGTTTTACATGAGTCTGCTCAAGACTTTCAGGAAGCGAGGCTCCCCGGTTGAAGAAGAGGCCTTGGCTTCGGCATAGCAGATCAAATGTTTTTTTTCGTCTTGTGGAGATCGCGGCGCTTGCGAGCGCTGGAGTGAATGTGATACGCAGGCCTGTTTGCCGGATAAGTAGGCTGGCCAGATGGTCGACTATCGTGTTGTCGGCGGTGCTAGTTTCAGCGTGTAGCTCCCCTCGCCCGATTAGCGTTTCGTTTGCTCAATCGGGCCGGACGATTGAAGCTTATGACTTCGTGGAGGTGACCGCCCAGATTTCGTGGCCGCGTGCCCGAAATCCTTTTGTGGACGCCTCCCTAGACGGGTGGTTTGAAACCACCGACGGAAAGCAACGCTGGACGGTGGAGGGGTTTTGTGACGACGCAAATGGAAGCCTGTTCCGAATACGGTTCATGCCCCCGGCTGCGGGCGACTACCGCTACTCCGTCGATTATCAACAAGGAGGCGCAAAGCGCTCCTGGACTGGCACCTTTCATGCCGTGGATGGGCACCGCCACGGGCCGATCCGAATCGATCCACAATACCCATTTCATTTCATCTGGGAAGGAACTGGAAAACATTACTTCTTCAACGGCACAACCGCATTCTGGCTAATGGGATGGTCCGATGAGAAGGTCATTGAGGCCAGTCTGGAGCGATTTCACCGTTTGAAGATTAATCGCGTCCGGGTGACCGTAGCAGGCAGGACGAAGAATTTTTTTGGAGAGCCGGTGATGACGGGAGAAAACTGGACTGTCTTCATCACACCGTGGCCGGCCAAGGTGCCGGAAGACGTCTTCCACCCGGGGTTTGATTACACCCGCTTCGATCTGTGTTACTGGCAGAAGTTTGAGCGTGCTCTTCGTTTTGCCCGGGAACGGGATGAGATCATTTCGCTGGTCATGGATATGAACGAAAGCGTGACCCATCCGGCTGCAGGCAGTGAGGACGAACAGCGATTTTTCCGCTACGCAGTAGCCCGATTCGCTGCGTTTTCTAACATCACCTGGGATATGGGCGATGACTTGGAACGCTATCGTAATGATCGCTGGACTCATTGGATCGGCAGCCAACTCGAGCAGTGGGACCCGTATCACCATCTGGCCACCAGCCATCCCATCGATAATGTTCATCAGGACCGCAAATCCGATTGGTTCGGGTTCACCTCGTTTCAAGAGTGGTCCAGAAAGCAGCATGCATTCATGTTGAGCCAGCGAAAGGAACAGAAGGCTCTCGGCCGAATCATTCCTCAAACGAACGAGGAATATGGGTACGAGGATCACTATCCGACCTGGACAGCGGGGCTGGGATCTGACTCTGCGGACATATTGCGGCGAACTGCTTGGGACATTGTCATGGCTGGCGGCTACCAGACCACGGGGGAGAGCGCACGACGTGGCACCAACATCTTGCCCGATAACGGAGGCGGCTGGATGAACGGCCGGGGCGACAACACGATGACCATGCTTGACGGGTATGCGCACATGGTCGATTTCTTCACCAGTTTCGCGTGGTGGAAGGCCGAGCCGCACGACGAACTGGTAAATGCGGAAAACTATTGCCTAGCGTCTCCGGGCGAGATCTACGCGGTTTACCTTCCACACGGTGGCCGCGCCCAAGTCCATCTCGTTCAAGGCCGCTACGAAGCTTCTTGGTTTCATGCAAGCACCGGCGAGTGGATTGCCCTACCGAACATGGAGGGAAGCAGTTGGAATTCGCCTGCCGCTCCGGGTAATGATGATTGGGCTCTGCTGCTGCGACGGAAATAAGACGACCGTAAGACGCTGTTTGCAAAAGTAAGTGAGCACACGCGTGAATGAGCTAGTTCAATATTATCGGTGCCCTGAGGGTCTGGTGCAGATGGCGACGCGGGAACCGCTGTCGGAGGCCAATGGCTATTTTCGTGTAGGGAAGGAAACGTGCTACGGGAGGCTCTTCGGGGCCAGTCCGTTGGCGTCTCCTGACGGTGTACTTCGCGATGTCGCCACTGAAATCGTGAATGAACAGGGGACTACCTACCTGCCATTCGACCTTTCCGAAGTCGCTGCTAATCTACGCTGCGAAGTGTACGCCCAGGACTGGCGCGCTGGCGCCCTCAAGACGGCTATATCGAAGATGTACTACTTTGTGCGGCCACTGCTTCCAGTGGGTGTGCGGAAGTATCTGCAGCGCTTCCATCTTAGAGGATGGGAGCGGTTGCCATTTCCTAGTTGGCCAGTAGACCACACATTGGACAACGTGTTTGAGCAACTGTTGCTGATGGTTTTACGCTCGCAGAATCTCAATCAGATACCTTTCATATGGTTCTGGCCGGATGGCGCTTCCAGTTGCGCCATGATGACGCACGACGTGGAAACGACTTCGGGCAGGGATTTTTGCCCGACGCTCATGGACATCGACGAAGCATTTAACATCAGGTCCTCTTTCCAAGTCGTTCCGGAGGAGCGTTACGAGGTAACTCCTGAATTTCTGGAATCCATACGGGCGCGCGGTTTCGAGGTCGTTATCCACGACCTCAATCACGACGGCCACCTTTACGGCAACCGGGGTGAATTTCTGCAGCGGGCAGCCAAGGTCAATGCTTATGGCAGGAAGTATGGAGCGCAGGGTTTTCGCGCCGGCGTGCTCTACCGAAAGCAACTATGGTATGACGCTCTCTCATTTGAATACGACATGTCGGTCCCCTCGGTCGCGCATCTGGATCCGCAACGCGGAGGATGCTGCACCGTGATGCCGTACTTTGTAGGTAGCATTCTGGAGTTGCCGGTCACCACGACCCAAGACTACACCCTCTTTAATGTCCTTAACGATTACTCGATCGACCTTTGGAAAGAACAGATTGCGCTGGTCATGGAAAAGTACGGTTTGATCAATTTCATTGTGCACCCCGATTATATCGGATCGCGTCGGGAGCGGAGACTTTACGAAGAGCTCTTAGGCTACTTGGTCACTTTGAGAAGCGAACGAGGAGTGTGGGTCGCGAAACCTGGCGAGGTGAACCGCTGGTGGAGACAGCGGGCAGAAATGAAGTTGGTCGAGGGTCCCCAGGGTTGGGAGATTGAGGGGGAAGGAAGGGAGCGTGCTCGCATCGCGTTCGCCAGCGAAGTAGAAGGCCGATTAGTGTTCGACGTCCAGAACGCGAACTCCCCCATGCATTCTTATCTGTAAGGTTGCGATTTAAACTGGGTTGCCATGCAAAGCTTAGAGAAGAGAAATTAGGAAAAGAGGGCATACAAGGTGAAAGGCAATTCGCCGGATTGTCACGTAACAGTATTGGGAGCGGGTCCCTACGGACTTGCAGCATCTGCCTATCTGCGCGCAAACGGGGTTGAATTCCGTGTCTTTGGGCAACCGATGGCATTCTGGCAGAAGCAGATGCCGGTCGGCATGTGTCTGCGATCGAATTGGGGGGCTTCTCACATTGCCGATCCGAACCAGGCGCTCACCTTGGACGAATATTCCCGTCAATTCGGCGGCCAGAAATGTCATCCTATCCCTTTAGACCGGTTCGTAGCGTATGGCCACTGGTTTCAGCGACAGGTGGTTCCGGATCTGGATCATCGGTTCGTCCAAAGCATCGACAAGAACGGTTACGGGTTAAAGTTGACCCTGAGCGATGGTTCCGCGTTCACTTCGAAGCGGGTTGTGGTAGCTGCGGGAATCAGTTCTTTCGCGGCCCTTCCGGCAGAATTTGCCGGACTGCCTTCTGCGCTGGCCTCGCACACGAGCGAGCACGACGATCTACGAAAGTTCAAAGGGAAGAAAGTTGCGATTATCGGCCTCGGACAGAGCGCCCTGGAGTCAGCCGCTCTGCTGTACGAGGCCGGTATTGAGCCCGAGGTCATTGGGCGGCAGGACCACCTGAACTGGGTGGGGCGGCATTACCGACTCCACCGTCTCGGACTGTTTTCCAAGATGATGTATTCCAAGCGGGATGTGGGACCGGCGGGAATCAGCCGTCTGGTGGCTGCGCCGCACCTTTTTCGCAGACTGCCCCGCAAACTGCAGAACCCGATCGCCTACCGGGCCGTTCGGCCAGCGGGCGCGGGCTGGCTGCAGCCGCGGCTTACCAATGTGCACATCACGCTTGGACGCAAAGTGGTCTCGGCCGCGCCGACTGAGAGTCAGCTTCGTTTGAAGCTGGATGATGGCAGTGAACGCATGGTCGACCATGTCCTGTGCGCAACCGGCTTCCGGGTCAATGTCAAAAAGTATCCGTTTCTGGGTTCTTCAATTTTGCAACAGTTGGAAACGGCAAATGGCTACCCGATTCTTAGACGCGGTTTGGAATCTTCAGTTTCGGGACTGCACTTCCTGGGCAAGCCGGCGGCCTGGAGCCTCGGTCCGCTGCTGGGTTTTGTCTCGGGAGCTGAATTTGCCTGCACCGAAATGATGCGCAGCATCAGCAACGGAGCATCACGGACACAATGACTTCAACCTTAACCGATCGCTCCGCAGAATCTGTCGCTCTGCCGGGTTCAGGCCAAGCCGTAGGAGCCGTAGTCATTGGCGGTGACTATCAGGGACTTGGCATTGTGCGCAGCCTTGGCGAACATGGCGTTCCGGTTTGCATCGTGGACGACGAGCGTTCCATCTCCCGCTTTTCCCGCTATGCCAAGCACTTCGTACACCTTCCCAGCCTACGGGAAGAGCGCCAGGCGGTGGACGGTCTGCTCAGCCTTGGGCAGCGGATGAGGCTGCACGGTTGGGTGCTGTATCCGACGCGAGAAGAATTGGTGGCTGCTTGCTCTCGTTATCGTTCGGAGTTGGGCCAGGTGTTTCGCGTGCCGACTCCGGGCTGGGACACCGTACGCTGGGCTTGGGACAAGCGCAATACTTACCAATTGGCAAAGGAACTCGGTATCCCCACTCCGGTCACGCATTATGTAGAAAAAGCTGAACAACTTGCCGAACTCGATTCCTGTCAGCCACCCTTCGCCATCAAACCTGCCATCAAAGAACACTTCATCTATGCTACCAAGGCAAAAGCGTGGCGGGCAAACAACCACGCGGAGTTGCGACAGCTCTTCCAGAAGGCGGTAGAACTGGTTGGGCCCGGAGAGGCCATGGTGCAGGAACTGATCCCCGGAGGCGGCAGCCAACAGTACTCCTATTGTGCGTTTTTCCGCCAGCAACAAGCGGTCGGTAGCGTGGTGGTGCGTCGTCGGCGCCAGCATCCTCTGGAATTCGGCAGAGCCAGTACTTATGTCGAGACAGTCGACGTTCCGCAGCTTGAGGAACTCTCCGAACGTTTCCTACGCGCGATTGATTATTATGGTCTGGTCGAACTGGAATACAAACTGGATCCTCGTGACGGGTGCTACAAGCTGCTGGATGTAAATGCGCGTACATGGGGCTACCACAGTGTCGGTCGCACTGCTGGTGTGGACTTCAGTTTTATGCTCTATGCGGATCAGGTCGGCCTGCCGGTTTCAACGTGCAAGGGACAATCGGGGGTCAGCTGGGTGCGGCTGACGACGGACATCCCCGCAGCTTTGATGGCTTTGTTAGCGCGTGACACCGAGTTTAGAAGTTATGTTCACTCGATGAGGACATGCAATGTTGAAGCGGTCTTTAGCGTCTCTGATCCGATGCCGGGTCTGGCCGAACTCGTCTTGCTGCCTTACCTGGCCATCAAACGAGGTTTTTAGGTAGGCCATCCCGCGAATTCTAACGATTGTTTGCTACAGTTGGAGAACTCGAAGCGTCAGATCTCGTTCACCGCGGCATAGCCAATGCAGTCGCAGTCTTCGCGTATGCTCCAGATGCAGTGCAAAGCGAGTTCATCCGTAGGGGTATTCCATACGAAGATAGTGCAGTTCGGTCAGTTCGAATGCTCAAGTCACTCGGGATTGAGAACATCGTCCAGATTCCTGGACTTGCAAAGGGCACGGAGAGTGAAGGCCCCGTGCTTGCTCGCTGGTGCGATGAGCAGAGGTTCCGCTCCATTGTTGTGGTGGGGCTTCCCGATCACACCCGTCGTGTTCGGCGAATGCTTCGTCGAAATATGAAGGGTCACCGGACAATGGTCGCAGTGTGCTCCGCCCGGCATGCGGTTTTTGATCCTGATCAATGGTGGCGGTCGCGGGATGGAATTCGAATTGAAATCGAGGAGCTTCAGAAACTGCTGCTCGACATCGTGCTTCATCCTGTTTCGTGAACGGCACAACGCGAGTCAAGAACTGTCCTCAATTGCTGAGCATTGGAGCATCGATCCGATGACACAAATGGAAACCAAAGCACTGGGAATGTCCGGGATTCAGGTTCCTGCTATGGCTCTGGGTACCTGGCAATATCAGGGTGGCATCGAGCCTCTTCGCGCTGGAATCGACTTAGGTGTAACCTTCATCGACACGGCCGAGAGTTATGGCACAGAGGAAGTGGTTGGGCAGGCGATCCGGGGCATCCGCGAGAAAGTCTTTGTCGCGACCAAAGCTTCGCCACGCCATTTCCGCGGCTCTGACCTGATCACAGCTGTAGAAAAGAGCTTAAAGCGCCTCAATACGGACTACGTGGACCTTTACCAGCTTCACTGGCCCAATTACTGCGTTCCGATCGAGGAGACGATGTCGGCTATGGAACGCCTCGTTGCATCGAGCAAGGTCCGATTCATTGGGCTCAGTAACTTCTCGCCGCGAGAGGTGCAGCAGGCACAGAGCTGCCTCGCCAGCAATTTCATCGTTTCTGATCAAGTACGGTATAGCTTAGTGGACCGTACGATCGAAGATGAATTATTGCCGTTCTGTCGGACGAAGCAGATTAGCGTGCTGGCATTCAGTCCCCTAGACACCGGGATCCAGAATTTTCGACAATTTGATGAAGAGGATGTGTTGGGGCACGTCGCGCGCCATGTCGGTAAGAGCCCCGTCCAAGTCGCGTTGAACTGGTGTCTCTGCCAGGAGCCGGTCGTAGTCATTGTCAAGGCAAATACCATTGAACACGTGCAGGAGAACTGCGGTGCCGCGGGGTGGCGTCTGGAACCCGGAGCATGGAAAGCCTTGAATCAGATCCGGTTTCGCAGACGCTGCCCGTTGGAACGTTTTGCTCGCAGAATGGCGAGGCGAATTCTACAACGGGTTGGACGGAACGTCTGAACGACCGGTTTACAATCGGCAGTGACCAATCGCACCCCCAAAGGTGATTTAGATCACATCAAGAAACCCGGCGCGTCTGTACGCTAATGTTCTGAAACCTCGCTTGAAGCTGTATCCCAGCGGTTGCTCTCAGTCTCCCCCACAGCGAGAACTTTAAAAGCAGAGCAATAGCGTTCTCATATCTGATGAGGGAGTTGCAACTGTGCACACGTCGCCGGCTGGCACCTTTGGTCGAGACCCTTCCAGCACCGCCGCAGATTTTCGCCAAGATTCTGCTCCGCCCTCCTCCACCTCGGTAAACGGCTGCCCCGCCGAGTCAGGCAAACCGCAAACCCCGCCACAACCGGAGTCCGGGACGCGAGTGTTTTCTACGCTTCTCAGCCGAATACTGGACAAGTTAGCCTTTATTGCTCCGGGGGGCGGCACTTTGCGGCCATGGCTGCACAAGCTGCGGGGAGTAAGAGTGGGGCAGAACGTCTGGATCGCACAGATGGTCTACATCGACGAGCTGCATCCCGACGATGTCGAAATCGGAGATAACTGCACGATCGGATTCCGGAGCTCCATCTTTACGCATTTCTATTGGGGTCGCAAAAGGGCGACCGGCAGCGGGAAGGTAATTATCGAAAGAGATGTCTTTGTCGGTCCGCACTGTGTAATCTTGCCAAAGGTAAGGATCGGTGAAGGAGCGGTCATACGGGCAGGAACGGTTGTGAGTCGAAATGTCCCACCACACGCGATTTGGGGGCTTCGCCCCGCCGAACTTCTGGGCATTGCAAGCGTAGCGCTAACGCCCGAACACTCATACGAGGAATTTACTCGCGGAATGCGGCCCGCTCCGCGTTCGCGGGCACGCGGAAACTCGGATGTGCAACGCCGTTGAAAAGAGGTCTTCGGTGCCATGTGTGGCATTTGTGGAGTCGTGAGGAACGATGGCGTAGCACAGGATCCGAAATTGATCCGCCGCATGACAACTGGTTTGCGTCATCGCGGGCCGGACGAAACCGGGTTTTACGAAGACTCGCATATTAGTCTTGGTCATGCGAGGTTGAGCATTATTGATCTCGCTGGCGGACATCAGCCCATGCAAAGTGCCAGCGGATCTCTGTGGATCACCTTTAATGGCGAGATATTCAACTACATCGAGCTGCGGGATGAACTGACCCGGAAGGGGCACCGGTTCCTGACCCGTTCGGATACTGAGGTGATTCTGGCTCTCTACAAGCAAGAGGGCGAGGCCTGCGTTCAGCATTTGAATGGGCAATGGGCATTTGCCATCTGGGATATCGCCAACCGCAAGCTCTTTGCCTCGCGGGATCGGGTTGGAGTCAGGCCGTTTTTCTATACCAAAATCGACAATAGATTTCTCTTCGCCTCCGAAATCAAGGCGCTGCTCGAATGTGATGAGGTCAAGCGGGAATTGGATCTCACCGCGCTCGATCAGATTTTTACTCTTTGGGTGACTCTGCCCCCGCGCACTGCATTTCGTAACATCTGGCAGTTGCCGGCCGGCCACTGTCTCCGGGTCGAGAATGGAGAATTGAGAATTTGGCAGTACTGGTCTCACCAATACGATCCCAATCCTGCAACTGCTGCGAATGAAGATCGGACCGCCGAGGAACTGCTCTCGCTGCTCACCGACGCCACTCGCCTCCGGCTGCGGTCAGACGTGCCGGTCGGAACGTACCTGAGTGGTGGCCTCGATTCCACGCTTACTACCAGCCTTACGAGGCAGGTTGCCGGGGACAGGCTTAGGAGCTTCGGTGTCAGCTTTGAAGACGCAGAGTTCGATGAGCGTCCCTACCAATCGGAAGCAGCCTCGTTTCTGAACGTAGAGCATACGGATATCTGCTGCTCGTACGCGAACATTGCAGAAGCATTTCCAGAGGTGATTCGACATACGGAGCAACCGCTCCTCAGGACTGCCCCGGCACCGTTATACCTGCTTTCAAATCGCGTGAGGCAAGACGGATTCAAAGTTGTTCTCACCGGAGAAGGCGCCGATGAGATTTTCGGCGGATACGACATTTTCAAAGAAGCCAAAATTCGCCGATTCTGGTCCGATTCCCCGAACTCCCTCCGGCGCCCTTTGCTTCTCAAGCGCCTCTATCCCTATATGGAAAATGTGCAAAGGCAACCCGCTGCCTATCTGCAGCACTTTTTCCGGGTAGAAGCGACCGATCTGTCGAACCCCTTTTTCTCGCATCTTCCGCGCTGGGAATTGACTTCGAAGCTGAAGATGTTCTTTACGGATGAGGTAAGGACCGAGTTGCGTGACAAGAATGTGTACGCAGAGCTTGAACGGGCCTTGCCGACAGAGTTTTGGGGCTGGGACAAGTTCTGTCAGGCACAATACCTTGAGGTTCACTATCTATTACCGGGTTACATCCTTTCTTCGCAGGGAGACCGGATGGCAATGGCGCATTCGGTCGAGGCTAGATACCCCTTTCTGGATCACCGCGTCATCGAGTTCGCAGCGCGGTTGCATGCGTCGCTGAAGATGAAGGTCCTGAACGAGAAGTATTTACTGAAGAGGATTGCGAAAAACCGATTGCCTGATTCGATCGTCAGGCGTCCGAAGCAGCCTTATCGCGCTCCCGATGCGCGAAGTTTCGTGAACCATAAGCCGTCCTATGTGGACGAGCTGATGTCGGCCGATACAATCAAGAGCTATGGCATCTTCCGTCCGGAGGCAGTAAACGCGCTGATCTCGAAATGCGAATCAGGACGCGCAATCGGGGTGAAAGACAATATGGCATATGTCGGGATTCTTTCTACACAGTTACTCGTCCGGGAGTTCATGCATCACCGGGCCAAGGAGTCTACATGCCAAACCTGCAAGACGAGTTACGCAGCTACATTGTAGAAAACTATCTTTTCGGACAAGATGACGGTTTTCGGAATGGCGATTCGTTCTGGGAGCTAGGACTCATGGATTCGACCGGTGTTCTGGAGCTGATCTCGTACGTCGAAGAGAAATACGCGATCAGCCTCGAATCAAGCGAGATCATTCCCGCAAACCTGGATTCGATCGAGAAACTTGCGCGCTTTGTGAGTCGCAAAATTGAAGATTCGAGTGCCGGTCCGGAGATCGCGCCCGCGATGGATACTCCGGGAGCAAGCCAATGAATCCAGTGGCTACATCGCCTTTGAATACGCTAAGGATTGACCCAGCGCGTGAGACGGAACGGATCGCAACGCGCATCGCTGAAATTGTTTTCGGGCAATTCAAGCGGAAGGGAGCGGTGATTGGAGTCTCGGGAGGTATCGACAGCAGTGTTGTAGCATTCCTGTGCGCGCGCGCATTAGGAAAGGAGCGGGTTCTTGTTTTATTTACACCGGAATCGGATTCTTCGCCCGACAGCTTACGGCTCGGGCGCATGGTTGCGGACTCACTGGGAGCGGCAAGCGCTCTCGAAGACATTAGCGGCATTCTTCGCGCTGCCGGCTGTTACGAACGTCGGGACATTGCCATCCGCCTGGTAGTTCCTGAATATGGCGAAGGCTACAAATCCAAAATCGTGCTGCCCAATCTGACGGACGCTCGCGAGTATGCCATCTTCTCGGTCGTGGTTCAATCGCCCAACGGACAGATCAAGAAGGTAAGACTCACCGCGAAGGCGTATCTCGGGATTCTCGCAGCGACGAACTTCAAGCAGCGTACCCGCAAGATGATGGAGTACCACCACGCGGACCAGCTGCAGTACGCCGTGGCGGGTACTCCTAATCGCCTGGAATACGATCTCGGGTTTTTCGTGAAAAACGGTGATGGAGCCGCCGATTTCAAGCCGATTGCTCATCTTTACAAGTCCCAAGTCTATCAGTTGGCCGAGTTTTTAGGAGTGCCCGACGAAATCCGGCGCCGGATTCCAACTACAGACACCTACTCGCTGGAACAGTCACAAGAGGAGTTCTATTTCTCATTGCCCCTGGAAAAAATGGATTTCTGCCTCTACGGTAAGAACAATGGCCTTTCCGCTGCGGACATGGCGGAACGTGCCGGATTGACGAAAGAGCAGGTGGAGCACGTTTATAAGATGATTGAATCGACGAGAAGAGCCACTCTTTATTTACGGTCTAATCCGATATTGATAAACACAACAGGCGAGGTCGGATGAGCAGCGGTGTCGACAATGTCGCGAATTACCTCCTGTTCGGCAAGACGCCTGACAGAACCGCGCTGCTGACGACGAATCGGGAATACACGTACGGCGATATTCGATCTGCCACGGGGAAAATAGCAGATTATCTG
>Ga0335085_10005730_pt1 | contig 19845 bp, 20 predicted proteins | sample Lox_Sample_45_FD_206712 | JGI IMG/M metagenome (GOLD analysis project Ga0335085, IMG submission 206712) | Soil microbial communities from Loxahatchee National Wildlife Refuge, Florida, United States - Lox_Sample_4.5 | ecosystem: Environmental > Terrestrial > Soil > Wetlands | place: USA...
GGGCGCCGCGGGCCGGCCCGCGTCGACTCTCGCTCGGAACCTATAGATATATGTACAGCAAGATGGGTGCAAAGCCCATGCCAGGCTTTCAGAGACGGATGACAAAAGGTTCATCCGCAAAAGACGCATATGCCGTCGGCAAGCCCGCAAGCGGCATGAAATTTCACGCACAAGGCGAGGCGGAGAAGGCCCGTGGAAGCCTTAACGGCTTCAGCGGTCCGGGGTCCCGGTTTGCAGCGCCAGCGCGTGTAGCTTGCCGCCCATCTCGGCCTTGAGGGCCTCGTACACGATCTGGTGCTGCTGGACGCGGGATTTGCCGCGAAACGATTCGGAGATGACGGTGGCGGCGTAATGATCGCCGTCGCCTGCGAGATCGCGGATCGTCACCTCGGCGTCCGGGATGCGCGCGCGGATCAATCGTTCGATATCGGCCGCAACCATGGCCATGGCCTGTTCTCCTTCGAGCCACGCGTCGCCAGCGAAGCGCCTCCCGAATACCAAATCATTTTTCGGCGGCGAAGGTAAGGCGGTAATACGGATTCCGTATCGGTTCTGGACGGCAATCTTGGCGCGCTGCATGCTGCGTTGAGCGGCGACCAACCGGAGGCTTTACATGCATCGGCTCTTGTTGCTTGCGGCAATTTGGCTTGCGACCGTCAATGCCGCCTGGGCGCAGGCGACGCAGGCACAACGCGACGCCATTCGCGCGGCCTGTCGGTCCGACTTCATCGCCAATTGCTCCGGCGTTACGCCGGGCGGCACGGAGGCATTCAAATGCCTGGAGCGCAATTCCGGAAAATTGTCGCCGCCCTGCAAGTCTGCAATTGAGGCGGTGGCGGCAAAGCCCGCGGCGCCCGTAGAAGCGGCCCCGCCCGCGAGCCCTCTTCCGGCGCCTGCGGCAGCCCAAGCGCCGGCCGCTTCGTCCGAAGGCGCGGCTGCGTCACAATCGCAGCCGGATCACATCGCCGCGGTCCGCAAGGCCTGCACCCTCGACGATTTCATGGCGCACTGCTCCTGGATTCAGCCGAGCAGCCCGGAAGTGCTGCTTTGCCTCAAAGCCAACGCCAGCGATCTGTCGCCCGGCTGCAAAGCCGCGGTCGCGGACCTGCCAGTGGCCGCGACACCCGCTGCCGCGGAGGCGCCGCCGCGTGCCCCGCAGCCGAGCCCGAGACCGGCTGAGCCACAACATGCAAGCACACCGGTTCCCGCGCCGCCCGCGCCAACGGCCGCAGCGCCGCAGAAGCCCAGCCAGCAACAGGTGAGTGCTATCCGCTCGGCGTGCCGCTCCGACTTCATGGCGCACTGCTCGAGCGTGCAGCCCGGCGGCGCGGCAGCACTGCAATGCCTGCAGCGTAACGCGGCCTCGCTGTCCGGACCATGCAAGACGGCGGTCGCCGCCGCCGGAGGCGCACCGAGCACTGCCGCAGCAACGCCCGCCGGTGAAGCCCCTGCGGCGGCGCCGTCGGCCCCCGCTCTCGGAGCTATGCCGTCGATGCGTCCCCGCGAGGCGCTGCAAATCCTGCGCGTCTGCGCCGGCGACCAGCAGGCGTTCTGCGCCGGGCTGCCGATCGGCGGCGGCCGCGTCGTCAGCTGCCTTGCCGAGAATGCGCAGAAGCTTTCGCCCGGCTGCTACGCCGCGCTCCGAGAAGCCGCCGGCCGCTGAGAAGCACGAATGCTTCAGCTTGACGAACCGGACATGTAGGCCGGCAGCCACGCCTCAAAACGATGGCGGAGGTCGTCGAGGCGCATCGGACGTTCCTCGTTGAGCATGAGTTCGGCGCCGCCCGTCACGCCGAGCCTTCGCATCGGCACGCCGGCCGCCTGCGCGCGCTGCAGAAGCGTGTCGGCGTTCTTGGCCGTGATGATGTAGCGGGCCTGATCTTCGCCGAACCAGAACGCGTAAGGGGGCACGTCTGTCGAAACCTCCAGCACCGCGCCGATGCCGGACGCGATCGCCATCTCGGCGAGCGCCACCAAAAGGCCGCCGTCGGAAACGTCGTGGGCCGCCGTGACCAAGCCATCCCTGATCATGGCGCGCACGAATTCGCCGTTGCGCTTCTCGGCGGCGAGATCAACCGCCGGCGGGGCCCCCTCCTCGCGGCCGCAAATCTCGCGCAAGTAAAGCGACTGGCCGAGCCAGCCGCGCGTCTCGCCGATGAGCAGCACCGCCTCGCTTTCGGCCTTGAAGGCGAGCGTCATCGACTTTGTGAACTCGTCGAGGAGGCCGACGCCGCCGATGGTCGGCGTCGGCAGGATCGCCCGACCGTTGGTCTCGTTGTAGAGCGACACGTTACCGGACACGATGGGGAACTCGAGCGCACGCGCTGCTTCGCCGATGCCGCGGATGCAGCCGACGAGTTGGCCCATGATCTCCGGGCGCTCCGGATTGCCGAAGTTGAGATTGTCGGTCAGCGCCAGCGGGCGCGCGCCGACCGCGGTGAGATTGCGCCAGGCTTCCGCTACCGCCTGCTTGCCGCCCTGGTACGGATCGGCCTCGCAATAACGCGGCGTCACGTCGGAGGTGAGCGCCAGCGCCTTCGGGCCTTCGAGCACGCGCACCACCGCGGCGTCGCCGCCCGGCCGCTGCACCGTGTTGCCGAGAATGACGTGGTCGTATTGCTCCCAGACCCAGCGCCGTGAGCACAGATCCGGCGCGCCGATGAGCTTTTCGAGCGCATCGGCGATCGGTATCGGCGGCGCGACGTCGGCCGCCCGCACGATCTTGCCATTGGGGCTTTCAGAATGCGGCCGATCGTACAGTGGCGCTTCGTCGCCGAGTTCCTTGATCGGCAGGTCGGCCATCACCGCGCCGCCGTGACGAACGATGAAACGCCTGTTCGGCGTCGTCGTGCCGACGACGGCGAAATCGAGCCCCCATTTGCGGAAGATCGCTTCGGCTTCTTTTTCCTTCTCCGGCTTGAGCACCATGAGCATGCGCTCCTGGCTCTCCGACAGCATCATCTCGTAGGCGTTCATGCCGGTCTCACGGCACGGCACCTTGTCGAGATCGAGCGTGACGCCGAGATCCCCCTTGGCGCCCATCTCGACCGCCGAGCAGGTCAGCCCCGCCGCGCCCATGTCCTGGATGGCGATGACGCAGCCCTTGGCCATGATCTCCAGGCAGGCTTCGAGCAGGAGCTTCTCGGAGAACGGATCGCCGACCTGCACGGTCGGGCGTTTTTCCTCCGCGTCGGCGCCGAATTCGGCCGACGCCATGGTGGCGCCGTGGATGCCGTCGCGGCCGGTCTTGGAGCCCAGATAGACGATCGGCATGCCGACGCCCGAAGCCGCGGAATAGAAAATCTTGTCGGTTTCGGCGAGGCCGACCGCCATCGCATTGACCAGGCAATTGCCGTCATAGCGGCGATGAAAGCGCACCTCGCCGCCGACTGTGGGTACACCGAAAGAGTTGCCGTAGCCGCCGATGCCGGCGACCACGCCGCCGACGAGGGAGCGCGTCTTCGGGTTTTTCGGATCGCCGAAGGAGAGCGCGTTGAGACAGGCGATTGGCCGTGCCCCCATGGTGAACACGTCGCGCAAGATACCGCCGACGCCGGTCGCGGCACCCTGATAGGGCTCGATGTAGCTCGGATGGTTGTGGCTCTCCATCTTGAACACGACCGCAAGCCCGTCGCCGATGTCGATGACGCCGGCATTCTCGCCGGGCCCCTGGATCACCCACGGCGCCTTGGTCGGCAGCGTGCGCAGATGGATTTTTGAGGATTTGTACGAGCAGTGCTCGTTCCACATCGCCGAGAAAATGCCGAGCTCGGTGAAGCTCGGCACGCGGCCGATCAGCTTGACGATGCGCTCGTATTCGTCGGACTTGAGGCCGTGCTGGGCAACAAGTTCGGGCGTGATCGGAGGTTCGTTCGTGGCCACGCTTTTGATGTAGCGCGGGCGGCGCGAGATTTCATCCGCTGCGGCGGCGATTTTATCGGCCATCCACGCCTAATTGCCGGCAATCGGCCCCGGCCTCAGGGCGGCTGCGGGCGCTTGATGCCCAATATCCGATCCCAAAGCGTGCCCCCGGCATAGCGCCGGAGCACGAAGAAATAGACCGCGATAATCGCAATCAGCAGCAAGGCAGGCGCGCCCTTGAGATTGAAACCGTTGCCTGTGGTTTGACCCGCTGCGAGCGCGATGAGATAGCCGCCGCCCAAGAACAAGGTCATCAAATCCAAGATGACGGCCATGACCCGCCGTGTCGTTGATGCTCGCTCAATTTCGGACATGCCGCCTCCCGCCGCGTCCGGTCGTGTTCAGGCGGCGCGTTGGAGATGATCCACGAGCCCCTCGAACAGGCCGCGCCCATCGGTCCGGCCCATCGCGGCTTCGACGTGGTTTTCCGGATGCGGCATCATGCCGAGCACGTTGCCGCGCGCGTTGATGATGCCGGCGATGGCGTTCATGGCGCCGTTGTGGTTCCAATTCGGGTCGATCATGCCGTCGGGCGACGAATAGCGGAACAGCACCCTGCCCTCGCCTTCAAGCCGCGCGATGGTCTCGCCGTCGGCGATGTAGTTGCCCTCGCCGTGCGCCACCGGCACACGGATCACCTGGCCGGCATTGTAGCCGCGGGTGAAGGCGGTGTCGGAGCGCTCGACGCGCAGATAGACGTCGCGGCAGATGAATCGAAGCTGCGCGTTGCGCATCAGGACGCCCGGAAGAAGGCCCGCCTCGCAGGCGATCTGGAAGCCGTTGCACACCGCAAGCACGAGGCCGCCCCTTTGCGCGAAGGCGCGAATCGCATCCATGACCGGCGCGCGCGCGGCAATGGCGCCGCAGCGCAGATAGTCGCCGTAAGAAAAGCCGCCGGGAATAACGACGAGGTCGGTGCCCGCAGGCAGTTCGCGCTCGGCGTGCCACACCATCGCCGGCTCGCGTCCGGAGACGAGCCGCAGCGCGCGCGCCATGTCGCGTTCGCGATTGATGCCGGGGAAAACGACAACGGCGGATTTCACGGCCTTACCTCAACTGCCGTCGGAGCCGAGCTCGGCGCGGGCCCAGCGCAGCACCAGATCGGTGTTGAGAAACCTGAGCGCTGCGCGCTGGCTACCGGCAAGATCGCCGTCGGAGGTCACGGTCGCGACCACGACGTCGCATTTGTCGTTGAAGGCGATCGCGATCGCCGACGCATTCGGCTGATACGGGCCGGTCACGTTGAAAACCCGCGTGCGCCCCTCCATCCAGCCGACCGTCACCGGCCTGCCGTCGCCGATGCCGATAAAATCCGGTCCCAGCAGTTCCACATCGCCGACGCGGTCGAGTTCGGTGTCGTCGTAGACGCCGCGGCTGCAATTGCAGAAGCCGATCTTGGGCCGCAGATAAAGATTGACCGTCACGCCGCAGGCGTCCGCCTCGCAGCGGAACGCCCGGCCGGTGCCCCACTGATCGAGCGGGAACGGCCACTTCACTTCGCTCCAGTGCGGACTGAGACGGCCGGTCGCCGGGCTGTTGGATGCCGAGACATCGCCGCCGACGCCGCCGGCAAGGACGACGACCAGAGCCAAGGCCCTCGCGGCTGCTCCTGTCATCCAGTCACCTCGATGCGGTAATTTTCGATCACCGTGTTGGCGAGGAGCTTTTCGGCGGCGCTTTTAAGCGCGGCCTCGGCGCCGGCGCGGTCGGAGCCGTCGATCTCGATGTCGAACACCTTGCCCTGGCGCACGCTGGCGACGCCGCTAACGCCGAGCGATTTCAGGGCGCCTTCGATGGCCTTGCCCTGCGGGTCAAGAATACCCGACTTCAATGTGACGGTGACGCGGGCTTTCATGCGGGGCGCTCCGGCCTCGCCCATTCAATATGGATGAATCGAGGTAATCGCAACCGGCCGCAGGCTACGTTTCGAGCAATTGACCGTAGCCCGGCACGCGGCCGCTGTCGCCGACCAGCCGCATCGCCGCCCACAGCGCTGCCGTGGCCGACGAGACAACCGGAATGTGATGGCGGTCCTCGAGCGGCTTGGCGACGCCGAGCGTGCGCAGGCCGCCGCAGGAAATCAGGATGCCCTCGGCGCCGCTCGAACGCGCCACGGCGCCGTCGCTGAGCGCGATGATGTCGGCTTCGGTTTTCTTGCCGGGGCCGCCGAATTCGAGCAGGTCGAAACATTCGAGCGCCAGCACGTCGATACCGGCGGCAGCCAACAGTTCCTTCAGGCGCCGATTCACCACGTCGGTATACGCGGTAGCGACCGCGACGCGCTTAGCGCCGACCTCGCGCAGCCCGTCGATGATGGCCTGGCTCATGGTGCTCACCGGCAGCCCGGTGCGCGCGCGCAACTCCTCAAGCAGCCGGTCATGCGCCTGCGGACCGCGATAGAACGTCAGCGACGTGCCGATCACCATGATCGCATCGACGCCCCTGGCGGCGAGCTCCTCCGCCGCCGGAATGATGGCGTCGAACGCCGCCGCGTAGCCCTCAGGCGTCAGCGCACGCACGCCGACGCCGCGGGGAATGAAATGCACGTCCGGATACATGATCGGACATTCGACGGGGAGTTCGTCCTTGGCGAAGGGAACGACGAGGCCGATGGTGCGTGTCATGGGTAATTCCCTCAAAAATGGACGCAACGGAAAGTCACTACACCAACCCCGTGTCCCGATAAATCTCGGACAGCGGCAGTGAAATCCCCAATGGCGATAATTCGAGCGCTTCGGACGCTGATCGAATGCGACGCTCGGCAAATTCAACATCGCGTGAAAATACGACGACGTCGACCGCATCCTGAGCAATGACGACATAATGGAGGAGCGACGGCAAGCGTGCATAGGCCGAGCGCTTCCAACGCAAATCACGCTCTGCAGTGGAGGGAGAGAGAATTTCAAAGATCACGAGCGCGCTATCGGTGTTTCGACCATGCGGATCGCGCCTGACCGTCCCAGCCGGAAGAATGAAGACATCCGGCTCGGGAAGGCTGGTATCGGAAACTCTTACGCCGACACCAGGGATAGCCTCCCACGATTGCGTCCTTTGACGCTGAATTGTCCTGAGAAGAAAAACGAGATTGCCAAGAATATATTGGTGCAAAGGACTCGGCGATGCATTCAAGATCGGCTCCCCGTCGATCAGCTCCCACTTCTCTTCATCGGGCCGGGTGTCGGTGAAGGCGTAAAACTCCTCCACCGTCATCGGTCCGGTTTTGATCGTGGGGACGCCCATCGCCGGCGCGCGTAAGCTCAGCCCTTGACCAGGACCGGGCCGGTGCCTTGCGGCCGTTCGCCTTCGCTCATGATGCCGAGACGCTTGGCGACCTCGGTATAGGCCTCGAGCAAGCCGCCGAGATCGCGGCGGAAACGATCCTTGTCGAGCTTCTCGTTCGACTTGATGTCCCAGAGCCGGCAGGAGTCGGGAGAAATCTCGTCGGCGACGACGATCCGCATCAGGTCGTTCTCCCACAGCCGCCCGGTCTCCATCTTGAAATCGACGAGACGGATGCCGACGCCGAGGAACAGGCCTGACAGGAAGTCGTTGACGCGGATCGCCAGCGACATCACGTCGTCGATCTCCTGCGGCGTCGCCCAGCCGAACGCGGTGATGTGCTCCTCCGACACCATCGGATCGTTGAGCTGATCGTTCTTGTAATAGAACTCGATGATCGAGCGCGGCAGTTGCGTGCCTTCCTCGATGCCAAGGCGCTGCGACAGCGAGCCTGCGGCGATATTGCGCACGCAGACTTCGAGCGGAATGATCTCCACCTCGCGAATCAACTGCTCGCGCATGTTGAGCCGGCGGATGAAGTGAGTCGGCACCCCGATATCGTTGAGGTGCTGGAACACGTATTCGGAAATGCGGTTGTTCAGGACGCCCTTGCCTTCGATCACCTGATGCTTCTTGGCATTGAAGGCGGTCGCATCGTCCTTGAAGTGCTGGATCAGAGTTCCCGGCTCGGGTCCTTCATAAAGGACCTTCGCCTTGCCTTCATAGATGCGGCGACGGCGGCTCATCGGAGTGTACCGTGGCTTGGTGAAATCCATCGATGCCGTGGCTCCAGTTTGATGTCGAGATCCGCGGCGGCGGAATTGGGCGGCAGAATCAACGCTACGGCCCCTCCGCAACCCGAAAACTAACCGAAGGTGACGCGGAGTACAATCGACATAGACCCGCACGGCGCTCGCCGCAACGACCAAGTTCGAGCGTCAATGCGGTTGTCTTGACGCCCCACCCCCGATATGCAAGGCGGCAGGTGATTTGCGCAGTTCCGCGCAGTTTCGAGGCGACGATTATGACAACCTTCGACAAGCGCGAGGAAGCATTCGAGCAGCAGTTCGCGCACGATGAGGAACTTCGATTCAAGGCGACCGCGCGCTGCAACAAGCTGCTCGGCCTGTGGGCCGCGGAAAAGCTCGGGCTTTCCGGCGCCGAGGCGGACAGCTACGCGCTCTCGGTCGTCATGCTCGAATTCGAGGAGACCGGCGACCACGACGTCATGCGCAAGATTCGCAAGGACTTCGACGCCAAGGGCGTTAACCAGTCGGATCACCAGATCAGCCGCACCATGAATGAACTGATGGCGAAGGCTGTCGCGGACATCAAGGCCGGCCGGTAGCGAGAGCGCATCATCATGACGATACCCGCCTTTACTCTCGCCAAGCGCCTGCGCGCCGGAGAAACGGTCTTTTCCGGCTGGTGCGGCCTGCCCTACCCTCTGGTCGCCGAGACGCTGGCGCGCGACGGCTTTGCCGCCGTGACAATCGAGAGCCAGCATGGCCTTTGGGATGTCGCCGGCATTCTCGCCGGCATCGCCGCCGTACGCCAAGGCGGCGCCGCGCCGATCGTGCGCGTCCCACTCAACGATTTCGCCATGGTGAGCCGCGCGCTCGACTTCGGCGCCGAAGGCATCATCGCGCCGATGATCAACACCACGGCCGATGCGAAGGCCTTTGCCGCCGCGGCGAAGTTCCCGCCGACCGGCGAGCGAAGCTGGGGTCCGCACCGGGCGATGACGCTCGGCGGCGTCTCCGACATGGCGACCTATCTGCGCGAAGCCAACGATCACGTCGTCACCTTCGCCATGATCGAGACGCGCACGGCGCTGCAAAACTTCGACGCCATCATCCGCACGCCCGGCATCGACGGGTTCTTTCTCGGCCCCTCGGATCTTTCGATCGCGCTGTCGGACGGCAAGACCGTCGATCCGATGTCGAAGGATGTCGACACTCATCTCGATACCCTGATTGCCAGCGCGCAGAAGGCCAACAAAATTCCCGGCGCCTATTGCCATTCGGCCGAGCGGGCGGCGGCGCTCGCTAAGCGCGGCGTGAAATTCCTCGCGGTATCGAGCGACCTATCGATGCTGCGCGCCGGCGCAGCGGCTGCGCTGAAAGTGATCAAGGGCTGAGCGCGCCGGCCGGTGCTCAGCGTCCCTGCGGCAGCATTCGCGCCAGCGTACGGTCGCGCCACACATAATGATGGACCAGCGCGGCGGTCGCATGAATGCCGGCGAGGATGAGCAGCGCATCGGCAAGAAGATTGTGCACGTGCAGGATGCTCCTCGCCATGGCGCGGTCCACCGGCCACGGCGACTGAAACTGCCATAGCCCGAGCACCGGCAGCGGATTGCCGCGCTTCAACTGCACAGCGATCCCGAAGAGCGGCACGACGAACAGCAGCGCATAGAGCGTGAAGTGGCTGAGCTTCGCCGCCATGATCAGGAGCGAACTGAGCGGCGTCGGCTCGGGCGGTGGCGGTGGATTGGCGAGGCGCCACGCCAATCTGGCGATGAGGAGAACGAACACGCACTGCCCCAGCGTCATGTGCGTGAACAGGCCGGCCGCGCGCACCGGGCCTTTCGGCAGATCGTCGCCGAACTGGCCGAGCAGCCAGCCGAAGACGACGCAGAGCGCCGTGAGCCAATGAATGATCTGCGGAGCGGCGCCGTAGCGCGATTTCGAATTCGTCAGTTGCATTGTTTGATTCTTGGTCCTCGACCGAACCCTGACCGCATCAGATAAAGCATGATCCGGAAAAGTGACAACCGGATTTCAAAAAAACGGGCTCAATGGAGCAGTCTGGAACTGAAATAATTCAAGGCTGGCCGATGGCTTGGTCGATTCGCTGGAGCGACGCCGCTACATCGCGCTCAACGTCCGCAGCAAACACGTCGATCACTTTATAGCCGCGCTCGATAAGCCAAACGCGTTTCGCAGCACGTACCGACATTGCGGCTTCGCTTTCATCCGCCTGCACGAGATCGATGACGACGCGCAGCGGAAACGAGACGAAGTCGCAGATGTGCTGGCCGACGGGCGTCTGCCGCTTGAAGCCGCGGCTGGCGAAGCGCCGGTCGTTGGTGAGCGCCTGCCACAGCGCGCGCTCCGGCTCGGTCGGATTGCGGCGCAACAGCCGCGCCAGCCCGCGCACCGGGCCGCGCTCCTTCGGCACCCGGCCAGCGCCGTGCTCGGCCAGAAGGGTGCGCAGCTTCTCGGCTTCCTCGCCGTCGAGCACGCCGCCGCGCGCCGGCCCCTTGCGGCCCTCGGCGATCGACATGATGACGCCGTGGAGCGTCTGGATGTCCTGCTGCGTCGGCTGCATGCGCGTGAAGATGTTGCGCATGTTGATCTGCATGGTCTCGCGCTTGTCGGGCGGCCGGAAGAACTCGACCTTTTCCAGTTCGCGCTCGAGCGAGCCGAAGAACGCCAGAAGCTGCTCCTTGGGCGCGGGCGCCGATTTCTGCGGCATGCCGAACGGCAGCGCGCCGCCCGACGTATGCTTGAACCACTCGTAGGCGAGGATCACCACCGCCTGCGCCAGGTTGAGCGAGGCGAAGGCTGGATTGACCGGCAGCGTGACGATGCAGTCGGCGAGCGCGACCTCGTCGTTCTCGAGCCCGTTGCGCTCGCGGCCGAAGACGAGCGCGACGGTCTCGTCGCCGGCGACGCGCGGCGCCATCAGCGCCGCGGCTTCCGCCGCCGAGACGACGGGTTTGGCTTGGTCGTGGGCCCGCGCCGTGGTGGCGAGCACGAACGTGCAGTCGGCGATGGCGGCGGCAAGGCTGTCATAAAGCACGGCGGACTCGAGAATGCGGTCGGCGCCGGCAGCCATCATCCGTGCCTTGTCGTTCGGCCAAGACTGCCGCGGCTTGACCAGACGCAGCCGCGACAGGCCGAAGTTTGCCATGGCGCGCGCCGCAGCGCCGATATTCTCGCCAAGCTGCGGCTCGACCAGGATCACCACCGGGGCCGGGCTGGCGTTCCAGTCCTTGGTCTTGTCGGTTCCTGCGCCGGGCATCTTGGTACGAACCCTGAAGCTCCCGCAGCAGGTCGTACTGCGCGCTCAGGGAAAAGCAAATTTACGGTCGCTGACAAGCTCCAAGGTCATAAAACTTTTCAGGCGTCCGGAGAAACAGATCACAAACCGCCAGCCGCGAAACCGGAATTCAAAAGGCCCATAATCGTACGTAACCGCCGTCAGTGAGGGCCTTCAGTTCAGCGGGATCGAGGCAACCTCTTGTGGCACGATCGCCGCTGAATCTGTCGGGTTCAATCCTGAGCAGCGCATATAGACCTAAGCGAACCGCCAGAACATCCGATTGCAGCGACCTCTCCAGCTCGCCCCGAAACGATGAGCAAAACACGGCTACGGCGCCGCGCCGCGACAAGTCAGGTGCCCTGGAACGCGCCGTCTTCAGCATATCGTCCCAGGTCGCGTAGGCGGTGACGAGATCGATTCGCACAGGAATTTGCGACACGCGATCGATATCCGGGTCAAATGCTACGAGTTGTTTTCTCGGATAGCGCCGCAGGCTCAGCCATTCCTCGCCGTTGTCAACGAAACTCGCTCCAGCGACCGTTGCCGACGTAGGCCGCCTTTTTGCTCCATACTTCGTGGCGCCTATGTCCACTGAAGCAGTGATGAATTTCCTGCCGCCCGCTTCGAGGAACTTCTGCGTTACGTCCCTTGTTTGATCCGCATAGGCCTTGGCGCTTCCCGCGAGGACGCCCACCACCACGGCCCCCCAGCCGTCCGTCACCAATCCGGCTGCCGCGGCCAATGCGCCGGCCAGCACTTTGCTCGTGGTCTCCCCGGGCTCGCTCACGACGATCATTTCCAGAGTGACGCGTGCCCTTTCGGTCCGCGACACCCCCCGCACCGCCGACTCCTGGCAATTCCATCCGAACTGAGAAGTATTGCCTCCAGCAAAAATCACGGATTCAACCGCATTTCGCTTGCTGTCGGGAAAAGCGATCAAAGCTTTTATCAACACCGCCCGATCGAGAAAATTCGTCCAGTACGCTTCTTGAAGCCACTGCCGGGCCAGTCTTTCAACCGCGCCATTGCAGACGTTTTCTACCGCCACGTCGTAATACGGCTCGACACCGCGCTGTTCGACCTTCAACGTTGGCTCTGTTGCAAAGGCAGACTTCAAGGAGCTCAGTTGTCTCTGTGCATCGGTGAAATCGAAGGCTCGGGATTCGGCGCTGAAGAACAGCAAGCCCGCACCCGCAATAAGAAGGCCAAGGCAAACACGCATATGCCCCTCCTGATTGTAAAGATAATGAAATATCACTATAGGTTGTATTGACGATTATTGCAATGCGCCCGTGTCGCTGCCGCTTTCCGGTTTACCGGCCGCGTCTAGCACCGACTGACAAGGCTTTTGCCATGGGAGTGCGGATGCTATAGGGCGCGCGCCGAACTCCCGTCAGTCGAATTCCCGGTTGGCGATGTCCGCGCCGAGAACAATTCATTTGAGGACCCGCGGCAGAAGCTATTCGGCCGCGCCCGCCAATGTTCAGTTTCCGGTCGGCCCAAACAAGCACGGCGACCAGAGGTGCCAGCATGCCGAATCTCGAAATCATGTGGACAAAAGTCGATGAAGCCCCGGCGCTCGCGACCTATTCCCTGCTGCCGATCGTCGAAGCCTTCGTGGGCGCGGCGGGCGTGTCCGTGAAGCTGAAGGACATCTCGCTCGCCGGTCGCATCATCGCCGCTTTCCCCGAAATGCTCACCCCTGCGCAGCGCATCAACGACGAACTCACCGAGCTCGGCGAGCTCACGCTGAAACCCGAAGCCAACATCATCAAGCTGCCCAATATCTCCGCCTCGATCCCGCAGCTCAAGGCCGCAATCAAGGAATTGCAAGGCAAGGGCTACGCCGTTCCGGACTATCCGGACAATCCCACGACGGAAGCCGAGAAGGACATCAAGTCCCGCTACGCCAGGGTGTTCGGCAGCGTCGTCAACCCGGTCCTGCGCGAGGGCAATTCCGACCGCCGCGCGGCCGGCGCCGTCAAGCAATTCGCGCGCAGTCATCCGCACAAGATGGGCGCATGGAGTCCCGACTCCAAAACCCATGTCGCATACATGTCGGGCGGCGACTATTACGGCTCGGAAATCTCGACCACCGTCGCGGCGGCGACCAACGCCCGCATCGAGCTTGTCGGCGCCGACGGCGCCGTCACGGTGCTGAAGGCAAAGACACCGATTGCGGCCGGCGAGATCATCGACGCGGCGGTGATGAGCCGCAAGGCGCTGCGCGCCTTCTTCGCCGAGCAGATCGACAATGCAAAGAAGCAGGGCGTGCTGTTCTCATTGCAAGTGAAGGCGACCATGATGAAGATCGCCGATCCGATCGTGTTCGGCCACGCCGCTTCCGTCTACTTCGCCGACGTGATCGACAAGCATGCCGCAACGCTGAAGAGTCTCGGCGTCAATCTCAACAACGGCTTCGGCGATCTCTTGACAAAGATCGAGACCCTGCCGGCAGCCGAAAAAGAAGCGATCAAGGCCGACATCAAGGCCGAGTACGCAAAACGGCCGGGCCTCGCCATGGTCAATTCCGACAAGGGGATCACTGGCCTGCATGTGCCGAGCGACGTCATCATCGACGCTTCAATGCCGGCGATGATCCGCGAATCCGGCCGCATGTGGGGTCCCGACGGCAAGCTGCACGACGTCATCGCCGCGATCCCGGATCGCAGCTACGCCAGGATGTATCAGGCGGTCATCGAGGATTGTAAGGCCCACGGTCCGTTCGATCCCAAGACCATGGGCTCGGTGCCGAACGTCGGGCTGATGGCGCAGCAGGCCGAGGAGTACGGCTCCCACGACAAGACATTCGAAGTGCCCGCGGGCGGAACGGTCCGCGTCGTCGCCGATGACGGCAAGGTGCTGCTGGAGCGTCCGGTCGAGACCGGCGACATCTTCCGCATGTGCGAGCTCAGGGACCCGGCGATCCGGGACTGGGTCAAGCTCGGTGTGCGCCGCGCGCGCCTGACCAACACCCCGGCGGTGTTCTGGCTTGACGCCAAGCGCGCGCACGACGCGCAGGTCATCGCCAAGGTCGAGAAATACCTGAAGGATGAAGACACCGCGGGGCTCGACATCCGTATCCTGCCGCCGGTCGAAGCGATCAAGTTTTCGCTCGATCGCATCCGCAAGGGGCAAGACACGATCTCGGTCACCGGCAACGTGCTGCGTGACTATCTGACCGACCTGTTCCCGATCATGGAGCTCGGCACCTCGGCCAAGATGCTGTCGATCGTTCCGCTGCTGGCGGGCGGCGGCCTGTTCGAGACCGGCGCCGGCGGCTCGGCGCCCAAGCACGTCGAGCAGTTCCAGCAGGAGGATTATCTGCGCTGGGATTCGCTCGGCGAGTTTCTCGCGCTAGGCGCGTCGCTCGAACACCTGGCGCAGACCTACAAGAACCCCAAGGCCCAGGTTCTCGCCGAGACGCTCGACACGGCAATCGGCAAGATCCTCGAATTCAACCGCTCTCCTGCGCGCAAGGTCGGCGAACTCGACAATCGCGGCAGCCATTTCTACCTCGCTTTGTATTGGGCTCAGGCGCTGGCCGCGCAGACCAAGGACAAGGAGCTGCAAGCCCGCTTCAAACCGCTGGCCGAAACGCTCGCCAAGAACGAGGCCAAGATCAACGGCGAATTAATCGGCGCGCAAGGCAGGCCGGTCGACATCGGCGGCTACTACCTGCCCGATTTCGCCAAGGCATCGGCCGCAATGCGGCCGAGTGCGACGCTCAACGCCGCGCTCGCTGCGCTCTGAGTCGCGCATCCGGTTGCCAAGCACCGCAACGAAGCAATCCAGTCATCCTGACCGGCTGGATTGCTTTGCTTCGCTCGCCATGACGCCCGGGCGCGGAGCTTGATGCCATCACAGCCTGACGCGGCTTTCACGCCAGGAAAGTCGATGCTATAGAGCCCGCCGTGGCTGCCGGGGTGGCGTCATCCGAGCGCGCGCCTGATCACTGCCAATCCGAAACCTGCAAGCAACCGCGCTCCAACGGGATCGAAGCTCCATGGCAAAAATCAAGGTTGCCAACCCCATCGTCGAAATGGACGGCGATGAGATGACCCGGATCATCTGGCGGTTGATCAAGGACAAGCTGATCCATCCCTATCTCGACATCAACCTGATGTATTTCGATCTTGGCATTCAAAAGCGCGACGAGACGCGTGACCGCATCACCATCGACGCCGCGGAAGCGACCAAGAAGGTCGGTGTCGCGGTCAAGTGCGCGACCATCACCCCCGACGAAGCCCGGGTGAAGGAGTTCAACCTCCACGAAATGTACCGTTCGCCGAACGGCACCATCCGCAACATCCTCGGCGGCGTCATCTTCCGCGAGCCGATCATCTGCAAGAACGTGCCGCGCCTCGTGCCGGGCTGGACCGAACCGATCATTATCGGCCGCCACGCCTATGGCGACCAGTACCGCGCCACCGACTTCCAGGTCCCGGGCAAAGGCAAGCTCTACCTCACCTTCGTCGGCGACGACGGCAACGAGATCAAGCGCGAGGTGTTTCAGTTCCCCGGCGCCGGCGTCGCCATGGCGATGTACAATCTCGAGGATTCGATCCGCGACTTCGCCCGCGCCTCGATGAACTACGCGCTCAACCGCGGCTACCCGCTCTATCTCTCGACCAAGAACACCATCATCAAAGTCTATGACGGGCGCTTCAAGGACATTTTCCAGGAGATCTTCGACGCCGAGTTCAAGGACAGGTTCGCGGCCAAGAAGATCACCTACGAGCACCGCTTGATCGACGACATGGTGGCGGCAGCGTTGAAATGGTCGGGCGGCTATGTGTGGGCTTGCAAGAATTACGATGGCGACGTGCAGTCCGACACCGTGGCGCAGGGCTACGGCTCGCTCGGCCTGATGACCTCGGTGCTCACCACGCCCGACGGCAAGGTGGTCGAGGCCGAAGCCGCCCACGGCACCGTGACGCGCCACTACCGCGAGCATCAGAAGGGCCGCGAGACCTCGACCAACTCCATCGCCTCGATTTTCGCCTGGACCCGGGGGCTCGCGCATCGCGCCAAGCTCGACGACAACGCGGAACTCGCGAAATTCGCCAACACGCTGGAGAAGGTCACGGTCGGAACCGTCGAGTCCGGCTTCATGACCAAGGATCTCGCGCTCCTGATCGGCCCCGACCAGACGTGGCTCACGACCACCGGCTTCCTCGACAAGGTGGACGAGAACTTGCAGAAGGCGATGGCGTAAGCCGCGCTTTTAGGAATCGCCGAAGCCCCGCTGGCGCGCGGCGCGGCAAGGCTTATGTTTCAGCCATGGTTGAACCGCACCGTGGCTGAGCTCGTTATGGCGGCAGCGAAGTCCAAGCTGAGCACGCTCGGCAAGATCGCCCTCATCGGCCCGCTGGTGATCATCCTGGCGGCGGCCGGCTGGTACGCCTCTCGCGCCTGGACCGATGTCAGCGGGCCGCCGATGCCGGCGACCGGCTACATCGCCATGGCGCTCGGCGTCGGTTTTTCGCTGCTGGTCGGCTGCGGCCTGATGGCGCTGGTGTTCTATTCGAGCCGATATGGTTATGACGATCAGGTCGGCCGCGACGACGCCGGGGAGTGATGCGACAGCGGCGCAACTGCGCGCGGCGCATGGGTGGTGCGTCACAACCGCCGTCGCGTTGAGTCGTGGCCCCCGTTTGTCTAATCTGCCGGCCAAGTGCCGCGAATGACATGAGGCAGCGGAACATTCGCTGCGAGGAAAAATCCGAGGACCCCCATGACGACCTCCACGACGACCCCCACGACGCCTCCCACGACCCGCACCATCCGTCTGCAAAGCGACAGCAATGCCCATGACCGCCCCTGGCGCGTCGCCGTCGAGCAAGGCTTCTTCGCCGCCGAGGGCCTTCAGGTCGAATATCACGAGGACAATCCCAAGGGCGCCGCGGGCCGCGTCGAGGATTTCTCGCAGCGCTGGAAAGAGTCGCAGCTGCAAAAGGGCGCGCTCGAAGTCTATCCGGTGTGCGAATGGGGCGCGATCGAACGCGTGCAGGCGCTCGGCGGCGGCAAGATCATCGGCCTCGACACCACGGTGCGCACCGGCGCGCTGATGGTCGGCAAGGATTCCAAGATCCAGTCGGTCGCCGAATTGCGCAACGTGCCGATTGCGGTCACCTGGCACGCCGGCACGTTCTACGCCGCCATCGAAGTGCTCGAAGCGGCCGGCGTGCCGTTCGAGGACATCAAGCTCGTTCACGCCAACGACCGCCTCGAAGCGCTGCTCAACGGCACCACGCAGGCCGCAGCCCTGATGGAGCCTCTGGTGAGCCGCGCCCGCGCCGCCGGCGCGCGCAAGATCGCCGATCTGCGCTGGCGCGGCGGCATCGTCGCCGGCAACGAGGTCGACGAGGAGACCGCGGCCAAGCTGCGCCGCGCGCTTAACCGCGCCATCGAATGGCTCAAGGCCAACGAGGATCGCTCGCGCGAGGAGGTGCTGCGCGACCTCAAGCCCGAGCAGCGCCAGCAAGGCCTGATGCCCGAACTCATCGGCGTCAAAACCTACAAGCCCGAGGAATTCCAGGAAAAGGTCGATTGGATGCTCGACCGCGGCTTCCTCAAAGAGGCGCCGGCCTACACCGAGGTCGTGCGCAGCAAATAACCGCCTTTGCCGCCCGAATCGGCAGCCGTTTCGCCGTCGCCCGGCGGGCGACGGTGAAGGGCGGACGATCAGCGAACGGGCGGCCCGTGGTTAACGATCAGGGCCGCCTGATTACGAAAATTTGTTCGCTATTGCGTGCCGTGCAACGCGCACCTGCTCAAAAAGAGTGGTTCGCGAGGCCGCCGCGTTCTATGTAACCGCAGCGGGCGCGCGGCTGCATTGAGCAATGGCGTTTCGATATCTCAAGAATTTCGAGACTTCGGTGCTGCAGCGCGAATTGCGCGGCGTCGCCATTTCGCTGGTGCTGGTCGCCGCGACCACCGTCGTTGCGCTGCTGCTGCGCCAATATTTCGGCATTTTGCGCGGTGCGGTGCTTTATCTCATTCCGGTGATGATCGCGGGCTACCGGCTCGGCGTGGTTCCGGCGCTGGTCTGCGCAATCGCGGGCGTGATTCTTTCGGGCTACCTCTACTTTTCGCAGTTCTACAGCTTTCGCATCGCCTCGCCGCAGGAGGCGCTCAATCTCATTCTTTACATGGTCGTTGCCGTGTTCGTCTCGCATTTGTCGAGCGCCGCCAAGCAGCAGACCGAAATCGCGCGCAGGCGCGAGCGCGAAATGGGCGACCTCTATGCCTTCTCGCGCCGCCTCGCCATGGCGCCGAGCGCGGCCGAGATCTTCGTCGCCATCCAGAGCCACCTCGCCACGCTGGTCCAGCGCAAGGTGGTGCTGGTCGGCGCTGCCGACAGCGATGCCGAGGGCGATGTTCCCGAAAGCGTGCGCGCGGCGGTCAGGCATGTCGAGAATGCCGCGGGCGTCGAGCGCACCGTCGACGACGGCAACGGCAATATCTGGCTCATCCGCCGCGTGTCGCCGAAGACGCCGGATTTCGGCCTCATCGCCGTCGACCTCGGCAAGGTCACCGGCGCGGCGCTCGCCGACATGCGCCAGCGCATCGACGATGCGCTGGTCGATGCCGCAGCCACGCTCGAGCGCCTCGACGTCGCGCGCGCGCTCAACGAAGCCAAGATGCGCTCGGAGACCGAGCTTTTGCGCGAAGCCCTGATCGGCTCGGTGTCGCACGAATTGCGCACGCCGCTGGCCTCGATCCTCGGCGCCGCCACCATCCTGTCGAACGCGCCGCTGCTGGCGCAGGACAAGCGGCTCCTCGGCCTGGCCGGCCTGGTGCGCGAGGAAGCCGAGCGGCTCAACAACGACATCCAGAACCTGCTCGACGCCGCCACCATCACCCGGCAGCAGGTGCGGCCGAAAATGCAATGGGTCGAGCCGGTCGACATCGTCAATGCCGCGGTCGAGCACCGCCGGCGGCGGCTTGCCGGCCATCCGGTGACGCTCGATCTTGATTCCAACCTGCCGATCGTGCGCGCCGATCCGGCGCAGGTCGAACACGCCCTGGTGCAGATCCTCGACAATGCCGCGAAGTATTCCGCCGACGGCTCGCCGATTCGCGTCGCCGCCCATCCCAATGGCCAGACCGTCGTGCTCTCGGTCCATGACAACGGCGCCGGCTTGACCAGCGAGGAGAAGGACCTGGTCGGCGGCCGCTTCTTCCGCGGGCCGCGCCACGCCACGACCACCTCGGGCTCCGGGCTCGGCCTGTGGATCGCCAACGCCTTCATCTCCGCCAACGGCGGCAAGGTCGAGGTCGAGAGCGAAGGCGCCGACCGCGGCACCACCGTCTCGATCCATCTGCCCATGCCGCGCGAGCCCGCCCCACTGGAGACCAGCATCGATGACTGAAATATCCTCGTCCGTCCTCGTCATTGACGATGAGGTCCAGATCCGCCGCTTTCTGCGCACCGGCTTCGAGCTCGACGGCTTCACCGTGCAAGAGGCCGAGACCGGAGCCGAGGCGCTGCGTTCGGCGACGCTGAAGCCGTCCGATCTGGTGATCCTCGATCTCGGCCTGCCGGACATGGACGGCGCCGACGTGCTCGAGCGCTTGCGCGCCTGGTCG
>Ga0335085_10005731_pt1 | contig 19845 bp, 12 predicted proteins | sample Lox_Sample_45_FD_206712 | JGI IMG/M metagenome (GOLD analysis project Ga0335085, IMG submission 206712) | Soil microbial communities from Loxahatchee National Wildlife Refuge, Florida, United States - Lox_Sample_4.5 | ecosystem: Environmental > Terrestrial > Soil > Wetlands | place: USA...
TGAATGTTGCTCCTTGCGCCGCAAGCTACCGCTTGAATTCAGTGCTTTTCACTTACTCTCCTCACTATAAGCAATTTTGCTTACTAAGTCCAACCTAGTGGTCCAAGCCGTTACGGTCCGCTGCACCCCACCGATCCAGTCGCAGTTTTTCCGCCGAGCACGAAGCAGGAAATACCCTGAACGTCGGTCCGGAAGGTGCGCACGTGTGCCTGCTGCAGCTCCTCAAGCACCTCCTCGCGCGGGTGGCCGTACCGGTTGCGCAGGCCGCAGGAGATCACGGCCCATTGCGGCGCGACGCGAGAAAAAAACTCCGGCCGTGTGGACGTGATGCTGCCGTGATGCCCCACCTTGAGCAGCGTGCTCTGCAGGCCCGGCTCGGCCAGCATCGCCTGCTCAATCGGCGCCTCGGCGTCGCCTTCCAGCATCACGGACGTGGCACCGTAGGCCACATGCAGCACCAGCGAATCGTTGTTCGCAGGCGCGGCGCCCGGCACGTAATCGCGGAACGGCGCCAGGACGTTGACCTGAGTACTGCCAAATGCGAACGCATCGCCGGCGCGAAAGCTCTTCACGCGGACGTGCAACGCAGCGGCTTCATCCAGCAGCGCGTTATACGCTCCAAATCGCGGATTGTTGCCCACCCAGAGCTCGTCAGGATGGAAGTTGCGCAGCACAGCAAACAATCCGCTGATGTGATCGGAGTGCGCATGGCTCAGGGCCACTACGTCCAGGTGGCGAATGCCCCGCGCCCACAGTGCCGGCGACACGACTTCCTCGCCGATATCGAAATCCTGCGGGGCCTGTCTCGGGCCGCCTCCGAATCCGCCGCCATCGACGAGCAGCGTCTTTCCGTCGGGCGTGATGATCAGCAACGAATCGCCCTGTCCGACGTCGATGGCCTCCATCAGCAGCGCGCCCTTCGGCCGTTGCACGGGCCGCGGCATCACTGCTGCCAGCGCGGCCAGGGCGAGGGCCGCCCACGCACCGCGCCGCAGCCAGCGAGCCTGATACGCAAGGCTTTCGTGCGCGAGCACAATTGCACCGCCCAGCAGCGCGCAAAAAACGGCCGATTGCCACAGCAGAGGATTGGGAATCCTGAAATCGCCCAGCGCCAATGAGCCGAACAGATGCACCAGCCCGATTCCGATGTGCATGACGAGCGCCACGAGTGTTGCCGGAATCACCGCCGCGGCCGGCCAAACAACCAGCAGAAGGAGCGTCAGCAGCGCCGCCGGCATCAACACCACCAGCAGCGGCAAAATCAGCAGGTTCACCGGCAACGCGAAGATCGTGATGCGGTGGAAATAGACGGCCATCGGCAAAGTCATCGCCAGCTCCACCACGACCAACTCGACAAAGCGGATCGCAAATCGCACGCAAGCCGGAAGAATGCGCCACGCAATCATGCTGTTTCCGGCGCGCTCCATCTGCTCCGCCACCATCCGCATCATCAAGCGGAACTCCGCCAGGCGCGGCCCGAGCTTGATGTCGATGGCAACGAGCTGCAGGTCGCGCATTGCTGCCGCGTAAGGATGAATGGTCGCTTGCAGCAGCGGCGCTGCCACTCCGGCAATCGCGAGCACCGCGAGCAACGTCATTTGCAGGCTGGAATCGAACAGGCTGCGCGGACTCACGACCATGAGGCACAACGCCGCGAACCCAATCGTGTTCAGCGCGTTGCGATCGCGGTAGACCAGCCGCCCGAGCAGATAAAGCGTGACCATCCACAGCGACCGCTGTACCGGCGTAGCGAATCCCGTGAAAAGCGCGTAGGCAAACGACGCGAGGATCGTCAGAATTGTCGCCGGCATGCGCGGAATGCGCAGGCGCCGCGTGATCCAGAAGATGCACGCGGCCACGATTGCAAGGTGAAACCCTGAAACCACCAGCATGTGGAAAGAGCCCGTACGCTCAAAGCCCACGCGCAGCGCATGAGTCAGATAGGTGCGGTCGCCCGCCACCATTGCCGCGAGCATCGCTGCATCGTCATCGCTCAGGCGCAGCGCCGCAGGCAGATTGCGCATCGCCGCGGGCAGGGCCAGCAGCCGCGTTGCGGACGCGTGCTGCCACTGGCTCACTCGGCACGGCATGAACGCGCCCGGCGCCTGGCCAAGCCGGTCGACGCGGTCAAATGCAACCGAGGCGGTGGATGTGATTCCCTGATCCAGCAGATAATCCGCACGGCTCCATACGCCGGGATCGTGGTAGATCTCGGGAGGCAGCAGGCGAACCACAGCTCGTATACGCTCGCCGCAGTGGAATGGCTGCGCGCTTTGATTCGCGCCAGCCGACCGGCCTGTTGCGGCGAGCCAGCCCTCCCCGGCGGGCCAGCGCACTGTGAGCCGCACTCCGCCCGCTACCGGCTGCTGCGCGTCGCTCTGGTCGTCGACCGTTTCAATCGTCGCCATGCGAAGATCGATTCGCTGTGACGGCGCTGTCGCTTGGGCCTCGTCGACATTTTGCTCAAGCTCCGTGCGCACAGGGCCCGCGTCGACCACGGTTCCTTCAACGGTTCGAGTCAATCCGTCGGAAAGCGCGGCAAGTTCCGGAGCGGGCGCGGGCTGCGGCTGCATCTCGGCGCACCACGCGCCCAGCAGCAGCCATAAAAAGGCCAACGGCAACCACGTGATCCGCTGCGCGTGCAGTGCTGAAACGCCGCAGAGCACGCCGACAACCATCAGGAGAATCAGGACCAGCGGAGGTGACAGCCAGACGCGGCTTGCGACGACGACTCCCGCCGCAAACAGCCACGCCGCATGAAACAACGGCACGGCAGTCAAGCCGTGCGTGCGTTCGGCAGGGTTAAGTTGGTCGGCGTGCATTCGAGCGGCCCCAGACTCCACGTGCTCTTTTCAGAGCCGTGAAACGCGACACTCCGCGGTGAAAATGCCACGAGAAAGCGCGATCTGAGGAAAATCAATTCTGGAGCCAATGCGGGACCAGAGCTGAGAAGTGAATTCGGCGTCAAGCCTACCAGAAGTCGGGAATTCCAAGTGTGTCCAGCGGCACATCGCCGATCAGCGGCGCAGCCGCGCCACCGTCTCCAGGTGAAACGTCTGCGGAAACAAGTCAGTGAGCGTCAGGTGCTCGATTCGATAGCCCGCGCCGACCAGCATGCGCAGATCGCGCGCCAGCGTCGCCGGATCGCAGGACACATAGACCAGTCCCGGTGCGGCGATTTGCGCCAGCGACTCCGTCGTTTCGGCGCCCAATCCCGTGCGCGGGGGATCGACGACAATCACATCGGGGCGGTCGTTCTTTGCCACTCCGCGCAAGAATTCGAGCGTGGCTGCTTTCACGGCTGTCGCATGTGTTCCGCTCAGATTTTCGTTGAGCGCCGCAATTGCGGCCGGCGCCGACTCCACGGCAATGACGCGGTCGAACCGCTCGGCGAGTTTTCGCGCAAACAGCCCCACGCCGGCAAACAAGTCCCACGCGAGCCTGCCGCTGAGCCCGCTCGTCACGGATTCCACAAGCTCGTCCACCAACCAGCGATTCACCTGGAAGAACGCGCCGTGATCCACGCGATAATCAAAACCAGCTGCACGGTAGGCGATGGACTCGGCGCCGGCGCGGGCGACGGTCCTTGGCTGGCCTTGGTGAACTTCCACCAGCTCCACGACGCGGAGCGAAGGAATTTGCGATAGCAGCGCGTCAAAATAGTCCCTGAGCGGAACCTGGGCCGTGCCGTCTGTAAAAATGCTGGCCAGCATTGAATCTTCAGCCGCATTGCAAAAGAGCGAGAGCTCGGTGGGCCGGCCTGAGGCGGCGAATTTCCGAAACAACTCCGCCGCGCTGAACGCTGCCTCGACCAGCAGCGGCGCGGCGATCGGGCATTCATCAATCGCAATCACCGCATGCGAGCGTCGCCCGCGATATCCGGGCCGGCCCGCCGCGTCGAACGCGAGGCGGATACGATTCCGGTAGGCCCACGGTTCGCCTGCCAGCACGGCGATTTCACCTGGTGCGCGCACGCCGCCTCGCTGCAGCGTCTCGCGCAGGATGGCTTGCTTCATCTCAAGTTGCGCTGGATACTCTGCATGCTGGTACTGGCAGCCGCCGCACGTTCCAAAGTGCTTGCACTTCGGCACAACGCGTTCCGGAGCAGCCACGACAATTTCGTCGGCTTCGGCCGTTGCATAGCCACGCTTCTCTTCGACGATGCGCACCCGAGCCTGCTCTCCCGGCAACGCAAGCGGCACAAACATCGCCTTGCCCTCTACGCGCGCCAAAGACGCCCCGCCGTAAATCGGCTTTTCGATTGTGACCAGCTGCGGTGGCGCAGCATTCCGGCCGGAAGCTGCGGGCACAACTCTATTGCGCCGCGAGAACGATCGCTTCTTCATTGTTGGCTCATGTAGAACAGGCTCAGCCGCGGCAGGTTGTAGTGCACCAGCAGCTGCTTGCGCTCAAACTGCTGCTCCACCTGGCGCAACTGCACAACCCCCATGCGGCTGCGATAGGGCGCAAGCTCCAGTGCCGCGTGCTCCTTCAGACCGACAAGCAGACCTTCCGGCGCGGCCGCCCTCAGCGCAGCATATAGTTTTTCTTCGAGCACGGTAAGCGATCGCTCCAGCCCCTCGAGATTCACATCTGGTGCTTTTTCCTCGCCGCCGCGCAACTCCGCCGCCAATTCTCTGAGGCGAGCAGCCGTGGCCTTGCAAGCTTCCTCAGCGACGGTTGCCCGATCAAGCGCCTCCGCTGCTGCCGTCAAATGCGCAGCAACGCGTTCATGCTCGAAGCCCGAATCCTCGGCCGCAGTTGCCGCCGATCCATTCGATGCCGATCCTGTCGCGGCCTCGCTCATCTCCATCGCCGCCTGCATCACGGCCTGCGCGCACCAGGCCAGCCCGTTCACGCGCTGCATGTGGGCCCGCTTCTGCCGAGCCTCGTACTTGTCGAAGGCCGCATCGATCCCACGCAACACGGCTTCGAGCGGAATCCCGGCCTCACGCCACATCTCGATCAGAGACCAATCCAGAGTCGAAAGCAGCAGAATTGTTCCACGCCTCTGCTGGAAGCGCTCCTCGATCTCGGTAAAATAGTTGAAGTAGTTGCGCACCACTTCATCTTAAATTCGGCAAGCGGAGAAGAACGATGGCAACCGTTGGATTTGTCGGGCTCGGCATCATGGGCCGCCCCATGCTCAGGAACCTTCTCAAGGCCGGACACACGGTCGTCGCCTACGGCCGCACGCCTGCCAAGCTCGATGCCGTCGTAGCCGACGGGGCCCAGCGCGGCGCATCGAACGCCGACGTAGGGGCGCGCTCCGAGATCATCATCACCATGCTGCCCGACGGCCCGGAAGTCGAGGAGGTCGTTCTTGGCGCTGGCGGAATTCTCTCTGGCGCAAACCCCGGGTCGCTGATTGTCGACATGAGTTCGATCAGTCCGCTCGTCTCGCAGAAGATCGCGGCAGCATGCGAGGCAAAGGGCGTCGATTTTATGGATGCGCCCGTCAGCGGCGGCGAACCGAAGGCCGTCGATGGCACGCTCGCCATCATGGTTGGCGGCAAGCCAGAAGTATTCGCGAAGGCTGAGCCCATTTTGAAGTGCCTCGGCTCCAGCGTTACCCTCACCGGCCCGGTTGGCGCGGGCAACACGACGAAGCTAGCCAATCAAATTATGGTGGCATGCAACATTGCGGCCATGGGCGAAGCGCTTACTCTCGCAACGCGCTGCGGGCTCAATCCTGAAGTGGTGGTGAACGCCGTCAAAGGCGGGCTCGCCGGCAGCGCAGTGCTCAACGCCAAGGGCCCCATGCTGATCGCGCGCAACTTCAAGCCGGGGTTCCGAATCAGTCTTCACCAGAAGGACCTGCGCAACGCGCTGCAGACTGCGGAAGCGAATCATGTCTTTCTGCCGCTCACTGCAGGGGTGCAGCAGATGATCTCGTCACTGATCGCGAATGGGAAGGGCGATCTGGATCACTCCGCCATTGCCACGTTTATTGAAGGCGCCTCGCACGTCGAAGTGAAAGCGCCGAGCGCATAGCGCCTTCAGATATCAAGCGCCAGGACGACTCATTCCGCGGAGTCCCCACCCGCCGCCGCCGGGCGTTTCGATTCGCAACGCGTCGCCCTTATTGAGTTGGCGACTGCATTTTCCCGGTAACTCTGTCTCTTCGCCGCTTGCAGTCCTCAGCGCCATCGCGCGTCCGGGCGCTCCTTCCGCGCCCCCTTCCAATCCGTACGGACGGAACTTTCTTCGATCTGCCAGCAGCGTCACCTCTGCGTCGGCGAGCAACTCCACTTCGCGAATCAGTCCGTCTCCGCCGCGAAACTTTCCTCCACCCCCGGAGCCATCACGATACCCGTACCGGCGCACGCGAAACGGGTATGCATATTCAAGCGCCTCGATGGGCGTGTTGAGCGAGTTGGTCATGTGCGTATGGACGCCGCTGATTCCGTCCATGACGGGCCGCGCGCCCATTCCGCCCGCTGCCGTTTCGTAGTACGCGAAGGCCTCGCCGGTGCGCGGATCAATTCCGCCGATGGTCACGTTGGTCATGGTTCCTGCGCTCGCGGCCGGAACGCGGTCCGGTACCGCTTTTGCCAGCGCGCGCATCAGCACGTCGACAATGCGCTGCGACGTCTCAACGTTGCCGCCGGCCACGGCGGCGGGGGGCCGCGCATCCACGATCGATCCGGCTGGGGTGTGGAGATTGAGTGGCCGCAGAATTCCCTCGGTCGCCGGCGCATCCTCCGCGAGCATGCAACGCAACACGTAGAAGCACGCCGAAAGCGTGATGGCGCGAACCGCATTGACAGCGCCTGCAACCTGCGGCGACGAGCCGGCAAAATCGACTTCAAGGGTTCCGGCCGCGGGATCGATTTTGAGGCGCACTGCAATTCGGATCGGGTCGTCGGTCACGCCGTCATCATCGAGCCAGTCAACTGCCGAGAAGATGCCTGCGGGCATTTTCGCGAGTTCAGCTCGCACCAAGCGCTCGGAGTAGTTGAGCAGTTCTTCGCTCCAGACTTGGAGTCTTTCTATTCCGTACTTCGCCGCGAGATCGAGCACGCGCTGCTCGCCCACGCGGCACGCGCCCATCTGTGCGTCGAGATCGCCCTTGCGCTCTTCGGGTGTGCGCACGCTGCCGAGAATCCAATCGAGCACGTTGCGGTCGACCACGCCGGCGCGGACGATGAGTGTTGGCGGAATGCGGATGCCCTCATCGTCAATCGTCGTGGCGGGGCCCATCGATCCTGCGAACTTGCCGCCTACATCGGCATGATGCGCGCGATTGGCAACATAAAATGCCGGCGCGGCGCCGCCGTCAAGAAACACCGGCAGCACCATCGTGATGTCTGGCAGGTGCGTTCCGCCAGCGTATGGATCGTTGAGGATTGCAATGTCTCCCGGAGCGAAGCGGATCGCGGCGATCGCAGCCTGCACGCTCATGGGCATCGATCCCAGGTGCACCGGCATGTGGTCGCCCATGGCAATTGCGCGGCCGCGGGCGTCGAACACGGCGCACGAATAATCGCGCCGTTCCTTGATGTTGGGCGAGAGGGCGGTGCGGCGCAGGGCCGCGCCCATTTCCTCGGCAATCGAGTGAACTGCAGACTGAAAGATGGCGAGATCTACGGGGTCGGCCACACGAGAATGCGCCGCTCTTTCATTCGGCAGACTCTGGCCAACCTGTTCTTCGCCGATTTCGATCACGAGGTTTGCAAGCGCGTCTACGTTAGCGACGCACCCCGGCGGTAGGAGTGTTGCGGCGGTGTACTCGGTGATCATTGCCGGCCCGGCGATCACGTCGCCCGGCGCGAGCAGCTCACGTTTGTAGAATCGCGTTGGCCGCCACCCGCCTTCAAACCAGACTTCGCGCTGGGCAGTGCAAGCCGCGCCGCCATCACCCGTCACAAGAGATCGCCGCTGAGGTTCGTACAGTTCGCTGGCCGCAGTCATTCGCAGGCGCACGTTTACAATCTCCACGGGCCGCGATTCATCGGCAAATCCGTAACGGAGGCGGTGCAAATCATGGAACGCCTTCATCGATCGTTCCGGCGCTTGCGGATCGTATGCGACATTGAGCTCGTAGCCCTGCCCGCGGTAGCGCAGATCCACGCTCCGCTCGACTATGCCGTTCAAGCCCTCCGCCGCAAATTCCGCTTCGCCATGTTTAGCCAACTCGGCGAAAACCTCCCAAACCTTTTTCATTGCCTCGCCGGGTAGCATCACGGTTCTCGAAAAGTCGCGTACCGTATCTGCCAGCAGAATTCCCACGGCCGAAAGCGCGCCGGGTAGCGCCGGAACCAGCACGCGCGGAATGCGCAAGGCTCGGGCTAGCGAGCAGGCATGGAGTGGCCCTCCGCCGCCAAAAGCCACCAACGTAAAGTCACGCGGATCGTGGCCGCGTTCCACGCTGATGACGCGAATTGCTTTTTCCATCTGTGTTTCGACTACGCGAACGATTCCGGCGGCGAAATCTTCAACGGAGGCGAGCGCGCCCATTTGCTCGCGCATGATGCGTTGGGTACGGTCGGCGTCGAGCCTCACCCCGCCGCCGAGAAAGCTCTCCCGGTCCAGGCGGCCGAGGATGAAATTCGCATCGGTGACCGTCGCCCGCTCGCCGCGCCCAAAACAGATTGGCCCCGGATCGGCGCCGGCGGACTCAGGTCCCACGCGCAGCATTCCTCCTGCGTCGAAGCGCGCGAGAGACCCGCCACCTGCGCCTGCCGTATGAATGTCGAGCATCGGCACGCCGAGGGGAACTCCGGCGACCACCGACTCGCGCGTACGCTCGGCGCCTGTTGCGGCATTGGCTACAAAAACATCGGTCGACGTGCCGCCCATATCGAACCCGATGATCTTGTCGAATCCCGCACCCTGCGCCATGCGGCACGCGCCCACCACGCCGCCGGCGGGGCCGCTCAGCACGGTGCGCACCGGTTCCTCGGCAGCCATGCGTGCAGCAATAATCCCGCCCGACGACTGCATTACGTCGACGCGGCCGCCTTTGTGCTCGGCGGCAACGCGCTCTTCAAGCGTGGTCAAGTACTGTGTCATTCGCGGCGCGAGGTAGGCGTTCACCACGGTCGTTGACGCGCGCTCGTACTCGCGAAACTCCGGCAGAATCCGGTGCGATGCGGAAACCGGAATGCCCAATTCACGCAAAGCGGCTTCCACGCGGCGTTCAGTTTTTGGATTCGCAAACGCAAACAGCAGGCTGATGGCGACAGATTCAGCGCCGCTGGCGCGCACGGCCTCAACCAATGCGGCCAATTCAGCGCCGGAGGGCTCGCGCAGAATCTCGCCCTCGGCACTGACTCGCTCCGCGACGCCGAATCGCAGCTCTCTCGAGACAAGGCACACGGGCACCGGCGCAAACCAGTCGTAGAGCCGCGCCCGCGCCTGCCTGCCGATCGCAATTGTGTCTTCAAATCCGGAGGTCGTTACGAAGGCTACGCGCGCGCCTGTTCGCTCCAGCATCGTGTTGGTACCCACGGTCGTTCCGTGGCGCACTTCGACATTTTCTGCACCGCCCAACTGCCGCACGCCCTCGAGCACCGCTCGCGACGGGTCCGCGGGCGTGGAGAAGATTTTCTTCACGCGCAGCTTTCCGTCCGCGAGGCAGACGCAGTCAGTAAACGTGCCGCCGGTATCGATGGCAATGCGCAAGTCCGCAGCTCTCCTCCTAATCGGGAGAATCATCTTTGCTGTGGATTCAGATTAAATGGAAGATTTCAAGTGGCGAAGCACAACGGTCCGTCGATACATCAAAGTGTGGCGTTTTCGAAATTCCGCTAACAGACAACCGCGGCCATCCATGGCGCTCGGCACCACTCAAGACAACAAAAAATGGCCTGCGTCTGCTCCGTGTGTGCGGGCGAGGACCCTTCGGCTACGCTCAGGGCAGGCTGCATGACAGCCGGCGAGGACGCCGACGTTACGTGTTCGCCTTAGTGCGTCAAGCCGTCTTCTTTATGCGTGTGCGGGCGAGGACGCCCGCACGACAGCCGGTCTGGAGACCGGCGCTACAAGTGCATCGGTGATTCTCAGGGCAGGTCTCTCGTCGCACGCTGTGGCGGGCTCCTCGGGATGACAGCGCGGAGGGGAGCGGATGTATCCGGCGATTGGCAGGGAGACGTAAACCAAAGGCTGGCGTGTGTGCGGGCGAGGACCCTTCGGCTACGCTCAGGGCATGCTGCACGACAGCCGGTCTGGAGACCGGCGCTACATGCGCATCGGCTATCTTCAGGGCAGATCCTTCGACTTCGTCCGCCGCGGCGGACTCTGCTCAGGATGACAGTTCATTGATGCTGCGAATTTTATTGCTCGCTTAGAAACTCCGCAATCGCTTCGGCCACTGTGTTCTGTTCGTCCTCGCGCAGCTCCGGATAGATCGGCAGCGCCAGCACTTCGCGCGCAGCGCGCTCCGCTTCGGGGAAATCGCCTTCGCGGTAGCCGAGTCCCTTCAGAGCCTCCTGCAAATGGAGCGGGACGGGATAATAAATCTCCGAACCGATGCCGCGCGCCGTCAAAAACTCGCGAAGCGCATCGCGCCGCGCCACGCGAATCACGTATTGATGCCACACGTGTTTTGCTCCCAGCGCTTCATGCGGCAGCACCAACCCATTCGCCGGATACGGCCCATTCTCGACAAGCCCAGCCCGGTCAAACAACCTGCCATATCGAGCTGCCAACTCGCACCGCGTGTCGTTCCATGCGCCGATATGCTTCAGCTTCACCGTCAGCACCGCGCCCTGGAAGCCGTCCATGCGCGCATTCCAGCCCAGCTCGTCGTGGTGGTAGCGGCGGCGCATTCCCTGGTTGCGCAGCATCTTCACACGCTCGGCCACATCGTCGCGATCGGTTGTCACCATGCCCGCATCGCCCGCCGCGCTCAGGTTCTTGGTGGGATAAAAGCTGAATGCGGCCGCATCGCCCAGGCCGCCGGCCTTCACGCCGTTCCACTCCGCGCCCCATGCCTGAGCGGCATCCTCAACAATCGCCAACCCGCGCTCGCGGCCCAGCTTCGAAAAAGCTGAAGTGTCGGCGCAGAGACCGTAAAGATGTACCGGCAGAATCGCCTTCACGCCGGCTCCGCGCTTTCCATTCAGAACAGCTTCAACCGCCGCTGGCGACAGATTGAACGTGACCGGATCGATGTCGGCCAGCACCGGCGTGGCGCCGGCGCGGAGAATCGAACTCACTGACGCGAAAAAACTGAACGGCGTGGTCACGACGGACTGGCGGGGTCCGATCCCCGCGCCTGCCAGCGCCAGCCACAGTGCGTCCGTCCCCGAAGAGCAACCCAGCGCGTGCTTGACGCCCAACTGCTCGGCAGCCGCGCGCTCAAACGCTGCCACGTGCTCGCCCAAAATGAACTGTTGCGACTTCAGCACTTGCTCCAGCGCGTCCAGCAACTCCGCCTGAAGTGGCTGGTGCTGGCGCTTCAGGTCCAGCATCGGAACCGGCCCGCGCGCTGCCCCGCCGATTTTTGCCCCCGCCTGCGCAGGAAGATCGATCTTTTGCATACCGTTTTCTTTCTCACATGAATGCTATCAGCCGCGGAATCTGGCTTGTCCCAACCGCAAAAGGCGAGCCCTCGCTGGGGCGCCAGGCAAGCCTTCTTTTCCGTCCGTTCGCCTATTTTGGGGCAAACTCACAGGTTCGCCGTGCGAACGTTCCTTCCAGTCCCGCGCAAAAACGGAAACCCTATCCTGGATGACCCGCTCGTGGAGTTGAAATAGACCGGAAATCTCTATAAAGTTGAGCCATTGCGGGATTTACCGGCGCCGGGCGTTCCGGGGCCGTCCCGCGTATCTGAATCGCGAAGCAAGAGCAGTACCACACAACTTCACAAGAAAGTAGGAGATCGGCACATGGAGAACAAGCCGGCACAAAATATTCAGGACACCTTTCTGAACACGGTTCGGAAAGACAAATCCCCGATTACGATTTATCTGGTCAGCGGCGTTAAGCTGACAGGGAAGATCAGGTCGTTTGATAAATACTCCGTGCTCCTGGAGAACAACAGCCAGGAACAGTTGATTTTCAAACATGCGATCTCAACCGTGGTGAGCAACCGGAGCGTGATGCATGAGCATCGGCCGGCTGCTGTGTCAGGGGGCATCGGACCGTCAGCGGTTCCGGCGCCTGTGCAATCCATATCGCAGGCGACCGCTGAACAGCGTTAGAGCGGGAGCGCCTCTGATTGGTTCGCGGGGCGTATAGGTCGGACACCGCTCGTGGACGGTCGCAAACCTCATCGGCAGATCCAGGCCGCTGGGGTGGCGAACCCGAGCATGCCGTCCTTGTCGCGGTGGATCTCGATCCACGCACCCCAACCAGTCGCGCAGCACGCAAAAGCCTGGCAACTGCATCGGGTGAGCGCTTCGGCGCTGGGCCGCCGGGTGGCTCTGCGCCAGAAATGGCGTCATCACCGCTTTCTGACCGCTCTGCGCTTTTATCAGTCTCTCCCGGTCTCCAAGCTCCCGGTTTTGGGGCCGAAGAGTCTCTCGCGGAGTTTCGAGAACTGCTGGTGAGCGCCGGCGGCCAGGTGGCTGCCGAGATCATTCAGAGACGCCCGCGCCCCGATCCCGCCACTCTCGTCGGATCGGGAAAAGTGGCAGAGATCGCCGGTGTCGTTGCTTCTACCAACGCCGATCTGGTTGTCTTCGATCGCGATCTTTCGCCGACGCAACTGCGCAACCTTGAAGCCGCGCTTCCGTGCCGCATCCTGGACCGCACGCAGCTCATCCTCGACATCTTTGCGCGCCACGCCCGCACGCGCGAGGGCCAGCTCCAGGTGGAGCTCGCTCAACTTGAATACATGCTGCCGCGCCTCACCGGCCGGGGCAAAGCAATGTCGCAACTCGGCGGCGGCATCGGCACGCGCGGGCCGGGTGAAACCAAGCTCGAAACCGATCGCCGAAGCATTCAGAGACGCATCGATCAGCTCAAGCGCGATCTCGATTCGGTGCGCCGGGTCCGCCGCCAGCAGCGCCAGCGCCGCGAAGCTGTTCCCGTGCCGACGGTCGCTCTCGTTGGCTATACCAATGCCGGCAAAAGCACGCTGTTCAATTCGATCACTGGCGCGCAGGTGCTTTCGTCGGCGCGCATGTTCGCCACGCTCGATCCGAAATTGCGGGCGATCGAACTGCCCAGCCGCCGCCGCGTTCTGCTGTCTGACACAGTCGGCTTCATCCGCAATTTGCCGCACACGCTGGTCACCAGCTTCCGCGCGACATTGGAGGAAGTTGCCCAGGCCGAGATCCTCATCCACGTCCGCGATGCTTCTTCTACCTACGGCGAAGAGCAGAAGGCGCAGGTTGAGAAGGTTCTCGGCGAACTGGAGAGTTTGTCGAAGCCGCGCATTGAAGTGCTGAACAAGATCGATTTGCTGCCGGAGGATGAGCAGGCGGCGTTGGTGGCTCGCGCGAATTCAAGTCCGAAGGATAAGAGTGCCGCCGGCACTGCCGCTACGGGAGTGCCGCTGTCGGCGCTCACCGGTGAGGGCATTCCTGCTTTGCTTGCGGCAATGGACGCCGCGCTTCATTCAGATCCCATCGTCGAAGCCGAGTTGCGCGTTCCGCAGCATGAGGGCGCAGTGCTCGCCGCGATTGAGGCGGGAATGATTGTTCACTCTCGCGATTACGAAGGGAATCTGGTTCGGCTTTCCGTCAGCGGCCCCGCGTCGCTTGTGGGCCGCTTGCGACGCTTTCGCGCGCGCGAAAGCTGATCGGTCCGGCTTCACGAAGGGCTACATCTTCAGGTTGTAGATCAGCCCGTACGGATCCTTCATGTAGCAGCGCGGAAACTCGGGCTCGTCCTTCACGATTTCGCAGCCGGTCGCCACGAGCCGCTTCTTTGCCTCTTCAACGTTGTCAACCGTCACTTCGAGAATCGGACCCAGCGGCGGTCCCTCTTCGATGAAGAGGTTGATGCGCTTCCCGTGCAGGCTGACCATGTTGTGGTCTTCACCGCTGACTTTGAAGTCCAGGAGCTTTACATAAAATGCCGCCGCAGCCTTCGGATTGGGCGCCTGAATCAGTATGTCCGTGCCAAATTTATTCGCCATTCTAGAACCCTTCTAGTTGAGAATTACCGTCCGCCCGGTCGCTTGCCGCCAAAACGCGAGCCGCCTCGATTTGCTCCACCGGACGGCCGGCCCGGTTTTGAAAATCCACCTGGCTTTGAAAATCCGCCCGGTCGCGATCCGCCCGGTCGCGAAAACCCTCCCGGCTTGGCGGGCCTTTTGAAACCGCCCGGCCGCGCGCCGAACGGTGGCTTCGGTCGCTCTGCTCTTTCGCCGCCGCCGAATCCCTTGCTGCGATCGCCGCCAAATGCTGGGGCGGGCCGTTCTCCGCCGCCCGTCGACGAGCGTCCTTCTTGATTCTGTGGGCGGTCCGGCCTTGGCACCCAGCGCGCCTTGCTTCCTGTGCGCCTGTCGAAGCTCTTGCCCGCGCCCGCGCCGCGAAATTCGCCACGGGGTTTGAACTCACCACGGGGCTTGAATTCGCCGCGAGGTTTGAAGTCACCACGCGCTTTGAATTCGCTGCGAGGCTTGAAGTCACCGCGCGGTTTGAAGTCACCGCGCGGTTTGAACTCGCTACGGGGCTTGAAGTCACCACGCGGTTTGAATTCGCTGCGAGGCTTGAAGTCGCTACGAGGCTTGAATTCGCCGCGAGGTTTGAATTCGCTACGAGGCTTGAAGTCGCCGCGAGGCTTGAAGTCACCGCGCGGTTTGAATTCGCCACGGGGTTTGAACTCGCTACGAGGCATGGATTCACTCCTCGGGCCGCGATCTTCGCGCTGGCCGAATGGCTTTCCGCCACGGCTTGGGGCTCCGCCTCGCGGGCCATCGAATCGTTTTCCTGCGGGCTTATCGCGCCACGGCCTTCCGCCGCGCTGCCCCGGAGCCTTTCCAGCGTCTTTCGGAAGCGAAATGTCCACGCGCAAGCGACGGGGCTTGAACTTTCCTTCGGCGGTCAACCGCAGCGCTTTCACTTCGTCCAACGTCAGCTCGCGCAACTTGCCGGGTTCCACATCGAGCACCAGAGGTCCGTATCCCACGCGGCGAATCTTCTCCGCGAAGTGTCCGATGGCGGCGAACATCTTTCTCAATTCGCGATTCCGCCCCTCGGTGAGCACCACCTCGTACCACGGGTTGTCGCCGACTCTTACCTGCCTGATCCGCGCTGGCGACGTCCGCACCCGCTCCGATCCCGCCTCGCCCTTCTCGATCGCAATGCCTCCGCGCAGACGCTCAAGCTCTTCTTCGGTCGGCTGCCCGGCCACCTTGACCAGGTAAACCTTCTCCACCGCAGATTTGGCCTTCGTGAGCAGGTTCGCCAGCTCGCCGTCGTTGGTCATCAGCAGCAGGCCTTCGCTCAAGTAGTCGAGCCGGCCCACCGGATACAGGCGCTCATTTGTTTTGGAGAAGAACTCCATCACCGTCGGGCGGCCTTCGGGATCGCTCACCGTCGTCACATAGCCCTTCGGCTTGTTCAGCACAAAGTACCGGTGCCGCTCGGCGCCCTGCAGCAGCTTGCCGTCCACGCGGATGTGGTCGCGGGCCGGGTCGGCCTTGCTGCCCAGTTGCGTAACGATCTGGCCATTGACCATGACGCGGCCGGCAACGATCATCTCTTCAGCGTGGCGCCTGCTCGCAATTCCCGCCTGCGACAAAATCTTCTGCAGCCGCTCGAGCTTTGCCGGAGGCCGCTCGATCGTGGCCGCTTCGTTTTCGGTCCCACCTTCAGTCTCGTCTTCTTCCGCGTCGGCGGCCCCGCTCGCTGCCGTCATTCCGGGGCCGTCATCAAGCGTTTCACCCTCAGCTTCGGTGTCCGTTTCCTTCCGGTAGGCGTCCATTTCCGCCTGCCCTGAAGGCTCAACCCGGCCCTGCGATTCCGCTTCACCCAGGTACGTCCGCGCCTCTCCGCTGATCACGTCGCCAATCGGATCAAGCACAGGCTCGCCGATCCGGATTGCCGCGGCATTCTCGGCCTTCGACTTCCGAACTTTCGTGCCCGCTGCGCGCGGTTTCGCACTCGGCTTCGCTGCGACCGCCTTCGGCTGATCGGCTTTCGCTGCCCGCTTCTTCGCCGGTTTGGCCTTTGTCGCGCTGGCTTTTGCAGCCGGCGTTTTCGATTTCACCGCTGGCGCCTTGGTCTTCGCGACTGAAACTTTGCTTTTGGCTGCAGCCTTTGTGCTCGCCGACGCGGCTTTCGACGCGGATTTTGGCGCGCGCCTGGCTGCCGGCGATTTCGCCCTGGAATTCGCCTTGGACTTCAGCTCTTTTTTCATGTGGGGAACTGCCTCGGTTTCTTCTTGCTGGTTGCCGCGCGCTGCTCTTCTTATTCTGGCGCGGCCTCTGGGGTGTTTTCCTTTGCGTCCGACGGTTCTTCGCTTGCGGCGTCTTCCGTCTCCGCGCTCATGTCTGCATCGAATTCCGCCGCCGCTTCCCCGGCCGGCTCATCCGCGCCCGACTCGGTCTCTTCTTCAAACTCGCTCGCCGCCATCTTTTCGAACTCTTCCATCGATGGCAGCTCCGTTACATCTTTCAGCCCGAAGCGCAGCAGAAACTCCCGCGTGGTCTTGTAGAGAATCGGACGCCCCACCACCGGCTTGCGCCCCGCTGTCGTAATCAGCTTGCGCGCCAGCAGTGACCCGAAGACTCCCGACGAATCCACGCCGCGAATCTCATTGACCTCCGGCGCAGTTACGGGCTGCTTGTACGCAACCACGGCCAGGGTCTCAAGCGCCGGCAATGACAGCTTCAGCGGCGGTTTCAAACTCTTCACGAACAAACGCACAGCGTCGTGGCACTGCGGCTTGGTCGCCATCCGGTAGCCGCCGGCAATTTCGCGAATCTCGATGCCCCGCTCATCGGAGGCAAATTCTGCGATCAATTCGTCCAGCGCCAGCTTGATCGTCGCGCGTATCTCGCGCTCGCGTACCTTCGCCTCGCGCCTGGCCTCCGCTTCGGCCGCGGCTTCATCGCCACCGGCTGCTTCATCCGCAGCATGACTCTCCGTCGCCGCGGGGCCGGCCTCAACTCCACTATCGGGCGCTGACTCCGCGCCCTTCTCAGCGACCGGTTCGCTCTCGGTAACGGGTTGCAGCTCGAGGTACGGAAACGCCTCGTTGATTTGCGGCAAGCTTGCGCTCTCCGCCGCAAGCTCGGCGGCCTTGGCTGCTGTCGAGGCATCCCGCTCGGCTTTCCACTCCAGCGCCTCATCGGCAAACAATGCGGCCAGTTGCGCCAGCGTTACAGGCTCCTCGGCGGCATAAATCACAGCTTCCAGCTTGGCTTTCAGGCTCATTCCTCTCAACGCACCATTCTGTATGGTACCGGATGCGGCTGTGCCTTTGCCCGTTTGCCGACGACCGCCTCTTTCGGCACAAAACAAAGGCGCCCGGCCTCACCGGACGCCCTTTCTTAATTAAGCTTCGGATTCTCAGAAGAACATGTGGAAGAGGCAATAGAGCAGGCCCGACAGCAGCGCGGCTGCGGGCAGCGTGAGCACCCAGCCCGCCGCGATGTTACGCACCGTCATCCAACGCAGGCCGCTTCCGTTGGCGGCCATCGTGCCGGCGACGCCGGAGCTGAGGATGTGCGTGGTTGATACCGGCAATCCCCACGTGTCCGCGGCAAAGATTGTTCCCATCGTTACCAGTGCCGCGCTCGCGCCCTGCGCGTAGGTCATATGCTCCTTGCCGATCTTCTCGCCTACGGTCACAACGATGCGCTTCCAGCCCACCATGGTTCCAAGGCCCAGCGCCAGCGCCACGGCCACCTTCACCCAGTCGGGAATGAACTTGGTGCTTTTATCGAGTTTCGCCTGATAGTTCTTCAGCGCCGTGCTCTCCGTGCTGGTGAACGCCGGATTGTGCGCCTTTTCCATCTGCTTGAGCGCGGCGGCCGTCAGATACATATCGTTGCGAACATTTGCCTGGTCGCGCGCCGGAACCGCCTGGAACGTCTTGTATCCCGCCACTTCCCGGTTCAGCTCGTTGACCAGTTGGCTCATTGCGGGCAACGTACCCGGCTGCAATTCCCGGGTCTGGATGTACCGGGTCACCTCTGCGCGCGCATCCGGGTCGGCTGCTGCAGCCTGGCTCACGTGCCGATCGAGAATTTGTCCCGCCTGCTCCGATGCGGCAATGAAACTCTGCACCTCGGCCGGGCTCACAGCATGGTTCAACGCATAGGCCGTCGGCACCGTGCCGATGAGGATCAGCATGATGAGCCCCATGCCCTTTTGCCCGTCGTTCGATCCGTGAAAGAAGCTGACGCCGGTACAGGTGAGCACCATCAGCGCGCGAATGGGCCACGGTGGCGGCTCTTTGTCTTTGGGCGTTTCATACAGCGCGGGAATCCTGATCAGCCGCCTGGCCGCCAGAATCGTAACGCCGGCCAAGGCGAATCCGATCAGCGGCGAAACGAGCAGAGCTTCAAGAACGCGCAGCACCTGTGCCCAGTCCAGGCCGGAGGCGCCGCTGTGCATATTCATGAGCTGGCTGGCCAGTCCCACGCCGATGATGGAGCCCACCATGGTGTGCGAGCTTGAGGCCGGCAGGCCGAACCACCATGTGCCCAGGTTCCACAGAATCGCCGCGATCAGCAGCGCGAATACCATGGCGAATCCGGCGCCCGAGCTCACTTTCAGGATCAGCTCCACCGGCAGCAGGGTGATTACCGCGAAAGCCACGGTCCCGCTCGACAGCAACACGCCGGCCAGGTTGCATACGCCCGACCAGACCACCGCGATATTGGGCGTGAGCGAGTTGGTGTAGATGACCGTTGCCACAGCGTTGGCCGTGTCGTGGAAGCCGTTCACAAATTCGAATCCCAGCGCGATCGTCAGCGCCAGGCCCAGCAGCACGTAGGGCCCAATGCCGGTGACGGTGGCATGATCCAGATCCCGCGCCAGATGCACGCCGATGTAACCAAGGCCGCTCAAAAGCGCCAGCGCGAACAACCACGCGCCCGCGCGGCTTTGAGCGCCCATCGCCCCGCCTTCGGCCCGTTTGGAGGGCGCGGGAAGTACATGGACTACCGTCGCGAGATCGGCCATCAGAGATCACCACGGCTGCCGGAGAGATTCCGGGCCAGCGCGGTCCTCCTTTTGGAAAGGTCAACGCCGGTTTTGTTTTTGAGAGGAAATAGAGAAGATTGACTGCTGGAGGGTGACGATCCGGAGAGGGTGGCTTGCATAATACCTCAACAACCGTGGTGGTTTACGGTTGTTTACCCGGCGGTGAGGGAGATCGAACCGGGCTACAGAAAAGCCTACACCCCGGATCAGGGAGGGTGTGCAAGACGCCGGCTTTTCTGGTTGCTTCAGGCTGCGGCGAGGGCTCACAAGCGACAGCCTATCTCTCATTGCAACTATCACTTACACGGGGCCAAGCTTCCCTGGCCCCGTTTTGGGATCGTGTGTGCGCGAGCCCCTTGACAGCTTTTTGCCCGATTCCGACTAGCGCCACGTGCGCAGTGCTCTACTTGTCTGTTTCTGGACGATTTACTCCGGTATTGTCACCGTTCCCTTGACGCTGAAGGTTCCCGTTGCTACCGGCGCTCCGGTATTGGGCTGGCCGCCGCCCACGCTTACCGTGTATGCGCCCTCGGCCTCAATGATCTGGCCCAAATCCGTCACCATGCTCAGGTCGCGCGGACTCAGCTCAAAGTGCACCTTTGCCGATGCGCCCGGCTCCAGATGAACGCGCTCAAATCCTCGCAGAGCAATGCGCGGTGCGCCCGCCACATCGGGAAATTTCAGGTAGAGCTCTGCCACTTCATCGCCTGCGCGCGAGCCTGTGTTCGTGACTGTCGCATCTACCGTGGCCGGCTTTCCCGCTTCCAGAGTCTCCGTGGGAACCGTGAGC
>Ga0335085_10005732_pt1 | contig 19844 bp, 32 predicted proteins | sample Lox_Sample_45_FD_206712 | JGI IMG/M metagenome (GOLD analysis project Ga0335085, IMG submission 206712) | Soil microbial communities from Loxahatchee National Wildlife Refuge, Florida, United States - Lox_Sample_4.5 | ecosystem: Environmental > Terrestrial > Soil > Wetlands | place: USA...
CGGCGGCCTACGTGGTAAAGATGCGGGACGCCAGCAACGACCCTCGAATCAAAAAAATGCAGAAAGAACACTGGCGATTCTGAAGCGTCTGGGCTTGCCCTGCGGCGCGTGTGCGTGTTGACAAGAAGTAAGGTTAGATCTTGACGCCCCAGAAGGAGGCGTCCGGCTGGTCGAGGGCGATGCCGACTTCCCAGGCTTCGTGGCCGCGCCACACGACTTCCCCGCTGGCGCTGCGGCCGGTTTCTGGCAGGACAAGCTTTACCTGCCGCCGCAGGGGCACATCCGCGCCAATCACAGCCATGCACCCGGAGTGGCTGACATCTACGGTCAAGCCGTTCGCCGTGCGGCGCGCTTCGCCTTCATCCCATTCGAGGCGCAAACGGAGGCTGGCGGTTGCGCGCGGGTGAGAGCGCATGCTCGCCCAGCGCTCCATCAATTCTCGGTTGTGGTCCGTCAATTTATCCGGAGTTATGGTCGACATGGAGAACCTCGCGGGGGAACTACGGATTCGGGGCCATAATCAACGTAGTCCCGTGCGAGCGCCGCGTCAATGGTACCGTACAAAAAAGTGCGGGAGAGTCATGTGCAGGTACGAATCTTTCCCGGCGATGAAAACGCCCCGTTTGGGCGGGTCATTGGCTACCGCTTGACGACTTCCTTTTGGGGTTCCAGCAGGGGCTGGATTTTCTCCCAAAGCTCCTCGATGGTGAAGGGCTTGCGGATATAGGCGCGGGCCCCGGCTTCCATGGCGCGGAGGACGCCGGCCTCCGAGGTGTATTTGGTTACGACCACCACCGGCGTGTCTTCGGCGTGGCGTACAAAGGCGAGGGCTTCGAGGAGTTCGAGGCCGTCCATGACGGGCATATCAATGTCGGTGAGAATAAGATCGAACGAATAGCTTGGACCATCTTTAACGCTTCGCGGCCGTTGCTGGCTTCCAGGATTTCTCCGAAGTCAAGATCGGTGCGTTGCAACGAGTGTTTGATGATCTTGCGGATGGTGGAGGAATCGTCGACGACGAGAACTCTGCGGTCGTTCTTCTTCACGGGCATACTCCTGGCAGGATGACGAGAAGTCCCAAGGCGCCCGAGAGAAGGCGATCCGTCTGGTAACAGTACACCGGAAGATTTCTTCGCAGTCAATGAACCGAAGGTTTGTTTTGCGGGAGGGAGAAAGATTTGCAGGAAGGCGGATGTTCCGAAATGAAACGCCCGCACCGGGGGACCGGAGCGGGCTTTGGATCCTTGCGGAGGCGGGGTGAAGGTGTTGTCGTAGAGCCAGGGTACTCGTCCTGAGCCCTGCGCTTGCGCTCAGGGTAAACAGGAATGCCTTAGCAACAGGCTAGCTCTTGGCCTCGACGGCTTCCTGGAGCTTGGACTTTTCCTTCTTTTCCTTTTTCTTGAACTCGTAGCCGACCAGTTCGAGAATGGCGACCTTGGCGCCATCGCCGACACGGATGCCAGCGGGGATGATGCGCGTGTAGCCGCCCGCGCGATCAGCAAACTTCGGCGCGATCTCGCTGAAGAGCTTTTGCGTGACGGCGGCCGTCATCAGATAAGAGGCGGCCTGGCGGCGCGCAGCGAGCGTGTCGCGCTTGCCAAGGGTGATGATTTTTTCGGCCACGGGCCTGGTGGCCTTGGCACGCGTGAGCGTGGTGGTGATGCGGCCATGCTCAAAAAGATTGGTGACCAGGTTGCGCAGAGTGGCACGGCGGTGCCAGGGATTGCGTCCGAGTTTGGAGCCAGACTTCAGGTGTCGCATTTCTTGTTCCTCAAATTTCCGCTGCTAGAGGGACCGTCCTTTCGGACGGCCCCTAGCCGTAACATGGTGTTATCAGAAATCAGTATTCAGTAAGAGCAAGCCTTACTTACGACATGAAACTTAAGGCTCAGAGCTTCTTATAGGCCAATCGTTTCGTCGGTCGACGGCGGAGCAGTCTGGCTCGGTAGCGGCGGCCAGATAATGCGGCCGTGCTCGTCGAACTTCATGCCCAGGCTGAGGCCCATCTTCACCAGTATATCTTTAATCTCGTTGAGCGACTTGCGGCCGAAGTTCTTGGTCTTCAGCATTTCGTTTTCGCTCTTCTGCACGAGCTCGCGGATGGTCTGGATGTTGGCGTTTTTCAGGCAGTTGTAGCTGCGCACGGAAAGCTCCAGCTCTTCGACGGAGCGGTCCAGGTGCTCAAGCCGCGGATCGTGAATGATGTCCTGCGGCAGCTCGACGTTTTCGGGTGGCTCGTCGATGTTGATGAAGATGATCATGTGATCCTTCACCAGCTTGGCGGCCAAGCCGATGGCGTCCTGCGGGGTGATGGCGCCGTTGGTCCAGACTTCGATCATCAGCTTTTCGTAGTCGGTCATCTGGCCGAGACGCGCGGCTTCCACCGAATAGTTGACCTTGCGCACGGGCGAATGGACCGAGTCCACCGGGATGTAGCCGATGGGCAGGTCCTCATCGTAGTTGCGGTCGGCGGCGACGTAGCCGCGGCCGTTCTTCACGCGCATCTCGATCTGGAGCTTGCCGCTTTCGGAGACGGTGGCGATGTACACGCTCTTGTCGAGCACGGCAAAGTCGGCGTCTTCCTCGATCTGCGCGCTGGTAACCACACCGGGAGCCTCGACGTTCAGATAGATGGTCTTCGGCAGGTCGTTGTTCAGTTTGATGGGCACCTGCTTCAGGTTCAGGATGATATCCGTGGCATCCTCGACCACACCGGGGATCGAAGAGAACTCGTGCAACACACCTTCGATTTTCACTGCGGTGATCGCGGCGCCCTCGATGGAGCTGAGCAGCGCGCGGCGCAGCGCATTTCCGACCGTGGTGCCCCAACCGCGCTCAAACGGCTGGGCCGAAAAACGGCCATACCGTTCGGTGAGCGATTCGAGCTCCGGCGCGAGACGCTTCGGTTTCTGAAATCCCTTCCACATCGTGTTCCTTCCTTCTGCGGCCGTTAACGGAGGCCGCATTGCCGTGAAAAACAGAAATCAATAGAGCCGTTGGCCAATAGCCGTTAACCAACGGCAAGAATCCCGGAAGAACCGCCGCCCGCTATCGGCTAACAGCTAACGGCTGATGACCGCGTTACTTCGAGTACAGTTCGACGATCAGCTGTTCGTTGATCGGCGGCGTCTGCACGTCTTCACGCTTGGGCAGAGCGACCATACGAGCCTTGAAGTGCTCGCGGTCCTGCTCCAACCAGGGCACCGCGCTCTGGCTTTGCGCGACGTTACGCGCTTCGAGGATCATGGCGTTTTCGTGCATCTTGTCCTTGATGGCGACTTCCTCGCCCACGTTGACCTGGTAGGAAGGAATGTTGACCTTCTTCCCGTTGATGCGCACGTGGCCGTGCAGGACAAGCTGCCGCGCCTGCGCCCGCGAGGACGCCAGGCCCGCGCGCCACACGACGTTGTCGAGGCGGCGCTCCAGCATGATGATGAGGTTTTCACCCGACGGACCCTTGAGCCGCACCGCCTTTTCAAAATAATTGCGGAACTGGCGCTCGAGGAGCCCGTAGGTGCGTTTCACTTTTTGCTTTTCACGGAGCTGCAGGCCGTAGCCGGCAACTTTCGCGCGCCGTGACTGGCCGTGCTGCCCCGGAACGAAGTTGCGCTTTTCAATGGCGCACTTGTCCGTGAAGCACCGCAGCCCTTTTAAAAACAGTTTTTGCCCTTCCCGACGGCACAGGCGGCAGACTGCATCTCTATGTCTTGCCAACTTCTATTCTCCCTTCCACTTCAGGTGACGACCGGTTTACAGGTTGGCAACCCTTCTTCCCGGTCCAGATTGTTCTAAGTAATAAGTTCGAAGTCTCGGACTTATTGCTTAGAACTTGAAACTAACAACCTCGATCTGGCCGGTCTAAAGTCCGGCCACTACAAAACCCAAAGAAGGCGGCGTAAAGCAGTCCCTACAAATCAGACGCGGCGGCGCTTCGGCGGGCGGCAGCCGTTGTGCGGAATCGGCGTGACGTCGCGGATGGCGACGATGTGCAATCCCGCGGCGGCAAGGGCGCGCACCGCGGATTCGCGGCCGGAGCCCGGGCCCTTTACTTTCACTTCCACGCTCTTCATGCCGAACTGGTCACGCGCGCCGCTGGCCGCGGTCAACGAGGCCTGCTGGGCGGCGTAGGGGGTGCCCTTGCGTGAGCCCTTGAAACCAATGGAGCCCGCCGAAGAAATCGTCAACACACGGCCATCCGGATCGGCGATTGTGATCTGCGTGTTGTTGAAGGAAGCGGAGATGTGCACGATGCCGTGAGGCACGGTTCGGCGTTCCTTCTTCTTCTTGAATTCCTTCTTCTTGCCCTTGGCTGCCGGTTTCGCCGGCGCGCCGGTTTCGGGTGTTGCGTTTTGCTGCTGCTCTTTTGCCACGGTGACTCCAGTTTTCAGTAATCAGTAATCAGCGATCAGTAATCAGTTCGGATTCCTCGGGCCACGGGTCACGAAACACGGGCCACGGCTACTAGCCCTTCTTGCCCTTGATCTGTTTCTTGCCGGCGACGGCTCCGCGGCGCGGGCCCTTGCGTGTGCGCGCATTGGTGTGCGTGCGCTGGCCGCGGACCGGGAGGTTGCGGCGGTGACGAATCCCCCGGTACGCCTGGATTTCGATCAGGCGGCGGATGTTCATCTGGATCTCCTTGCGGAGATCGCCTTCGACGCGGCCTTCCTGCTCGATGACCGTGCGGATGCGGTTCACTTCGTCTTCCGTAAGGTCGCGGATCTTTTTCGAGAAGTCCACTTTGGCCTTTTCGGCGATCGCTTTCGCGCGCACCTGCCCGATGCCGTAGATCGAGGTCAACCCGATCCAGAGGCGCTTTTGCGGCGGAAGATCAACACCTGCGATACGTGCCATTTTTTACTCCCTCTCCTAAACTCTCTCGAACACCCTCAGGCCTGAAGACCTGAGCTACAAACTATCCCTGGCGCTGCTTGTGCTTCGGGTTGGTGCAAATTACCCGAACCACGCCGCGGCGATGGATCACCTTGCATTTGTCGCAAATCTTTTTCACGCTTGCCCGAACTTTCATGCTGCTTTGCTCCCTTCCAAACCGGCCGATCTAAAGTTCGACCCTACAAAACCTTCCCGCTATTTGTAGCGGTAGACGATCCGGCCTCGCGTCAGGTCGTAGGGTGAAAGCTCGACCGCGACCTTGTCTCCCGCGAGGATGCGGATGAAATTCTTGCGCATCTTGCCGGAAACGTGCGCCAGCACCTGATGCTTGTTTTCCAGCTCGACGCGAAACATCGCGTTCGGCAACGGCTCGATCACCGTCGCCATCACCTCAATGGCGTCCTCCTTCGGATTGCCGGAGTCGCCTTTCTTTTTCTCTTCAAACGGCTGCTTGGCCATAAGCTCCTGTTAGTTTGTAGACCGTAGCAAAACCTACCGACTACGACTCTCTTCACCAGCTCGGGCCGGTTACTTCCTTGGGCCGCGTGAGAATCCACGGGCCGTTGGAGGTGACCGCAACGGTGTGCTCGAAATGCGCCGAAGGACTGCCATCGGCGGTTTCCGCCACCCATTCGCCGCGCATCCGCACTTCCGGCCGGCCGGCATTCACCATCGGTTCGACGGCGATGACCATGCCTTCCTGCAAACGCGCACCGCGCCCCGGCTCCCCGTAGTTCGGAAGGTTGGGTTCATCGTGCATCTTGGTGCCGATGCCGTGGCCCACAAACTCCCGCACCACCGAGTAACCGTGCTGCTCGACCCAGCTCTGCACCGCGTGACCAACGTCGCCCAGACGGTTGCCCGGACGCATTTGGTCGATCGCGCGATCCAGCGACTCGCGGGTGACATCCAGGAGCTTCTGCAGCTCCGGGCTGATCTTGCCCACGGGCACGGTGACGGCCGAATCGGCGTAATAGCCGTCGACCTCCATGCCGAAGTCGATCGAAACCACTTCGCCTTCGCGCAACTTGCGCTTCGGCGAGGGAATCCCGTGAACGATCTCGCTGTTCACCGACGTGCACAGCACGCAGGGATACCCGCGATACCCCTTGAACGCGGCCTTGCCAGGTCTTCCAGCGATGAGGCCCTCGGCAATTCTTTCGAGGTCCATCGTCGTGACTCCAGGTTTCACTTCGTCCCGGAGCTTGGTCAAGACTTCGTAAACCACCTGGCCCGCGCGGTACATCTTTTCCAGCTCAGCGGCGCTGCGTAATTGAATCGCCATTTTCCGTTACCGCGAACCGCGCATACCCGAAACCAAATCAAAAATCTCCCGCTGCACTTCCTCAACCTTGCGGTTGGCGTTCACGTCGTGAAGCGCGCCGTACTTCCGGTAATACTGCACCAGAGGCGCGGTCAGCTTCTCGTACGCGTTCAACCTCGGCGCCACGACTTCTTCACGATCGTCGGGGCGGTGGATCAATTCGCCGCCGTCGTTATCGCAAACCCCTTCGACCTTTGGCGGGCGCTCATAGATATTATAAATCTCGCCACCAATCTTGCAGCTACGCCGCCCGGTGAGCCGTTTCATGAGAACCGAAACCGGAATCACCATGTGAATCACCGAAGGCTGCTTGAACCCTTGCCGCCGCAGCAACTCGGCCAAATACTTGGCTTGCGCCACCGTGCGCGGAAACCCGTCGAACACGAACCCATGAAAACAGTCGGGGCGATCGATGCGTTCCGCGACCATTTTCAAAACCAGCGAGTCCGGCACCAGCTCACCGCGCTCCATCAACGGCTTGGCCTTGCAGCCGAGAGGAGTGCCGTTGGCGACGTGCTCGCGAAGCATGTCGCCGGTCGAAAGATGCGGCACACCGTACCACTTGGCCAGCTCTTTCGCCTGCGTGCCTTTTCCGGAGCCCGGAGGCCCGAGAAAAATCACCGCGCGGTCGAGTTTTCCCACGGGACGCTCTTCCAGCGCCACGCTGAAGTCTCCCTTAGCTTCCGCTACGACGCCCGCGCAGACGGCCCTTGCGCGCAAAGCCTTCGTAATTGCGCATGACGAGTTGTGCCTCGAGTTGCTGCACCGTGTCCATCGCCACGCCCACCACGATCAGGAGCGAGGTACCGCCAAAATAAAACGCTACTCCAAGACCATTCAAAATCCACTGCGGGAAGTTCCGGTCAAACCACCCGCCAATAGGCCCGTACAAGTGATTCAAGTGAATACCGGCAATCATCCACTCCGGCAATAAGCAAACCAGAGCGAGATAAATCGCGCCCATGAACGTAAGCCGGTTGAGAATCGTGCTGACATATTCCGAAGTGCTGCGGCCCGGCCGGATGCCCGGGATGAAGCCGCCGTTCTTGCGCATGTTGTCCGCGAGTTCGGTGGGGTTGAAGACGATGCCGACGTAGAAGAACGCGAACAGGATAATCATCGTGATGTACACGAGGGTGTAGAGCGGCTCGCCCCACTTGAGATAATCGGCAATATGCTTCACGAACGGCCAGCGCGTGCCGAGCACGAGCGCGGCGGTGGCGGGAAACGCCAGCAGCGAACTCGCGAAGATCGGCGGAATCACGCCGCCCGAATTGACACGCAGGGGCAAGTACGTGGACTGCCCGCCCATCATGCGGCGGCCGACGACGCGCTTGGCGTACTGCACCGGGATGCGGCGTTGCGCCCCCTCGACGAAAACAATGAAAGCAACCACGGCAATCATCAGCACGAGAAGCGCGAGAATCGCCAGCGGAGTGAACGCGCCCCAGGCCTGGGTGGAGGTCTTTTCATAGAGATCGCCGATAGCGCGCGGCAAGCCGACCACGATGCCAACGAAGATGATGAGCGACATACCGTTGCCGATGCCGCGCTCGCTGATCTGTTCGCCGAGCCACATGATGAAGGCCGAACCCGTGGTCAGGGTGAGGACCGTCAGCAGAATGAAGCCGATGCCCGGGTGATAAACGAGTGATTGGCCGGCAAGGCTCTGGGATTGGATGGTAGTGGCGATGGTGGTCGACTGAATGAGGCTGAGCACGATCGTCAGGTAGCGCGTGTACTGCGTAATCTTGCGGCGCCCGAGCTCCCCTTCCTTCTGCAAGCGTTCCAGGTAGGGGAAGACCACCTGCATGAGCTGCAGAATAATCGAGGCGGTGATATACGGCATGATGCCGAGCGCGAAAATCGTGAGACGGCGGAAGTTGCCGCCGCTGAACAGATCGAAGATTCCCAGCACGGAGCCCTGGGATTGCGCGAAGAGTTGCTCCAGCACGGCGGTGTTGATGCCCGGCGTGGGAATGTGCGCACCGACGCGATAGACCGCCAGCAGACCGAGCGTAAAGAACAGCCGGTTGCGGAGATCTTCGATCCGGAAGAGATTCGCGAATGCCTGGAAAAAGCGGTTCATACCAGTTCCTTGGCGACGACCTTAGGCCACGACCTCGAATGTGCCGCCGGCCTTGGTGATCTTCTCCTTGGCGGAGGCGCTGAACGCATGGGCATGAACGGTGAGCTTGTTCTTGAGCTCGCCATCGCCCAAAACTTTAATGGGATCCGTGGCGCGGCGAACGAAGCTGTGCGCGCGGAGAAGTTCCGGCGTAACCGTCTCGCCCGCGGGGAACGCATTGAGTTCCTCGAGGTTGACGACGGAGTATTCGACGCCGAACGGATTGCGGAAGCCGCGCTTCGGAATGCGGCGATGCAGAGGCATCTGGCCGCCTTCAAACCCGCGGCGGCGCGAATAGCCGCGGCGGGACTTCTGGCCCTTGTTGCCGGAGCCGGAGGTCTTGCCGAGCTTCGAGCCGATACCGCGGCCGACGCGCACCTTGCGCTTGCGCGAGCCCTTGGCCGGGCCAAGGGTCGAGAGAGAAACCGTGTTGTGTTCTTTTTTCTGTTTATCCGCCATCGCTTACTCCACCACTTCCACAAGGTGCCGGACTTTGTGAATCATGCCGCGCACCGCGGGCGTGTCTTCGCGCTCCACGACTTGATGCAGCCGGCGCAGCCCCAGGCCGCGAATGGTCTGGCGCATGTCGTCGGTGCAGCTGATGAAGCTGACCACCCACTTCACTTTGATTTTTCCGGCGCTCTTGGCGCCCTTCTTCTCGGCTGACATCGCTTACTCCCCCGCCGCCTTCTGGCTTTCCTGCTTCTCGGCCTTGGGCGCCTTACCGCTGATTTCCTCGACGGTCTTCGAACGGGTTTCGGCCACCTGGCCCGCGTCCTTCAAGCCAAGCAGCGCCGCGAAGGTGGCCTTGACGACGTTGTGCGGGTTCGAAGTGCCGAGCGACTTGGTAAGCACGTTGGTGATGCCCGCCACCTGCATAACCTTGCGCACGGGGCCGCCGGCGATGACGCCGGTGCCTTCCGAAGCGGGCTTCAGCAGAACCTGAGCCGAGCCATACCGCCCGGTAACCTGGTGCGGAATGGTGGTGCCCTTCATGTTGAGCTTGATCAGGTTCTTTTTCGCCTGCTCAATGCCCTTCTTGATGGCCATGGGGACTTCGCGAGCCTTGCCCATGCCGAATCCGGCGTGGCCGTGATTGTCGCCAACGACGACCAGCGCGGAGAAGCTGAGGTTCTTGCCGCCCTTGACGACCTTGGTGACGCGGTTGATGGCGATGACGTCGTCCTTCAAATCCGAAGGATTGACTTCGAGGAGCCGCCGAACCGCGAGAGATTCACGCAAAATTTGCTTGGACATTTAGAACTTTAACCCCGCTTCCCGCGCTGCATCCGCGAGCGCCTTAACGCGGCCGTGGTACTTGTACCCGCCGCGATCAAACACAACCTGGGTGACGCCGGCCGCCTTGGCGCGGTCGGCAATGATCTTGCCGACGGCCTTGGCGGAGGCGATGTTGCCGCCACCCTTCAAACTTTTCCGGGTCTCCTTGTCGACGCTGCTGGCGGAGGCGATGGTGCGGCCGCCGCGGTCGTCGATCACTTGCGCGTAGATGTGCAACACGGAGCGGTAGACGTTCAGGCGCGGACGCTCCGGAGTGCCGGCGAGCCGGGTGCGCACACGGGTGTGCACGCGGCGGCGATGCGCGTCTTTGGATAATTTTCGAACCGGTACGGAAGCCACGATGTTTCTCCTTCAAACTTTCTGCCCGGAAGCTTGCTTCCGAGCGGGCTGGGCAAGCCCAGCCCCTACAAATTCATGCAACACGCAGGCGGCATAAAGCCGCCCCTGCAACTTAGGCAGCGCCTGCCTTGGCGCCGGCCTTGCCAGCCTTCTTCTTCAGGCGCTCGCCGGTGATGCGTATGCCCTTCTGCTTGTACGGATCGGGCGGGCGCAGCGAACGGATATTCGCCGCAACCTGGCCGACCTGGGCCTTGTCCGCGCCGCTGACGACGAGGTGCGTCTGCTTGTCCACGGCAATCTGGATGCCTTCGGGGATCGGAAATTCCACGGGGTGCGACTTGCCAAGAGCGAAAGCGACGACCTTGCCCTTGACTTCAGCGCGGTAGCCAACGCCGACGATGTCGAGTTCCTTCTTGAAGCCCTGGGTGACGCCGTGAACGGCATTGGCGAGCAAGGCGCGAGCCAGGCCGTGTAGCGCGCGGTGTTCGTCGCTTTCGCGCAGCGCGGAGAGCACGCCGTCCTTCTGCTCGAACTTGATCTGCCGCGGCACGAGGACATTCAGCTTGCCCTTGGGGCCTTGCACTTCGACGCGGCCGTCGGCGAGTTTGTTGATTTTCACGCCGGAGGGCACGGGAATCGGTTTTTTGCCAATACGTGACATGAGACTTTGCTTCCTTTTCTAATCTCTTGCTAGCCGGTAGTTGGTAGTCGGTAGTCCGCAGTTCCGGACCACGACGACCTTCCTTCGCTACAGGCCGGGCAAGCCCGGCCGCTACAAAATCTTGACTAACGACCACAGACTACGAACTACAGACTCTTTTCCTACCAGACCTCGCAGAGAAGCTCGCCGCCGAGGTTCGACTTGCGAGCGGCGCGGCCGGTCATCACGCCTTTCGGCGTGGTGAGAATGCTGATGCCCAGTCCGCCGACCACGGGACGAATCTCGGTGGAGCCGCGATAGCTGCGCTGGCCGGGGCGCGAGACGCGCTTCATGCCGGTGATGACGCTGCGGCGGTCCGGGGTGTACTTCAGGAAGATGCGCAGGGTCTTGCGGGATTTGTTCTCTTCCACCATTTTGTAGGTGGAGATGTAGCCCTCTTCCTTGAGGATGCGGGCGATCTCGGTCTTAAGCTTCGAGACCGGCACGTCCACGCGCTGGTGCTTGGCCGCGGCCGCGTTGCGGATGCGGGTCAAAAAGTCGGCGATGGGATCCGTCTGCATAATTTTCCTGTTTGCTCCTACCAGCTCGATTTCACGACGCCGGGGATTTCCCCCTTGAGCGCCATGCCGCGGAAACAGATGCGGCACATCTGGAACTTGCGGATATACCCGCGGGCGCGGCCGCAGCAACGGCAGCGGTTGCGCACGCGCACCTTAAACTTGGGCTTCTTGCGGGTCTTGGCGATTTTCGCGGTGCGTGCCATTTATTGTGCGGCTCCTTTTTCGCGCAACGGAACGCCGAGGCCCTTGAGCAACTCGCGGCCTTCCTCGTCGTTGCGCGCGGAAGTGGTCAGGGTGATGTTCATGCCCTTGATCTTGTCCACGCGGGTGTAGTCAATTTCGGGGAACACCAACTGGTCCTTGAGGCCCAGGGTGTAGTTGCCGCGGCCGTCGAAGGCGTTGCCGGGCAATCCGCGGAAGTCGCGGACGCGGGGCAGCACGACGTTGCACAGGCGGTCGAGAAATTCGTACATCTTCTCGCCGCGCAGCGTGACCGCGCAGCCGATGGCCATGCCCTTGCGGATCTTGAAATTCGCGATGGACTTCTTCGCACGGGTGATGACCGGCTTCTGGCCTGTGATCTGCCCGAGTTCGACGGCGGCGGTATCCAGCAGCTTGGCGTTCTGGCTGGCTTCGCCGAGGCCGATATTCAGAGTGATTTTCTGAAGCTTCGGCACGGCCATGCTGTTCTTCCAGCCAAAGCGCTTCATCAGCGCGGGAACCGTTTCCTTCCGGTATTTTTCATGCAATCGAGTCAGCATCTGTGTTTCGTTCCTTCCAAATCTTTACTTGTCGAGCGTGGTGCCGCAGCGCTTGCAAACGCGGGTGCGGGAACCATCCGCCAGTGTGTGATGTCCGACACGCGTGTGCTTGCCGCAGTTGCCGCAAACCACCTGGACATTGGAAACGTGAATCGGGCCTTCCTTCTCGACGATGCCGCCCTTGATGTTCTTGTTCGGGTTGGGGCGGGTATGGCGCTTGATGATGTTGGCGTGCTCGACGATAACCGTGTTCTTGCTCGGGTTGACGGAGAGGACGCGGCCGCTCTTTCCGGCATCGCGGCCGGAGAGAACGTGGACGTTATCGCCCTTGCGGATACTGATCTTGAAGCGCTTGGCGCGTTCGTGCAGAGCCATGACTTACCAAACCTCCGGTGCCAGGGAAACAATCTTGGTGAACTTTTTGTCGCGCAATTCGCGGGCGACGGGCCCGAAGACGCGCGTACCCACGGGCTCGCCGGTATCGTTGATGAGTACCGCGGCGTTATCGTCGAAACGAATGTAGGTGCCGTCCTTGCGGCGCTGTTCCTTGCGCATGCGGACGATCACGCACTTCACGACCTTGCCTTCCTTGATCTGGCTTTCGGGTGTGGCTTCCTTGACCGAAGCGGTGACGATGTCACCCAGGCCGGCTTTGAGGCCGGCATCGCCGCCCACGGGCAGGATGCACATGAGCTTGCGCGCTCCGGAATTGTCGGCAACCGTCAGCCAGGTTCGCATCTGAATCATGATTCGGCTCCCCTGTCCTTACTTCTTCCCCGGCGCAGCGGGCGCCGGCTTGGCCGACGCGGTGGGCGCCAGCACTTCTTTCAGGCGCCAGCGCTTGAGGCGCGAAAGCGGGCGGGAGGACACGATGCGGACGGTGTCGCCCTGCCTGGCTTCGCGCTTTTCGTCGTGCGCGTAGAATTTCTTGGAGATGCGGACGACGCGGCGGTATTTCGGGTGCTGCACAAGCCGCTGCACTTCGACCACAATCGTTTTTTCCATCTTGGCGCTGGTGACCTTGCCGACGAGCTCGGTGCGCTCGCCGCGCGTGGTGTTCGCCGCCGTGGGTGCGTTGGTTTCCAGTGTCATTAAGCCTTACCTGCCTTCGCCGGCGCTGCCTTGCCGGTCAATTCCTGCGCGCGGAGAAGCGTTTTCACGCGCGCTAAATCCTTCGTGGCTTCGCGGAGACGTTTGAGCGCCTCAGCCTGGCCGGTGGTGAGCTGGAAGCGGAGCCGGAAGATCTGCTCGGCGAGATCCTTTTCGCGCGCCCGCAGTTCGTTAGCACCGTCTTCGCGGAACTTTTCAATACGCCGCGCCATGGTTTAGAGCCCTCCCGTGCGGGAAACGAATTTCGTGGGGATTGGCAGCTTGTGAGCCGCGAGTCCCAGCGCTTGGCGCGCCGTCGCCTCGTCAATACCCGCCATTTCAAACATGATGCGCCCCGGCTTCACCACCGCGACCCAGCGTTCCGGAGCTCCCTTGCCCTTGCCCATACGCGTTTCCGCGGGCTTCTTGGTGAACGGCTTGTCCGGGAAGATGCGGATCCACAGCTTGCCGCCGCGCTTGATGAAGCGCGTGATGGCCACGCGCGAGGCTTCAATCTGGCGATCGGTGATCCAGGCCACTTCCATGGCCTTCAGGCCGTATTCGCCAAAAGACAAACTGGAGCCGCGCCAGGCCTTGCCCTTGCGGCGGCCGCGCTGCTGCTTTCTGTACTTCACCTTCTTCGGCATCAACATCGTGTTCTTCTCGCTTCCCTTAAATCAATTCCTCGCGCGATACGCCTCAGGCGACCGCCGCGGCTACGGGCTTGTCATCCGTGCGCGGGTTGCGCTTGGGGATGTTTTCACCCTGATAAATCCAGCACTTCACGCCAATCACCCCGTAGGTGGTGTTGGCCTCGGCGGTGCCGAAGTCGATGTCCGCGCGGAGCGTCTGCAGCGGCAGGCGGCCCTGCAGGTACCACTCTTTGCGGGCGATTTCGGCGCCGTTCAGGCGGCCGGCCACGCGCACCTTGATGCCCTTGCAGCCGAAGCGCAGCGCGGAGTCGACCGCTTTGCGCATGGCGCGGCGGAAGGCCACGCGCTTCTCGAGTTGCAGCGCGATGGATTCGGCGACCAGCGTGGCGTCGAGCTCCGGACGGTGCACTTCGACGATGTCAATGTGCACTTCGCGCTTGGTGCGCTTGGAAACCTCCTGCTTGAGCTTGTCGATTTCTGCGCCCTTGCGGCCGATGATGATGCCGGGGCGGGCGGTGGCGATGCGCACGACGAGTTTGTTGGCGGCGCGCTCGATGTCAATCGAGCTGACGCCGGCGCTCTTGAGGCGCTCCTTGAGTTCCTTGCGAAGCTTTACGTCTTCATGGAGCAGGTCGGCGTATTCCCGATCGGCGTACCAGCGCGACTTCCAGGGCTTGTTGTAGCCGAGGCGGAAACCGTATGGATGCGTTTTTTGTCCCATTACTTCTTTCCCTTCTTTGCAGGAGCTTGCTTACCGGTCAAAGCCTTGCGGACGCGGCGCGCGGTGCCGCGAACGCCCTTTTGGGCTTCGGCTTCGGCGACGTTGGCGGCCACGCGTTCGGCAGCCGCCACGTGGTGCTCGGCAACGCCGACGTAGATGTGCGCGGTGCGCTTCTGATAGCGGAAGGCGCGGCCCATCGGCGCAGGACGCAACCGCTTCCAGCGCGAACCTTCGTTGACGAAGGCCTTGCTGACGTAGAGCTGGTCCACGTCGAGCGGCGCTCCGGCGTCATCGGCCTTGCGTTCGGCGTTGGCGATGGCGCTGCGCAGAATCTTTTCAATGGGCTTCGCGGCGCGCTTCGGGGTGTAGCGGAGCGACTGCAGCGCGTCCTGGGCCTTCTGGCCGCGGATCAGGTCAATGACCAGGCGGGCCTTCTGCGGCGACATGCGCACGTGGCGCCCGAGCGCGTGAGCTTCAATCAAACTGGTAGTTTGCAATTCAGCCATGGCTTATGCCTTCGGCGCCGCGGGTGCTGCCGCCGCGGGTGCGCCGCCTCCTGCAGGTGCCGCGCCGGCAGCCTTTTCGAGGGCAGCCTTGACGGCGTGGCCCTTGAATTGGCGCGTGGGCGCGAACTCACCGAGCTTGTGGCCAATCATCTGTTCGGTCACATACACGGGAATGAATTTCTTGCCGTTGTGCACGGCGATGGTGTGACCAATCATGTCCGGCACGATGGTTGAGCGCCGCGACCAGGTCTTCACCACTTTCTTTTCGTTGCGCGTGTTAAGTCCTTCGACCTTTTCGCGCAGGTGGCCGTCGACAAACGGCCCCTTTTTCAATGAACGTGCCACTTATTCCTCCACGCGGCGCAAACGGCCCCACTGGGCGTGCCGCATCTTCTTAAACCCACGCACCGGACCAGGAACACGGTGCGACTTCGGACAGAACGGGCAAACAAAGCGCGTGCCCAGGGCGTTCGGTGTGCGGTCAACGATCACCGCCCAGCCGGGCTTGCATAGCTTGTAAAGCACCGGCTCGAGAGGTACGACAACTTTCACCGCGGGCTTGGCGGTAACTTTCGCCGCCAGTCGTTTTGCTGCTCGCTTCACAGGGCGTGCCCGGCGTCCTGCATTGCGTGTTGTACGTGTCGCTCGCATGTTTTCGCTCTCCCCGGCTGGATTTGAATTCACCTGCTGGGAACCGCGTCTGCTGCTTGCTTACCCTGGGCGCTCTCGTTCAGGATCGCGCCCCGTCCCTCAGAATCAGTTTTTAGTTATTAGTTTTTAGTCTTTAGTAAGAGCTTCCGACTAATAACTTAGAACTGAAAACTTAAAACTTCCTACTTCCTGCGCTCGACGATCATCTTGTCAGTGCGCTTGTTGTGGCGCGTCTTTTTGCCGAGCGTCGGGAAGGCCCACGGCGTCTGCGGGTGGTTGCCCTTGACGCGGCCTTCCCCACCGCCGTGCGGGTGATCCACGGGATTCATGGCCACGCCACGAACCGTGGGACGAATGCCCTTCCAGCGGGTGCGTCCGGCCTTGCCGAAAGTCTGATTCTCGTGGTCCACGTTGCCAACCTGGCCGACGGTGGCGCGGCAATCGACGGAGAATTTGCGAACTTCGCCGGAAGGCATCTTCACCAGCGCGAGATCGCCTTCCTTGCTGAGGAGCTGAGCTGAAGCGCCGGCGGTGCGAACGGCTTGGCCGCCGCGGCCGGGGTAAAGCTCCAGGTTATGCACCATGGTGCCGGGAGGAATGTTGCGGATCTTCAGGGAGTTGCCCGGAAGGATGTCCGCGTTTTCGCCGGTGGAAACCGTGGCGCCGACTTCGAGGCCCACAGGGTGCAGGATGTAGCGCTTGTCGCCGTCCGCATAGTGCAGCAGAGCGATGTTGGCGCTGCGGTTCGGGTCGTATTCAATGGCGGCAACCTTGGCCGAGATGCCGTCTTTGTCGCGCCGGAAGTCGACCACGCGGTACTGCTTCTTGTGGCCACCGCCGCGGTGCCAGACGACAACTTCGCCCTGGTTGTTGCGTCCGCCCGAGCGCTTTTTCGGCTCGAGCAAATTCTTCTCCGGCGTGTCTTTGGTGATGTGGCTCTTGTCGAGCACGGTCATGAACCGCCGCGACGCCGTATATGGATTAAAGCTCTTGAGTCCCATCTCTGCCTCTACCTTCTAAATCTGCCGCCAACCTGGCGGAACCTGAATCCCAACTGCCGGTCTAAAGCCCGGCCACTACAAAACCCTCACAGGCTAAAGCCTGTGCTACAAAAGCGGTTACAAATTCTCCGCGTACTCGATCATCTTTTCGCCTTCGGCGAGTTTCACGTAGGCCTTTTTCCAGTCGCGCCGGTAGCCTTCGTTCTGGCCGCGGCGGCGCATCTTGCCGTGAAAATTGGCGGTGCGCACGGTGTCGACCTTCACCTTGAAGATCTGCTGCACGGCTTCCTTGATTTCGGTCTTGGAAGCGGCGGCGGAAACTTCGAAAACCACCGTGTGCTGGGTTTCCTTCACCCCGAGTCCCTTTTCGGTGATGATCGGGCGGCGAATAATCTGATAGTGAGGGGCTGCCATGGCTTACTCCTTGCCCTTCTTGGCCGCGGGCTTTTTGGCCGCAGCGGGTTTCTTGGCCGCAGGCTTCGCGGCGGATTTCGGCGCAGCTTCTTTCGCGGGCGCAGCGGCCGCCGGCGCGATCGACTCGACATGAGGCGCGGCGACGGAGGGATGCTCCGGATCGAGCGCGCGCACCAGGCGAGCGATGGCATCCTTGGAGAGCAGCAGGCGATCGTGGCGCAGCACGTCGTAGGGCTGCAGCACGTTGGTGGCGGAAAGCTTCACACCTTCCAGGTTGCGGCTGGCGAGCTGGAGATTCCGGTTGTCGCCGACAGCGACGAGCAATGCGGTCTTTTCGGCGTTGAGCTTGTCGAGCGCGGTGCGCAGCGTCTTGGTCTTGTGCGTCTCGAGCGACCAGGCGTCCACCACGGTCAGCTTGGCTTCCGCAAGCTTCGCGGAGAGCGCCGAGCGCAGCGCGCCGAGCAGCATCTTCTTGGGCAGCGCGTATTCATAAGTGCGCGGACGCGGCCCGTGCACGGTGCCGCCATGGCGCCACAAAGGCGAACGGATCGAGCCGATGCGGGCGCGGCCAGTGCCCTTCTGCTTCCAGAGCTTGCGGCCGGCGCCGCTGACTTCGCTCTTTTCCTTGGTCTTGTGCGTGCCGCGGCGCAGCCCGTTGAGGTACCAACGGGAGGCTTCGTGCAGGAGGTGTTGATTCACCTCGGCGCCAAAGACCGAGTCCGCTAGATCCACCTGGCCGACTTTCTTGCCTTCTAGATTGACTACGTCTACGACTGGCATTTTTCTTGTCCTTACGTCTACGCTCGTTGCGAAAAGTAATCAGTAATCAGTTTTCAGTAATCAGAAAACCCCGCCGACCTAAAGGTCGGCCACTACAAAAACCTTGCTCGAACCCAGGCCGGGCAAGCCCGGCCACTACAAAAATTTTGCTTCCACTGCGCCCGCCTCAGAAGGCGGCCGCTACAAAACCTTGCCGCAAACCAGGCGGCGTAAAGCCGCCCCTACTTCGCCTTTTTGGCCGCTTTCTTGGCCTTGCGGATCGAGATGTAGACTCCGCTGGGGCCGGGAACCGAACCGCGAACCAGCAGCAGGTTCTCGTCGGCATCCACCTTGATGACTTTCAAATTCTTCGCGGTCACCTGCTCGTTGCCCATGTGACCCGGAAAGTGCTGGTTCTTCCACACGCGCGACGGGAACGAACTGCCGCCGATGCCGCCGGGCGCGCGATGGAACATCGAGCCGTGGGTGGCGTCGCCGCCGGCATAGTGCCAGCGCTTCACGCCGCCGGCAAAGCCGCGGCCCTTGCTGACGCCGGTGACATCCACGAGTTCGCCGGCCTTGAAGTTTTCCACCAGCACGCGGTCGCCGACCTTGGTCTCGTCCTTGGAATCCGCGATGCGGAATTCCTTGAGGACTTTCACCGGAGCCACATTAGCTTTCTTGAAGTGGCCGGTGAGGGCCTTGTTGACGCGCTGCGGCTTGACGAATTCGACCAGACCGAGTTGCGCGGCGTCGTAACCGTCTTTGTCTTTCGTGCGGCGCTGGATGACGACACAGGGACCCGCCTGGAGGACGGTGCAACCCACGAGGTTGCCGTCTTCGGCGAAGATTTGCGTCATGCCCAGCTTGATTCCGATGATTCCGTCGACTGACATTTTCTTCTCTCTTTAAGCAGCTTGCCTCTTGGGTATTGGCTGCCTACTGCTAAATTTTTGCCTCTACTTGGGGGATATCAGTAATCAGCGATCAGTAATCAGGAAGCAATTTCGTTTTCCCGTTTTCTGCTCGCTGTTCGCTGTTAGCCCTTTCTGGCCGGTCTAAAGTCCGGCCACTACTTTGGCCACCTGAAGGTGGCCACTACTACTACTTTGCTGCGTGGCCGAAGGCTTTGATTTCGACGTCCACGCCGGGAGGGAGGTCGAGCTTCATGAGCGCGTCCACCGTGTCCGGTGTGGGTTCGAGAATGTCGATCAGGCGCTTGTGCGTGCGCATTTCAAACTGCTCGCGGGACTTTTTGTCCACGTGAGGAGAGCGCAGCACGGTCCAGCGGTTGATCGTGGTCGGCAGAGGAATCGGACCGGCAACGTCCGCGCCGGTGCGCTTCGCGGTTTCCACGATTTCACGCGTGGACTGGTCGAGAATGCGGTGATCGTAAGCCTTGAGGCGGATGCGAATTTTGTCCCCTTGTCTCATGGCGTTACTCGATGATCTCCGTGACGGCGCCGGCGCCGACGGTGTGGCCGCCTTCGCGAATCGCGAAGCGCAAGCCCTTCTCCAGCGCTACCGGCGTGATCAGCGTCACTTCGCAGCTCACGTTGTCCCCCGGCATCACCATCTCCACTCCGGCGGGGAGTTTCATGTCGCCGGTGACGTCCGTGGTGCGGAAGTAGAACTGCGGGCGATAGCCCGAAAAGAACGGCGTGTGCCGCCCGCCTTCTTCCTTCGTCAACACGTACGCTTCCGCCTTGAACTTCGTGTGCGGCGTGATCGAGCCCGGCTTGCACACCACCTGCCCGCGCTCCACGTCGTCTTTTTCTGTGCCGCGCAGCAGCAACCCAACGTTGTCGCCCGCGATGCCTTCATCCAGTAGCTTCTTGAACATCTCGACCCCTGTCACCACTTTCTTCTGCGTCGGACGGAAGCCCACGATTTCGATTTCTTCCCCGGTCTTCACCTTGCCGCGTTCCACACGGCCGGTGACCACAGTGCCGCGCCCGGAGATCGAAAAAATATCTTCGATCGGCATGGCGAACGGCCTGTCCACGTCGCGCACCGGCAGCGGCACGTTCTTGTCCACCGCTTCCATCAGCTCGTCAATCTTCTTTTCCCACTTCTCGTCGCCATTCA